>Ga0233433_10000040_pt1 | contig 157957 bp, 164 predicted proteins | sample SI_122_August201_5_FD_179868 | JGI IMG/M metagenome (GOLD analysis project Ga0233433, IMG submission 179868) | Seawater microbial communities from Saanich Inlet, British Columbia, Canada - SI_122_August2016_100_MG | ecosystem: Environmental > Aquatic > Marine > Inlet | place: Canada: British...
TGGTCCAGCAGCGGGCCGACCTGACGCAGGTCCACGAATCCCACGTCTCCGTCCGGCCCGTGTCCGTGTCCATGGCCCACAGCGTCGAGCGCGGCTTGTTCGGTGAGATCAGACAGATCAAGCGCGAACACCGGCGCGCCGTCTTTCAGGCCCAGAAAGATGGCGTTATCAGCGCGCAGCATATCCTGTGCCGCCGCGCCCGAAATCACCGCTGCATCGGGATCAGTGTGATCTGAATCAGCGCCAAAGATAAGGCTCTGGTCCTGCCATACCGCCAGAACGCTTGGGTTTTCTGCGGTTTGCGCGGCCAGCCACGCATCATCGTCACGCTTTGCGGCGGCGCGGTCGAGGGGCGTTCCAGAATAGGCGAGGCGGTGTGGCATGGTCGGATGGTGCCATACTCCCCCTGACCTCACAACGGGCATCATACGATTTTCAATGGAGATGTGGCGCGAGGCTTGGTATCAATAGGATAGATCAAGGATTCGGGATTCCCATGCGCGTCAAATCGATTATGTCTGTGATAGGTCTGAGCGTCGCCCTGGCGGCGTGCGGCGCGGCTGAGTCCGTTAGCGACTGGATGTTTGAAGCCAGTTTCTCGTCCAGGTCCATCGACTGTGAAGAACGCACCGCCCGTCAGCTCAACGGCGTGGATTTCGCCACCGCTGCACATATTGAGATGGTGGTCCGCAATGGCGAGTTCTCGCCCATGGTGGTGCGTATGACCAAGGGCCGCAGCTATGTGTTTAGGCTGCGCAACCGTGATGACGACGTTCACACCTTTGATGCGCCTGAATTTTTCAGTGCCATTGCCGTGGCTGCCGTGGCCGTTGATAACACCATCCTGGAAACCGTATGTCCCGGCCCGGTGGTAAAATTACAGGGCGGGCAATCGTTCGAGATGCAGTTTCTGGCCGCTCAGGACGGCGCTTACGCCTTTACCGATACGGCAAACGGTATCGGGGTTGGTGGCTTGTTGGGCACCGGTGCGCCGGGCGGCGTGATCTGGATCGAAGAAGTTTATTGATCCAGAGCACTTCCGGACTATTTAGGTGCATTCTGATGGTGGTGCCATGAGACGGCTCGCTAGGCGTGTGGCGTAGCGCGTAGCGGGGCTACGGGCAAGCCGTGCAACGCAGCGACTGTCCATGGAAGCGCCACCCTTCGGGCCGGACCATTAAAGCCTGGCTCGTGTCGTGTTTTTTGGCCGTAGTCCCACTACGTCCGGCAAACCACTCCTAATCCAGGCTTTAATGGTCTCGGTCAGAATGCACCTAAATAGTCCGGAAATGCTCTAGCCCCCAAATTAACGATTCAAATGCTTGCCTATCCCACCCCCTGATTTGCTATAGTGCCTGCGGATAGTCGGCGGTGGGCAGGCCCCTCGCCAACCCGGTCAGGTCCGGAAGGAAGCAGCCGCAACGAGATTCCGGTCTGGGTCATTGTCCGGCTATCCACCTTTCTCATTTAGGAATGCGGCACCTGATGACGGACAATAATTCCACCACGTCGACCGAAGAGACCGCCGCGCAGTATCGCGTCCTTGCGCGTAAATACCGCCCCGCCACATTCAGCGAAATGATTGGCCAGGAAGCCATGGTCCGCGTGCTCACCAATGCGGTGAGTTCGGGTCGTTTGGCCCATGCGTTTATGCTGACCGGGGTTCGTGGTGTGGGCAAGACCACCACCGCTCGCGTGCTGGCCCGGGGATTGAACTGTATCGGCCCGGACGGGACTGCGGATTTCGGCCCCACGGTTGAGCCTTGCGGGGTGTGTGAGCATTGTGTGGGCATCGCCGAAGACCGTCATGTGGACGTGCTTGAAATGGATGCCGCCAGCCGCACCGGCGTGGATGATATGCGTGAGCTTATCGAGGGGGTGCGCTACCGCCCCACATCGGCGCGCTATAAAGTCTACATCATCGATGAAGTACACATGCTGTCGAAAAGCGCCTTCAACGCCTTGCTGAAAACGCTGGAAGAGCCGCCCGAACATGTGAAGTTTATTTTCGCCACCACTGAAATTCGCAAAGTCCCGGTCACGGTATTATCCCGTTGCCAGCGGTTTGATCTGCGCCGGGTTGAGGTCGACGTGCTGGCTACATATTTCAATGAACTGGCCACCAAAGAAGGTGCCACGGTAGATGATACCGCCATCCAATTAATCGCACGCGCCGCCGATGGCAGTGTGCGTGACGGGTTGAGTTTGCTGGATCAGGCCATATCCCACACCACCGATTCAGGCGACACCATTACCGAGGATCAAATCCGCGAGATGCTGGGTCTGGCCGATCGCAGCCAGTCATTTGATACCTTTGATGCCCTCATGAAAGGCGACGCCGCGGCGGCGTTGGATGTGTTTGCGGCTCAGTATACTTCGGGTGCCGATCCGGCTCAGATTATCGAGGATTTGTTAGGGGTCACCCACTGGCTGACCCGTCTCAAAGTCTCACCCGCCGTGGCCGATGATGTGGCTGTGCCGGAAATCGAACGGGTCCGGGGCAAACAATTAAGTAGCGACTTGGGCATGGCGGCCGTCACCCGCGCGTGGCAAATGCTGCTCAAGGGACTGACCGAAGTGCGCCATGCACCGTCTGCCGTACAGGCCGCGGAAATGGTGCTGATCCGGCTGGCCCATGCCTCGACCCTGCCATCACCGGAAGAAGCGTTAAAAGCGCTCAGCGATGATGCCGCAGCACAAACAACCACCACGACGGTGCCATCAGGCGGTAATGGCGGCGGTGCTTCGGCGGTATCGAATACGACGGCGCAACCAACGGGCAACGGGGGGGGCGCACAGGCTGCTCTCAGCGTTGTCTCAAACATCGAACCTGAACAGATCGCTGTTCAGGCGGACGAACCAGAAACAACGGCCTTCGTCTTTACGGACTTCGCCCACATCGCCGAGCGCGCGACACAATGCCGTGAAGGCAAGCTGGCGGCGTTTTTGGGCCACAACGCGCGGCTGGTAAAATTCGAGCCGGGCCGCCTTGAAATCAACGGCGGTGAATTTGCCGACGAGGTCACCATGCGTCGCCTGCGCATGTTCTTACAGGAACAATCGGGCATGGAATGGGTGATCATCAATTCCACCGAAGCCGGGGCCGCTACGCTGGTGGAAGTTCAGGCCGGCGATATCAAGGCGGCGCTGGACAAGGCAACGGCACACCCGCTGGTGCAGGCCGTGCTTGAGACGTTCCCCGATGCATCAGTCGAGAGCATCGAGCGCATTGAGCACAATGAACACGTTGAACAAAACAACGAAGACGATCCCACCGAATAACACCCCTTAAGACGATGGAGATGACGATGTCACAAGTCCGTACAGAACGCCGCGACAAGGTTCTTGAAATCACCATGGACAATCCGCCGGTGAACGCCATCGGCACCCAGATGAGTGACGAACTGTATACCGCGTTCAGCACCCTGCGTGATGACGCATCACTGACCGTGGGTCTGGTCACGGGCGAGGGCGAAAAATGTTTTTCCGCCGGGTGGGACCTGAAAGAAGCGGCGGAGAGCTTCGATGATATGGAAGCCCCTGAAACCATGGCCATGACGCCGGGCGGGTTCGCGGGCTACACGGAAATGTGGGATTTATACAAACCCGTCATTGCGGCGCTGAACGGTCACGCCGTTGGCGGCGGCCTGGAAGTGGCTTTGGCCGCTGACATTATCGTCTGCGTACCGGAAGCCACCATTGGTTTACCTGAAATGCAGCGCGGGTTCCTGCCCGATGCGGGCGCAGTCCAGCGCCTGCCTAAAAAAATCCCGCACAACGTGGCCATGGAAATGATGTACACGGGCCGCTACATCGACGCGGAAGAGGCCCTGCACTGGGGCCTGGTGCACAAGATTTTGCCGCGCGACGAAATGATGGACTACGCCCGCAACATGGCGCATGAGATTTCCAAGGGCGCGCCCTTGGCGTTACAGGCGCTGAAAGAAACCTTCTACGGTTCCTGCGAAATGCCGGTACAGCAAGCGTTCGATAGCATGTCCCGCAACAAAGGCATCTTCCCCATCTACGAATCTGTGCTTGATTCCGAAGACTTCAAAGAAGGCCCCAAAGCGTACGCGGAAAAACGGGAACCTGTGTGGAAAGGTAAGTGACGATACGAAGTATTGCACGAACCCGGCAAGTGCATCGCTAGATGCACTGAGAGGTAAGTAGAATCGCGAAGCGATTGTACGTAACCCGGCAGACGCTGCCCGGCAAGACCATGCAATGGTCTGAGAGGGACTTTGGCTTCAAAGTTCGAGAGGGCAAGTAGTAGGGAAATTTGAGACGTAACCCCCGTCATCGAATGTCTACATTTCCTGTAGACATTCACCCACATTTGCAACAAAAATTCCCAAAACAGTTCAAAAATACCCACTATAAGTCATTGAAATATATGATTTTGTAGACATTCGCCTACAATTGGCGAGCGACGGTCTTCATTTCAACCTACGCTGGGCCAATGACCTAAGAATTGAGGCAGAAGAACTGGCTATATGACAGACGTCCCAAATATCCTCAAAGGCATCGGTCCCCACGAGGGGCGAGAGCTTGAACTCATGCTGGCTGGCAAGAAACCAGCGGCCATGTTCAACGAAGACCTGCCAGAAGGTTTCACCATGCCGGACGTCCTGTTCGCGCCGTATGTGGAAAGCGGTCGGGTGATCACGAAAGAGATCATGATCAGTTTTTCCAAACACCCCCAACTGGCATTGCGATATTTCTTCTTTGCTCTACCCGGTGAAGAGTGGCGCATGGACCGATTAATCGAAATCCATCGCTTGATTCACGAACAAGGGTCGCCCACCACGCGAGAACTGGAAACTGAGATTGGTCAGCTTTTGGGGTATCAGGGCCGAGACATTCAGGCCTATCTCGACCACTCCATTCCCAAATAGACGGGGTGGGGATATCTACTACTCGCCCCACCCGCGCCATTATCTAAACAGCTTTGTTTTAGCTAGCTTTGCTCGCGCAATCCGGACACAATTTTCCAGCAACGCCACCATGGAAAGCCCCGCACTTAGGGCATTTATAAGATGGTGATCTTGCAGCCAATGCAATTTCTGTTGGGCCACCAGGTTTAATTACCCCATCCGTTTTAAGGCCATTATCTGTCTGGAACCTCTCAATTCCAGAGAACATTGCCAAATCGGGATAGGGCGTTACTCCCCATTCTGGTTTCTCATAATATCCGAGGTTTTCGAGCGCTGTTTTTACGGAAAGCACATCGTCATCATTGACGTTGTGTGATCGCCCGATCGTTGAGGCGATCTTGTATAATTTTGACATCGCATGTTCCTTTTTTCTCTCAGGAACACATGTGCTCCTGAGGAATTTATCGTTCATACGGCCAGGTCAGGCGTAAAGTGCCTAATCTGTCGTATAAGATTAAATTTCAGGAAGCGTTATCCGTGTCGGTTATCGGGAAGGGGAAAATGTCTCCCGGCCATACGGGCGCGGTATCTCGTTACTTCTCACTTATCTCACGTTCTCCAGCGTACGAGGACAGCTTGCCGGGCGTTGATATTCACAATGTCAAATAACGAACAGGAATAAAAGCATAAAAAGGGGCAAAAGTCAAGCTTTTAATCTGGAAATCCCTAAACCAACCCAACCTTCCCAGCAAAAGGGTCCCACCCAGCATCCTGATGCCAGTCATATTCCGCCCAGTCCGCCGTTTGTTCAGCCGCCTCTTGCCCCATCAAGTGCGCGATGAAGCCCAGCGCCATGTCCATGCCGGCAGACACACCTGATGAGGTGAAGTATTTGCCGTCCTCAACCCAGCGGGCCTGTTTCTGCCAGTCCACGTCTGGGCCGCAGGTGGTTACCCACTCAAAAGCGATTTTGTTGGTGGTGGCCTTTCGTCCATCCAATAGCCCGGTTTTGGCAAGAATGGCACTGCCGGTGCAGACCGTAGTCACGTATTCTGCCGCCTCTGATTTCCGTTTGAGCCAGTCGAGCATAATCGGGTTGTTTACTTCGGTCCGTGTGCCTGCCCCGCCGGGGATCAGGAGCGCGTCATAGTCTTTGTCATCGGAAAACAGGTCATCCACCACGCTGGCCGGACCCATACCACTCTCAGTCGCCGGGCTGGTCTCGGCCACCATGCGAAGCTGGAACTGATCAGGCCACATGCCGAGTATTTCCAGTGGGCCGTAGACGTCCAGTAACTCAAAGCCGGGGAATAGAACTACGCCTATTGTTCGCATGATCGTTCCTTAAAGTGTTCACCACAGAGGCACTGAGGCACAGAGAAGAAAATATGAGATAGTTTTTCTCTTCTTCTCTTCTTCTCTTCTTCTCTGTGCCTCAGTGGTTTATTTCTTCTTATTCAGCGCCAATTCGAAGTGCTTAATGGCCGCAACAAACTTGTCCCGGCACCCGGTATTACAAAGCCCCACCACGTGGCCGTTGTAGGTGGTGAGTGAGTCCGCCGCCACCGGGTCGCCGGACCACGGGCAGGTTTCGTTGATGCAGTCTTCGAGTTTCAGTTCATCCATCTGTCTTCTCCGGCTTTGTTTTAATTTTCACCACAGAGGCACAGAGACACAGAGAAGATTTAAAACAATCTCTTCTAAAAACTCTGTGTCTCTGCGTCTCTGTGGTTCACTACACCTAAATACGGTGGTTCAACTCACAACATAAACGAATTCTCGCAAGCCAGTCCCCAGGCCTCCATGAACTCGTTCAGGTGTGGGCGCTCGGCACCTTCGGCTTCAATCAGCGCGATCACATCGCCGACGGCGTGGTTATAGCCATCGGTGCTGATGGTGCCGCGGTGGTGCATGAGGCGCAGGTAAACCAGGTACGTGTTCAGCACGTCTGTTTCACAGTAATCGCGAATTTCCTGAACCTTGCCGCCTTCGAACATCTCGGTGACTTTGGATCCGTCCACGCCGAACTTGCCGGGAAAGCCCAGCACCGAACAAACCTCGTTCAGTTTCACCCGGGCTGATCCGCCGTATTCGGACAGCACCTCCAGCAAATCACAGTGCCAGTCGGCGGAATAACGCGAGGTGTAGCTGTTCCATTTATCGCCGTCTGTATACAGGAACCGTGCGCTAATGCCGTGCGCCATGGCGCGGTATTTGAGTACGCTTAAATCAAAGCCCCGACCATTGTAGCTGACCAGTCGGGGGCGCAGGCGTTGCAGGTGGGCGAAAAATCCCTGTATCAGGTCACGCTCGCTGAAACCCGCTTCACCGCCGGAGCGTAGTTCGCGCAGGTGATAGACTTCTTCGGGGCCTATGCGCTCGATCTCGGCTTCCAGAAAGCTGATGGCGACCACTTTATGAAACGACTGCCTGGGAAAGGCGTTGCGGCCATCGGTGATGTCCAGATGATAGCGTTCCAGCTCATCCCGGCGGGCTTGGCTATCGGTATCCTCAAACCCGGTCAGGTTAGGCACGGCGTCCGTATCGGGCACGGTTTCGATATCAAACACGAACAGGTTTTGGTGCGACATGACGCTTCCTCCATCTCGCCTGTTATCTCAGGGTTAGGCCTGTTATACAACGGAGAGACAACGTGCACCAACAGAGACAAAACGGAACAAAGTTATGACCAACTTCGCCAAGATGATGAAACAGGCCCAGGACATGCAGGGCCGCATGCAGGATGTGCAGAATTCACTGACCGATATCGAGGTCACCGGGTCCGCCGGGGGCGGTATGGTTGAGGTCACGCTGAACGGCAAGAACGAGGCAAAGCGCGTGCATATCGATCCGTCACTGGTGGGTGAGGCCGACGCGGCCATGCTGGAAGACCTGGTGGTGGCCGCCATCAACGACGCACGCGGTAAGGTGGACACCGTGGCGCAGGAAAAAATGAAAGAGCTGACCGGCGGGATCGAGCTGCCCCCCGGTATGCAGTTGCCGTTCTAGGCCAGAGAATATTCCATGCAAAACGCCTCTATTGATCAGCTGACCCAGTATCTGGCCAAGTTGCCGGGGCTGGGGCCGCGCTCGGCACGCCGGGTGGTGCTGTATCTGATCAAGCGGCAGGAAGGTTTGCTGCGGCCTCTGATCAAGGCGCTGGATGCGGTGGCGAAGGAAATCCGCACCTGTGCTACCTGTGGCAATGTGGACACCAATGATCCGTGCGGTGTGTGTAGTGACGTAAAACGCGATCACAAGACCATCTGTGTGGTGGAGGATGTGGCCGATTTATGGGCGCTGGAACGCACGGGCATATTCAAGGGCGTCTATCATGTGCTGGGCGGCACGTTATCGGCGCTGGACGGTGTGGGGCCGGACGATCTGAATATTCCTGGACTGGTGCGGCGCACGGAACAGGGGAACGTGGGCGAGGTCGTACTGGCCTTAAGCGCTACGGTGGATGGTCAAACCACGGCGCACTATATTGCTGAGTGCATCAACCGGGATGCGACGGAAGTCACCGCCTTGGCCCACGGTGTGCCGGTGGGGGGTGAGCTGGATTATCTGGACGAAGGTACCCTGACCACGGCGCTACGCGCCCGGCGCGGGGTCAGTTAAAAAACCTTATTCAGGTTCAACCTCTAACGTGGCACCATTGAGGCCCGTTATTCTGACCCGTTCGCCTGCGCCTGTGTCCCTGCCACTGACCCGCCATTGGCTATCACCTACGGCGGCTTTGCCGACACCGTTCACGATAGCCTCAGACAGGACCACGACCTGACCCACGTACTGTTCGCCACGCTTATTCAGCATTGGCTTGTCCGATTCGACGGGGTGGCGTTTGAACCAGATCCGGCCACCAACGGTGACGCTGACGGCGGTCACGGCAAAGCACAGAAGCTGAATTTCCCATGTCATATCAGGGGCGGCGAGTGCGATCAGCGCCGTGATACCGGCACCAACCCCAACCCACAGGAAAATCACCCCCGGTGCGAAGATTTCCAACACGATCAACACCAGCGCCAGAATGCCCCAATGCCAGTACGACAGTTGTTCAAGAAACTGGATCATTTGTCTGCCAATCCATTCCAGGGGCCTGTCGCACCTGTAGCACCTGTACGGCCTGTGTCACTTGCGTTGCTGTCACCCGTGCCAAAGGCTTCCTTGGCAATTTCGGCGATACCCGACAGTGATCCCAGTAAAGCGGTTGCTTCCATGGGCAGGATGAGAACCTTTTGGTTTGGCGCGCTGGCGATCTCACCAAAGGCCTCTACGTATTTTTGGGCGATGAAGTAGTTTATTGCCTGTATATTGCCGCTCTCGATCGCGGCGGAGACCACTTCGGTGACTTTGGCTTCTGCTTCACCTTCACGTTCGCGCGCTTCCGCATCACGATAAGCGGCTTCGCGGCGGCCTTCGGCGTCAAGAATTGCCGACTGCTTTTCACCTTCGGCCTTGAGAATCTTGGCCTGACGAAAGCCCTCGGCTTCCAGAATGTTGGCGCGCTTGTCACGCTCTGCCTTCATCTGGCGACCCATGGATTCAACCAGATCGCGTGGCGGCGAGATATCCTTGATCTCAATTCGCGTGACTTTAACGCCCCACGGGTTGGTGGCTTCATCGACCACGGTCAGCAACTGGCTGTTGATCTTGTCACGCTGTGACAGAAGTTCATCCAGATCCATGGAACCCATGACCGTTCTGATATTCGTCATGGTCAGGTTCAGGGTGGCGTTTTCAAGATCGTTCACCTCATAGGACGAACCGGCAGCGTCCAGAACCTGAAAGAACACCACGCCATCAACCGTCACCATGGCGTTATCCTTGGTGATGATTTCCTGGGATGGCACGTCCATGACCCGTTCGCGCATGTTCACTTCATAAGCCACGCGGTCCACGTAGGGTACAATCAGGTGTAGGCCGGGTTTCAGGGTCTTGGTGTACTTACCGAACCTCTCCACAGGGAATTCCATGCCTTGCGCGACGATTTTGACGCCCTTGAAGATGGTTGTGATGGCCAGTCCCACAATGACGATGAAAAAGATGGCCGCGGCATCAATACCTGTAAAAAAATCCATAAGACGAACTCCTACCCATTCATTTGATTTCTACAATTCAACCTCAGGACATAGTCAGATGAAACTCAGCGCGCAACCTTTGGGCTAATCGTTAGCCAATAACGCGATCTGGCGTTGTTGGGTCTGATATGGGTAAATCGTCCACAGGTGACGTGTCATCACCCAGCTGCACCGCTTCGATTTTGTCGCCCCGCGAGGTGATTTTACGGGTCGATTTATCGATCTCGGTAATATCTTTCTCGGCTTGGGAAAAATGCGTTTTCAGTTTTCCAACGCGTTCATCCAACCGGCCAACGTCTTTGGTCAGCTCATGCACTTCTTTCTGGATCACGCCCGCCTGTTCCTTCATACGCACATCGCGCAGAATGGCACGCACGGTGTTCAGTGTGGCCATGAGCGTGGTGGGCGAGACGATCCACACCCGGCGGCGGTAGCTGTCTTCTAAAATACCCTGAAATTTATGGTTGGCGTGAATTTCCGCGTAGATGGCTTCGCTGGGTAAAAACATGATGGCGGATTCGGCGGTCTCGTTCGGGATGATGTATTTCTCCGCAATGTCCTTTACGTGTTTGGACACATCGGTGGAAAAGGCCCTTTCGGCCTGTACCCGCGCCTGATCATCCGTTGCCGCCTGTAATGCCTTGTAGGATTCCATGGGGTATTTTGCATCAATGACAATCGGTCCGGGCGGCAGGGGCAGCAGCAACAGACAGTCCGCGCGCTTGCCATTGGATAGGGTGGCCTGAGTCTGGTACGCGCTGGGTGGCAGAATATCGCTGACCAGATCATTCAGTTGAATTTCGCCAAACGCCCCACGGGCCTGTTTGTTGGACAGGATATCCTGCAAGCCCACCATCTGTTGCGACAGATCGGTGATGTTCTTTTGGGCGGCATCAATGACCGCCAGGCGTTCATGCAGAACGTTGAGGGACTCGCCTGTTTTCTGGGTTTGCTTGGCCATGCCGTCACCCAGCCGTTGATGCAGGGATTCGAGGCGTTGATTGAGGTCCACCTGGGTTTGCTGCAATCGGTCGGCCAGCACGCTTTGATTGGTGCCCATCCGTTCATTAAGGGCTGTGTGTTCGGTGCTGATGCGGCTGGTGGTTTCCTGCATGCTCATCAGGGCGCTGGTCAACGCCAGGTCATCGTCGCGACGGCGGCGGCCACTGAACACAATCACCCCTGCCAACACCACAACGGCGACGACCACAAGCACGATGATAAGAGAATCACTAAACATGCTCCCTTGTAGCATTACGCCGGGTGGCTTGCACCCTTGACCTTGGTTAGCCAAGTCGATATTTGCCCTTTGACCTTGGCTAGCCAAGGCAATATATGAATGCCATAGTTGCGTATAATATTATGATTTAGCAGGAAATGAGCCGTGGCCCGATTACCGATCATTGTTGCCCCTGACCCTCGTTTGAAGGGAATCGCCGAGCCGGTGGGCGCGGTCGATGCCCAAGTGCAGGCGCTCATGGATGACTTGCTTGAAACCATGTATGACGCCAGCGGCATTGGTCTGGCCGCGCCGCAAGTGGGCGTGCTGAAACGCGTGATCGTTGTGGACGTATCCAGAGGTGAAGACCGTGCGCCCATGGCGCTGGTGAACCCGGAAATTGTCTGGGAATCCGAAGAGACAAATGTGCATGAAGAAGGCTGTCTGTCATTGCCTGAATACTATGCCGAAGTTGTGCGCCCGGATCAGGTGCGCATCCAGTATCTGGACCGCGAGGGTCAAGCGCAGGAAATTGAAGCCGATAATATTCTGGCTACCTGTATCCAGCATGAGATTGACCATCTGGACGGCATCCTGTTTGTGGACCACGTGTCGTCGCTCAAACGCAACATGATCCTGCGTAAGTTAACCAAAGCCAAACGCCAGGGCGTTCTTGAAACCGCCTGAGTGAGATGGAGAGACCGTTGCGTATTATCTTCATGGGTAGCCCGGATTTTGCCGTATCCACACTGAACGCTATCACTGGGGCTGACACCGGTGCCGGACACGATGTGGTCTGTGTCTATGCCCAGCCGCCGCGCCCCGCCGGACGCGGCCATAAGGAACAACCCTGTCCCGTGCATGCGGCTGCCCTTGAGCAGGGGTTGATGGTACGTACACCCGAAAGCATGCGTGATGATACAGCGATCACCGAGTTTGCTGCGCTGAATGCGGATATCGCCGTGGTGGTGGCCTATGGCCAGATTTTGCCCATGGCCGTTCTCGAAGCCCCGAAATATGGCTGCATCAACGTGCATGCCTCGCTATTGCCGAGGTGGCGGGGCGCGGCCCCTATCCAGCACGCCATTCTGGCTGGTGATGAGACAAGCGGTGTTTGCATCATGCAGGTGGACGAAGGCCTGGATACAGGGCCGGTGTTCTTGCGACGCGAAACGAAGATTGATGAGGCGACCACCGGTGGCAGCCTGCATGATGATCTGGCAACTATCGGTGCTGCGGCCTGCCTTGAGGTTTTGGTCGGCATCGAAGCGGGAACCATGACCTCCATTACAGCAGCCCCACAGCCCGATGACGGTGTGACCTATGCGGCCAAAATCAGCCCCGCACTGGCCCGTCTGGATTGGCGCGCCGATGCCATCGATCTGGATCGTGCCGTGCGGGCATATGATCCATGGCCACGGACCTGGTTTGAGCACGGTGGTGAACGCATTAAAGTTTTGGCGGCTCATGTGGATGAGGGTGCCAGTCCGGCCAACGTTTCAGCGGGGCAGGTGCTGGACGGGCGCCCGGCTATCGCGTGTGAGAATGGTGTGATTGTGCTGGACCGCCTGCAACGTCCCGGTCGCAAACCTCAGGACGCCGCAGAATTTATGCGTGGATATGACCTTACGGTGGGAACTGTTCTGGATCGCTGACCACTGGCTAACGCTGGGGAGCGACTAGCGAATCGATTGCAACTTGGGTGCAGAGGCTTCCAGCGCCAGCATCTTGTCCATGCCGTGTCTCAGGTCCGATAGCAGGAACTCGCCCCGCTTGGCCGGGCTGCCCGAAGATTTGGACGGAAATTGTGTTTCCCAAGCTGTCATCTTGACCCACAGCGCGCACAAAACGCCGCCATTCACCCTGTGAAGCCCACGGATCAGGCTGGAAACCTCCCTGAACCGTTCTGCCGAAATCTCGTCCCACATGGTCTCGGATGCACGATCAAATGATTCAAACCGACCGGTGACACCGGCCATCACTTCGTTGATGGCAGCTTCCATTTCACGGGTTGCATCCATGAATGGTTTGTTTTCTTTGAACTGAAAGCTCCCACGTAACTCGCGCATGGCATCAAGAAAGTCGGAAATGACCGGCTCAATGGTGTCCAGGCACTGTCGGTAATAACTAATCGCCATGAAAATGTCGCCATATTCTTCCAGAAAGTCCGGTACCGCTTCAGGTCGGATTTCCAGCTTGTCAGCCATCTGTTTCAGGCGCGTGAGGGCCTCGTTCACATCGGGTGACCGGAACAGGTTCAGCACATCATCGAAACTCGTAATGTTGCCATCTGCGGAATCACCGTAAATTTCCATGATCAGCGGACGGGTGAACTTGGTCATATAGGTGCTGAGCTCTTTGCTCTTGGTCTCGGACAGCTTCAGAGCATCGCTGTCGGTTATATCGATTTCCAATTCGCGTAGCGCCAGTCGCAGGCTGTACACATCATAGCTGGGAAGAGCGAACATCCGTTTCAGGATCTTGTAATCTTCATTGGGGTTGTATTCATCCCAACCGAACTGGGCTGGTAAATCCTGCAAGGACAACTGGCCACTGCCGGTTTCAAAACTGGAGAAAATTTCAATGACGGACTCCAGTTTGGCATTCTTGATCAGGCGCGCCCTTTTGAGCGACGCCGTCTCAAGCGGCACCATGGAAAGTCGCATGGAATACAGCGAATCGCGATCTTCGTCTGTCTGTTCTCCGTCGTCGTCTGCCATTATGTCCCCAGAGTGCCTTCTCGTCGTCAATTTGCAAACCGTTTGGCAAGATGATGATTTTGCCCCCTCGCAATGGCCATACTATGATAGGTAATGGTTAATTTACGGTTTCTGCACCGTGCAACAGAACGTATTACCGAAATAAGCGGTCGTTCATGAAAACTATATCTCGCGCCATGTGAATTGTCGCGGTAAACAGGGGTATGACACGATACAGAATGAAGCTTGAATACGATGGCACAGCCTTTGTGGGTTGGCAGCGGCAGGATAACGGCACAGGCGTGCAGGAGGCGTTGGAAAATGCCCTGCTGGCGTTTACCGGTGAAGAAGCCGCCGTCTATGGCGCCGGTCGCACGGACGCCGGTGTTCATGCTCTGGCGCAAGTGGCGCATTTCGATCTGGAAAAGTATTTTACCGCTAACAAAGTCAGGGAAGCCATGAATGCTCATGTGCGCCCGCACCCGGTGGCGATCCTCGAGGTTGACGAGGTGACCGAAGACTTCCATGCCCGTTTTTCAGCGGTCGATCGATCCTATGAATACAGGATTCTAAACAGACGCGCACCGGCCGCTATTGGTCTGGACCGCTGTTGGCATGTGCCGGTGGCACTGGACACTGGCGCCATGCACGATGCGGCGCAAGTTCTGTTGGGCGAACATGATTTCACATCGTTCCGCGCGACCGTCTGCCAGGCCAAAAGCCCGGTCAGAACCCTCAGTGAAATCTCTGTTTCACGCGACGGTGATGCGGTCATTACCCGTGTGCGTGCGCGTTCATTTTTGCACAATCAGGTGCGCATCATCATGGGGGCTTTGCGCAAAGTGGGCGAAGGCAGGTGGACAAAACAGGATATGGTCGATGTACTGGCGGCGTGTGACCGCACCCATACCGGACAAACGGCCCCGCCGCAGGGGCTTTACTTGAGCGACGTTCGTTACTAATTCTAATGGATACCATCTGGAGGTCAGCATGAGTGAGCAAACACCAAAGCCTATCGAATTGAACCTGACCGCGAGCGATGGCGAGTCGGATGGCAATTCGCAAGGCCAGCAATCACCGGGGCAGCAAGGCTCGCATCACCCTCATCAAGCTCAATCAGATGATCGACCGGTCATGGGCTACATTGCCACCACGTTTGGTGTCCTCAGTATTTTCATGTGGGCAATTGTTTTTGCCCCGCTGGGCATCGTGTGTTCAATCATTGCCCTGTTTATGGGCCAGGGCATGTGGGCCTTTATCGGTCTGGCAACGTCTATGATCGGTATTATCACGTCGCCATTCTGGTGGGGTATTCTTGGTCTTGCCGCGCTGGCTAACTGGTTAGGCTTTGGCTTCTAGCTGCCAATAATCAGCTTATCGCTCCACGCGTTCAAAACCAGGCTGATCAATACATCCAGCATAATAATGGCCCACGCAATCGAAGGGCGGATGTCCAGGGTCACCTTGATGACATACCCGCTGTACAACAGGATTGCGAGTAGGACGATCAGGCCGATAGGGCCGCTGTCAGCCCCCAACAAGCCAAACAACACCACCGGCAGGTAAACGAGATTCTGTATAACCGATGCCCAGTTATAGGCGACGACGGCTCGGATGTAGTGCTGTTGGCGGTCAATAAGACGCAGGACAAGCGGCAGAATGACCGGAAACGCGGTCCATGCAATGACGTAGGAAATAAATTCAACGATCACAACGCGCCATACCATCACGTCGATGCCTGCATCAATCCATGCGGTGGCAACGATCAGAATGTAGACGGGGAAAGTAAGCACAGCCGCAAAAAAGGAAAACCAGAAGCTGGCAGGCGTAATATCGAAATATGCTAATCCGCCGGGGTCAAGTCGGGCCAGCCGAAACGCGCCGTAAAGCGGGCGGGATGCGGCGGCCAGCAAGCTCATTTTTCTGCCAGATTCAAATACTGCGATATGGCGTATCCATATATTTCGCTTAAGCGGTGGATATCGTCCACCAACACATGCTCGTCTGTTTTGTGGGCGGTGTCACTGATCAGGCCGAACTCTACGACTGGGCAATAATTTTTGATAAAGCGCGCATCTGACGTACCGCCCGTGGTGCTGAGTTCCGGGCGGATGCCGGTCACGCGCTCCACGGCGGCAACCATCACATCGCTGAGTTTGCCCGGTGGCGACAGGAAGGATTCACCCGATACCCGGATGCTTAAATCGTAGCCCACCCCAACGGCGTCCAGTCGGTCGCGAATAATTTTCTCCACACCGGCGCCGGTGTGCAGGTCATTAAAACGCACGTTGAACCCGGCCCGGGCTTCGGCCGGGATCACGTTTGTTGTCTCATTACCCACATCCACTGTAGTGACGGTCAGGGTCGAGGCCTGAAAATGATCGCTGCCACCGTCCAGCGGTTCGTTAATCAACGCCGACAACATGTGGACCAGATGAGGAATGGGATTGTCCGCCATGTGCGGGTACGCGGCGTGGCCCTGAACGCCCTTGACCACAAGGTGCCCATTCAGGCTGCCACGACGGCCGATCTTTGCCATTTCGCCCAAATGATGGGGGTTTGTCGGCTCGCCCACAATACAACCATCCAGCACCTCGCCCATATCGGTGATCCAGGGCAGGGCCTTCTTGGTTCCATTGATGCTGGTAGCTTCTTCGTCACCGGTGATCAGCAGGCTGATAGAGCCGCCAACGTCGTTATGGTGTTTATCGGCGATGCGGGCCGCGGCTACGGCAAAAGCGGCGATGGCGCACTTCATGTCTGTGGCACCGCGTCCGAAAAAAACGCCGTCATTAATGGTCGGATCGAAGGGTGGGTATGTCCACAAGCTCTCGTCACCCGGCGGCACCACATCGGTGTGACCGGCAAAGCAAAGGTTTGGTGACTCGGTGCCTAAACGGGCATAGAGATTGTCTACGGGTGCTGTGCCGTCTTCTTCAAAAATCTTGCGATGGCATACAAATCCGCAACGTTCCAAAAACGCCTGCAACACATCCAGCGCGCCCGCATCAATAGGTGTGATGCTGGGGCACCGGATCAGGTCTTCGCTAAGCGAAACGGGATCAAATGCAGACATATACTACCCAAATCAATCGCGCAGCAGGTCGTTGATCGAGGTCTTGGAACGGGTCTGTTCATCAACCCGTTTTACGATGACGGCACAATACAGGCCGGGACCGGGGCTTCCATCGGGCAGGGGTTTCCCGGGTAGGGTTCCTGGGACAATCACAGAGTATGCTGGTACGCGACCATAGAATATCTCGCCGGTGGCCCGGTCGATAATCTTGGTGGATGCGCTGATATAGACGCCCATGGAAAGCACGGCGCCTTCTTCCACAACGACACCTTCAACAACTTCGGACCGGGCACCGATAAAGCAGTTGTCTTCGATGATGACAGGGCCAGCCTGCAAAGGTTCCAGCACGCCGCCGATGCCAACGCCACCTGACAGGTGACAGTTCTTGCCGATCTGAGCACAGCTACCCACCGTTACCCAGGTGTCGACCATGGTGCCTGAATCAACATAGGCACCCAGATTGACAAAGCTTGGCATCAAAATAACACCGGGCGCAATATGGGCTGAATGACGCACGGTGCAATTGGGCACGGCGCGGAAACCGGCTTCGCGGAAGCGGTTCTCAGACCATCCTTCGAACTTGTTAGGCACCTTGTCCCACCAGGTTCCACCGCCGGCACCACCTTCGATAACGCTCATATCATTCAGGCGGAACGACAGCAGTACAGCTTTCTTCAGCCATTGATTGACGGTCCAGCCGTCAGCGGATTTTTCGGCCACCCGCGCCTCGCCGCTGTCCATGGCGCCCAAGGCCGTATTCACGGCTTCACGCACGTCGCCAGTTGTATGAATATCAATGGAATCCCGATCTTCCCATGCGGCTTCGATCGTGGATTGAAGTGTTGCGAAATCGCTCATAATTGCCGTAAACCTTATGTGAGAGTTCTGACTAAGTTGTTAGCGCAGGAAAATGCGGCAGTGACAGCAACGTGTCAATTGAAACCGGTAAAATCTTGTGACAACATGCGCTGATAGAGAAGGAACCTGCCATGCCAAAACACCTCACCGAGGCGCAAATACAAGCGTATAAAACGGACGGATTTTGCTCTCCCATCGATGTGATGAGTGAGGCTGATGCGCTGGATTTTCGTCGACGGCTGGAAGAGGTCGAGGCGGAGTATCCCGGTGCGCTGGATGCTAGCAATCGTAACAACGCACACTTGGTGCTCAAGGTCATTGATGAGATTACGCATCATCCGGCTATTCTGGATGCGGTGGAGGATATTATTGGCCCTGACATTCTGGTGTTTGGGACTGTTCTGTTCATCAAGGAACCTGGCGATCCAGGGTTCGTTAGCTGGCATCAGGATGGGAAATACATGGGCCTGGTGCCACATGATGGCGTGACGGCGTGGTTGGCATTATCACCCAGCAATCAGGAAAGTGGCTGTATGACCATGTTGCCGGGTTCCGGTCATGGGGGTATTCGTGATCACAACGACACGTTTGGCGAAAACAACATTCTAACCCGTGGGCAGGAAGTGGATGTAGCGCAAGACGAAGGAGCCATCGATTTGGTGTTGAGACCGGGGCAAATGTCTTTCCATGATCGTGAGGTTGTCCATTCGTCGAAACCGAATATCAGTGATGATCGACGGATCGGGATCGTGATCCAGTCCTATCTGCCCCCCAATGTTCATCAGGTTAAAGGCGAAGGCTTTGTTCAATGGGCACGTGGTGCACCTGTCCCGGCCCAGCATACAGCACTGAACCGACCTCAAAGTGATCTGGATGAGGCGGGTGTCGACGAACGGGATCACGTAAATGCCGCTTGGTCAGAAATTCTGTATGACAACGCTACCCAAAAGCGGGACCTGTAATCAGGTATCTATTTAAGTGCGGGTGATTTGTGTAAGCCAGCCGGTCAGGTCATCCACAACGTGGTGGATATGATCGCCGTCTGAGCCTTTGGTGCCCCATTCATTTTCGGTTCTGACCCAGACCGTGGTCATACCCATTTCGGCGGCTGGTTTCAGGTTGATGGCCATGTCTTCCACCATAACCGATGTGGCCGGGTTGATATCATGGCGTTCGGCCAGCAGGTCATAGACAGATCGGGCCGGTTTCGGCACGAAGTTCGCTGCCACAATGTCGAACACATGATCGAAATGGTGTCTTATCCCCAGGTGCGCGGTAATATTTTCGGCGTGATTCACGGAACCGTTGGTGAAAATGATTTTCTGTCCGGGCAACCGGTTCAGGGCCGTGTCCAGGTCTGGGTCCGTTGGTACGCCACTGAGATCGATATCGTGAACGAAATCCATGAAGTCATGTGGCTCGACACCATGGTGATGCATAAGCCCCGCCATGGTGGTGCCATGTTCGCGAAAATACGTCTTTTGGACGCTGTATGCTTCGTCGCGTTCGCATTTCAACAGTAGCTCGATAAAACGAGTCATGTTTTTCTCCACCTGATCAAACAGGCGGCATGAGGACGGGTACAGGGTATTGTCCAAATCAAACACCCATGTTTCAGCCTGTTTAATGCCTGAAAGTTGCGATGTTTCTGATGACGCGGTGGGTGAGGAGTCGGTGTTCATAACGCGATGGATATAACACCCAAGGCAGAAAACAAGCCCTTCGTGTTGAATCCGTGCAATTCCAATCTATTTTCTGTATTGGTTCCTCCAAATATTATTCATATAATAGGGGATCGGGGCAGCGATTCGGTATCCTTTCAGATGCCAGAAGGAAAAGCATGTCAGAAGACGAACTCATTGGCGCTAGCAGCATGACTAAGCACGAGGCCATGCTGGAAGGCTATCCTGGCGCGGCCCTGTTGGTTAACGACAGTGGTGAAGTCACAGCGACCAATTCAAAAGGCCAGAGCTTCGCCTCTCTGCTGAGGGCCCATGATATACCGGCTCTTACTGAAACGCTCAATCAAGCACGCGCCGACAACACCATCTCGTTATGCAGCTTGACCATGGAATCTGATCAAGGCGGGGTTTTCCTGGAAGCAACGGTGTCACCAATTGGTGCACTGAATGGCGATGCCGGTGGGAATACCTGTGACGAATTTCTGATTCTGGTGCGTGATATGACCATGGAACGAAATTTACGCACCGCGTTGGTGGATTCTCGCCAGCGTTATAAAGATCTGGTTGAGGTTAATAGCGATTTTGCGTGGGAAATTGGCCCAGACCGGACATTCGTCTTTGTCTCGCCACGTGGTGCCATCGGCCATACGGCTGATGAAATAGTGGGTAGTGCGGCAGACCGGTTTGTGGTCGACCCTGATCAATACGATCCGTTGCCATTTACCACAAGCAAGCCGCTGGACAATGTTGAGATGTGGCTAAGCACCGGTGAGGGGGCTACCGCCTGCATGCTGACGTCGTGTGTACCGTTGGAGGATGAACAGGGCCAGTGGTGCGGTGCCAGGGGTAGCTGTCGCGATGTGACAGATGACCGTGCCAATGAAGCGGCACTCGCCCGTGCCCGGCACCGGGAATACCTGTTAAACCATATTGTCTTTGCCATTCGTGATGAGATCGACCCCATGAATATGTTGTCGGCCGCATCGAAGGCCACGCTGGACGCGGTCATGGCCAGTGGTGCGCGAATATATCGAACGGTCGATGAGGGCGAGTTTGAAGTTGCTGCCGAGGATGGTGTGATGGATGGCATTGAGCCCATTTCAGCGTTGTTGGGTACGTTGAACACGCGCGCCGTAACCGAGGACGCGGAGATTGGCGAATGGCAGGTGTTGTATACGCCAACACTCTACCGTCAGACTATTAACGGTGTCTTTGCCGTGTGGCGCCAGAAGGATGAATCCCCCTGGGAAGACGACTACCGGATATTGCTGAGCGATGTGGCCAATCAACTGGGCATAGCGATTGAACAGGTGGCCAATCACCAGCGTATTGTGGCCCTGTCACGAACGGACAGCATGACGGGATTATTGAACCGTCGAGCCTTCTTTGAGGAAGAATTACCGAGACGTGTCGGGCGTCTGAAACAGGAGGGCATGACGGCGGCTCTGTTTTTTGTGGATATGGATAATTTCAAATTAGTTAACGATGTACTCGGACACCAGACAGGTGATGCTGCCATCCTCGAACTCAGACGGCTGATGGAAGAGAACTCTCGACCGGGCGATGTAATCGCGCGCCTGGGTGGCGATGAATTTGCCTTATGGCTTGATCATATTTCTGAAGACATTGCCCTGAAACGTGCTGAGGGTTTGCTGGATGCCTGCACTTCGCTTCAACAGTTTTCCGGATCAAAAGAACGCCCGTTGGGGATTTCTATCGGCATGGCCATGTATGATCCAAATAGCAGCGAAAGTATTGAAGAACTGATGGCAAGGGCCGACACGGCCATGTATGCTGTGAAGCGTGCAGGCAAGGGCGGAATTAGCATGGCAGACCCGGCAGATGGTGCCACAGGCAGTGAAGATGACTAGACATTCGCCGGAGACGTACAATGTCGGCTGATGTAACTGCAGCGAACTTATCATACGAAGAATCAAAGGCACTGGCCGCTGATGAGAATACGGATGTGCGAGCAGCTGTTGCTGCACGTGCAGACCTGGAGCCGGAAGTCCTGTATTTTCTGGCACAAGACGAATCCGTTGAGGTGCGCCGTTTAGTTGCGGCCAACCCGCAATCCCCATACCAGACGTTTGATTTGCTGGCGGGTGATGAAAGCGAAGATGTTCGTAAAAGCCTTGTAACAAAGATTGCCACGTTAAAACCGAAGCCGAATGATGACCCGGACGGCAAGGTGGAAGGTTCCACACGCGACGCACTTTCGATGCTCGCCCGTGATCAGGTGGTCCATGTGCGCGAGACCATGGCCGCGGCATTCAAGGACAGGGACGGCGTTCCCGTTGATATTATCCGCACCCTCGCTGGGGATGCCCAGTTGTCTGTTTCCTCACCGGTGTTGGAACATTCCCCTATTCTGACTGATGACATGTTGCTCGAGCTTATTGAAACCGGGACAGCCAGCGGCAATTTATGCGCTATTTCCCGCCGCTCAACGGTCAGCGAGTCTGTTTCCGGGGCGGTTGTAAACACCAATGACGTTGCGGCTATTGGCGAACTTCTGACCAACTCATCAGCGCAAATTCAGGAAGAGGTTCTCGACAGCCTGATCGACCGCGCGGCCGATATAGACGCTTGGCACGAACCCCTGGTTAATCGACCAGCTTTACCGGTGGGTGCGCCCAAAAAGCTGGCTCATTTTATTGCCGAGCAATTGTTTGATACGCTGAAGTCCCGAGATGATATGGACGCAAGAACCCTGGCAGAGGTCGAGCAGGTGGTTCATGATCGGTTGGAAGCGGGTTCAACGTCATCACACCACGGGCAGTTTGATTTTCTGAACGGTCCTGTTCCCATGGACTCGGTGGGTCGTCTCCGCCGTTCTGGTGGTCTTCAAGCTTCTGTGGTGGTTAGCGCCCTCATGGCGGAAGATCACAAGTTCGTGCTGGCAGCTATGATTTGTCTTTCAGATTTAAGTGAGGCCGTGGTGAAGCGCATTCTTAGTGAACGCAATGCAAAGGGTATTGTTTCGCTGGTGTGGAAATCGGATTTGCCCGTGTCAATGATTACGGGCGTGCAGCAGCGTATGGCCCGTATACGACCCGAAGATGTGCTGAAGCCCAAACAGGACCCCACGACGGGACGACAAGAACAATTCCCCATGGCCGAAAAGGAAATGGAGTGGAATATCGAGTTCTACAAGGATTTGGTAAAACGTGATACCGGACTTTCTGCATAAGACTTGAATTTCTGGCACAATACAGCACAATTCACTCTGTAATTATGTATCGAAAGCCCTGATTTGAATACGGCTTGGGTGTCGGTTTTTTTTGATCGGCAACGTGGAATAAAGACCAATGGTAGACGCATCTGACAATAGAGCCACAGGGGCCTTAAGTTACGAAGACGCTCGCGATCTTGTGTACAAGGGCAACGAGATGGAACGCCAGTCGCTGGCAATGCGTACCGACATAAGGCCTGAAATTCTTTACTATCTCACTGAAGACCGTTCCGCGAAGGTTCGCCAGAACCTGGCGTTCAATGAGGCGACCCCCCGCTTGGCCGATGTGGTTCTGGCGAGCGACAAGGTCGAAGATGTTCGCGTAACCTTGGCCGAGAAGGTGTCGCGACTGATTTCACATATGGAACCGGATGAACAGGATAAGGTTTATCAGGCAACGGTGGAAACACTCGAAATTCTCGCTCGTGATCAAGTGGTTCGCGTTCGACAGATCATGTCGGAAACGCTGAAGGACGTGGTCAATGCGCCGCCCAGCGTGATCAACCAACTGGCCCGCGATGCGGAGATTATTGTTGCTGAACCGGTTTTGTCCTACTCACCGGTCTTGTCTGATGACGACATCCTGGACATTATTTCCAGCAATCCTATTGATGGGGCGTTGAACGCCATCACCCAGCGCCCTGCGGTGTCTGAATCACTGTCAGATGCCATTGTTCAGGGGAACGATAAGGACGCTATTACACTGTTGCTGGGCAACCCAAGCGCGCAAATTCGTGAAGAAACACTGGATGCCTTGATCGAAAAAGCACCCGCTGTTGAAAAATGGCACGCGCCACTGGTCAAACGACCGAAGCTTCCGTTCCGGGCGGCCTTGAGTCTGGCGCGGTTCGTCGCAGAAAACCTGATGGCGACGCTACAACAACGTGACGACCTGCCTCCTGAAACCCTATCCGATATCAAAGATATTGTTGCGCGCCGGATCGGCGAGGGATCGTTCGATCCAGAATGGGCGTTGGGCAACGACTCCAACAAAGCAGAGGAATTGGCCGACCCTGATTGGGTGGATAAAGAGGAAGACGACGGTTCCCGGGAAGAGGAAGAAGATGATTTGTGGGCAGGCGAAGACGAGGCCAAGAAAAAGAAAGGCCGCCCAGTCACGCCCTTGGAAATTGCCGAGGACATGAAGGAAAATGGCAAGCTGAACGAAAAAGCCATGTCAGAGGCCCTGGAGCGTGGTGATGTGGATCTGGTGATCGCCGGTATTGCGGTGATGGCGGAACTGGAGATGTCGTTGGTTGAGGGCGCTATTGATTCAGGCTCGGCCAAGTCCGTGGTTGCTGTGTGCTGGAAAGCCAAATTGACAGCCGCACTGGCGACCGAAGTGCAGCGTGAGATCGCCAGTCTGTCAGATGACAATATTCTGGCCGCGAAAGGCGCCAAATATGCTTTGCCGGATGATGAAATGAGCGCCGAGATCAGCGCCCTCCAAGGCTGACAATCAATCAGCTGTGATGAGCGTACCGGTGCCCGATTTTGTGTAAAGCTCGATCAGAAGGGCATGGGGAATACGCCCGTCGATAATGACGGCACCGCCAACACCCTCTTCAACGGCCTTGATACAGGTTTCGATCTTCGGAATCATGCCGCCCTCAATGGTGCCGTCAGCGATCAACGCGCGGGCCTGTGATACCGTTAAGTCTGTAATCAGGTTCTTGTCTTTATCCAACACACCGGGTACATCGGTTAGCACCAGCAAGCGCAAGGCACCCACAGCGGACGCGATGGCACCGGCGGCTGTATCGGCATTGATGTTCAGGGTTTCACCTTCCGGGCCGCTGCCAATCGGTGCGATAACCGGGGTGATGTCTGAACGTTCAAAGAAATCCAGAATGTGGGAGCGAATTTCCGTGGGCTCACCCACCAGGCCCAGATCAAGAACCCGTTCGATGTTTGATTCTGGATCACGGGCCGTGCGGCGCAGCTTTTCAGCTTGAATCAAATTACCATCTTTACCGGAAAGCCCCACGGCAAAACCGCCAGCCTCATTCAGGTTGGAGACGATGCTCTTGTTGATGGAGCCGGACAGAACCATCTCAACCACATCGACGGTTTCCTGATCCGTCACGCGCAACCCATCAATGAAATCACTTTGAATTTTCAAACGATCCAGCATGGCGCCGATCTGTGGCCCGCCGCCATGAACGACGATGGGGTTACTGCCCACCTGGCGCAGCAGGATAATATCGCGGGCAAACAGCTTGGCCATGGCTTCGTCACCCATGGCATGGCCACCATATTTTATCACAATGGTTTTGCCGGAATTGCGTTTCATGAACGGCAGGGCCTGGGACAGAACCTTGGCCTGATCCAGCAAGCGTTCTTCTGATTCCGGAACGTCAGTTTGATTTATATCGTCACTCATGCGCTGATCTTCAACATTGATTTCGGTCGTGTTTATTGGGCTAAACCCTAAACGGATTAAAGCTATGCGGCAATCACTCAGACAAGGCCTGCGCCTCTTCTGGTGACAGGGCCAGTTGCATCAATGCCGCGCGCAAATGCTCAAGGCCAATGCCCTTTCGAGAGCTTGTGGCGATTATTTCCGGATGCAGGGCGGTATGGGCCTTGGCTTCTTTACCGATCCGCTCAATCAGACGTTTCAGGGCCTCAGCCTTGATCTTGTCGGACTTGGTCAACACGATCTGATAATTCACCGCCGCCTGATCCAGCATGGTCATAACTTCGAAATCGATGGGCTTAAGGCCATGCCGTGCATCCACCAACAAACAGGTTCGCCGCAACACGGGTCGACCGCGCAGGTAAGTGGTCACCAGATGGGTCCATTGTTTGACGTTTGCTTTGGCGGCGCGGGCGTAACCGAAACCGGGTAAATCCGCGATCATCAACCGGCCGCCCAGATTGAAGAAATTGATCTCTTGGGTACGGCCGGGGGTATTGGACGTGCGGGCCAGCGAATTGTGCCCGGTCAACGCATTGATCAGGCTGGACTTGCCCACATTGGACCGTCCAGCAAACGCTATTTCAGGCAGGTCCGTTGTGGGAACGTGTTCAGGCTTGGCCGCGCCCAGCACAAACGTGCACTGCTGGGTGAATAACAAGCGACCCTCTTCCAACTGGACCGCATCCGGTTCCGGGAATTCGCTTGGTTCAGGAATATCGCCGGATTCTACCATTGGGTTTCTCTAAACGATCAGATCAGACTTTTACGCCCATGCGTCGCATGATGATCCACTGTTGCAGGATGGACAACGAGTTGTTCCATGCCCAATACACAACCAATCCAGCCGGGAAACTGGCCAACAGGAAGGTGAACATGATCGGCATGAACAGGAATATCTTGGCCTGAATGGGGTCAGCGGGTTGCGGGTTCAGTTTTTGTTGCAAGAACATGGACGCGCCCATGACCAATGGCCATACGCCGATCATCAGGAAGCTGGGTGGGTCCCAGGGGATCAGGCCAAACAGGTTGAACACCGTGGTGGGATCGGGCGCCGACAAATCCTGAATCCAGCCAAAGAATGGTGCGTGGCGCATTTCAATAGTCACAAACAGCACTTTGTAGAGCGCAAAGAATACAGGAATCTGAACGATAATCGGCAAGCAACCCGCCGCCGGATTGGCTTTCTCTTTCTTATAGAGCGCCATCATCTCCTGGTTCAGCTTGGCTTTGTCGTCCTTATACTGTTCGCGCAGCTCTGTCATTTTAGGCTGTAGAGCTTTCATCTTGCTCATCGCCACATAGGACTTGTTCGCCAGCGGGAAGAACGCTGCCTTGATGACCACGGTCAACAGCAGGATGGCGATGCCCAGATTGCCCACGTGCTCATTAAACCACAACAGGACATGGAAGATTGGTTTGGTGAGGAAGTAGAACCAACCCCAATCCACGGCCAGATCCAGACGGTCAATGCCGTACTCTTCAGAATACTCATCCAGCAACACTGCACGTTTCGCGCCGGCGAAGAAAAAGTTGGTTGATTCCATGGCTCCACCGGTGGGAATAGTTTGAACCGGGTTCAGGAAATCCACCTGATATTTGTCGGTGCCGCCATCGAGACGGTGCACAAAGCGGGTATTCACTTTTTGTGATTGATCCGGCATCAGGGCGGTCAGCCAGTATTTATCCGTAATACCGATCCAGCCACCCGTGGTGGGTGTCTCAATCACACCGGTTTCCTGTAGATCGTCATAATCCACTTCGCTCAGCGTTTCATCAAACACGCCCAACAAGCCTTCGTGCAGGATATAGAAACCGGTTACCTGCGGCGTGGTACGGCGTGAAATAAGGCCGTAGGGATGCAAATTCACAGATGCACCCGAGGTGTTGGATACAGATTGGGTAATCGCGAACATGTAATCGTGGTCGATGGAAATGGTCTTGGTGTAGGTGATGCCCTGACCATTGTCCCAACGCAGCGTTACAGGCTCACCCACGGTAAGGGTGTTGCTATCGGCCTGCCACAGGGTGTCATTGTCCGGCAGGATAACGTTTTCCATGCCCACACCGGCAACCCAACCGAAGCTGGCATAGTAGGCATTTTCCACACCGCGTGGCTGAAGCAGGATGATCTTGTTGCTGCTCAGGTCCAGCTCTTCGCGGTAATCCAGTAACGAGAGGTCATCAATCCGGCCACCGACGAGCGAGATAGAACCGCTTAGTCGATCAGTGTGAATTGCCACACGCTGTGAGGCGGCCAGTACATCGTCACGTCCGGCTTTGGCGATATCGGATGCCATTTCGGCGGATACAGCAGGTGAAGGCAGGGCTCCGGATGTGGTTCCCGTTACGCTCGGTAAATCAGATGTGGCATTGCCCGTCTGTGTATCGGTGGTGGTTGCCTGCTCGACTGTCACTTGCGGCGCCGGTTGAACGGTCGGGAACAGGAACTCGTAGCCAAGAATAATGGCTATGGACAATACAATCGCCAAAATCATGTTGCGATTTTCAATCATGGTGGAATTCCTGGTTCATTTTTTTGTTTTGGTTTTTGTTCTTGTTTTATAAAATCTAGCGCGCAGGCAGTACGGGGTCATGACCACATGATCCCCATGGATGACACCGTAACAACCGGCGGATGGTCAGGTAGCTGCCATGGAAAACACCGTGGACTTGCAAGGCTTTCACCGCGTAGCTGGAGCACGAAGGCGAAAACCGGCAGGTGGCCGGTGTCACGGATGAATAGATGTATGAATAAAGTCGGACAAGAGCGATGAGGATTTTGGCCGGGACACTGATCAAAGCCCCAACCGGAACACTGACCAAAGTCCGAGGCGCATTGTGGGGGGAATGGGTCGCGTTTCCCTGATTCAAGACCTGTGTCACCTGAATACGTCCCTTTGATCCCATTCCGGTCCTGAGCCCGGTCTTCCTTGTCAGGCCTCTCGCCAAGCCTTCAGGCCTTTTAGCGATGCCTGCATGTCTTTTATCAGGCTGTCGTATGACCGCTTCAGCGTTGCTGCGCGGCCGATCACCACAAAATCACAGCCCAGTGCTGCATGCTGGGCAAAAACCTCGCCCGCAGCGGCCCGCAATCGTCGTCTGGCCCTGTTTCGCTGTACCGCGTTACCGACCTTTTTGGATACGGTAAAGCCTAAGCGAATAACACCTTCGGGCACGGCTTCCGTCTCGTTCTGTTCATCCTGTGGCCTGCGCCTGATCTGAAGAATCAGTCCGGGGGCCACCCATTTCTGCCGCGTTCCAGCCACTTTCAGAAACTGTGGACGGCGTTGCAGACGTAGGACGGTTGGAAGCATTCGCGCGCTCAGGCAGAAAGGCGTTTACGGCCCTTCGCGCGGCGGTTGGCGATTACCTTGCGGCCACCAACAGTTGCCATGCGGCTACGAAAGCCGTGACGGTGTTTGCGAACGAGTTTGCTCGGTTGATAAGTACGTTTCACGGAAGTTCTCCGACATTGAATTGGTGCGGGTATATACGGGTTCGCTTGGGCGAAGTCAACGCCGCTATTGGGCTTTTATGTCATTAACGAATGATTCTTTTCGAGGTGCGATAACACTCAATCACGTTTAATTCATTTCAAATCACGGTACGGCTCGGTCACATTAATGATATATGGGCTTTGGTCCATAAAAATAGACGTTTTTTGGGTATATATTTCGGGCTGTTAAGGAATATTTTGGTGGCTATGACGGAACAAACAACAAACAGCGCAGATGATCAGCCATCCGGTGGTATGACGCCAGGTCGGATCATGCCGCTTTTGATCATCGTGGTGGGCTTGATCACTTTTTTTGTCCTTGGCGGGCATGAGTACCTGTCCTTTGCCACACTGGCCGAACACAGAGGCGCGTTATTGGAGTGGTACGCGGCAAACGCTCTGCTGGCCGCTGTGGGGTTTTGGGCGTTTTATGCGCTCGCCGTTGCATTTTCGTTGCCTGGTGCTGTGTGGTTAACGCTGATGGGCGGGTTCATTTTTGGCACCGGGATGGCCATGGTGCTTACAATTTCATCTGCCACTGTGGGGGCCGCGCTGATTTTTCTCGCGGCCCGGTATGCATTAGCCGACTATCTGCACGCGAAGGCCGGTGGCATGGTTCGCAAGATGGAAGATGGATTTCGGGAAAACGCGTTTTCCTATCTGTTGGTGCTCCGTCTTGTGCCTATTTTTCCATTCTGGCTGGTTAACCTTGTCCCGGCGCTTTTGGGCATGCGGTTCGGAAGCTACACTCTGGCCACCTTTATCGGCATCATTCCCGGCAGCTTTGTATATTGCAGCTTGGGCAATGGACTTGGCGCCCTGTTCGAACAGGGACAGCAGCCCGACCTGGGTATCATATTCCAGCCCGATGTGCTGACGCCAATCGTGGGGCTGGCTGTATTGTCGCTTGTTCCCGTTGTGTACAAGAAGCTACGGGCACGGAAAGGACACTTTGATAAAAGGCCCGTGGATAAAGGACCAGCGGATAATGCCTGACGTCATCGAAACAGATATTTGTGTAATCGGTGCCGGATCGGGTGGGCTGGCTACTGCTGCCGGGGCCGCCATGATGGGGGCGAGTACTGTCCTGGTCGAAAAGGGCCTGATGGGCGGTGATTGCCTGAATTATGGCTGCGTACCATCAAAAGCATTGTTAGCGGCTGGTAAAGCCGCACACAGTTTCAGGGCCGCCGCCAAATTCGGTATTGGGGCCACGGAACCAGACGTCGATCATGCCGCCGTTTATGAGCATGTTCATGGCGTTATTGCGGCGATCGAGCCCAATGATTCCGTTGCCCGTTTCGAAGGCCTTGGCGTCAACGTCATTCAGGGCGAGGCCCGCTTTGTGGGACCTAAGGAAATAGAGGTCGGTGACAAGCGCATCAAGGCCCGCCGATTTGTGATCGCAACCGGATCGACGGCCTCCGTGCCGCCCATTCCCGGTCTGGACAGTGTGCCCTTTCAAACCAACGGGACTATTTTTCATGACCGCAAGTTCCCGAAACATCTGATTATTATTGGCGGTGGACCGATTGGTTGTGAATTGGCGCAGGCGCACCGGCGCTTGGGTGCAGATGTCACGGTGTTGGAAATGTTTTCTATCATGCCGAAGGATGATCCTGAACTGGTGGACATCGCCCGCCAGTCCATGATCACGGACGGTGTTGATATTCGCGAAGGCGTCCAGATCGACCGCGTTGAGAAATCGACCCGCGGTGTTGTGGTGGTTTTAAAGACTGATGATGGCGAAACCCGCATCAAAGGATCGAACTTGTTACTGGCAACGGGGCGCAGACCCAATGTATCGAGTCTGAATCTGGAAGCCGCTGGCGTCGATTACGCGCCCGCTGGCATTACGGTGGATAAGCGCCTTCGCACATCCAACAAACATATTTTCGCCATCGGTGATTGTGCGGGCGCGTTACAGTTTACCCACGTGGCCCTTTATCATGCGGGTATTGTTATTCGGAATGCATTGTTTCGTTTGCCCGCCCGTGTGAACTACAAGGCCATCCCGTGGGTCACCTATACATCGCCCGAAGTGGCGCAAGTGGGCCTGAACGAAGAACAGGCCCGCGCGAAATATGATGGAAATTTTCAGGTCCTGCGCTGGCCATTTCATGAAAATGACCGCGCCCAGGCCGAACACAGCACAGACGGCCTGGTCAAAATTATCATCACCCCCAACGGCAAGATTCTGGGTGCAGGTATCGCTGGACCGGGTGCCGGTGAGTTGATTCAAGTTTGGGTTCTGGCCATTGCAAACGGGCTGAAAATTGGTGCCATGGCGGGCATGGTCGTGCCATATCCCACGATTGGAGAGGTTTCCAAGCGTGTGGCCGGAAGCTACTACACGCCCAAGCTGTTTGGCGAAAGAACCAAATGGATCGTTCGCTTCTTGGCGAAATTCGGCTAAAGCAAAACCGGAGCGAATGGAGCATTCGCGAACGTGGCTTTGTGGCAATGCTCTGAAACTATTGCGCCTCGTGTTCCAGTGGATACACTGATCAAATAAACTGAGGTCCTTATGTCTGATCCTGACATTCAGCACGCAACCGATAACCAAGCCCGCCGACCCGGCATGGGGTTGTCTGTTCGTTTGATGATCCTGACCATCGCATTTTTGATGCTGGCAGAATTCCTGATCTGGGCACCTTCTATCGCCCGATTTCGAATTACGACCCTGGAACAACATATTGCGGAAGCTCACCTCGCCATGATCGCCGTTGACGCCCTTAAATTTGGTGACGTGGACATGGACCTGGAAAAACAACTTCTATTTTATACCGACACCTACGGCATCGTTCTTAATTTGACAGATCAACGTATGTTGATGGTTGGCGATACCATGCCGCCCCAAGTGGATATTGAGGTGAATTTGTCAGAGGGTACATTCCTGTCAATGTGCATGGATGCATTCGAAACTTTAAGTCAAACCCACAACCGGGTCCTTCGCGTTATTGGCCCTTCTCCAAAGAACCCTGAGATCGGCGTGGAAATCATCATGGATGAAGCTCCCATGCGCGATGCCATGATCCAGTATTCGTGGCGCATTCTGGGTTTATCGGTGGTCATATCCCTGTTCACGGCAACGTTGGTTTATATGAGCCTGCAATGGCTGATGGTCCGCCCCATCCGGCGGATTACGCGCAATTTGGGTCATTTTCGAAATATGCCGGAAGACGCCACGCGTGTTATCGGAGAATCAAGCCGCGCCGATGAATTGGGCACGGCCCAGCGGGAATTGCGGGGCATGCAGGAAGAGGTCCGCCATGCGTTAGGCCAGAAAACCCGGCTGGCAACTCTGGGCGCGGCGGTGGCACGGGTTAATCACGACCTGCGCAATACACTGGCGACGGCGGTGCTGGCATCCGACAGGTTGGCAACCATCGAAGATCCTGAGGTCCAGCACGTGATGCCACGCCTGTTTAATTCTGTTCACCGCGCCGTCCGGCTGTGCAGCCAAACACTGGATTTCGTCAGCGCCAGCGATCTCAACTTAAAGATGGAACCGTTCCACCTGAGTGAGTTGATTTCAGAAGTGGGTGTCGTCATGCGGGAAGAACTGCCCATTATGGAAATGGAAGACCCGGATAACCCACCCGAAATTGAATGGGAGAACATGGTGCCTTTCGAGGTCACTGTTACGGGTGACCGCTATCAGCTGTTCCGGGTGTTCCACAATCTGGCGCTCAATGCCCGTATGGCCGGGGCCGATTGTTACCGGGTCACGGCCAGCATGCAGCCCGGCGACAATGTGGTTCGCGTCGAATTTGCCGATGATGGCCCCGGCTTGCCTGATCATGCACAGGAACAATTGTTCAAACCGTTCGCCGGATCATCGCGCCGGGGCGGCACAGGGCTGGGACTGGCGATCGTTCATGATATTGTGGTGGCCCACGACGGCACCATTACCCTCAATTCGACCGGGTCAGAGGGCACCCGGTTCTTGATTGAGCTACCCGCCGAGTTCACTGAAATGACATTTGATGACGAAAAAAGACCGGGGGATGACAAAGAATGATCGGGACGGCGTGGGATCCTGACAAGTATCAGCAATTTGGTGATGAACGATCCCGTCCGGCCCAAGACCTGATGGATCGCATCCCGGATTTCCCGGCCACAAGCATTCTTGATCTGGGCTGTGGGGCAGGTGGTCAGGCCATCGAACTAACAGCTCGCTGGCCGGACGCGACTGTCACAGCCATCGATTCATCGGCAACGATGTTAAAGAAAGCCCGCGATACTCACGGCGATCACGTGACGTGGATTGAGGCTAGCATCGACACGTTCGAGCCGCCCGAGCCACTGGACCTGATCTATTCCAATGCGGCGCTGCAATGGCTGGACGATCATGAAACCCTGTTCCCGAAAATTGCCAGCTGGTTAAAGCCGGGTGGATTTCTGGCCATTCAAATGCCGAGAAATTTCGATGCGCCGTCTCATCAGATCATGCGCGATGTGGCCAAAGACAACCGATGGGCGTCTCGCATGAAGGGTGTGCGCGACGTATCGCCGGTGGCCGACCCGGCCCGGTACTATGAAATCCTGCGACCACACGTGCAGCATCTGGATATCTGGGAAACCACCTATACGCATGTGCTGGACGGTGACGATCCGGTGGCGCACTGGGCAAAATCAACCGGCCTGCGTCCGTTTCTGAATCGGCTGGATGATGAAGCGGAACAGGAAGCGTTCTTTCAAGCCTACGCCGAACGCCTTCGCGATCCCTATCCAAAACAAACAGACGGTGTGACCCTGTTTCCGTTTCAGCGGTTGTTTATGGTGGGGCAATCGAGAGATTGAAATGATGGGCGATAGACGTCCATGACCCTAAGCAGACTATTTCGCCAATGACCATTGGGGACTTACCCAATTTTGAGAATTAACCTAGATCATAGCCGGAAATTCACTGAGTGCTATAATTATACCGTTTCTGAAGGAAAAGAATTCAGATATTTTTATACAGGAGGTTGCTATGTGGTTCTCAAGACTGTGGACTCGGAGATGCATCGTAATGACGATCGCTGCATTGTCCTTTGTTTTCGCAAATGTTGCATATGCTGACGAGGGTACAATCGCCCTTGGTGGCAAGATGTACGATAAATGGTTCAAGGTGGTTGGGGCCCCGAAACCGGAAGAAACACACGTGGCTTGGCCATCATCCAATACCAAGAAAAAAGGTAATGCCACCCACCGCTGCAAAGCCTGTCATGGCTGGGATTATCTGGGGAAAGACGGCGCATATTCCTCTGGCTCCTATCAAACTGGCATTGCGGGTGTCCGCAGTTTTGATGGTGGTAATCCTGTAGATGTTGTGGCCATTTTGAAAGATTCCACGCATGGGTTCGGTAGCGACATGTCTGATGCTAACCTGATGGCGTTGGCAACATTTGTTACGGAAGGCCAGGTCGATATGGACAAAGTTATCGACCGCGAAGCCAAAACATTTGCTGGCGACCCGGTGCAGGGCAAGGAGTACTACGGCACCATGTGTGTTAACTGCCATGGGGCCGACGGTATGTTGCCAAAGGATATGCCCCCGCTTGGCAAACTTTCCAACAAGAATCCCTGGGAAGTCATGCACAAAATTCTCAATGGGCAACCGGGTGAAGGTATGCCTGGACTGAGGGCACTGCCGATGCAGGTTACCTCAGATGTGGGTGCCTATATTCAGACGTTACCCAAGGAATAGAAACTTCTACGACAAGGCCTTTCGTTATTTTATACACGAAGGGCCTTGTTGCTGCCGAATTGGACGTATCGCATGCAAACATTAAAGCGCCTTTGGCGATGGTTTTTTGCGCCTAGCCAGCGATATGGTTGGGGTGGCATTTTTATTGTTGGCGGTATTGCGGGAATTATATTCTGGGGAGGGTTCAATACCTACATGGAATATACCAACACGGCGGAGTTCTGTACCTCGTGCCATGAGATGCGCGATACGGTCTATCAGGAATACAAGAAATCATCTCACTACAAGAATCCATCAGGCGTCAGGGCTATATGCTCCGATTGTCATGTGCCCAAAGACTGGACGGCGAAACTGGCTCGTAAAATCAGGGCGTCTAACGAGCTCTACCATAAAATTGTCGGCACGATTGATACACCGGAGAAATTTGAGGCGAAACGACTGGAACTTGCGGAACACGTGTGGGCCGAAATGAAGTCGAATAATTCCCGGGAGTGCCGAAACTGTCACGACTATGATGCGATGCATTTTGAAAAACAAAAAAGGCGCTCGGCTGAAAAAATGCAGGAGGGCATCAAGGAAGGAAAAACCTGTATTGAGTGTCACAAGTTCATCGTTCACAAACGCCCGGAAGACTATGAAGACGATGACCGCTAATGGATGAGGGTATCGACGCCTGCCAAATACGATTGCTTGCGGCGCCAAACCGGTCTCTGTGGCCCCGGAAACAATTTTAGAATATGCATGCGAATGAAAAGCATCACTGACAAAAAAGAAATACTGGTTTGGGACAGAGCAACCAGAGCATTCCACTGGACCCTGGTCCTTATGGTCGCCCTTTGCTGGCTCACTTCTGAGGCTGAAGGTGTTCTGTTCTGGACACACTTAGTTTCTGGTTACGGAGTCCTGGCCTTGGTTATTTTCCGTCTTGCATGGGGCTTTCTCGGCAATAGACACGCTTTGTTCAAAGGCTTTGTCTGCGGTTGGACTGAAGTACGTGACCATGCCAAGGGTTTAATGGCCCTAACCCCACCTCGGCATATAGGTCATAACCCGCTAGGCGGTTGGATGATTATGACCCTGCTTACCGGACTGGTTTTAGTTGTCGCCACCGGATTATTCTCTGCTGATGACGGAGATGCAGGTCCTTACGCTGTGCTTTTAAGCCCTAAAGTTGCCGACGCTTTATCAGAGATTCATGAAGTACTTTCCTCATTTCTTTTGGCCTTGATATCAGTGCACGTTCTGGGCGTCGTAGCGGATAGCCTGTTAGGCCGCGAAAATCTTGTTAAAGCTTTGTGGACGGGCGTCAAACGAGTGGCAGCTAATGAACCTGAAAATGATGCAGAGGAGCCCTCCGTTTGGCGGCTAATTGTAGCGCTTGTTTTGGCGGCAATAGGGCTTGCTGCGGTGATCTGGGTTGCTCCCGTATAGAAAGTGTCAGCCTTGGACCGTCTCATTCGGCCCGATTATAGGCATTCACTCGATATGCCTCTTACCAAATGGAATACGGTTTAATCCCCCGCCGCCACACCCTCACGCCTTGGATCAGCGCCGCCTTCCAGCGTGCCGTCCGGCGTGACCCAGATGCCTTGCAGGCCACTAACGGATTCGCGGATGTCTATTTCGTGGCCCATGGCTTCCAATGCCGGTTGCAGGGCCACCAGCGGCGTGCCCTCTTCCAGTCGGGTTTTCCAGTTCTTGTTGAGCGCATGGGGTAGGTCGATGGCTTGCTGGATGTTGAGGTTCCAGTCCAGTGCCGCGATGATTGTCTTGGTCACATAACCGATAATGGAGGAACCGCCGGGTGACCCGATGGCCATGACCAGATCACGTTTCTGGTCCAGCACCAGCGTGGGTGACATGGAGCTGCGCGGGCGTTTGCCGGGGCCGGGTCGGTTGGCAATCATCCGGCCATCCCACTCGGCCCAGAACGAGAAATCGGTAAGCTGGTTATTGAGCAGGAACCCGCTGGTCATCAAGCGTGATCCAAACTGGGTTTCGATACTGGACGTCATGGACACAGCATTCCCATCGCCATCCACAATGCTGAAGTGTGTGGTGGAGAGCCCCTTTTCGACGGTGTCGGGCGCTAAGTTACTTTCTTCCAATGGCTCCGGATTGCCGGGTTCGGCATCCGGCGTGGCGTGTTCCGCCGAAATAATTTCAGCGCGGGTGCGTAAGTACCCTTCGTCCAGCATACCTGTGGGGTGCGGCACGAAATCGGAATCAGCCAGATACATATTGCGATCGGCGAAGGCCAGGCGACTGGCTTCGGCGATCAGGTGGACGGCTTGGAGCGAATGGGGCTCCAGCGCCGCCATATCAAAATGCTCCAGGATACCCAAAATCTGCAACGTGGTGATACCACCTGATGATGGCGGGGGCATGCCGCACACGGTGTATTCCCGGTACTCACCACACACCGCACCGCGCTTTACGGCCTTATATCCCGCCATGTCGGCCATGGTTAGTTGGGTGGGATGTAGTGGCGCATTTTGCACGGTGCTGGTAATGGCCTCGGCAATCTGGCCGGTGTAGAACGCGTCCGCGCCACCGCCCGCGATCAGCTCAAGCGTTTCGGCCAATGCCGGATTGGTGAGCATGGTACCCACCGGATGGGGCTGACCGTCGGACCTGAAAAAGTACGCCTCGGTTTCCGGGAAGCTATGAAGATAGGTATCGTTTGTTGACAGATAGTTCATGCGGTCGCTGACCGGGAACCCGGCGCGGGCCAAATCGATAGCAGGTTGGAACAACCGCTTCCAGGGCAGCTTACCCCGTTCGTTGTGGGCCAGTTCCAGCATGCGGATAACGCCCGGCACGCCAACAGACAATCCCCCCACAACGGCGTCATAGAAATCCAGCGCTTCGCCGTCCGCGCCCATAAACATGGTGGCAGTGGCGGATGCCGGGGCCATTTCGCGACCGTCATAGGCATCAACGGTTCCCTTGGCCGCATCATAATACATCATGAACGCGCCACCGCCGATACCCGACGATTGCGGTTCCACCAGTGTCAGGACCATTTGCGCCGCGATGGCCGCGTCCACGGCCGAGCCACCGGCGCGTAGCACCTCAAGCGCCGCATCCGTGGCATAGGGGTTGGCCGTGGCCGCCATATATTTGGACGCGGTTACCGGTTCAGACGTGCTGACCATTTGGGCGTTAGCCGTGCTGCCGACAAACACCGCCAAGATGAACGATAGTGCAGTTGTGATGATGGGCATTATTTATCCTCTGAATTCCGGAACATGCTACTCTGCCTATCCCATAAGTGAAACAGGCTTTGATATGGATTTGGACGCGGATAAAGGTTGGTTGATTGTCATGGGGGTATGCTTCGTGGGCGTTCTGTATTGGGCCTTCCGGTCGGGCAGGCCGCGGACTGATGATCGCGGCTCAGACCACAAACCGCCATTGCGTTAATGTTTGTGCAGTGCACCATTTTTTTCTGATTTCTGCATCATAGTCTGATATGGTCCCCCGGTATTATACAGGAAACCACCGCCATGAGCGTCACACTTGAGTCCAAACAACGCATCACCGTCCCGGAAATCCGTAGCCGCAAGGGCACAGAGCCGCTGGTGTGTCTAACCGCTTATACGGTTTTGACGGCGCGCTGGCTGGATGATTACACCGACGTATTGTTGGTGGGTGATTCGCTTGGCATGGTCATTTACGGCATGGAAAATACGCTCAGCGTGACGCTGGATATGATGATCGCACACGCCCAAGCCGTCATGCGCGGATCAAAACGAAGCTGCGTCATGGTGGATATGCCGTTTGGCTCCTACGAAGAAAGTCCACAGATGGCGTTCCGTAATGCAGCGAGGGTGATGAGCGAGTCCGGTGCATCCGGCGTTAAAATCGAGGGCGGTGTTGAAATGGCCGAAACCATTTCGTACCTCACCAAACGCGGCATCCCGGTCATGGGTCATGTGGGCCTGACCCCGCAATCGGTGCAGGCCACCGGCGGTTTCAAAACCCGAGGTAAAGGTGAAGATGATGCCAAGGCGGTATTGGCCGACGCCAAAGCCGTGGAAGAAGCCGGCGCCTTTGCGCTTGTGATCGAAGGCACCATGGAGCAACTGGCCCGCGACATTACCGAATCCGTAGATATTCCCACCATCGGCATTGGCGCGTCGGCGGCCTGTGATGGTCAAATTTTGGTAACCGAAGACCTGGTTGGCCTGTTCATGGATTTCACGCCCAAGTTCGTGAAACGCTACGCCCTGTTGGGTGAACAGATCGAAGCCTCGGCCAAAGCCTATGCCGAAGATGTGCGGGCCGGACGTTTTCCGGGGCCGGAGCATCAGTTTGGCATGAAGAAATCCGTCGAAACCGAATGAGTGATTCGTCAGGCCCTCCAACGGTCCGAACCGTCGCCGATCTGCGCGCCGCCGTCGCCACGTGGCGCAGCGCAGGTGAGACCATTGCGCTGGTGCCCACCATGGGGGCGCTGCACGAAGGGCATTTGAGCCTTGTACGCGCGGCCCACGCCAATGCATCCAAAGTAGTGGCCACGTTGTTCGTTAATCCCACCCAGTTTGGCGAGAACGAAGACCTGAGCACGTACCCGCGTGATGAAGACCGGGACCGTGAACTGTTTGCGCAAGAAAAAGTCGATCTGTTGTTCGCGCCCGCTATTGACCAGATGTACGGTGAGAACGATTCCACCCGCATTGATGTGGGTGAACTGGGCACGTGTCTGGACGGTGAATACCGGCCCGGCTTTTTTGTGGGCGTGGCGACCGTTGTGGCGAAATTGTTACTGCAATCATTGCCCGATGTGGCCCTGTTCGGGGAAAAGGATTTCCAGCAGCTACAGGTCATCCGCCGTATGGTCAGCGACTTACATATCCCGGTGGAAATTATGGGTGTGCCCACGGTGCGTGAGGCCGATGGCCTGGCACTTTCATCGCGCAATGCATACCTCACACCAGAAGAACGTGAGGCCGCCCCCGCTCTATACAGCGTTCTGAACAAGATCGCTGATGCGGCCCGTTCAGGCGGTGATCTGCCCGCTGCTATCGATGATGGCATGGACGAACTGCGCGCCGCCGGGTTCAGCAGCGTGGATTATCTGACGGTACGAAACGCCGACACATTTGCGGTTATTGACGCCTCAACAGATTTGCAAAGATTCCCTGGTCGTGTGCTGGGTGCGGCGCATTTAGGCAAAGCGCGGCTGATTGATAACGTGAAACTGTGATTCTTTGATCCCATATATTGAGTCTCCATCGATTCAAGGACTCAACATATAGGGTCAACAGTATATAATAAGTTATTGATTCCATTTACTTCTTGACCGTGAATCGTCCTTGAATCATGTTGTCCCCATCACTTGTTAAATCAAGGACTGGGCAAATCAAAAATTTTAAGAACAAGATATTTCAGGGCGACTGCGTCGACATCATGAATTCCCTGCCGGAAGGCTCGGTGGATATGGTATTTGCGGACCCGCCCTATAACCTGCAATTGGCGGGCGACCTGTTGCGCCCCAATAATTCCAAAGTGGATGCGGTTGATCAGCACTGGGATCAGTTTGACTCGTTTGAAGTCTATGATCAGTTCACCGAAGCCTGGCTAACGGCTGCACGACGTGCGCTGAAGCCCGACGGCACCATGTGGGTGATCGGCAGCTATCACAACATTTTCCGGGTCGGTCGGATTTTGCAGGACCTGGGGTTCTGGATCCTCAACGATGTTGTGTGGCTGAAAACCAACCCCATGCCCAATTTCCGTGGTCGGCGCTTTACCAATGCGCACGAAACCATGATCTGGTGCTCACGCGATCAGAAATCCAAATACGGCTTTAACTATGAAGCCATGAAAAATCTGAACGATGATCTGCAAATGCGCTCAGACTGGACCATGCCGCTTTGTACCGGCAAGGAACGCCTCAAAGGCGAGGACGGTGCCAAGGCCCATCCCACACAAAAACCGGAAGCCTTGTTACACCGGGTGATCCTGTCATCCACACAACCGGGCGACGTTGTGATGGACCCATTTTTTGGTACCGGCACCACGGGTGCGGTGGCCAAGCGGTTGAAGCGGAACTACGTGGGTATGGAACGGGAATCCGATTACATCAAACTCGCAACAGACAGAATTAAAAAGGTACGCGCTGTGGACGATCAAAATCTGGTGGAAACACCGGCAAAACGGGCGGAACCCCGTATCCCCTTCGGTTGGCTGGTAGAACGCGGCATGCTGGAAGCTGGCACCACGTTATATGGTCAGAACAAACGCCACGCGGCGCGGGTTCGGGCCGATGGCACGCTGTCGACAGGTGATTTCCGTGGCTCTATCCATCAGACCGGCGCACACGTGCAAAAAGCGCCAAGCTGTAATGGCTGGCAGTACTGGAATGTACAAAAAAAGGGCAAGCTGGTCCCCATTGATGTGCTGCGCCAGAAACTACGCGCCGAACTGCACTAACAATCTTCCACAACTAGCCCCGGCCAGATTGCGGCCCAGTTCTTGGCTTTCATGCGGGATCGGTATTGGTCAGGTTTACGTAACGCCGCCGCTGTGGGTCGCGAATGTAAGCCGAGTAAATCCACAATACCGTGGGGACTGATCAGGGTGAGGGTGTCGTCGTGCTCCAGCCGGATCGCCACACAGGTCGGCGTCTCCAACCAGTTTGACACGGCTTCGGATGTGTCTTTGTAGGGAGGGTCATCATTACGCAGGTGCATGCGGGCCTGATTTTTTACATCCCACAGATCACACGATGATCGCGCAATTAACTGGCCTTGTAATTGGGAATCGTGTGTCGGATCAATATTTGATGGATTGAAATAAATTAAATCCAGATCAGGCAATCGAAATGGTGTCGCGTTGTTTGTGAGTGCATCCCAAACAGCCGCACGCACGAACCCGGCACCGATGCACCAATCGGGCAGGTTCATGGCCCGAGCAAAGCGAAGCATCTCCATGCGCCACGGATCTTGTTCAATCAGGTGGCAAATATCGCTTTCGGTTGTTAGGCTCATGCGGGGGGTCCTGCGATCAATGTTGAATCAACTGTGCCACAGGATGGGTGCCGGGCGTAATGACAATTTTTGTGGTGGCATATCCGCTGGTCGGGCATTCCGATGATCAGGCGATCAAAAAGTTCAGACGACACCACGATCAGGCAAAAGCAGACCTGATCGAGCCACATTTCACCTTGGTCTTCGCTATCACCACATTCAGTTACGAAGACGTGCTGGCGCACACCCGTCACCTAGCGGTTGAGTTCCAGCCCTTTGAAGTTCTGTTAAACAGGCTGGTTCCCTTTGCGGATCAGTTTACGGGCGAGCACAAATTGTTTCTATGCGCCAGCAAGGGCGAACGTCAGTTGATCAACCTGCACAATCGATTCTACGAAGGCCGCTTCATCACTGCCATGCAGATTGAAGAAGACTTTGAGCCTCACATGACCATTGCCACCGCCAGAACCGTGGAGCAACTGGCCGAGACACAGGCCGCCTCGGCGGCTTTCAAGTTGCCGATCTACAGCAGTATCGACGCGTTGAGCGTTATTCAGATTGAGGACCGTGGAATTGTTCGCATGACAGAGGTGGCGCTTTAGGCTTTGGGCGTTAGTGGGTTCAACGCATCCCCGGAATTTCTGTGCTTGCGCATGATAAGGTATGTAAGGGCTATCGGTTTCTGGCCCAACTCGAAAATTTATTGAGTATTCGGTTCTAATCGAGCGGCGCCGTTTGGCAGCGTAATTGTGACGGTTGTTCCCTTGCCAACAGTGCTTTGTATGTCTATTTCACCGTCGTGGAGATCCGCTAGGGATTTGGCAATTGATAATCCGAGACCAAGGCCATCCTGAGTTTTGTCGAAATCTATATCACCCCTGATGAATGGGTCTGTCAGGGTTGGAATTTGATCTGCTGGTATGCCCTGTCCGGTGTCCGTGACTTCGATCACGCTGCATCCGTTCTTGTCCGCCACTCTCAGCACAACCTCGCCATCTTTTGGTGTGAATTTAATGGCGTTGGACAAAATATTGACAAGGATTTGTATCAGTGCGCGCCTATCCGCATGGATTGAGCCTAGATTTTCCTGAACCACTTTGGTGTACCCAACACCTTTGTTTTGGGCCTGACCAGCGGTCATGGCGTAACACTCAGAGACCACGTCCTCTAAGACCAGTTGCTCCTTGCTCATGCTACGCTCGCCGAATTCTATCGACGAAACATCAAGGACGTCGCTTACGAGACTTAGCAAATGCGTGCCACTGGTATGGATATCCTCTGCGTATTCTTTGTTTTTATCAGAGCCAAGTGGCCCAAAATATTGACGAACCAACATATCAGAAAAACCGATTATCGCATTCAGAGGTGTGCGTAATTCATGACTCATGGCCGCCAGGAAAAGGGTTTTAGCCCGGTTAGCTGCTTGCGCCTTAACGTTAGCCGCATAAGCCTGCGCCCTGTTTTTTTCGAATAAGATTCCAACCGCAATCAACGTCAAAATAGAGAGCGCCGAAAACATTATGAATACAAGCCGGGTCGTGGATTGAAATTGACTAACTTCCTCAACGTCAATTTCCGTCGTCATTCCAAACCCTAATGCCGAATCCCAAAGCCAGGCACCTATAACGGGCACACCTCGATAGTCTCGGTACCCCTCAAGATTCATCCCTGATTCCCCGGCGATGGCACTCTCCGCCATAAGGGTTAGAGGTAACTGATTCCTGGGTTCTACAGATTTCTCACCATGAAGAAGGTTAACTTGTGGATCACGGATTTGAATATTGAGGATGCTTTTGTGCCCATCTGATATTAAGCCGGCTTTGCGTAAATCATCGTCGAATCGACTCTCGCTGATAAGCTGTCCCTGTTTATTAAAACCATATGTTTCCCCACTCACACCTAAAACAGCACTCGAAAAGAGGGCGGTGAAGTGTGTAAACGGGTCGATGCGTAACAGCAAAACAGCAGAAACGTTTTTGGATGAGCTATATATAGGAGCACCAACAAACATTGTCGGTGGCAAGTCCGTACTTGTGCCCCTTTCAAGGGGGACATCCGAATATTGAGGTAAACTCATAGCCGTTTCGCCCGCCCAGATTTTATCGAGAAATCCGTGTTGTTTGGCCAAAAGGTTGACGTTTCCGACATTTTCGTTGCGTGAGGACGCAAGATTGATTGAGTCGGGTCCGATAATGAAAAAGCCCTTGAATCCCTTGGCAGTGGCTACCGGTCGGAACCAATTTCTTAAATAGTTCTGTGCTGGCGATGATAAAAGGGCCACTTTTGTATGGGGTATTTTGAGAAGGGTTGCGCTGTGATCCTGCATTTCCCTAGTACTTGCCCAAAGTAATGCATCCGAGCGTTTTTCATGAACCCAACTGCGAACGGCCTGTTGTGTGGTGGAGAGCATGGATTTGAGTGATGCTCCGGCCGCCGCCCGCACATCGTCCTCGATTTTTCCTAAAGTAATCCAGGCACCCAAGACAATGACGAGAATGGCAGGCAGCACCATTTTTAACGTTATGGCATTCTTTATTCTCACATCAACTCCCAAGAATTCCTGCCCCGCAATCTGTTTAGAATGAGTCAAGAGTGAGTTATCTATATTGCCTTTCGATATATTGTCAATTGATAGATGCATACAATCATAATAATCTATTTCTCAACTGGCGTGAAATCGTAATCATCCATGGCGATGATAGCGTCCATGCCGCCCAGCTCTTCGATGCGCATCGCTTGATCGGCGAAGGCCTGGTCGTTGGCGGCGTCGGCATCCACGATCTGGAACAACGCAGCGTGGCACTGTGCGCGGGTTTCGGCATAGGCCAAATCAGTGCCCAGGTCGCGGGTTTCCAGCCGGTCGTCTTCCATATCAAACAATTGTGGATCGTAGCCGGGATAGTAGCAGTATTTCCAGCGCCCCACCCGAACCATGAACATGCCGGTGATGGAGCCGCCGTCGTGGTATTCGCTGAGGATCGCGCGGTCGCGGGCGTCACTATTGGCAATCTGGATCAGGTTTTCGCCAGGGCGGTCTATATCTTTACCGGCACCCAACCCAGTGGCTTCCAGAATGGTGGGGTGCAGATCGATCAGTGATGTGGGCGTGGTTACGGCTTTGCCTTTGGGGATACTCGCACCGGCCATGATCATGGGAATGGCCACGGATTCCTCATACATATTGCCCTTGGTCCACATACCCTTGGTGCCCAGCATCTCGCCGTGATCGCTCACATAAATTACCAGCGTATTATCTGCCTGACCGCTGTCTTCTAGAGCGCGCAGAACCTGCCCGATGTTGTGGTCCAGATACGAGCACATACCGTAGTACGACGCCACGGCGATGCGCCGACGCTCATCGTCGAAATGGTCGTCATAATTGTAGAGCCGCCGAATACCTTGCACCACTGGATTGTCTGTGCCATCGCCCGCAACAACAGCACGGGGCAGTTCCATTTCGTGGGCCGGGTACAGGTCGTAGAATTCCTGCGGCACAACAAGCGGATAATGTGGCGTGATGTAGGATGTGAAAAGAACCCATGGTTTATCCGTGTGTTCTCCAGCTTCATACCTGAGCCAGTGACAGGCATCGCGGGTTATGTCTCGATCCATGACCGTATAGTCACACTCACCGGCGCCGATGTTGTGGGAAAATTCTTCGGTCACACCCCAAACGGGAGCGTCCTTTCGAATGAGACCGCGAACCCACCCGATACCATTTCTCACGTGCAGCGAGTGAGCCTCGCTCAGAAAGCCGTTGTCATCGTCGGTGGATCGGTAGTGCAGCTTGCCCACAGATGCCACGTGATGCCCGGCTTCAATCAGTTTATGGCCCCAGCCGGGTTGTGATCCGTCGTAGGGCTGCGCGTTGCTCCAGAACCGGTTCTGGTGCACGTACCTGCCGGTGGCGATAGACGCCCGGGCAGGCACACAGATGGGGGCCGGGGTATAGGCATTGTCGAATCGGGTGCCGCGCGCGGCCAGTTTGTCCAGATTAGGCGTTTTAACGACCGGGTGACCGTAGCACCCACTGGCATCGCGCATGTGCTCGTCCGACATCAAGATCAGGACGTTTTGCCCGCTCATGCAAGATCATCCCAGGTCCAGGTGGTTACGGGCAGGTGATCAATGGAATCTTCGATCCGCCGCCTGAGGGCGTCACGCGATAGCAACCCACTTTGGGTATCCACCTCCTCAACCACCGCTGCGGCATTGACCGCTGCGGCGCGCAAGGCAACGTCAGGGCCTTCACCAGCGGCCAAATGGGTGCACAGCGTTGACGTAAAGGCATCACCCGCACCGGCGGTGCCTTTGGGTTCAGCCGTCATAGAGGGGCAAAAGTGAACGCCTGTATCGTTGGCGAGGTAGGCACCATCCGTACCATCCGTCACCACAACGTTGCTTACACCATACCGCCGAACGCGGGCGAAGAATTCAGCCAGTGCCAGATCGAACCCGCCACAGGCAAGCCCCAACCGCATGAGAGGCGGTACGCCGTCTTCGATCAGATTATCGTCGTTGACACTTTCCACATCATCAAGGGCTGCAATGACCGGCACCAACGCTTCGGCTTCAACCCGGTTAATGGCTAGGAGGTCGATGTTCTTGAGGGTTTGTAGAAAGACCGCCGTGCGGGATGTGAGCTGTCGAATGCCGGGGTTGGCGGCAACGAAGGCACCAGCTTCACGGCCCATATCCACCACAATGGGGAAACAGTCAGCGGATCGGTTGGACAGATTGGTCACATAAACCAGATCACGGCCTTCAAACATTTCAGGGGTGAGGTCCGCCGGGCGCAGCAGCGTATTGGTGCCACGCTGGGTAAAAATGGTAGCGTTGCGGTTGTGCGAGGACACCATCACGGCGGTACCCGTGGGCAGCTCAGACGTGCGTAGGGCCAGCGAATCATCCACGCCTTCATGGGCCAGCCGGTCAATAATTTGTGCGCCGTTTGCGTCAGACCCGATTTTAATCAGTGCACTGACGTCTACATCCATTCTCGCCATGGCCACGGCGGCGTTTACGGCACCGCCACCGATGTGGGTAGAAATGCTTTCAGATTCAATTTTGCGGCCCTGTTCCAGCAACAGATAGGACGCCGTGGCATTGTGCATGGTCAGGCGTTCCACGTCGCGGCTGGCGACAATGGTAATAATATCGACCATGGCAGAGCCAACACAGAGTGCGCGCATGGAAACTCCTTATTCAGCTATAGCAAGCCTTCGCGGGTTAATTCATCCGCCAGACTGTTCAACGTGGCGACCAGACGCTTGATTAACTCATCACACTCAGGCCTTGTGATCGTCAGGGGCGGGGCCAGCATGAACCATTCACCATTCTCGCCATTACAGGTGCGGCGTGAATAGATCATCAGGCCATTATCCAACCCGTGCATACGGATACGATCAGCGGCAACGGCTTCCAGGGGCAACATCTTTTTGGTGGCCTGATCGGCAACCATCTCAAGACTCATCAGAAGCCCCAGGCCGCGAATATCCCCAATTAGCGGGCAACTGGCTTTCAAGCCTTCCAGTTGATCGCGAAGGTAAGTACCCATGGTCGTGGCGTTATCCATCAGACCATGCTTTTCGGTGTAATCCAGCACGGCGCAACCCGCCGCGCTTGCCACCGGGTTCGCGGTGTAGGTATGGGAGAAATCAAAGCCGATGTCTTCGGCTAATGGATCGGCCATGCTTGCTGGAACCAGCACAGCCCCCAATGGCACGTAACCGGCGGCCAGCCCCTTGGCCAGCACCGCCACATCGGGCCTGATATCGGGCCAATAGTGGGCTGACAGGAACTTGCCGGTACGGCCCGATCCGCTCATGACCTCATCGAACACCAGATAAACACCGTTCTCATCACAGATTTTACGAACCTCGCGGAGGAATAACTCGTGCGGTACGTTGGCGCCGGTGGCCACCCCGCCCACCGGCTCGATCATGAACGCCAGAACATTTTCAGCGCCAAGCTCGTTTATTTTGCTTCGCAAGGCATCGGCGCAGTGTTGCGCGTAGCTTTCAACCGTATGGTTTTCCGGCACCCGGTAGGTGAAGGGGGCGGGTACCTTGGGCGAATCCACGACCATGCCGTCCAGAAAATTGCCCAGCGTGTTGTCACCGCTCCATGCCAATGCAGAGAACGTGCCGCCGTGATAGGACGGCATGCAGGTGATCACATGGCGACGATTGGTCTGTCCGTTAGATATGGCGTGCTGGCGCAGGAATTTGATGGCGATTTCATTGGCTTCTGATCCACCCGATACAAAGCACGCACGCTCGAACCCCGGCCCGGCCAGCCGCGCCACCTGATCCGATAATTGAATATTGGCCCGGTGCCGGGCAATGCGGGAACAGGCGAAATCAACGGTGTTGATCTGATTGGCGATGGCCTCGCCTACTTCACGGACGCCGTGGCCGATGTTGGACACAATGGGACCTGATGACATGTCGATATATTCGGTGCCTCCGTCATCCCACATGCGAATACCTTCGGCTCGTTCGATCAGGGGCAGGGGGATGGCGGTGCCTTTCCGACCAAAGAACACGTCTGAACCGCCACCACTGGCGGGGAGGTAACTTCCGGCGGGGCCGGACAGGTCGGAACGGTGGGCGTCATTTGCGGGCATGGCGTAATCCTTTCGCGCGATCATGACTATATTGTCGATTATCTACATATCTCATTGATTGCCCGCGCGCCATAGGCCAAAAATAGTAATTGAAGAGGGAGTTTGCACCATGTCCACCGTAACGTTGAAGCATATCAAACGCGCACGCGAGGTCATTAGAGATTCCGTGCGCCATACACCGCTGATTCCATCGCCAAGCTTGAGCGAAATTGCGGGCGTCGATGTTCATTTGAAACTGGAAACCTTACAGGATATCGGCGCGTTCAAGATCAGAGGCGCCACCAACAAACTGGCCAGCCTGAGTGATGAAGAAAAAACCCGCGGTGTTGTTGCGGTATCAACTGGCAATCATGGCCGGGGTGTGGCGGCGGCGGCTAAAAAGATGGGTATCCGCGCCATCATCTGTATGGGCAATCTGGTGCCTGAAAACAAACTGGCGGGTATCAGGGCTCTGGGTGCCGAAATCAGGATTGTTGGGAAAAGTCAGGACGATGCCGAGGTGGAAGCCCAGCGTCTGATCGATGAAGAGGGTATGATCAACGCCCATCCTTTTGATGATATGCACGTTGTATCGGGGCAGGGCACGATCGGACTGGAACTGCTGGAAGACCTGCCCCATGTGAAGACGGTGATTGTGCCATTATCCGGTGGTGGCTTGGCGGGTGGCATTGCGCTGGCGTTGAAAGCATCCAGCCCAAACGTTCGTGTGGTGGCTGTTTCCATGGAAAAGGGTGCCGCCATGATCGAGAGCATCGCCGCCGGCAAGCCGGTACCTGTGGAAGAACTGCCCACACTGGCAGATTCGCTGGGCGGCGGCATCGGCCTTGAAAACCAGCATACCTTTGCGCTTTGTCGTGACTATATCGATGACCTGATTACGCTTTCCGAAGAACAGATCAGCGCCGCCATGGCGCACTTTTACTGGCAGGAACGCATCATCGTTGAAGGTGGCGGGTCTGTGGGGGCGGCCGCAATCCTGAACGGTCTGATTCCTGATCTGGAAGGCCCTGTGGCGATCGTGGTCAGTGGCCGCAATGTGGACATGGCCAAGTTGCACCAGATCATTGATGACAATCCCCCGGCGAGCCCGGGATAAAACTAAGGATAGAACGAAGGATAGCGCATGACTGAAATCACCATTCTGCCCGAAAGCCAGCTTCGCCAATGTGTGCATCTGGATATGGAAGTCTTAGGTGCCATTGAAGATGTGTTCACGGCGCTGGCCGGTGGCAAGGTTATTATGCCGCCGATCCTGCGGCTGGATATCGAAGAGCATCACGGCGAGATTGACGTGAAGACCGCCTATATTCCGGGCTTGGACAGTTTTGCGGTTAAAATGAGTCCCGGTTTTTTCAACAACCCAAAACTGGGACTGCCCAGCACCAACGGCCTTATGACGTTGTTCAGCGCCCATACTGGTTTGGTTGAGGCCATGTTGCTGGATAATGGGTACCTGACCGATGTGCGCACTGCTGCTGCCGGTGCCATTGCATCCAAATATTTGGCGAACCCGAACATTGATACGGTGGGTGTGATCGGTACCGGATCGCAGGCTCGTTATCAGGTCGAGGCCTTGAAGCTGGTTCGCGATTTCTCGAACGTTTTGGTCTGGGGTCGCGATGCGGGCAAGGCGGCGGCGTGCGCCGATGATATAGCTGAAAAACTGGATGTATCGGCGGGACCGTGCGCCAGCATCGAAGACGTGGTTGCGGCGTCGCAGGTGGTTATTACCTCGACGCCATCCAGTGAGCCGCTGATACAGTCCGACTGGCTGCACCCCGGCTTACACGTTACCGCCATGGGATCGGACGCTGAACATAAACGTGAGCTGGACCCTGCAATCGTTGCGGCCTGTGATCTGTTTGTGTGCGATACGCGCGCCCAAAGCGCCAAACTGGGCGAGCTGCACCATGCTATTGATGCAGGCATTGTGGATACCGATGTTGCCGTCACTGAATTGGGGCAGGTCATCACGGGTGATGCACCAGGCCGCCAAAGCGCCGACGATATCACTGTGTGTGATCTGACCGGTACCGGCGCGCAGGATACGGCCATCGCCCGATTGGCGTTCCAGAAAGCACAAAGGATGGGTCTCGGCACCCAGTTCGAGACTTAAACATGCTAACGGTCGGCCAGTTTCCCCATGTGGTGCGCGAGATCGAAAACCAGTGGATCACGTTGTCGGATGGCTGCCGGTTGGCAGCGCGCATGTGGATACCGGACGTGGCCAACAAGACTCCGGTGCCGGCCATTCTGGAGTATCTTCCCTACCGTAAACGGGGCGGCACCGACGCGCGCGATGCACTGACCCATCCTTATTTATGCGGCCATGGCTACGTCTGCATTCGCGTGGATATGCGGGGTAACGGCGAAGCGGATGGCGTCATGCATGACGAATACGCGCTTCAGGAACACGACGACGCGCTAGAGGTTATCGACTGGATAACCGCACAGCCCTGGTGCGACGGCAACGTGGGGATGATGGGCATATCATGGGGCGGGTTTAACGGACTGCAAGTGGCAGCGCGCCAGCCCGAGGCCCTGAAGGCCATTATCACGCTGTGTTCCACCGATGATCGGTACGCGGATGATATTCATTATAAGGGTGGCTGTATTCTGGGCGAGAACATGGGCTGGGGTGCGACCATGTTGGCTTATTCATCCAAGCCACCGGACCCCGATATCGTGGGTGATGCGTGGCGGGACATGTGGTTTGAGCGGTTAGAGATCGAGCCTTTGTTAGCCGCCAAGTGGCTGACCCATCAACACCGCGACGAGTACTGGAAACACGGCTCGGTCTGTGAGGATTTCTCGAAAATAAAGGCCGCTGTGCTGGCTGTTGGTGGATGGGGCGATGCCTATTCCAATACGGTGCCTCGGATGCTGACGGGTCTGCAATCGCCGTGCCGGGGGATCACCGGGCCGTGGCATCACAAGTATCCACACTTCGCCATACCGGAACCCCGTATCGGATTTTTGCAGGAGGCACTCAGGTGGTGGGATCACTGGCTGAAAGGCCATGATACCGGCGTGATGGATGATCCGCTGTACCGGGCTTACATGATGGAAAGTGTGCGGCCTCAGACGTCATACCCGCACCGGGATGGGCGCTGGATCGCCGAAGACAGGTGGCCGTCAGACAAGATTGATCACCAACGCCTGTCATTGAACAGCGAGGGATTGCAGCGAGCACCCGAAACAGACGGTGCGGTTCTGGATATTTGCTCGCCGCAGGATATCGGCCAGATGGGGGGCGAGTTCTGTGTGATCTGGTTAGGTGAGGACATGCCCGGCGATCAACAGTCAGAAGACGCCGGATCGCTGGTGTTTGATTCTGAAGCTTTGAATGAGCGCACAGAGATTTTTGGTGCCCCCACCGTCGATCTAAGGGTTATATCTGATAAGCCGCAGGCCAACGTGGCCGTGCGGTTATGCGACGTGGCTCCGGATGGCAGTTCCACCCGCGTGACTTGGGGGGTGTTGAACTTGTGCCACCGGGACAGCCACGAGATGCCATCGGCGCTGGTGCCGGGTGCGCCGTATACCGTCCGCATTCAGATGGATGATATCGCGTGGGCGTTCCCCGCTGGGCATTGCATCCGGGTGGCGATCTCAACGGCCTATTGGCCTATGATCTGGTCTTCACCTGAGGCCGTGACGCTGGGGGTGGTCGCTGGGGAGAGTTCATTATCCCTACCGGTTCGCGAAGCACGCGCGGAAGATTTGCGAGAATTTCCACCCGCCGAAGCAGCGCCGCCACAAAATACGGAGATCGTCCGTGCGGGTAAACAAACCCGCGTGGTGGAAAAAAACCCGTATACGGGCGAGACAACGTTGCAGATTATGGATGATTTTGGTGTCGGGCGTGACCTGGATACAAGACTGACCACAGGTGAGATCGCGCGCGAGACGTATCGTATTCACCCCGATGATCCATTGTGCGCCAGCGTGCAAATGCACTGGACTGCCACCCTCAGCCGCGAAGGCTGGAACATTCGCACCGAAACTTATTCAGCCATGTACGGTGATGCCACCACATTCTATGTGAGCGGTCGTATTGAGGCCTATGAAGATGATGCGCTGGTGTTCGAGAAAGATTTTGCCGAGGAAATCCCCCGTCGGTTTGTTTAGAGCAAAACCCGAGCAAATTGGTTCAATCACTGCCCGGCAGGACCACGAAGTGGTCCGAGAGGGTGTGAAGGTGGCTTTGCGTAACTCCTAAGTCTCCTCGAACGGTTCGGCCAGCAGGCAGAGTATCTCCCACATCATGGTAACGCCGACCAGCGCGGTCATGCCTTCTGAATCAAACGGTGGCGCGACTTCGACCACATCGCCACCAACCAGATTACGCCCGCGCAAGGACCGCAATATTTTCTGGGCCTCATAAGGGTTCAGCCCGCCGATTTCCGGTGTACCGGTACCGGGGGCATAAACCGGGTCCAGTCCATCCACATCAAAGCTGATGTATGTCGGGCCATCACCGATCACGGCGGCAACTTCGTCGATTACCTTGTCCACGCCCAGATCGAAGTATTCTTCGATCTCAATAACCCGAATACCCTGTTCCTTGGCCCAGTTGTTATCCGTCTTGGTATAAAGACCACCGCGAATGCCGATCTGGACGGTTCGTTTGGGGTCCAGCAGGCCTTCTTCGATGGCGCGGCGGAAAGGGGTGCCGTGTGTATAGATGCTATCACCGAAATAGCGATCATTGGTGTCGGAATGGGCATCAATATGCACCATGCCAACGGGTCGGTCCTTGGCAATAGCGCGCATGATGGGCAAGGTGATCAGGTGATCACCACCAGCGGTCAACGGCACCACACCGGCGGCATGGACGTCTTCATAGAATTTACCAACCCGTTCCAGCGTATCCATCAGATCCAGTGGGTTAACCGGCGTATCACCGAATTCGGCACACTTGGCACATTCGTATGGGTTGATACGGGTGGTGGGGTGAATATTGCGCATGAGCGTGGACATATCGCGCATTTGGCGGGGGCCATGACGGGCACCGGCCCGGTTAGTGGTGCCGCCATCCCATGGTACGCCGATCAGACCAATATCGGCTTCGGACCATTCGGCCTGTTCCAGTATGGGTAGGCGCATAAACGTGGGCACGCCCGCGAAACGCGGTTGCACGACGGATGATACGGGTTTGAAAAAATTGTGATCTTTGCTCATGCTTGCCTCTTTCGTCCTTCATCAGACCAGTCATCTTCTGTATAGATATGGCCCAGGTTTTTCGTGTGGCTATCTTACGCCGTTAATCCTCAATGGCAACGAAAGACAGCGCCTGATTAGCCGTTCGCATGGCATGGCGACGTTTTAACGGCGAGTGCAGAAAACGGTTGAGAGCGGCCAGCAACGTGGGCTGCCATGCGCCACCGGGATTGTTATCAATTTCATCGCTGATGGCGGTCGTCGTTTTGATCAAATGCGCCGTAACGATGTATTCGAACTGGCCATGATCGAACAGGGAATCGAGGGTTTCGTTCAGGAACGCCGTAGGATCCGACACCAGCCAGTCCTCAAGGCAAATGGATGCATCTTGTGAATCACTGTTACGGCCAAAGAAACAGCACATCTGCAACAAGGCCGACGGCCATAATTCAGGGTATTTCTGGGCCAGATGCCGGGCAGCGTTGGCGAAGGTGACCTCGTGCGTCACGCTCAGCCACGTGCGGTTATGGGCTATGGAATTCGTCGTAGCAGCCTGCACGTCCAGATCGAATTTAAGGACGCTGCGACCGTTCATCTCCAGCAACACGTCATAAAGCTCATCAGGCGATTGGGATGCCTTAGCCGCCAGTGTCATGGCCGCCTTTGCGCCAAGCCCACTGAAATCATCGGGCTGAACCACTTGATCCTTCGTCGTGTTCCAGTTCTCCAGGATTGCGGCGTATTCCCGGAACTCAGGAATCAGGTCCTCCCGCCACGATTTTACCAGCCCGCGTGTAAGCATGAGCAACAACGGCTCGATGACATCATCGCCCAAGTGGTCCAGCAGTTCACCGGTCTTCAGTACGTAAATAGCCCCATGCCCGAAATCCAGATAATGGGCGAGCGACGCGCGGGCGAAGCCTCGTTCCATATCCGCCCAGCCCATGCCGACATCCAGCGCGCCGCGAACGTGGGCGGTGGCGGTTCCTTCGTCTTCGTCCTCGATAGCCTGAACAAAATCATCTTCGTTCCATGGTTTTGTTTCGGTGGAATAGGGGAACACGGGTTCACGCTGACTGTCCCAGGCGAAGTTCGCCACAATTTCATGCACGGGCATCAGGCGTGTGGCATCATCATGAGCGCGGGTGTCGCGCAGGCGTAACCAGTCAGCCGCCGCCATGGGGGCGTGGGTGGAGCCAATACCGAATTCAAATCGGTCGTGAGTCCATTTGATGGTTTCGCGCACCGCATCCAGCACATCGCCGCCAGCTTTGTCCATACGGGCAATTTCACGGGCCATGCGGTCATACTCGTGTCGGTCAAAGGAATCCCGCAGGTTGTTCAGGGCGTCGTCTATGCGGGCTTGCGCCGGGGCGTCGGCCACATCAATGCGGATCATGCCACCCTCAACACACGTGGGATAAACGCGTAGACGATCACCCCCATAGGCATTGTCGCCCGTCCGCAAATCAAACTTCCAGTTATGCCAGTTGCAGGTCAGCGTGCAGTCGCCCGACAGGGTACCTTCCTTCAACGGATAGCCTTCGTGCGGGCAGCGATTGTTACAGGCATAAATTTCACCATCCCGATCGAATAGCGCGATCTGCTTTGATCCGACCTTGATAACCTTGGCACCGGTTTCGCGCAGGGTGCTCAGTTCAATGGCGTCCTGCCAGTCTGTGTGCTGTGCTGAGTCAGGCATTTGGCGATCCTTTAATTGATATAAAGTTTTTCCTTTATATATTATTTATTGAATTAAACAAGAGTGTTCTTTATAAAAAGAACATGAATGATTCTACATCAATAAAGAAAAAGGCCAAAGGCAGCCGCGCGGTTATCGATTCATTGAAGATCGATGGCCCACAGACGGCGCAGGCATTGTCTGAGCGTTTAGGCGTAACGGCTATGGCTGTGCGCCAGCATCTTTATGACATGGTGGACAAGGGGCTGGTCACCTTTGAAGAAAAGAAAGGCCGGGCCGGTCGTCCGTCCAAGATCTGGGCATTGACTGATGGGGCCAACAGCTTTTTCCCTGATGGCCATGCTGATCTGGCGGTGGGCCTGATCCATACAGTACGGGCGACATTTGGCGATGCGGGTATTGATCAGCTTATAGCTGTTCGTACCGGCACACAGCTAAAAGCCTATACCCGCGTGTTGGAACGTAGTGAAGGTATTGAGGCCAAACTGGATTCACTGGCCCAAATTCGAACCGGCGAAGGTTATATGGCGGACGTTCGGCAAGAGGATGATGGCGCGTATACTTTTATTGAACGGCACTGCCCCATCTGTTCGGCGGCGCAAGTTTGCACCGGGCTTTGTGCATCCGAGCTATCTGTGTTTCAGAAAACACTTGGCGATGATGTTGTTGTGGAGCGTACCGATCATATCCTGGCGGGTGCACAGCGGTGCGCCTATCGCGTCACGCCCCGCGATAACGGATAACGGCCATGTGGCTCATCAAAACAGCTCTCATGTTTGGCCTGCGCCAGATCCGATGGGTGATTGGTTTCGTGGCATTTGGTGCGGCCTCGGTGGTGTTCAAAATTCTGTCGGCCCAGGACATGATCATGTTGCCGGGCATGGAAGAAGCTTATCAGGTGGACACAACAGACCCGTACATTGCCGCCGCCATCGTCTTTCTGGTGATCAGCCGTAGCCTCAAGAAAATCTCAAACCGGTTCATTACAAATGTGGGCGCGGGGTTTGACCGCCTGCGTAGCAGCGACTAAGACCTGCGGCTATGAAAGTAGACCTGTTCGATTTCGATCTACCCACCGAATGCATCGCCCAGCAACCGGCGCGACCACGGGATTCAGCGAAGCTGCTGCATGTTCCTTCAGATGGGAAACTGGCTGATCTATCTGTGCGTGATCTGCCCGGCCTGTTACGGGCGGGCGATATCATGGTCTTTAACAACACCCGCGTTATTCCAGCACGGTTAAGCGGTCACCGCCGCCGTGGAGGCGGGCCTGTACCGGGCCCGAGGATCGACGTGACCCTGCACAAACGTGTGGATGATGATACGTGGCAGGCCTTCGCCCGGCCGGGCAAGAAGCTGGCCGAAGGCGACGTGATCGTCTTCGCCGATGATTTCAGTGCGACCTTGACCAATAAATCAGAAGGCGGCGAAATTACGCTGGTCTTTCGCTGTCCCACGCAGCCCCTGCGTGACAACCTGATCGCGCACGGCATTATGCCGCTGCCGCCGTATATTCACCGCAGCACCGAAGGTGATGTTCACGACGATGACGATTACCAGACGGTCTATGCGGAAACCGAAGGCGCGGTGGCTGCCCCCACAGCCGGACTGCACTTCACGGACGGACTACTGGCTGCGCTGGACGACGCGGGCGTTCAACGCACCTTCGTCACCCTGCACGTGGGCGCGGGGACGTTTCTGCCGGTGAAGGTTGATGATACCGACGATCACCAGATGCACGCGGAATGGGGCGAGATCAGCCAGAAAACAGCCGATCTCATTAATCACGCCCGAGCCAGTGGTGGCCGCGTGATTGCCGTGGGCACCACGTCTCTCAGGTTATTGGAAAGTGCGGTGGATGAAGGCGGTGCTATTCAACCATTTTCACAAGAAACCGAGATATTCATCACGCCCGGCTATGAGATCAAATCCGCCGATATGTTGATGACCAATTTCCATCTGCCCCGGTCAACCCTGTTCATGCTGGTCAGCACCTTTGCCGGACAACCCGAAATGCGTCACGTGTACGAGCATGCCATCGCGGGCGGGTATCGGTTCTACTCATATGGAGATACGTCGTTATTAGAGTTAAACAATAAAAAAGTGTAATATAAAAATAAACACAAATTTATCTCGTAATTAATAAAAAACGCGCTTAGACTACCGCTTCTTCGTTTCTCAAAGACGGTAGGAATTCACCATGCCACTGGATAGCGGCGTTTTGCCGGATGACGATCCGGCGCAGGAACTTAAGGCTCAGTACGGGCATCTGACAGGTCTCGATTTTCTGGATGCCATGATCAATGATGCCTTTCCGGGCCGTATTGCCGTGTCTTCATCGTTTGGAACGGAATCGGCTGTATTGCTGCATCAGGTGGCCCAGGTGGCCCCGGCGACGCCTGTTTTGTTTCTGGATACCGGGATGCTGTTTGCCCAGACTATTCAGTATGAAAAGAAACTGCGTACCCAGTTGGGCCTGACCGATGTGCGGGTGATCCGGCCTGATCCTGACTACATCAAGTCTTATGATCCGGATGGCACGTTGCATAAACGCGATACGGACTCCTGCTGTCATATGCGTAAGGTTCTGCCCATGGAGCACGCGCTCCAGCCATTCGATGCGTGGATCACCGGCCGCAAACGCATTCACGGCGGCTTGCGTGCGACGCTGTCCATGATCGAGCACGATGGGAAGCACTATAAAATCAACCCCATGGTCGACTGGACCCCTGAGCAGATCAAAGCTGCCTTCACCGGCCACGGCCTGCCGCGTCATCCCTTGGAAGTAATGGGCTATACCTCGGTTGGTTGCTATCCCTGCACCGGATTGCCGGAAGCGGGTACCGACAGCCGCAGTGGTCGTTGGGCTGGTCAAGACAAGACAGAGTGTGGCATTCATAAGGCTCCCTGGGCTGGCGAAGGTATTTAGTCGCCCTGATTACGACGGAAAGCACCGTGAATGCGATTGCATGGCTTGAACTGGGACGCGAAGAAGTTTATCCAGACCGCTTCTGACAAAGCGAACAATGGTGAACCTGTGCACGGAATAAAATTCGATCTGAAATCAACGGACGGTATGGCCCGGCGCGGTGCCATCACCACGGCCCATGGTGTGATCCAGACGCCAGCGTTTATGCCTGTGGGTACAGCCGCCACGGTTAAGACCATGCGCCCTGAATCGGTGGCAGAGACCGGTGCCGAGATCATTCTGGGCAATACCTATCATCTGATGCTGCGTCCGGGGGCCGAGCGTATTGCATCCTTGGGTGGGTTGCACAAATTTATGAACTGGCCGGGGCCTATCTTAACGGATTCAGGCGGTTTTCAGGTCATGTCCCTGTCAGAGCTGCGCAAGATCACCGAGGACGGCGTGCGCTTTCGCTCGCACATTGATGGCTCCTACCACGACCTGACACCTGAACGGTCTATCGAAATTCAACACTTGCTGGATTCAAACATCACCATGGTGCTGGATGAATGTACGCCGTACCCGGCAACGGAACAGCAGGCCACGGATTCCATGCGCCTGTCCATGCGTTGGGCGGCACGGTCCAAGGCGGCGTTTCAGAAACGTGACGGTTATGGTCTGTTCGGCATTGTGCAGGGCGGCGTTTATCCGAGCTTGCGCGCCGAATCGGCCAAGGCGCTCAGCGATATCGGCTTCGATGGCTACGCCGTTGGCGGGCTGGCCGTGGGGGAAGGGCGCGAGGCTATGTTCGCGACCCTTGATGTGACCACGCCTGAATTACCGGGTGATCGACCACGCTACCTCATGGGCGTGGGCAAACCGGAAGATTTGGTGGGTGCCGTTGCCCGTGGTGTGGACATGTTCGATTGCGTGTTACCGACCCGGTCCGGACGCACAGGTCAGGCCTTTACCCGGCGGGGTCAGGTCAACATCCGCAACGCGCGGCACAAAGATGACCCGCGACCACTGGACGAAGAATGCACCTGCCCGGCCTGCACCAGTTACAGCCGTGCCTATTTGCACCATCTGGCTTCGTCCAAAGAGGTTCTGGGCCTGATGCTGCTCAGCTGGCACAACCTGCATTACTATCAGCAATTGATGAGCGGCATTCGCGCCGCCATCGAAGCTGGCACCTACGCCGATTTCATGGCTGCGTTTGAGGTTGAATACGGTGGCGGGGATATAGCGCCGTTAGATTAATACCCGCCAGACTAATGCCCGACGGCGAAGTCGTTTCGCCCCGTCTTGTCTCCACCCCTTAACTGAAACAGCGCGCGCTTGGAATAATCGTGCGTGGGGTTGTCGCTGTCGGCGCCTTTTGAATGATTGAAGAACGACGTGCCGGGCATGATGCGGAGTACGAAACCGGCGCGCCGGTCCGGTGTGGTATTGGCTCCTGATCCGTGGACGATGAACACGTCATGGATGGAAATTTGGCCCGCTTTGCGAATCACATCTACGGCCTTGTCTTCGTCTACCCATTCATCATCGATTTCCTGAAACAGGGTCAGATCGTCCCGTTCGTTCCAGTGATGGGGGTATCCGCGGCGGTCCTGGTGCGATCCGGGCTGGTAACGCATGCAGCCGTTTTCGGCGGTGGCATCATCAATGGCGATCCACACTGTGATCGTGGCCATGGGCTCGATAGGGTAATAGTCGGCGTCCTGATGCCATGGTGTGGCTTTACCCACCAACGGCGGCTTACCAAACAAGGTGGTGCCCCACAGGATCAGGTCTTCACCGGCGACTTGAGAAACCATATCCAGAATGTCGTCGTTGCGGGCGAGATCCATCCAGAACGGATCACCCTTTACACCCTGCGCGCCTGTTTTTTGCAGGTGTGGGCCCAACATGAAATTAGGGCTGACGCCCGGAGTGTCTGAATTTTCGGCCACGATGCGACCGTAAGCCTCGCGCATCTGGTTCAATAAATCATCCGGCATCTGGTAATCCGGCATGATAAAGCCGTCGCGATGATAGGCTTTGATTTGTTGGTTCGATAACGTGGCTGCGCTCATCATTCTCTCCTGTTCCCGGTCAATGAATAACACACCCACATTAAAAGTGGACCCAAAAGTTATGGTGGGGTATGCATGGGCCATGAACGACACGATTTATGATAATCTGAGCCAATTGGGCGGTGGGGCTGAGATGCCCGCATCACCTGACGAGGCCGTGCTGGAAACCGTACCGAACCCGCAGGACGTAGGTTATCTGGTCCGGTTTACCTGCCCTGAATTCACGTCTGTGTGCCCGGTGACGGGCCAGCCGGACTTCGCCCATTTGATGATCGATTATGTGCCAGACAACCTGATCGTGGAAAGCAAATCGCTGAAGCTGTATCTGAGCAGCTTCCGAAATCATGCGGCATTTCACGAAGATTGTACGGTGGGTATTGCCAGGCGACTGGTGGATACCATGTCACCCAAATGGCTGCGCATTGGTGGATACTGGTATCCGCGCGGGGGTATTCCCATTGATGTGTTCTATCAAACCGGCGAGCCACCCGCAGAGGTATGGATCCCCGAACAGGGTGTGCCACCCTATCGTGGTCGCGGCTAGGTCTTAATATCTACTAATCCAGCGCCTGTACCTCAGTGATAACGAAGCCCTGGTGTTTTGGGTGACGTCTTTCAATTCTCTCGCGAGCACCGGCCTCGTCGTTTGCTGCTATTTCAATATAATGCATGTCGGCCCACTCGTCGTCGAGGCGAGAATGGCGTTTGCCCTCGGCGAGCCTTTCTTTAACAACCTCGTTATATATGGTCACTTCATACAGTGCCATTGGGTGATCCCTTCCTCTCCGCGCGTAAACAAGATGAAGGTAAACATGCCCCAGTCGATGATATTTAGTCTGTGATAATAATCACACAAACACTGATGGCAGCATTATTGATAAAGCTGCAGAAATATGACGCCAGCGGCGACGAGAACAGAACAGGTGATGCGCCGGGGACCGAGCCCTTCTTTCAGGATGTACGCACCGATGACGGCGCCAAATATGACGCTGGTCTCCCGCAAAGCGACCACTTGAACGGCGGACGACTGACTGTATGCCCATATGATGATCAGGTAGCCGAATGCTGAACTGTTGCCCGCGATTAATGCCCGACCAATGAGAGGTCGTACCATTGGGATAAGGGCACGGCGCCGGGTCGCCACCGTGTAAGCAGGAAACCAGCAGCACGACACAATGGAAAGATAGGCATAATAACCAATGGCTGTGTCGGCCAAACGGACGCCCCTGGAATCAATGACAGAATAGCTGGCGATCATGCAGCCACAGGCCAGTGCGTATAAGAACCCCCGGTCGATCTTCTTGTCGCCTGCATATCTTTTCGAAAATATGAGGCCAATAATGCCGATCGATATCAGGAGAATCGCCCCATAGCCGTGCAGCGGTAAAACATCATCGCCAATTGCAATGCCGGCAATGGCGACCAGTAGCGGCGCAGACCCACGCGCAATGGGATACGATCTGCCAAAATCGCCGTAGCGATAGGCCTTCAGTAAGAAAACTCGGTAAAAGACAAGGACGCCCACCGACATCACAATATAGGGCAGTGCCTGAATATCCGGTGTGGGGGCGATAAAGATAATCAGGAACAGGCTGATGCAGAACATAACGATGTCCTGAAACGCCATGGCGACCATTCGGTCACCAGCGCTCTTAAGCAATGCATTCCAGGTGGCATGCAAGAGGGCGGCCCCAAGGACAGCGAAAAGAACCACGCTATCCATAAGGTTTATATCTCATCTGGCGGGTTAGTTTTCCAACGCAGGTGGTGCGCCGTCGGTGATTTCCACGATATCGCCGGGGAAAAACCCGTTAAAGGCGGTGCGCACGGCGTTTGAGTATGCCCCCATGGTGGCGACCTCAATCCAGTCACCTTCTTGAATATCAGCGGGTAACGGTACAGGTTTCGGCAACTTATCCAGTGAATCACAGGTCGGGCCGAAAACTGACATCGGTATTACATCACCGGTTACGGTCGATCCGTCATGGCGGAAAACCTGTGTCGGATACCACACGTCGCCATTAGAAATATTGTTTTCTGAAAAGCTGCCATAAATTCCGTCGTTGATATAGATGGTGTCACCCTTTCGCAGCAGGACCTGCACGACCAGGGACAGGCCATCGGCCACCATCGACCGGCCTGGTTCGCAATAAACCGTGGCATCGTCGGCTAGTGGCAGTGCATCTTTGGCCATTTCAATCCGCTTGAAATATTCTTCCAGTTCCAGCACATCGAAGTCTGGATAAATCCAGGGAAAGCCGCCACCAATGTCCAGATGACTGATTGGCATATCGATCTTGCCCAGGATATCGGCACAAATTTCAAGGCCCTTTTCGTATGAATCGGGGCGCATGACCATGGACCCTACGTTAAAGGCGAGGGCGGGCTCTGCCCCTGCATCCTTGACCGCCTTGATCATCTCCACGGTTGCCTCGGCCGATGCGCCGAACTTGGTGGAAAGATCATAAATCGCATCTTCATTGGGCACGGCGGTACGAACAAATATCTTGGTGTCGTGTGGCTTGGTCTCGTCCAGAATACGGGTTAGCTCGCTAGGGTGATCAACAACAAAGTTTCTGACGCCATATGTTTTGTAGGCCTCATGAATAGTGCCATGAATGCGCACCGGTGCCATGTAGAACAGTTCAGCATCAGGTAAGCGATCACGAACCAGCTTGATTTCCGGCAGACTGGCCGTATCAAAACAGCGAATACCGGCTTCCCAGATGGTGTCCAGAACCGCCGGGAACGGGTTGGCCTTAACCGCAAACATGGTTTTGCCCGGAAAGCCATTCACAAACCGGGTCGCAACCGCCGTAAGGCGATCCCGGTACAAACAATAGACAGGCTCGCGCGGCTTTGTGCGCAGGATCATGTCCTGAGCTGTGGGGTAGGAATCAAATGATTCCGCATTCTTCATCATGGCAGTGGAATCAATCATATGCGTGCACCATCCATACGGTTGCGAATCAGGCCCCAGACGATAACGGCGCCGGCGAGTTTGCTGAGGGTCATTAAGGTAACACCCATAACACCCAAATGCCCCAGCATGTACAGGAACACGGCGCTATCGATGGGTGTCGCGATGATGCTGGATATCAAGACACGTTGGGCAAAAGGGCGGCCGGTGTAGGTGTAGATCGCCCAATCGGCAAATTCGCTGATCAGGAAGGCCGTTACACTGGCCATGGCCACGTAAGGGCTGGCAAAATAGTACGACAATCCACCGGCAATCAGCATGGCGACGATTACCCGATGACCAATTTCACGCTGGGCGAAGTCACGGGCCACAAAAATCAAACCAACCACCAGCGATGCGGGGGGCCATTTTTCACCTGTGGGCAGGTCAACCAGCGGCACTACCGTGAACAGCCAGTTCACGAAGACGATCAACATGATATAGATGGCGGTGTATTTATAGTTCATGTGTTAATGCCTAATCACTAGGGTAGTATCATTATATGTGAGATTTGATGCGCCAGATACCACAGTGATTGTCCATGAGCGAGCCAAAAATGAACCTTGAAAACGAAAATTCTAATCCGGCCTCTGATCCCGCCAGTGATTCCGCCCGGGAAATCAAGGCCAAGGCCCGCAACCTGGGTTTTGATACCGTGGGCATTACGGACGCTGTGGCTGACCCTGATCAAGAAGCGGCATTGAGAGAATTTCTGAAACTTGGCCGCCACGGTGACATGGACTGGATGACGGCCAAGGCTGACCGTCGCATATCGCCAACGGCGCTGTGGCCAGAGGTGAGATCTGTTATTGCCCTTGGTATGAACTATGGTCCCGCCGTTGATCCGCGGGCTATCCATGACCAGCCGGACCGCGGTGCTATCAGTGTTTATGCGCAAGGAAAAGACTATCACGACGTGGTAAAAAAACGCCTGAAAGGGCTGGCCCGATGGATGGTCGAAAAACATGGTGGAGACGTGAAGGTTTTTGTGGATACGGCCCCCGTCATGGAGAAACCATTGGCCGCCCGCGCCGGGATTGGCTGGCAGGGCAAACACACCAATCTGGTATCACGCGAATATGGATCGTGGCTGTTTCTGGGTGAGGTTTTTACCACGCTGGACCTGAAGCCTGATGCGCCTGAAGTGGATCATTGCGGGTCTTGCGATCTGTGCCAGCGGGCCTGCCCTACGGGGGCGCTGGATGAGGCTTACCGGATCGATGCCACCAAATGTATCTCGTACCTGACCATTGAGACGAAGGCCGGGATTGATGCGGGACTCATGGCGCAAATGGGTAATCGTATTTATGGCTGCGACGACTGTCTGTCCGTTTGTCCGTGGAACAAGTTCGAGAACACCACGTCTGAACCAGCTTTTCTGCCACGTGCTGAACTGCGCGCGCCTCGGTTAGCGGATATTCTGGGCCTGGATGATGCCGGGTTCCGCCAGGTGTTTGCTGGATCACCCATTAAACGCAGTGGCAGGAACCGGGTCGTGCGCAACGCGTTAATTGCGGCCGGCAACAGTGGCATGGCATCGTTGCTGCCCGGCGTTGCCGCATTACTGACAGATTCTACCTCCATGGTTAGCCAAGCGGCGCAGTGGGCTCATAAGCGGCTGACAAGTTTGGATAAAGGGCGAGAATAGGACACAATGCCACATGCACATTAACCCCAGAACTATTCAGATATTTGTCATGATGACAGGCCTTTTGATCGGTCTTGTCAGTCAAGCGGTGGCGCAGGAACAGGAACTGGAACTGGAACCGGAATCCCTGAAACCTGGCGACGTGTTCAGCGATTGTGATAACTGCCCCGAAATGGTGGTTGTCCCGGCGGGTATTTTTATTATGGGTTTTGGCGGCAAAACCAAACGGGAAGGACCTGCGCACCGGGTCATCGTGCCCAAGCCGTTTGCCATCGGCCGTTTTGAGGTCACCTTTGATCAGTGGGAAGCTTGTAGAATTGCTGGCGGATGCGAGCACGATCCAGACGACCATGAGTGGGGTCGGGGAACCCGACCGGTGATCAACGTGAGTTACGATAAGGTTGAGAATTACGTGGCCTGGATCAGTGAAACAACCGGTCAACGCTATTACATCCCCAGCGAAGCGGAATGGGAATACGCCCACCGGGGCGGTACTACCACAGCATTTCCGTGGGGCGATGAAGCGGGTATTAATCTGGCGAACTGCAAGGACTGTAAAAGTAAATGGAGCGCCCACAGCACCGCGCCCGTCGGTTCGTTCGACCCGAACCCTTTCGGAATATATGACACGGTGGCCAATGCGTTTGAATGGGTGGCTGATTGCTGGAACCCAAGTCACGAGGGTGCGCCAAAGACAGCCGTTGCGCGCACGGACGGTGATTGCAAGAAACGGGTTATGCGGGGCGGCTCATTCTATTATTATAAGAAAGTGGCACGATCTTCATATCGGGCCAAGAACCCGGCCAATGTGTGGAGCTACTGGCTTGGTTTCCGCGTGGCCAGAGTGGTTCAATAGAACAAAACAGAATGGTTCAATAGAACAAAACAGAATGGTTCAATAGAACAAAACCAGAGTGGTTCAGTAGCAAAAAAAACAGGGGAACGCCGAATGGCATTCCCCTGGATTTCTGCCTCTTGCGAAGCAAACGAAACAATGTAGCCCCCAAATCTGAGAACCTATCGACGTTGGAACCTGGCACTCTAAGATATAGCCCCCAAGCGATAACCTGTGTGCTCTGGTTCCGCGCCATAATTGATAGCTTACACCTCAATGCGGCACTGTTTCGAATGGAAAGGTAACGCGAAAACCTTACAAGAATATTGCAAGGCAACATTAACTTGTGCCGTCGCCCGAAAATCAGGCGTCGCTAATGTCATCCAGTCGCCGTTGCATGGCATCCAGTTGCGCGCGCAAGGTCGATATCTCGTTGGTGTCTGTCGTGTCTGGCGCGTCTGTTCCGCCTGTTGTTTCAGGTTTTTTGGCCTGATTTGCATCGGGCAAAAACGGCGAAAACATTTTCATGGTGGAATCAAGCATGGCCGCGTTTTGTTTGCCCATTTCTTCAAACGCTGAAAACGGGGTCAGGCCGCCAAACGCATCTTTCAGATAGTCGCGCATCTCGTCTTGATTATTGGCAAACGAATGCATGGTGTGCTCCAGATACTTGGGCACCACAGCTTCCAGGCTATCGCCATAGAAGCTGATCACATGGCGCAGGAAACTGGTCGGCAAAAGGTTCTGGCCCTTGGATTCCTGTTCCACAATAATATGGGTGAGCACGGACCGGGTGATATCCTCACCGGATTTTGCATCATAGACCACGAAGTCCACGTTCTTTTTGATCATCTCGGCTAGATGATCAAGGGTCACATAGCTGCTGGTCGACGTGTTATACAGGCGTCGGTTCGCGTACTTTTTAATCGTGATCGGCGCTTCTTCAGACTTGTCTGCTTTGTTTGCCATAGCCCGTAACGTCCCCTGAAATGGTCTATTGAGCGGTATTGGTACCTCGATTCATGCTGCACCGCAACGAATTGTTCCGCAAGTGCGTTGTAGTGGGTATAGTGTTACAAAGACCAAAACGGAGGCCGCTATGGCAGATAAGAAGGCAGATAAGAAAAACCCCGATACCTCGGACCTGTCTTCGAAGGCAGCCGAATACATGGATTTGTGGCAGAAGCAACTGAGTGCCATGGCCTCCGATGAGACCGTTGCATCAATGATGGCGCAAACTGCTCAGTTGATGAACAATAGTGCCGAGGCCGTGGCCGCTATGGCGACGCAACAGAAAAAACAGACAAAGCAGACAGGTACGAGTAGTGGACAAGACAGCGCAACAGGAGCCACCACAGGGGGCACAGCAGGGACCGAGACCGCTGGCGCTTCATCTGGCGTTGATGACCATGCTGTCGACCGGCTCACAGAGCGCCTTGAGCGCCTGGAGGAACGGATCACTGCCCTGGAACGAGGCACTGTCAAAACCGGCAAGTGACCTGCTGGAAGCTTTAAGCAGTACAGACATGGATATCTTCGAGCGCGAGGTGGCCGAAGAAGCCCGGCGCCGGTGCGTGGAATTTACCGACGGGGTTCAACAATACTGGAATTATAAGCGGGCTACACATAGTACAGGCGACTTAGACTGCATGTGGTCTGATGGTAGCACACGGTTATTGGATTACGGCGGTGACGGTATACCGTTGTTGGTTATTCCGTCGCTCATCAACAGGTATCACGTGCTGGACCTTTCATGCGGGCATAATTTTTTAGGCGCACTAATAGCCGGGGGATATCGTCCGTTTGTGGTTGATTGGGGTGCGCCGGATAAAACAGAACAGGCGTTTAATCTAAGCTCTTATGTTGTACAGCGCCTGGAACCTGCATTGGATCAGGTCAGCCAAATCACAGGCTTCAGTGCTGTGGGTGTTGTGGGTTATTGTATGGGCGGCATGTTGGCCACCGCACTAACAACGCGAAAACCGGATCAGGTGGCCGCCCTTGTTCTGCTGGCAACACCCTGGAATTTCCATAAGGGCGACGCCACGCGACTGACCGCCCTGAAGGCTAGCCTGCCACAGATATCAGCCGCCGTTGATGCGTTGGGCCAGTTGCCGGTCGATGTTTTACAAACCATGTTTTCGGGTCTGTCGCCATGGCTGACCATTGATAAATTTCGGCGCTTTTCACATATGAACATGAACTCGACCAAGGCGCGGTCGTTTGTGGAACTGGAAGATTGGTTAAACGATGGCGTGCCATTGGTTCATGGTGTGGCCAAAGAATGCCTGAACGGCTGGTACGGCGATAACACACCCTATAACGGTGCGTGGAAGGTGGGCGGCGCGATCGTTGATCCGACCACCATTACTCAGCCGGTTTTGGTGGCGATTCCCCAAACCGATCACATTGTGCCCCCTGAATCTGCCCGCGCTCTGGCCCAGGCTATACCTCAGGCCCATGCGATCGAAGTGCAGGCCGGGCATATTGGCATGGTTGCCGGTGGACAGGCGAAAAAGGGACTGATGCGCCCGATGATCGAATGGCTGGTTGAAAACTTGCCCCAATATCCCAATATAACCAAGAGTTAAGCCAAGCGTCTGTTATTGCCTGATACTTGCCAAATTTGATCACTGTGGTGTCGTAACTGAGCACTGACATGGTGTAGCAAAATTGGCGGTTAGTTAAAGAATTGTCGTGATGAGTATTGAAAAACTATTACAGCGGGTCGTCGGCTTGGAGGACAGGCTTGGTCTTAATTCAGAAGGCCAGCCTTATAGCGACCGCTTGCTCGCACTGATCGATGCTCTGGAAAACGATTCATGGAGCACCTCATCAACTGGCTTTCAGGGCCAATTGAACCGCCTGAAGGAATTTGTCGACGAAGATACGCCCGCGTCGTCGGGTGAAGAATCAGGCACGGTTGAGGGCGCGGTATCGACCCTGGAAGACATTGTTCACAACAGGCGGGCAGCGGATCGATGGAGCGGCGAAGATTCGGTTGAATACGTCACATTCCAACAGAAAGTCCGCGGCACCAATATCAATGAAACAACGCTACTTGCGACGGATTATCTCAATCACTTTAACGAGGTCGTCATGTTGCTGGATATGTTGCCAGACATGCCCGATATGCTTGAAGATGTAAAAGAATGGAAACCGAAAACCTATCAACAACATTTCCTGGACAGCACGTTTGCTGAAAAAGAGCTAGCTGTCGAGGCTTACGCCTATGTTCCTGCGCCCTTTAAACGACCTTTTGAGACGACTGTTGACCAATTGGACCGGCTTATCGCCAATACGGTTGAGCATGTGTCAGAGTTAATCGAGAAAGAAGATGTTAACCACCTCAAGGAAGCCGTTTCCTCAAACTCCATTTTGATTCAACGCTTATTGGACAATGCGTCAGGCATAATTCATGGCAGCATGATGACAATGGATCAGACAGAAATTGATGCATTCATCGGCTAGTTCGTTGTGAATACCCAAACGGGTAGTATTTTTTCTACCTGTAAAATTCGCCCATACCACCTGCACGGATGTGTCATCGATTTCATGCCACGATTACAATACTCCCAATCGTAACCGGATTATTACTGGGGAGAAGATCATTGGCCTATGACAAGCAATCTGAACTTAGTCTGCACGATATTGACCTAATCGAAAAATGCTTACGACGAGAGGTCGGCACGGTTTCAAGCCGCGCGTATAACAAACAGCATCCTCACTTCAGTGAAGCGAAGGCAAACCTGGCGCTGATACAGTCATTGTTGGGAAAGCTTCAGAATCAAAAAGCGTGGTGTTCAGGAACAGGCGACGTGGCGAGCGTTCAAACCGCTTAAGCTGGCTAAGCCCGTTATAATAAGGACTGGATTCATTGAATTCCACGCGTTGGCATCTTGTGTTGCAGTGCAGCAAAATCTATAACATCACATAAGAGCAAACAATCGTATCCGAATTTGATCAAGGAGAGTTTCGTTATGAGTGATGAAGTTGTCATTGTAGGCGCCGCCCGCACCCCCATTGGGGCTTTCAACGGTGGCCTGAGTTCCGTGCCCGCCAGCTATCTTGGTCAGGTTGCCATCGAAGCTGCCCTGGAACGCGCCGGTGTTGCCGCCGCTGACGTTGACGAAGTGGTCATGGGTCAGATTTTGGGTGCCGGTGGTGGTCAGAACCCGGCTCGTCAAGCCGCTGTCAACGCCGGTATACCGGTTGAAGCAACAGCGTATGGCATTAACCAGTTGTGTGGTTCGGGGCTGCGCACCGTGGCGCTGGGATCGCAGGCCATCAAATGTGGCGACGCGAAAATCGTGGTTGCCGGTGGTCAGGAAAGCATGAGTCAGGCACCGCACGTTCTGCATATGCGTAATGGCACGAAAATGGGTCCGGCTGAATTGGTCGATTCCATGATCAAAGACGGTCTGTGGGATGCCTTCAACGGCTATCACATGGGTAACACGGCTGAAAACGTGGCCGAGAAGTGGCAGATCACCCGCGAAGAACAGGACGCCTTTGCTGCCAGTTCCCAGCAGAAGGCCGAAGCCGCCCAAAACGCCGGCAAATTTAAAGACGAAATCGTACCGGTCACGATCAAGGGTCGCAAAGGCGATACCATTGTTGATACGGACGAGCATCCAAAACACGGCACCACCGAAGAACAGCTGGCCGGTATGCGCCCCGCATTCATTCGTGAAGGTGGTACGGTCACTGCCGGTAACGCATCAGGCATCAACGATGGCGCCGCCGCCGTTGTGATGATGAGTGCTGATGAAGCCAAGAAACGTGGTGCCACACCCATGGCAACCATCAAATCCTGGGCGACGTCTGGTGTTGATCCGGCTGTTATGGGTTCCGGACCCATCCCCGCCAGCCGCGCCGCTTTGAAAAAAGCAGGCTGGGAAATCGAAGATCTTGATTTGGTCGAAGCGAATGAAGCCTTCGCCGCCCAGGCCTGTGCCGTGAACAAGGAACTGGGTTGGGATACGGACATGGTCAACGTCAATGGCGGTGCTATTGCGCTGGGCCATCCAGTCGGCGCGTCCGGCGCGCGTGTACTGATCACCCTTTTGCATGAGATGCAGAAACGCGACGCCAAAAAAGGTCTGGCAACGTTATGCATTGGTGGCGGCATGGGTATCGCCATGTGTGTTGAACGCGATTAATTTGAAGGAAGTTTGAGAATGGGACGTATTGCACTTGTAACCGGGGGAACCCGTGGCATTGGACGGGCGATTTCTGAAGCCATGAAGGCAGAAGGTTACACCGTTGCGGCCAGCTACGCTGGCAACGATGACGCGGCCAATGCCTTTAAGGACGAAACCGGCATTCCGGTCTACAAATTTGATGTGGCTGATTTCGATGCATGCGCCGCATCCATTGCATCAATCGAAAGTGACCTGGGCCCCATCGAGGTTTTGGTCAACAACGCGGGTATCACGCGTGACAAACCGCTTCACAAGATGGACCGGGAAACATGGGATGCGGTTGTGGATACAGATCTTTCCAGCATCTTCAACACCTGCCGCAATGTGATTGACGGCATGCGTGAACGCGGTTTTGGGCGGATCGTCAACATCAGTTCGATCAACGGTCAGAAAGGCCAGTTCGGTCAAACCAACTATTCAGCCGCCAAAGCGGGTGAGATTGGTTTTACCAAAGCGCTGGCGCTGGAAACCGCTGCTAAAGGCATCACCGTCAATGCCATCGCACCCGGTTATGTTGGCACCGAAATGGTTATGGCTGTGCCTGAGAAGATTCTCAACGAAGTCATTATTCCACAAATTCCAGTTGGCCGCCTTGGTCAGCCTGAAGACATCGCCCGCTGCGTGGTGTTCCTTGCGGCTGATGAGGCTGGCTTTATCACAGGTTCAACCCTGACCGCCAATGGTGGCCAATACCTGGATTGATCCCGCCTGAAAAATCCTGTAATTCGATAACGGCTTCGGTTTCCTCAAATGGACTGAAGCCGTTATTGCATGAGCAGGTGACTGATGGACGATTTCTGGGACGTGATTATTGTGGGCGGTGGCGTCATTGGCAGCGCCAGCGCCTATTTCCTGATGGCTAACCCTGACTTCAAAGGCCGGGTCCTGGTTGTGGAACGTGACCCGACCTATCAGGACTGTTCCACAGCGCGCTCCGCGGGTGGTATTCGGCAGCAGTTCTCCACCCCTGAAAATATCCAGATGTCCCAGTTTGCGGTGGAATTCCTCAGCAATCTCAGTGAAACCCTGTCTGTGGACGGGGAACAGCCGGAGGTCACGATGACCGAGAACGGTTATCTGGTTTTGGCCAGTGCTGATGGGCAGGCAACGATTGAAGAGAATGTTGCCATTCAGCACGAATACGGGGCGAAAACGGTACTGTTACAAGGCGATGAACTCGCCGCTCAGTTTCCCTGGCTGAATACGGAGGATCTGGCCGTGGGCAGTTTCGGTCCTGAAAACGAGGGCTGGATCGATCCTTATGCTTTGTTACAGGCGTTTCGAAAGAAAGCTCGCTCGCTGGGCGCTGTGTTTGTGCAAGACGAAGTTGTTGATGTTATCCGTGACGATGACCGCGTTACCGGCGTCCGCATGGAATCCTGTGGTGAGATATCCTGTAACTGGCTGGTCAACGCCGCGGGCCCACGTGCCGGGACTATAGCCGCCGCTGCGGGCATCCACATGCCGGTACGGCCACGGAAACGGTTTATCTATGTCTTTGATTGCCATGACGGGTCGCAGAAGCCGCCACCCAACATGCCGTTGACATTTGATCCCACCGGCACCTACGTGCGCCCCGAGGGCAAGTTTTTTATCTGTGGGAAGGCTCCAGCCCCATCAGATGATCCCGATTGCCTGGATCTGGATGTGGACCATGACTACTTCGATAACGCCATATGGCCTGACCTGGCACACCGAATACCTGCCTTCGAAGCTATCAAAGTGGTCAACTCATGGGCCGGTCATTACGCCTATAACACGCTGGATCAGAACGCCATTATCGGCGCGCATCCGGATGTGGAGAACATGTTCTTCGCCAACGGTTTTTCCGGCCATGGCCTGCAGCAAAGCCCCGCTGTGGGGCGGGCGATTTCTGAATTGATCATTCAGGACCGGTTTGTGAGCCTTGATCTTACACGGTTTGGATTTGATCGCATCATGACTGAAACGCCCATACTTGAAAAAAATGTCTATTAATCCCCCCAACCGGAACCTAGCCACATTGGTGGGTGGTACCGCTGTGCTGATGTGGGCAACGCTGGCGCTGTTCACCACCATGACGGGCCAAATTCCACCGTTTCAGTTGGCCGCCATGGCATTCGGGGTGGCGTTTATCCTGTCGTGTGTAAAGTGGGCATTCTCACCCCGTGCGGCCGCGCGCGCCCTGTGCCAGCGTCCGGTGGTTTGGCTGTTCGGTGTGGGTGGCCTGTTTGGCTATCATTTCTTCTATTTCATGGCGCTCAAGAATGCCCCGCCGGTTGAGGCCGGTCTGATCGCCTATATGTGGCCGCTGGCTATTGTGGTGTGCTCGGCACTGCTGCCTGGTGAAACCCTGCGCTGGTATCACGTGGTGGGTGCCTTGGCCGGTTTGGTGGGCACGGTTGTTCTGGTCCTGGGGGGTAGTGAAAACGGCATCGGTTTTGATACCCGCTATACACTGGGTTACGCCATGGCGGTGATGTGCGCTGTCACGTGGACATCGTATTCGCTGATCAGTCGACGGTTCGGATCGGTTCCCACCGATATCGTCGGAGGGTTTTGTGGGGCGTCCGCCATTCTGTCTTTCGTCTGCCACTTGGCATTTGAAGAAACACTGATGCCGGTCGGTGATCAGTGGTTGGCCGTGCTTGCTTTGGGTATTGGCCCGGTGGGGGCGGCGTTTTTTACGTGGGATTACGGGGTGAAGAACGGCCATATCCAGGCTCTGGGCGCGTCGTCCTATGCGGCCCCATTGCTATCCACAATTCTGTTGATCGCGTTTGGTTACGGCGCATTAACGTGGTCCGTGGGTACGGCGTGCGCTCTAATTGTCGGTGGTGCGGTGGTGGCATCCAAAGACCTGATCTGGAGCCAAAATTAATCCGTTGTTAAGGTTTCAAGTGCTTAATCCTGCGCATGGAGGCTCACATGACGAACACCATGACACGATTAACACCGGCATTGTTCCGCATCGGATCAGGTATGATTATTGGCTCCGTCCTCGGCGTCCTGGCGATTGCCGCCGCTACGTTGAGCTAGCCCAGCGGTTAAACCGGGTCTTTAGGTTCCGTTGCCATAGCGGACGGGCGCGCTGAGTATGATGCGTACCAATCAGCCAACCGAGGGCAGTTTTCACGCCAATCCCAATCAGGATTCCTGAAATCAAACCAGCCTAACGCTGCACAGAATGTAATGTGTGCGAGGGTGACGTCGTTCCCCAGCCCGGCAACATTGTTCTCCATCTCGGTCAGGGACTGTGACTGGGCTTTCTGTTCGTGCTCAATCCACCCCGGTGATTGTTCATTTTCCGGGCGGCGGCGTTCCGTGATCTGGGACACACCGGCATCAAGGGCACCATCGGCCAAAGCCTGCATTTTCAACACAAACAAGCGGTCTTCACCACTGGCGGGGATCAGTTTGTCACCGTTATGCAAGGTGTCGAGATATTCACAAATAACCGGAGAATCATACAGCGTGCTGCCATCATCACGCACCAGCGCCGGAACTTTCCCCAACGGGTTTGCGTTGGCTACTTCGGAATCAGGTCCGGCACCTGCCATGACAAGATGTTCGATCTGATCATCCACACCAACTTCGAGGGCCATCATGGTGACTTTGCGAACGTAGGGTGATGTGGGGGAAAAATAGAGTTTCATGGTGTTCTCCTTGTTTGAGGCGCGTAGGTTATCATTGCCTGCACCCCTTTGGCACGTGTTAAGGTGCGCGAATGTGGACAGATATTGTTGATATCAGGGATTTTTATGAAAGTCAGTTGGGGATCGTTGCCCGGCGCATGATCCGTCGCCGGGTGCGCGAGTTCTGGCCGGACGTCACCGGTATGCGGGTTCTGGGTTTGGGATTCGCCACGCCGTACCTGCGCCCTCTTATGGATGAAGCCGATCGCACCATCGCCGCCATGCCCGCCCAACAGGGCGTGTTGCACTGGCCGGCTGATGCTGATGGCCTGACGGTGCTGACCGATGAAATGGAATTGCCATTCGATGACCTGAGCATAGACCGGGTGCTGCTGGTTCATGGGTTGGAAAGTGCCGAGCCGGTGCGACCCTTGTTGCGTGAAATTTGGCGGGTCTTGTCGGGCAGTGGCCGGTTGCTGATCGTTACGCCGAACCGCCGTGGTGTGTGGTCAAGATTGGAACGCACGCCCTTTGGTCAGGGCCGCCCGTATTCACGTCGTCAATTGTCTAACTTGCTGCGTGACACCATGTTTACGCCCCTACAGACCGAGACAGCCCTGTTCGTGCCACCCGTGCGGTCGCGCATGGTGTTATCTTCCAGTGCGGCATGGGAACGTGTTGGCCATGCCGCTTTTTCGCGGTTTGGCGGTGTGTTGTTGTCTGAAGCTACCAAGCAAATTTACGCTGGACAGCCTGTGGCACAGAAAGCACGTCGGCGCTATGCAGTGGCCACACAGGGAACGCCGGGGGGGAATTCTCGCGTCGTTGACCCGACCATTAACCCCAATGGCCCCAAGGTTGCAGCTCGATCAAGCCGTGATGCGGGCATACGTCTCATTAAATAGTTCTCGATTTTTGCAAGGTTTCCTTTGATTTATCCGGGGCGGGCACTTATCTCTATGCGGCTTATCAAACAACTCGAAATACCAATAGTATTATTTAGTAACCATGTCTGACACAAAACCATCCCTCGATGCCCTGCGTGTTGAGATCGACGAGATCGATAATCAGCTGCATGATCTGATCATGGCGCGCAGCAAGATCATTGAGCGCGTCCGCATGGCCAAAGAGGGCGAGCGTACAAAAATCAGGCCCGCGCGCGAGGCTGAGATCCTGTACCGCTTGTCTGAACGTCATCAAGGGGTGTTTCCAAAACAAAGTCTGTTCCGTATGTGGCGTGAGATGATCGTCGGCACACTGGCATTGGAAGCACCGTTTGCCGTGGCCGTACAGGACGTGGTGGGTGAAGACGGCTATGCTGATCTGGCACGGGATCATTTTGGATCATTCTCAAACCTGCGCCGCCACGAATCAGCGGCGGCGGTTATCGACATGGTGAATAACGACGAGGTAACAGTCGGTGTGTTGCCATTTCCGCAACCTCATTCAGACAATGCCTGGTGGCGCTACCTGGCAACAGATGGTGACCAGCGACCCATGATTATGGGCCGTTTGCCGTTCTTCGGTCGCAGCAACGCGCAGGGGGCCAATTTGGACGCGCTGGTGATCAGCACGGTAAAGCCGGAACCTTCCAGCCGCGATATCAGTGTTTATTCGCTGGATATCGTGGGTGAGATCAGCCTTCAACGATTGCGTGCGGAAATTGAGGATCAGGGATTCGTGGCTGGCGTTGTCCTTCAGTGGACGGCGCCCGGTAACAGCCCGTACAGCCATTTTCTGGTGGAACTCAATGACTTCGTGTCTGAGGACGACGTGCGCCTGATGGCCTTGAACGCCCGTTTGGAAGGTGCCATCGAACGCCATTTCTGGCTTGGCACCTATTCGGCGCCCATCGAGGGCGATGAACTGGCTGGCGATCAATGAGCGCGCCCGTCCCACAACCCGGCATTCTGGACATCGCCGCTTACGTCGGTGGTGCATCCGCCATTGCAGGTGCCAAACGGATAATCAAGTTGTCGTCCAATGAAGGCGCGTTCGGGCCAAGCCCCAAGGCTATTGAGGCTGCTCAGCAATCTGCATCTCACATGCACCGCTACCCGGATGGTGGAGCAACCCAGTTGCGGCAGGCCTTGGCTGATCGTCATGGACTGGATGTGGATCGCATCGTCTGTGGTGCCGGGTCCGACGAATTGTTGTCGTTGTTGTGTAGTGCTTACGCGGGGCCGGGTGATGAGGTGCTACACAGTGCGCACGGGTTCCTCATGTATGCCATCAGTGCCAAGGCCGCAGGGGCTACGCCTGTCGCGGCACCGGAGAAAAATTTGTGCGTGGATGTGGACGCCTTGTTGGACCACGTGACGGACAAGACACGTATCGTTTTCGTGGCGAACCCCAATAATCCCACGGGCACGTGTATCCCATCGGCTGAGATTGAACGCCTCTGGCAAGGCCTTCCATCCGATGTTTTGTTAGTTGTTGACGCTGCCTATGCTGAATTTGTGGACGACCCGGATTACAGCGCGGGGCAGGATCTGGTGGAAAAGGCCGACAATGTTGTTATGACCCGCACGTTTTCCAAGCTGTATTCGCTGGGCGGTGCCAGGATCGGCTGGGCCTATTGTTCTGCCCAGATCGCCGATGTGCTGAACCGGGTGCGGGGTCCGTTCAATGTAACGTCGACGGCGCTTGCTATGGGTCTAGCCGCCTTGGGCGATGAAGAATTCACAGCCATGGTACGGCGGGAAACCATCCGCATTCGCGACCACGTCACGGACGATCTGCATAAATTACAGATCAAGACCACAAACAGTGTGGGCAACTTCATCCTGATGAACCCGGGTACCGGCGCAGGCCGTGATGCAGAAGCCTGTGATGAATTTCTGAAAGCGCGTGGTATTATCGTGCGCCGGGTTACAGGCTATGGCTTGCCGGATTACCTACGTGTAACGGTTGGAACGGAAGAGGAAATGTCTGCGTTTCTGGATGCTATACGTGACTTTATGAATGGCGCTGGCTTATGAGCACTGGAACGATCATGTTTGACCGCGTGGCCTTTGTGGGCTTTGGATTGATTGGATCAAGTCTGGCGCGGATCATGATCCGTGACGGCCTTGCGGGTCATATTTCAGTTACCGCGCGTACCCAGGCCACGTTGGATACGGTTACCAGGCTGGAACTGGCCGATTCTGTGACCCTGGATGCGACCGAAGCTGTCCGTGATGCGGACCTGATCATGATCTGTACGCCTTTGGGGGCTTATGGCGCGGTCGCCAAAGAAATCGGCCCGCACCTGAAAGACGGCGCGATTGTCAGCGACGTGGGCTCCGCCAAACAAATTGTCAGTCGCGAAATCGTACCGCATATGCCGGACGGCGTTCATGTGGTGCCGGGACATCCGGTTGCCGGCACAGAAAATTCTGGACCCGAAGCCGGATTTGCTGAGCTTTTCATGGGTCGCAACTGTATTCTGACACCTGATGATGGCGTTGCGGAACAGGCGATCGAGAAAATATCTGCCTTGTGGAAAGCCGCTGGCATGTCCGTTGAGATGATGTCTGCGCACCACCATGACCAAGTGCTGGCCATCACCTCACACCTACCGCAGCTGATCGCCTACACGATTGTGGATACGGCCGAACAGCTGGGCGAAGACCTGAAGCACGAAGTTATCAAGTATTCTGCGGGTGGGTTCCGGGACTTCACCCGTATCGCCGCCTCTGATCCCACCATGTGGCGGGACATTTATCTGGAAAACAGCGATGCGCTATTGGATATACTTGGGCGTTTTAACGAAGACCTGACGCACATGCGTCGTGCTATTCGCCGCGGTGATGGCGATACCCTGCACGAGGTTTTCACCCGCACCCGCGCTATCCGTCGTGGCATCATCGATGCCAAACAGGATAAACTTGAAGATCAGAAAACCTGATCCCATAGCCAGTTACATTGTCACTTACATAGATAACCCGGCGGTTCCGACGACCGCATCATATAGATCACCCGTTGGTGTGTTGAATATGATGCTGGCATCGGCGTCTGCGTCCAGCCAACTGCCGCGATTGAACTCGGCCTCCAACTGTCCGCTGCGCCAACCCGAATAGGCGAAGAAGACCATATAGTCTTCAGGGCCCTGCCCAGCGGCTACAGATTCCAGAACATCCGGATCACGAGTCCAGGCCACACCATCCCCCAGGTTCTCGCTACCGTCTCCGCGATAGTCACTGGAATGCACGACGATAACCACATTGGGACCTACCGGGCCGCCTTGATGGAGATCGATGGGGTCAGCCAAGGCCGCCTCATTCACGGTCTGGGGTTTAATGCCAAGCCCGGCGATCAGTTTGCCAAAGGTACCAGACCCAATCACACGGTTGAGTACCACCCCAAGGGCTCCGTTGGCATCGTGTTCCAGGATCAGGATAACGGTATCGGCAAATCGGGAATCGCGCATATCGTCACCGGCCACAAGCAGGCGTCCGGTCAGGTACTGCCCCGCCATGGACGGCGGCGTGAGCAGGAGGGCGGCCAGAAACAGCACGGCGAACTGGAATGATCTAGACATGTGGCGATGGTAACACAAAATGACGCCTTATTCTGCCCATTGAACAGGCGGGACGCGGGTTAGCTTCAATGGCCCGGCATACAGGAATCGATCCTGAATACTGATGGGTATTTCCAAGGTGTTTTGGTTGGTGGTGGAATCTGTTTGGGCCAAGGCACTCAGAACAAATTTGGCGGTCAGGGCTTCACCATTCCCTAACGTGCCGTTATATTCAAGGATGTCGATGATGGCACCAAAGCCCCGGATACGGGCGGTGAAAGCCCCCACGGGCTGTAGCCCCTTGTCCAGTGCCAGCGTGCCTTCGGTATGCACGTTCATGGGGCCGTAATCCAACCGAAAACTCCGAACTTCGGCGATACCACCGGCCGCTTGCCAGCGGGATACGGGGGACGTTTTCAGGGCGTGGGGAAGGGGGCCGTACAACTCAACCTCACCGGCGGCTATGTCGATACGGTTCCCAAGCGACAGTTGCGACAACAAATCGGTTTGAATGCCGTTTAACGAAAACCATAGATAGCCGGATCGTTTTTCCAGATCGGTGGATGCTTGCGGGGTAATTTCAGCCTGTATGCGTATGCTGTCGGCGAAAATGCTTTCATCCCGGTCGTCTCGCAGATTGAGGCCGGTACTGTTGAGGGTGAATGCACCTGAGCTCGAGACGATGCCGCCAAAGGTTTCGCTGTCCAGCCATAGCGTATGTGTGCCTCCCGTACGGCGTAGCACGATTTCCTGGCTGCCAGGTACGTTGAAGGTCATGGCTCGCCAATCCCATCGCCGCATGGCGAGGTCTACGTGGTCTGTTGACCATTGATTGCCGTGCCCATCTGTGGCCGTCAGCTTTTCCAGCTCGACCGCTAATTGGAATGGAAACCCGTTTATGGATAAAGACTGCCACTGCACATCATGGCCGGGCGGCGGGGTCCAGTTTTCCATCTGGCTGGTGATTTGATCGGCAGTGTAAAACCAGAAGCCAACGTAGCTCATCGCCAGCAAGCCCAGGATGATGCCAATAATCGTGCGATGCCGAATTTTATTCATAGACCAAAACCAACATTCTCTTCGTGCTACGTCAAGTCTCCCATGAATAAAAGCGTGGGTTGCAGAATAAGAGGTGAGCGGATAGGTTTCCGCCACCTCCCCCAAAAAAGAAACGCTAGTCTGTAATACCATGTCTGATTCCCGACCACCTGCTCCCGCCCCCGCTCCTGGCGCTAAACCGTTGTCATTTTGGAGCGACGCGCTGCCGGCTGTGTTTGTGGTGTTGTGGAGCACCGGTTTCATTGGCTCAAAAATGGGCGCGCCCTATTCAGAGCCCTTTACGTTTCTTGCTATCCGGTTTGCCATTGCCGCCTTGATTATGGCCATCATTGGCCTGATGTTCCGCGCCACATGGCCGAACACCATACCGAGGATATTCCATGCCATCATTGTGGGCCTGCTGGTTCATGGTGTTTATCTGGGTGGTGTGTTCTGGGCTATTGATTACGGCGTGCCAGCCGGTGTCGCCGCCTTAATTGTTGCCCTGCAACCGATTGTGATCGGGTTTATAGCGCCTTCTTTCCTGGGCGAAAAAGTCTCGTCAAAGCGTTGGTTTGGTCTTGTCCTGGGCTTCATCGGTGTGGCTCTGGTGGTCTGGCAACAGTTGGATTTCGATGCAGGCGGCAAAGGGGGTTTTGCGGTGTGTGTATTGGCCACGCTGGGGATTGCAGGCGGTGCGCTGTATCAGAAAAAATTCTGCACGGACGAAGATCTGCGCAGCCATCAGAGTATTCAATTGATGGCGGCAGCTATAGCGCTGGGCGCACTGTCCTTTCTATTCGAGACGCAGACCATTGAGTGGGCCCCGTCGTTCATCTTTGCATTGGGCTGGTTGACGTTGGTGATGTCTATCGGCACGTTTACACTGCTTTATGCGTTGATCCGGCGCGGTGCGGCGGCTCAGGTTTCGAGCCTGTTCTATCTGGTGCCGCCGACCGTGGCGTTGATGGCATATTTTCTGTTTGGTGAAACCCTGAGCGCGCTCGCCATTGTCGGCATGCTTGTTACCGTTGCCGGTGTGGCGCTCGCTACCAAACAATAGTAAGACTCATTCCATGACAACATTGAACGAGACCATGGGGCTGTTACCGGCCGATCATGATCGGACCGGGTTATGGGTGTTCGCCTACGGGTCGCTTATGTGGCGACCGGATTTCGATCATGATGAAGTGCGCGACGGCCTGATGCGCGGCTATCACCGGGGGCTGTGCCTGTATTCCCATCAATACCGGGGGACACCTGATGTGCCAGGCCTCGTGTTCGGGCTGGATCGGGGTGGCAGTTGCCGTGGCCGCGCTTTGCATGTGACGCCTGATCAGGTCACATCAGTAACCACGTATTTGTATGAGCGGGAAATGATCAACCGGGTTTACCTGCCGCGCATGGCGACGGTGGCAACGCCTGAGGGAGATATCAAAGCGCTCGCCTTTATTGCAGATCGCGACCACCATCAATACGCTGGCGCATTGGAAGATGGGGAAGCCGTCAGGTTGATCAGACAGGGCGTGGGCCATGGCGGGGCCTGTATCGATTATCTGGAAAATACGGCGCAGCATTTACGCGACCTGAATATCTACGATAGTCAGCTTGAGCGGCTGCTGGCGTTAGCCATCAAATAATCCATTACGCTGCGGAATTATCCGCACTTAGAGTATCCGCAAGACGTGCAGGTGTCGCAACCTTCCTGACGCATGAGCGAAGCTTGGGCGCATTTGGGGCATTGCTGGAAAGGGGAGCCGCTAAGGCCCCTGTTGGGTGGTGTATTGTCCTGACCACTATTGCCATCACGGCCACTGTTATTCCCTCTGGCATAATCCGTATTCATACCCATGACGTTCAATTGCTTGTCGGCGTCATTGGCCAGTTGACCGGGTGCCGCCAGAAAACCGATATCGATCATGTGGCGTTCGATAACGCTGCCAATTGCGGCCAGTAGTGACGGCACATACCGTCCACCAACCCATTGGCCGCCGCGAGGATCAAACACAGCTTTCAGTTCTTCTACCACGAAGGATACATCACCACCGCGGCGGAATACGGCTGAGATCATCCGCGTCAGGCCCACGGTCCAGGCATAGTGCTCCATATTCTTGGAGTTAATGAAGACCTCAAACGGGCGGCGCCTGCTATCCTGAACAATATCATTGAGCGTGATATAGATCGCATGGTCGCTTTCCGGCCAGTTCACCTTATAGGTGGCACCGGGCAGGGCTTCGGGCCGGTCCAGTGGCTGTGTCATATAGACAATGGCACCGGAATCACCCTGATCAATGGGCAGAACCGTGGCGTTTGGCTCGCTCAATGGCAATTCTGGTTCGGCATCGGTGCTCGTCGTTTCAGGCTTCTTGGTTTCCAGCACTGCCCCTGTCACATCATTGGGTCGGTAGGTGGTGCAACCCTTGCACCCGATGTCGTAGGCCTGCATGTACACTTCTTTGAAGTCACTGAAGGAAATGCTTTCCGGCACATTGATGGTCTTCGAGATAGAGCTATCGATATATTTTTGGACGGCGGCTTGCATAACCAAATGGTCATTGGGTGCCAGACCTTGCGAGTCCACAAAGGCATCGGTCAGACGAGCGTCTTCACCATGAAGGCGCTGGAAAAGGCGATACGCATAATCGGTTACGTCTTCGGAGCGGCGCTCGCCATCAGGCATCAGGACATTACGGGTGTACTTGAAACTGAACACAGGTTCCAGACCCGACGATACGTTATCGGCAAACAGCGAAATCGTCCCCGTTGGTGCCACAGACGTGAGCAGGGCGTTGCGAATGCCGTGTTCGGCAATGGCGGCCTTAATGTCATCATCCAACGTGGATGCGTGGCCCGTGGCGGCGTATTTTTCCGCATCAAACAGCGGGAACGCACCTTTTTCCTTGGCCAGATCAACGGATGCCATATAGGCAGCGCGTTGAATGGTGGCCATCCAGGTTTCAGTCAGCTGAACGGCAGACGCGGCACCATAACGCGCCCCACACATGATAAGCGCATCAGCTAGCCCCGTTATGCCGAGACCAATGCGGCGCTTGGCTTTGGCCTCATGTTCTTGTTGTTCCAGCGGGAAGTTGGACACATCTACCACGTTATCCATCATGCGAACGGCAACGGCGACGGTCTCGGCTAGTTTTTCAAGATCAATCGAGGCACCTTGCTCGAACGGCTGGTCTACAAACCGGGCTAGATTGACAGACCCTAACAGGCACGCACCATAGGGCGGCAGAGGCTGTTCGCCACACGGGTTGGTACCGTGAATGGTTTCGCAATAGTTCAGGTTATTGGCTTTGTTGATGCGATCGATAAAGATTACGCCCGGTTCGGCGAAGGCATAGGTAGAACGCATGATCGTGTCCCACAGATCGCGTGCCTTAACCGTGTCATAGACGGTGCCGTCGAACACCAGATCCCAATCGCCATCTTCTTTGACGGCCAGCATAAATGCATCGGTGACCAGTACGGACAGGTTAAACATGCGAAGTCGGCCCGGCTCACGCTTGGCCTCAATAAAGGCTTCCACATCGGGATGATCACACCGGATGACGGCCATCATGGCGCCGCGGCGGGAGCCCGCACTCATAATAGTGCGGCACATAGCATCCCATACATCCATGAACGATAGGGGCCCGGACGCATCGGCGCCCACACCGCCCACAAAAGCCCCCTTGGGGCGAAGTGATGAGAAATCGTAACCGATGCCACCACCCTGTTGCATGGTCAGGGCGGCTTCTTTCAGGCCATCAAATATGCCTTCCATGTCATCAGGAATGTCGCCCATGACAAAACAGTTGAACAATGTGACCCGGCGTTCCGACCCGGCACCGGACAGAATACGGCCAGCGGGCAGGAAGCGGAAATCGCTCATCACATCGAAAAATTTCTGCTCCCAGAAAGCCTTGTCAGCTTCGGGTTCGCTCAAAGCCTTTGCAACGCGGCGCCAGGTATCGTCGATGTTTTTGTCCACAGGATGCCCGTCGCTGTGTTTCAAACGGTATTTCATGTCCCAGATTTGTTGCGATATTGGTGCGACTTGCGCCATGGGCGTCCTCGTGTTCAATAGCGGTTGCTGTCCGCTTATAAAATTATAGTTGGCTGGTCAGGTCTTAACCTGCATTTCCCCAAATGTGTACGAAAATTGCAAAAAATCGCGGCCAAACCAGAAAAACGGCGTTGTTTTTCAAGCAACTCGGGCGCACGCAAGGCAATTTCAGACCTTAAATCTAGGCCATACTACCCCCAGGGTCAATGGTTTGTTCTCGTTATGTTTCCACAAGGTTGTCCCCGACTATGAGCGGGTAGAGGCTATATCCGCTCTCAATTGGCAGAGTTTTACCCGTAATCCACAGGGTAGGGGGACTGAGACGTGTCCCAAATTACCCACAATGTTATCCACAGGGACGCGGGCGCCAAAGTTTGCACAATTTCAGCCACTTATACCGACAGGCTAATATGAACGTTAAATGAGGCTCTGTTGGCCTCATCCTCACCTTGGGAATTGGCGGGCATCGGCTTCCAACTGCTCTGTGGCCGCATCAATTCGTGATTTCAACGTGCCCATGAATTCCTTGCGGTCCATGCCCGGCTGAATGGCGGGTAGGAACTGGACGGTAATAGTGCCGGGAGTCTTCATGCCCACGCTTCGGCGCCCCCAGAACAGTCCGGAATTAAGCGCGACGGGCACCACTGGTACTTTGGCGCTGGTGTAAATAGCAGCAATGCCTGGATGGTATGAACCACTTTCACCGGATGGCATACGGGTTCCTTCGGGGAAAATGACCACCCGGCGACCTTCGGCAAGCCTGGCCTTGGTATCACTCAACATTTGTTTCAGGGCGCTGGCACCTCCGGCCCGGTCCACGGCGATGGAGCGGACCTTGCGGGCGCACCAACCCCAGATCGGGATGGACAACAGCTCTTTCTTCATCACGTAGACGGTGCCCGGCACAATCATGGGGAATACGGCTGTTTCCCAAGCCGACTGATGTTTTGATGCGATGACGACGGGGCCATCAGGGATGTTCTCGGTACCGATGACCCGCATGTGTATGCCCAGTATCCAGCGGGACAGGAAAAGGGACACCCTGATCCAAATCACGATCGCTTTCATGCTCATTTGCCAGGGCAGCACCAGCATCACGATAATACTCAGCATCGTGATCAGGGTGACGATGATTTGAAGGATATCGAAAATAAAAGAACGGATACGCATCATGGTACAGAAACAATCGCTATCATGTTGGCAGCAAAATGCCGCAGCCACACCAGCAGGTACTTGTTATATTCCTTGATGACAAGCCCGGCGGTACCTGGCCAGCGCCACCATTGTTCTTTTACATGATCAGGAAACACCGGATTGGCGATCAATCGCATATTCGGCATGGCGTGAGCCAACTCAAGCATGCTGCGTGGCATGTGGTAGGCGGCCGTGACAAGCCTGACGGATTGTACGTTACGTTGTGAGGCCCATTCAGCGGTTTCCGATGCATTGCCTCGCGTATCGACGGCATTGCCGATTTCCACACGGGCGGCCAGGTGGTCCGGGTCCTCGCGAAATAGCGTCAGCAGGTAATTCACATCAATGCCCTGATAAACGCCCGACACAAACAGCATTTCCGCCATGTCGGCCTGTAGCAGATCAAGACCCGTTTCAAGTCTGCCGCTGCCCCCGGTCAACACAACAATCACATCGGTTTGGCGGTCCGGGTCCTCAACATATTTAGGGATACTGTTGGCAAAGGTGATGAGCCCGTAACACCATGCCGCGACGAGCACAACAGCGACGCCACAAAACGCAGCAAGTGTCTTGTTCGGGCGGCGACGCGGGGGACGGGGCCGGGCCATCAGGGCATCCGCGCCAGTGTGCGCAGAACCGTGGTGCGCGCTGTAAACATGGCAATAAAGGCAACCGCGAAGGGTAGAATCCCAATCGTGATGTAATGATACAGATGCAGGCCGTTCTCAGATACAGCCCCCATCTGCATGCGTTCGGCGAAGTAGCTGATCGCCAAAAGGGTGGGAATGGCAAACGCCAGACCAATAATGCCACCTTTCAGGCCCAGCCACAGGGCTCGGCCGGCAAACTGGCGTGCCACGTAGGAATCGTAGGCGCCAATCAGATGCAGCACATGGATGGCTTCGCCGTGTACGGCAAGGCCTGTGCGGGTGGTGAAAACAACCGTGCCAATGGTGACCAGAAAAATGACCATGACCACAGACAGTGCAATCCACTGTAAGGTTTGTAGAAGCCGAACCAGCCGATCCAGCCAGACCCGGTGATCATCCACCGTAACGCCGGGTGCGGCGATGGCTAACCGCCTGCCCAGGGCGGTCATATCGATCCCGGCATCGGGATCAATAACCACGTCGAATAGACGCGGCAGGGGCAGGTCGGCCTCGCCCGCCAAATCGCCCAACCAGGGTTCTACCAACGCCAGGGTGTCTTGTTTATCCAGCAATGTAACGTTCAGCACGCCGGGTGTGCTGCTCAAAACGGCCCGCGCATCCTGCAAGACTTTGGGAGACACATCCACGGCCCCGTCTGACGGCATGGCCTGTACCGTCAAGGTGCCGCTGATGCCCTGATCCCAGCGGTTTACGGTGCTGTTCAATACCAAAATACCGGCCACTGCCAATGCCGCCAGATAGACCATGAACGCGATCAGCCACGGCAAAAACCGGGCATGAGCATCGTGATCCAGTGGTAGGTCTGTGCGGCTGATCATGGTCTAATGATGCTCCATTACAGGTAATTCAAAACATCGGGATCATACGGCATGGCGATCTGATCATCGTCGCTATCGCTGTCACCGCTATCGAACGTATCCCGAGACCTGGTCGGCGCGTGAAGGTGTCCGCCATCCAGGTGCAGTACCGGATGCGCAAGCCTCTCAACGAGTTGTTGATTGTGTGTGGCAATAACCACGGTTGTGCCGAGCCGGTTCAATTCTTCGAACAAATGCATCAGGCGATAGGCCATGCGATCGTCAACATTCCCGGTGGGCTCATCCGCCAGCAACAAACGCGGGCGAGCGATGATGGCCCGCGCAATGGCAACGCGTTGCTGTTGTCCACCGGACAATGTTGCAGGCTTGGCTTTCATATGATTTTCCAGACCGACCCAGGCCAGCAATTCTTCCACATGTTTGCGGACTTCGGACTCACGGGTGTCTGTTATGCGCAGCGGCAAGGCCACATTGTCGAAGGTACTGAGGTGGTTCAGTAGCCTGTATTCCTGAAACACCACACCAACCCGGCGGCGCAGGTTTGGCAAATCCTTGCGTGACGTGATCGCCACGTCACGGCCAAATAACGAAATCAGTCCTCGCGTGGGGCGCATGGCCATGTACATCAATTTCATCAAAGATGACTTGCCCGCACCACTGGCACCGGTAAGGAAATGGAAGCTGCCGGCCTCCAATTCGAAGTAAATATCCTGCAGAACTTCGGGCCCCAGGCCATAGCGCAGGCCCACGTTTTCGAATCGGACAACCAGATCATTGGATAAATTGCTCATATGTTGGTCACGAAACCCCTGAAATTGGACAAAACAGTACTAACCACACTATATTCTCACAATGGCACGGCACCGGGCTTTTCGTCCAGTTACGCTGTGCTTTTTTATGGTCTTTGATTTTGGTGCGTTTCAGCCACTTGCCATCGAATTGTCGTCCGCTTATAAACGTTAAAAGGTTAATTTACACGGGCCCGCATGATAATAAACTGCCCAAATTGTCAGACACAGTATTCAGTCGACCCAAGCGGGTTCGGCGCTACTGGTCGTTTGGTGCGCTGTTTCAACTGTTCGAACCAGTGGCATCAGCATCCTGTCACCGTAAATGTGCCGCGCCCCGCCGCGATGGCCGCACCGGCATATGCAATGCCTGGTGCGATGCCTGGGCAACCACCTGCTGGTTATCCACCCGCAGCATACGCTGGCTACCCGCCACCAGGTTATCCACCGCCGGGGTATCCGCCAGGCTATCCGCCACCAGGCTATCCGCCTGCACCTGATGCAACAGGTGCAGCGCCCGGGCAACCCGAGATGCCCAGCCCCGAACCGGAAATGAGTTTCCCGGATGACGATGCACCCGTTGAAGAGCCGGAAATGAACATCAGTTCCGGGATCGATGCGCTGTTTGGTGACGACGACGATGATGATGACGACGATTATCTGCCGGAACCGGAACCAGTCGCAGAAGAAGATCCTATCGCTTCCCTGTCAGATGAAGCGTTGGATGACATGTTCGAAGGTGAGGATGAACCTGACGAAATCACCTCCATGGTCGAAAGTGCAGGCGATGACGGCGATGATCACGATGGTGAGTCGCTCAATTTAGATGATATTCCAGACCCGGATCCGTTACCACAAAGCCTTACTGACGACATGCCGGATGATGACTTTGATGACGACGATGATGATGATATTCCTGTCCGCCGCCGCATGTCGGGCAAGAAGAAAAAGAGCAACCTTGGCTTGATTATCGGACTTGTGCTGGTTGTCCTGCTGTCTGGATTGGGCGGCAGCTTGTTCTTCCTGAAAAGCATGGTGATCGAAATGGTCCCCGCTTTGGAACCCATTTATGAGATGGTCGGTCTTGGAACGCCTTTGGGCGATGGGTTGGACTTGGGCAAACCAAGCGTAGAACGCGGCTCTGAAGGCGGTATCGATTTCATCATGCTTAAGGGCAGTATCACCAATCTGACTGGTAGCGAAAAGCCTGTACCATTGATCAAGGCCTTCCTGACCGATGCGGGCGGTGACGAAATACAGTCCATGGTTCAGGAACCTGCTGCGGCCATGATCCCAGGCGGCGAAGTTCTGGCCTATTCGATTAAATTCGAAGAGCCTTCTCCGCTGGCGCGAAGCCTGGAAGTTACCTTCGTGGAACGCCCTAAAGAAGAAATGCAATAAACAGAAGACCTGTTTGTGGTGTGTGGTCCTGTGTAAACGGCCTTTCCATGTGCGCCCTTCTCCCATAACGTAGGCTCTCGAAATTCAACGCGGGGGATACTCAGCGTGTTGTATTTGATAGCAGAGAAAATTTTCTCCAGGGAGCTTGAGAACAATGAAAACAATTCGCATGAAAATAATTACCGTTGCGGCCGTTGTAGCCGTCGTCTACGCAGGCTGGATGGCTATGTCTTCCAGCGCCAATGCAGGCTCGCTCAAGATTGGTATGATTACCACGTTGTCTGGTGGTGGAGCCTCTTTGGGTATTGATATCCGTGACGGGTTCGAGCTGGCCCTTAAACAAAAGGGTGGCAAACTCGGCGGTGCGACAACGGAATTGCAGATTGTTGATGATGCCCGCAAGGTGGAAAACGCCAAGCAGATCGCAACGCGCATGATCAAGAAAGATAATGTGGATGTGATCACCGGTATTGTATGGTCGAACCTGGCCATGGCCGTTGTACCCAGCGTGACCAAGGCCGACAAAATTTATATCAGCCCCAACGCCGGTCCCTCGGCCCTGGCTGGTAAGGGTTGTAACAAGAATTACTTCAACGTGGCCTGGCAGAACGATAATCTGCACGAGGCCATGGGTCAGTATGTATCCGATGAAGGATATAAAAACGTTTATATCATGGCGCCGAATTATCCTGCTGGTAAGGATGCGTTGTCCGGGTTCAAGCGGTACTACAAAGGTACGGTCGCGGGTGAGGTCTACACCAAACTGGGTCAAACGGATTACGCGGCGGAGATCGCAAACCTGCGTGCAGCAGCACCGGACGCTGTGTTCTTCTTTCTGCCCGGTGGCATGGGCATCAACTTTATGAAGCAGTACTCCCAAGCTGGCCTGACCACTGACATTCCGCTTTATGGCCCGGCTTTCTCATTCGATGAAGGTATTTTGAAGGCTGTGGGAGATGCCGCTATTGGCATGTTCAATACATCACAGTATTCCCACGATCTGGACAATGTCGCCAACATAGCATTCGTCGCTGCGTTCAAGGAAGCCTATGGTCGCAAGCCGTCGTTGTATGCGTCGCAAGGTTATGATGCGGCACTGTTGATTGATAGCGCAGTCACTAGCGTGGGTGGAAACGTTTCCGACGGTGATGCGTTCCGCGCTGCGTTGAAAGCGGCGGACTTCGATTCTGTCCGCGGAGCCTTCAAATTTGGATCGAACCAACACCCTGTTCAGGACATTTATGTTCGTGAAGTCGTCAAGGATGGCGACGGTGTGACCAACAAGCTGGTCGGCAAGGTGTTTACCAACCACAGCGATGCCTATGCATCTGAATGTGCTATGTGACGATCCTGCTTCCCGCACGGGCCGAAGACAATGTTCTTCGGCCCGTGCTCTTATTCTGAAGTGATGATGAAATGCCATTAGCCCTGTTCCTGGAGCAGACTCTGAACGGTCTTCAGCAGGGTGTAATGCTGTTTTTGATGGCTGCTGGCCTTACGTTGATCTTTGGCATCATGCATCTTATCAATCTAGCCCATGGCTCACTCTACATGGTGGGAGCCTATGTGGCGGCAACGGTAACATCGCTCACAGGCAATTTTCTGCTGGGCGTTCTGGCTGCATTGGGTGCCGCCGGGGCCACGGGTATGCTGGTAGAACTATTGGCACTTAGGCGGCTTTATGGTCGCGACCACCTGGACCAGGTTCTGGCCACCTTCGGCATTATCCTCACGTTCAATGAAATTACCAAGATCTTGTGGGGGCCGCAGGCGCTGTTCTTGTCCACGCCCGAAGTGCTGTCGAGCACGGTGGAGGTCATACCCGGTGTGCCGTATCCGGCGTACCGATTGTTTGTGATCATTGTGGGATTGGCCGTCTGTTTCTTTCTGCGACATCTGATCATCAACACCCGATTGGGCATGCTGATCCGGGCTGGCGCCACGCACCGGGAGATGGTCAACGCGCTCGGCGTCAATATTGATCGGCTGTTCACTATCGTGTTTGGTATCGGGGCGATGTTGGCCGGTTTGGCCGGTGCTATGGCGGGGCCAATGCTGGCGATTGAAGTTGGCATGGGTGAGAATATTTTGATCCTGACGTTCGTGGTTATCATCATTGGCGGGATCGGCTCTATTCGGGGTGCGTTGATTGGCGCTATTTTGGTGGGGATGGTTGATACCTACGGCCGGGCATTCTTACCATTGATCATGCGCTCATTTATGGAGCCGTCCGCCGCAGATACGGTGGGGGCATCGGTATCCAGTGTGGCAATCTATGTGCTGATGGCCGTGGTGCTGATCTGGCGACCACGTGGCCTGTTTCAGGCGTACGGGGGCTAGGCCGGATGACATACATGACCCAACGTCGATTGATGGTTCACGGGATTGGCCTTGGCATCCTGATGTTCTTACCCCTGCTGGCGGCCGCTGCGGGTGAGCCTTTTTTGACGAATATTGCCAGCCGGGTTCTGGTTTATGCGCTGGCGGCCGTCAGCCTCGATCTGATCATGGGGTATGGCGGCATGGTCAGCTTCGGTCATGGTGCCTTTTTCGGATTGGGCGCTTATGTGGTCGGCATTCTGGCCCACCACAGCTTCAACGGTACGGTTATTGGTTTCCTGCCCGGTGAGTGGCAGGGCACGGCCAGCGCGCTTGTTCAATGGCCGCTGGCAATTTTGGTTACCGGTCTGTTTGCGGTGATCATTGGCGCATTGAGCCTGAGAACCACCGGCGTTTATTTCATTATGATCACGTTGGCTTTTGCGCAGATGTTGTATTTTTTTATGACATCCCTGCCGACCTATGGCGGCGATGATGGCTTGAACCTGTGGGAGCGATCTCAGGTGCCAGCAGTGGATATGTATGACGACAACCAGTTTTATTATGTAACGCTGGCTCTGCTTCTGGCGTTTTTGTATCTGGCACACCGGGTGGTGAATAGCCAGTTCGGGATGGTGTTGAAGGGGTGCAAGCAGAACGAAACGCGCCTGCAGGCCCTCGGTGTACCAACGTATCGTTACAAGTTGGTGGCCTTTGCCATATCGGGGGCAGGTGCCGGGCTGGCAGGTGCATTGGCGGCTAATCATACGGAATTTGTGGGGCCTGGCCTCATGCACTGGACCCGGTCCGGCGAGATTATGATCATGGTCATTCTGGGCGGTATGGGAACGCTGTATGGATCGGTTCTGGGGGCCTTTACCCTGTTGATGATGGAAGAAGTGTTGAGCAGCTATACCGAACACTGGATGCTTATACTGGGCCCGTTCCTTGTGATCGTAGTGTTATATGCGCGTGGTGGCATATACGGCTGGCTGGTTGGTGACGAGATGGATGAGGAGCCAGCCGAGCGTGCAGATGGGCGTACAGGCGGGGGAGCCGATGATGGTTGATACCATTCTGGACGTTACCGGATTGACCAAATCGTTTGGTGCCATTCGTGCCTCAGATGATCTGACATTTTCCGTGGCACGCGGAGAAATCCATGCCTTAATCGGCCCCAACGGTGCCGGTAAATCGACCGCCATTGGTCAGTTGTGCGGTGAGATCGAACCGGATCAGGGGCGCATTATCTTCAATGATTGTGATATCAGCCGTTGGCCCACCTATCGACGCGCGCGCTCAGGGTTGCAGCGGTCCTACCAGATTACCAGCTTGTTTCCTGATTTCAGCGCTGCCGATAATATCGCATTGGCCGTGCAGGCGGGGCGTCCGCACAGTTTTCGATTCTGGCAGCCAGCACGGCATGACAAGGCGCTACGAACGCCTGCGAATGAAGCACTCGATCGTGTGGGGCTCGGCCATAAGGCTGATACCAAAGTCACGGCTTTGTCACATGGAGAACAGCGCCAGTTGGAATTGGCTATGGTCATGGCGACTGATCCCGTCATGTTGTTGCTGGACGAGCCCATGGCGGGTATGGGTCAAGTCGAAAGCCAGCTCATGATGGAAATTCTGCACCCGTTGAAGGGCGATGTGAGTATCCTGCTGGTAGAACACGACATGGATGTGGTGTTTGCACTGGCCGACCGGATCAGCGTTCTGGATAAAGGCCGTGTCCTATTGACTGGCTCGCCGGACGAGGTGCGCAACGATCCGGATGTGCGCCGCGCCTATCTGGGGGATTCTTGATATGGCGTTGCTGGAGCTCAAAGGTGTCGAAACTTTTTATGGCACATCGCAGGTGCTGTTTGGTGTGGATTTCCATATCGATGCGGGTGAGGTCGTTACCCTCATGGGGCGCAACGGTATGGGGAAGACGACGACGGTTCGTTCCATCATGGGCCTGACGCCACCGAAACATGGCGAGGTCATGTTTCGCGACCATGGTGTGAGCGGCTGGCCCGGACACCGTATCGCGCGGCTTGGCATCGGATACGTGCCTGAAGGCCGGCAGGTGTTTCCTAATCTGACCGTGCGCGAGAACCTGGAAGCCACTGCGGCCAATCACGGCAAGTTATCCGATCCATGGACTGTTGAGCGTATAAACGCCCTGTTTCCTCGCCTGTCAGAACGTTCAGGCCAGTACGCCCGGACCCTGTCGGGGGGTGAACAACAAATGCTGGCCATTGGCCGGGCCTTGATGACCAATCCCGTTTTCCTGATTCTGGATGAGGCCACCGAAGGGTTGGCCCCCATTATCCGTGAAGAGATATGGCACGCGCTGGAACATAATTTGAAAAAGTCGGGGCAATCTATTTTGATGATCGACAAGCACCCCAAAGCCATGGCGCGCATTGCTGACCGACACCTGATCATGGAAAAGGGCCGTATTGTGTGGTCTGGCACATCGCCCGAATTGCTGGCCGACGAAGCAATGCAGCACCGATATCTAGGTGTGTGAGGGCAATTATGAGCGTCGATCCTGTTCAGGAAAAATTCTTTAATGTGCGGGCCGCGATCCCGGACGCTGTGGACGTTCTGACCACGTGGCGGCAACGGTCGGATGCCTACAAGCTACGCTCCCCACGCGCGCAACTGGACTTGGCATATGGCGAGTCTGCGGGGCAAACGCTCGATTACTACCCCGCGAATGAAACGGGTGGTCCGTTGATGATGTTTATCCACGGTGGCTATTGGCAAACTTTAGACAAAGCCGACAGTGGATTTATCGCCGGTGCCATGGTGGACGCTGGCGTCAACGTTGCCGTGGTCAATTATGACCTGTGCCCGCACGTGAATTTGTCGACAATTGTTGAGCAGATGCAATCAGCGCTCCAATGGTTGCGGTCTCATGCCGAGGATCTGGGGGCTGATCCGACGCGATTGTTCGTGTCCGGACATTCGGCGGGCGGCCATCTGACGGGTATGCTGATGGCCACTGCTGCACCCAACGTGATTCGGGGTGGTTTGGCTGTTTCTGGACTGTTTGACCTGCGTGCACTGGTGAACACGACCATTAACGACAAGGTGGGTTTGACCATGGAAACGGCCTTTGATCTTAGCCCTATGCTGATGAAACCAGTTGACCATGCGCCTGTTATTTTGGCCGTTGGTGGTAAGGAGAGTCAGGGCTTCCATGACCAGTCTATTCGATTTGGTGTGCAGTGGCGAAACGCGGGTGCGCGCGCAGAACTGGTAAGCATTGCGGGATGCGATCATTTACGCGCTATCGAGGCATTAACGGAACCGGACAGCAATCTGTTTGCTCGCACCATGTGCATGATCAGTGGCGATTAGAACGGCTGTAGCAGTCGCTTAATATAGTTGCGTTCCACTTCTGGACGATCCAGATCGCCTGCGCGATCCCGCAATTCATTGAATATCTCTTGTGCGCGTTGCACGTCAATCTGGTCTGGGACAGTAACCGATCTGTCATCCATGCGCGATCCCAGGCCGCCATTGCCAACGCGCCCGAACGGATCGCCGCCGTTGGGTAACATGCCTCGGGGCGACGCCATAGTGCCGGGCATGCCTTGAAGTTGTTCGGCCATTTGTTGGGCCAGCAATTCACTGGTTCGGCGCAGAGCATCCAGGGCATCGGATTGGTAGGGTATAGACTCGCCCCCCTTGGCACTGGAAAGCGCCTGGGTGGATCGCTGCATGGCACGCTCGGCCTGGATGGCGGGCGCTGGTATCTTTGGGGCATTCCCCTGTAGCTGTGGCATCAGTTTGCGTAGTGTTTCGCGTATGGCTTCCTGTGTAATCGCCGGGCCTTCGTAGGGGTTATTGAAATCATCGACGCCCTTCAGCGGTTGACCAAGATCGCTATTGCGGGGATCTTGGGCGCGCCTGACCTGCCGAAATGTATCATCCAGAAGGCTTTCCTGTTTCTGGGTCAGGTTGAACAATTTTTCCAACGTCTCACGCGCAGCATTGTATTGCTCCATGGATACGTCAGAATTCATGGCAGCTTCGATGTTCTCCAGCAGAGCGCGTAGATCATCCAGCGTCTGCCTGGCGGCATCCATTGATCCAGTTCGGGCCAGCTCGCGGGCATCTTCCAGCATGCTGAGGATGTCGGTGTTGTCCATATATGACATGCCAGGCAGGTCGGTGACGGAATCCAGACCCTTCTTCGCCAGTTGCTCATTCAGGGCGGTCATGAACCGGTCCAGCGCCTCTCTCAAGGTATCAAGCAGTTGGCTGACCAGTTCACCGTTGGCACCATCCTGCAAAGCTTCCATCAACTGATCGTGGGCGTCGGACAGCTCTCGCCCTGCTATGGCAAATTCGCCATCTTCGATCCTCAGTGCCGTCTCCCACAACATTCGACGCACTGATGATATATCGCCGTCATTGGACCGGTGCCACAATCGGGACCGCGATACCCGCATAACCAGAAATGCGATGGTGTCGTTATTGTAGGCACTGGGCGTTATGGAGACCTCATGGATGCCTTTAATGACGGTTTCGATAATGTCATCGGTTGGCTCGTCCAGCATTTTACGGAACTTGATCAGTTTTTGGGCCACCGGGTGGTTAAAGGGGCGCTCTGGTAAGATCATGGTGATCGTACCGCTGCGGCCGATCTGCCCAATGGCATCACGGGCTTCAAGGCTGATCGCGACTCGTACGCCGGCCCATTCATGCTGGCTTAAATCCCGGACAACCGACGTGCTGACACTGTTGGCGTTTCGCCGAGGCATTGGCAAGGCCAACTGCATGACGGTTTCTTCCTCGCCGCCCTGTGGCAAGGCCAGGTTCTGAATGATCAGTTCCACGTCTCGCAGGTTGTAATCATCCCTGGCTGCGAATGAAATCTTCAACCGTCCGCGTGTGCCGGCACTCGGTTCTTCAATGAAATCCACGACGGGTGGCGTATCATCGATAATATGGATGGGCCACTGTGTTGTTTCAGCCCCGCGTACACTGACGGTCAGGCTGGTGGTTAGTTGCGAGGCATCGCTGACACCCACCTGGGTATCGGCCCGGTAGCCGCCAGTGCAGCCGGTACCGCCAGTGCCGCCAGTGCCAATAGGCTCGAAAGACACTTGGCGCGCACCCAACATAAGGTTGGGTGGCGCGTCGCTGCCGACCTGAACCAGAATGTCGCTACCGACCGGAATCTCGTAGGTTTTTGGTTCTACCTCTGGGGCGCCTGGCAGTTTGGCGGCAGACAGATGAAATGGCGTATGGCCGGTATAGGCAGGAGGATTTACCCACACGTCTGCCCGCATGGTGGTGCCATGCCAGTTCAGGCTTGGTGACAAGGCACGTGCCAGTCGGAGCCCTGGATCATCATAGCCGATGGTGATACCGATGAGCATGACCAGTAAAACAATAGCCCTAAGCCCGATTGGGTCATGTCGGGCCATCTCTGGTCGGGGTAGCGCCGCGCGCATATGGCTTGATTGAGCGGCGGCGCGCAACTGGTGCTCCTGCCACAGGCGTGTGGTCAGCGGATCATGATCGCCTCCAGACATATCGTCGTGCAAGGTGGCGACGGGCCGACCACCCAAGTGGTTGTCCCGCTCAAGGCGATGTATGGTGTCCGCATCTGATGGTGACCGATAGGGCCGGAACGCCCGTGTGGATACCACGCATATAAGGACGCAATATCCCAGTAGCAAACCCGTATGTAACCACAAAGGCAACAACGGTAGAACATCCATGAGGGCGACGCCCAAGAACAATCCAACAAGGCCCATGGGCTGCCAAAGACAAGGCCACAAACGCTCCCACGTAAGTGAGAGGCGACCGAGAGCGATCAGGCGGGAGTGCTGACGGCTGGTTCGCCGTTTTGAATTGTCGGTACGGGTATCTGGCCCGTTCACCCGCTACCTTCTAGCCAGTCCGGCATGCTCTCGAACGCCATCATGTCGGACACCTCAATGCGGCGACGGACGACGGCGAATTTATCACCAGTAACCAGCACTTCCGGTACCAAAGGGCGTGCATTGTAAAAAGACGACATAACCGCGCCATAGGCCCCGGCACTTTTGAAGGCAATGGCGTCACCATCGTTTAGTGGTGGCATAGGGCGTTGTTTGGCAAACGTGTCACCGGACTCGCAAATGGGCCCGACCACATCGGCTTCTTCATATGCGGCGTCCACAGCCGGTTCTGCCACAGGCATAATGGCGTGATGTGCGTTGTAGAATGATGGCCTGATCAAATCGTTCATGGCAGCATCCAGAATAATAAAACGTCGCGATGGCCCCTGTTTTACGTAGACCACTTTCGATACCAGTATACCGGCATTGCCCATGATCACCCGACCGGGTTCCAGCATGACCTTGCATCCCAGATTGCCCACAACGGCTTTGACCATTGTACCATATTCTTCCGGTGATGGGGGCGGGCTCTCGCCTTCATCTTCGAAATAGGGAATGCCCAGTCCACCACCCAGATCAATGCGATCAATGGTATGGCCATCGGAGCGCAGTTGTTCAACCAGTGTCACGCCATTCTCATAAGCTTCACGAAATGGTTTCAGGTCGCGTAGCTGCGACCCGATATGCATGGCAATGCCCACGGGCGATATACCGGGCAGGCTGGCAGCATGCGAAAAGACCTCACGGGCACGGCCAATATCGATGCCGAACTTGTTCTCGCTTTTACCCGTGGTGATTTTTTCGTGGGTCTTGGCATCCACATCCGGGTTGACCCGAATAGATACCGTCACATGACGATCTTTGGCCGATGCGATGGCGCTCAAGGCTTCAAGTTCAGGTTCGCTTTCCACATTGATCTGCATAATACCCGCATCAACGGCGGCGCTGAGCTCTTCGGCCGTCTTGCCCACACCGGAAAACACGATGCGATCAGCTGGAATACCGGCAGCCAATGCACGATCCATTTCACCTGATGAGACCACGTCTGCACCAGCGCCCATATCGCCCAGGGTCTTCAGAACGGCCAGATTACCATTGGCTTTCATGGCATAACACACCAGCGTGTCGAGGCCTTCCAGCGAGTCCGCAAAAACCTTGTAGTGACGCTGAATGGTTGCTGTGGAATAGCAATAGAAAGGGGTGCCTACCGCATCGATAATATCGCGGACGGGGACGCCTTCGGCATACAGTTCACCATTCTTGTACGAGAAATGATCCATAGATTTATCCAGATAACTGAAACTATTCAGTGGGGTATTCTTCAGGGTAGGTTGCGCCCGAAGGGTACATGGGGTCGTTCTTTCGTCCACAGGCCGACAAGCCCAAGGCCAGTGCCATAAGCAACACAAACAAGATCAGCGGTTTTCGGTCAATTTGGGTCATCATACCAACCATGTTTACAGAAAGCGCTTGCGGGCCGCAATGGCGGCGGCCTTCACGTTTTCGGGGGACGTGCCACCAAAGCTGGTGCGACTGGCCACGGAATTTTCCACGCCCAGCACGCTAAACACGTCTTCGGTGATGGCCTCTTCCACACTTTGCATGTCTTTTAGTGACAAGTCTTCCAGCCCTAAGCCGCGGCCTTCGGCCAGTTTGACCAGCTCGCCTGTTACGTGATGGGCGTTACGGAAGGGCAGGTCCAGAGTACGGACCAGCCAGTCGGCTAAATCTGTCGCGGTGATAAAGCCACTGCTTACCGCATCCTGCATTTTTTCTTCGTTGGCCTCCATACCTTCGATCATGCCGCGCATGGCCGCAAGGCACAGACCAAGTGTGTCGACCGCATCAAATACGGGCTCTTTGTCTTCCTGCATATCCTTGCCGTAGGTCATGGGTAAAGCCTTCATGACAACCAGCATGGTATTGAGCGAGCCAACAATGCGCCCAACCTTGCCCCGGACCAGTTCAGCGGCGTCCGGGTTGCGTTTTTGTGGCATGATCGAGCTACCCGTGGAAAACCCGTCGGACAAGCGAATGAACCCAAACTGGGCTGAGGCCCAGATCACGATTTCTTCGGCCAGGCGAGACAGGTGGATACCGGCAATAGCCGATGCTGACAGAAGCTCCAGCACAAAATCCCGATCAGATACCGCGTCCATGGAATTAGTCGCCGGACCGTCAAAGCCCATGGCGGTAGCGGTCATGTTCCGGTCAATGGCGAAAGAGGTTCCTGCCAATGCGGCGGCCCCCAAGGGCGATTGATTGGCACGCGCGCGGCAATCGGCCAACCGGCCCCGGTCACGGCCCAGCATTTCCACGTAAGCCAACAGGTGATGGCCGAACGTCACGGGTTGAGCAGCCTGCATATGTGTAAAGCCCGGCATGATGGTGGCGGCATGTTGCTCGGCCATATCAATCATCGCGGCTTGTAGGCGCCTAAATTCTGAATCCAGCCCATCGATGCTGTCTCGCACCCATAGCTTCAGGTCGGTGGCAACCTGATCATTTCGTGACCGCGCGGTGTGCAGGCGTCCGGCAGCATCGCCAATCAGTTCAGCCAACCGGGATTCCACATTCATGTGAATGTCTTCAAGGGCTGTACTAAAGGCGAAGTCACCGGTTTCGATTTCAGCCAGAATAGTGTCCAGCCCTTGTTGGATTTGTGCCTCGTCCTCGGCGCTGATGATATGGCAGGCGGTCAGCATGGCGGCATGAGCTTTTGAGCCCTGGATGTCCTGGGCATAGAGGCGCTGATCAAAGCCAATAGACGCATTGATTGCTTCCATCACCGCGTCGGGGCCCACGTTGAATCGCCCACCCCACATGGTGCTGGTGTTGCCTCTTGATTTTGTGTTCTCATCGGTCATGTTGTTTTTCCGCCAACGGGTTTATACCCGCAATTCCTCTTACTCAGCAAATAGCGCGACACGACCATGATTTTATCAGCCCTCTGGCCCCAAAACCTGTTCAAGCGTACGGCGGTCCTTGCTGTGCTCACCAGTTTGATTGTGGCAGGGATTGTGGTCATTCCCAAGCTAGTTGCAAGCCCACAACAGGCAAATTGTGAATGGCGCCCGGCCTTCGAGGCGGGGTTATCGGGCCTCATTGCTAAAGAACCACCAAAGCTGGTGCCGGAAACAGCGTTTTACGATGTAGACGATAACCAGATCACTATTGCGGATTATCGCGGAACGAACGTCATTATGAATTTCTGGGCCACATGGTGCGCGCCGTGTGTGGCCGAAATGGGTGCGCTGGATCGTTTGCAAGAGCAATTGGTGGGGTCAAATATTGAAGTTTTAGCTATTAACGAAGACCGAGACGGCAAGGCCGTCGCAACGGCATTTTTTGAGGAACGCGGTTTGAGCCACCTGCGCATTCTCATGGACCGGGACATGAAGCTATCCCGTGCGGCGGAAGTCGCGGTCATGCCGACGACCTTGTTGATCAACAAGAACGGTTTTGAGGTTGCCGCTGTTTTGGGGGAGGCAGAATGGGATTCTCCTGATATTGTGGCTTATCTGAAACAATGTTTTTCTGATCCTGAGACAACAGCTGCGGAATAAGGATATGATCAAAGCCATGAAAAAAGCGATCGTCGTCATATCAATGCTGACACTGGCAATGCTGACATTGGCCGCGTGTGCCGGGATGGAGACACGCTGGCAGCACACTGAAATTCCGCGTGAGGAATGGCTTGTGGATGGCGCGCAGTGCAAACACAAAGCTCGCCGCAAGGCGGAACGTGAGCGCGATGACGCATCATCAGCTGATTTAAGCCTTTATGAAGGCGAAGATAGCACGATCAATTCGATGATGGCGGGCGCAAACGAGAAAAAACGAGCCCGTGATTTGTTTGCTGAATGTATGCGTGGGCTGGGTTATACGCCCGCTGAGTAGGCATAGAAAGTTGACCAGGCATAAAAAAACGGCGACCCCGATGGATCGCCGGTTTTCGTCTCAGGTACTATGAGTGGTGCTATGAAACGGATTAGGCCAATTTAGCCAAGTGTAGCTGTTCTGTGGCATTGTCGTTGGCGATATCAGAAGTCCGGGCATTCTCAACGTCAGCGACATCAGCGACTTCTGATTTAGCGCTGGCCACTTTGGCAGTCATGACAGGAGCTTTAGACTTAGCGGATTCGCGTGCGACCATTGCGATGTCGGCACGAACAAGGCCGATATCTGCCAGCATGGCGTTGCTTAGTGAATGCAGTTCAGCTTCGATTGAGCGACGACGGAGCCAACGCTGGATCATAGCTACGAGGCGGCTGCCTGAATTGATATTTAACATCTGTGTTCTCCTTGGGGGGCGGTTGAATTATCTGGTGTCAGGAACATAGGCGGGCCTCCGTTCGTTTAGAAGTGCCAATGTTGCACCGCAGCAATGCGTTTGACGCATAACGGGAACTATTCGAAAGAATAAAGGCATTGCCAAGCATTGCCGGGGCACTTAGTACCAAAGGATACAATTTCCACCCGGGCGTCACATGGGGGCCACCACCACAATGGGAAAAAACCAGAACCAGCGCCTGGAACAGTTACGCGCCGAGTTGAAAAAACGAAACCTCGACGGGTTTATCGTCCCGCGCTCTGACGAACATCAGGGCGAGGATGTGCCCGCGTGTTCTGATCGCTTGCTCTGGCTGACCGGGTTCAGCGGATCGGCAGGTGTGGCCGTGGTGACCACAGATCGGGCGGCTATCTTTATCGATGGTCGTTACACATTGCAGGTCCGAGGCGAAGTCCCCGAAGATTTGTATGAATACCAGCACCTGATGACGGAACCGGCAACATCGTGGATCGAGAATGTTGCCACAGCAGGGCATCAGATCGGCTACGATCCATGGCTCATGACCCGCAATCAGGTGGCACGATACCGTAAGGCCGCCACGGATGCTGGTGCTACGTTGGTGGCGCAAGAAGCCAATCCGATTGATGCGATCTGGACAGATCGCCCAGCACCACCCAAGGCCCCCGTTGTGCCCCATGAATTCCAGTACACGGGTAAGGAATCATCGGATAAACGAGCCGAGGTTGCCGCCGCACTGTCGGCAATTGGCCAGGATGCCGCCGTTTTGGCTGCACCGGATTCCATTGCATGGCTGTTGAATGTGCGGGGCGGTGATTTGCCTAATGCGCCACAGCCGCTGTCGTTTGCCATCGTGCACAACGATGCGCGGGTGGATTGGTTTGTGGACCCGGATAAACCAGCCGACGGTCTGGGTCAGTTTCTGGGCCCTGACGTAATCCGCGCGGACCCTGAAAAATTTGGCTCGGTCCTTGATCAACTGGGCAAGGCCGGTGCCACCGTTGGTATGAACGGCGATAGTGAGCCGGACTGGGTCGTTGAGCGGTTGCGTAAATCAGGCGCCACCATCGCGTTTGGTGCCGATCCGTGTGCCCTGCCCAAGGCGATCAAGACGGACGTAGAACTGGACGGGGCTCGAGCCGCACATCACCGGGATGGCGTTGCTATGGCTCGGTTCCTGCACTGGCTGGATGTGACGTTAGCTGAGCAGTCTGTTACGGAGACCGAAGTATCGGACAAACTGGAAGAATTCAGGCGCACCGGCGAGCATTTCAAAGGGTTGAGCTTCCCCACGATTTCCGGGTTCGGTGCCAATGGTGCCAGTCCCCATTACCGTGCCGCACCGGAAACCGCCGCGACGCTTGCGCCGGGCTCGCTCTATCTGGTGGATTCAGGCGGGCAGTATCTGGACGGTACAACAGACGTGACGCGCACGATTCCTGTGGGCACGCCCAGCCAGGAGATGTGCGACAATTACACCCGCGTCCTGAAAGGTCACATTGCCGTGGCGACCGCCCGGTTCCCGGTTGGCACGACGGGATCGCATATTGACCCGTTCGCCCGTAAGGCCTTGTGGGATGCGGGACTGGATTTCGATCACGGCACCGGCCATGGCGTGGGCAGTTATCTGAACGTACACGAAGGCCCGCACCGAATCGCAAAAGCCCCCAATACGGTGCCGTTCGTGCCCGGCATGATCGTCTCTAATGAGCCCGGATACTACAAAGCAGGCGGGTATGGTATTCGTATTGAGAACCTGGTGGCGGTCTGCACCATTGACGGGATCGCGGGCGCCGAGCGAGATATGCTGGGATTTGAGACCCTGACCATGGCCCCTATTGATCAGCGCCTTATCGTGACGGAACTTCTGGACGCGTCCGAGATCGCGTGGCTAAACGATTATCATGCATGGGTTCGGATGAACATTCTGCTGCACGTGAACGAAGAACAGGCTGTATGGCTGAAACACGCCACTCGCCCGATCGAATAACTGAGGATTGAACATGCCCATTATTGACAGGATCGCCGACTATAATGACGAAATGATTCAGTTGCGGCGGGACATCCACATGCACCCGGAACTGGGGTTCGAAGAACACCGCACCGCTGAGATCGTCGCTGAAAAGCTGAAAGAATGGGGCATCGAAACCCATACCGGCATCGCCAAGACCGGCGTTGTCGGCGTGATCCGGGGCCAGGGCAATGGCCCGGGCAGTATCGGCCTGCGGGCTGATCTGGACGCTTTACCCATGCAGGAAAATGCCACACCGCCCCACCGGTCGGTCAATGATGGCAAGATGCATGCCTGTGGTCACGATGGGCATACGGCTATGCTGTTGAGCGCGGCGCGGTATCTGTCTGAAACCCGCAATTTCGATGGCGTGGTCAACCTGATCTTCCAACCTGCCGAAGAAGGTCCCGGTGGCGGCAAAGTCATGGTGGAAGAAGGCCTGTTCGACAAATTCCCCTGTGACGCCGTGTACGGCATGCATAATTTTGCCACCATTCCCAAGGGTGTTTTCGGTATTGGAAAAGGTGGTTTTATGGCGGCGGCTGATGAGGTCACCGTCCACATCGAAGGCACCGGCGGTCATGCGGCACTACCACACCTGGCCGTTGATCCGGTCGCCATCGGCGTGCAGGTGCATACGGCGTTTCAAACGATCATGAGCCGTAATGTGGATCCCATCTCGACGGCCGTTATCAGTGTAACAATGTTTCATGCCGGATCCGCCAGTAACGTGATCCCGAATACCGCCACACTGACCGCCTCCGTCCGCACGTTGAACCAGGACGTGCGTGATATGATCAAGCAACGCATGAGCGATATCTGCGACGGTCTGGCGGCGGCATATGGAGCCACAATCAAACTTGATTATGAAGAAGGCTACCCGGCCCTGATCAATCACCCGTACGAGACGGACCGCGCGGTGCTGGCGGCCAAGGCTGTGGTGGGCGAGGGCAACGTAAACGCTGAACAACCTCCCACCATGGGTAGCGAAGATTTCGCCTATATGCTGGAAGCCAGACCGGGTGCTTACATCCTGTTGGGGCAGGGCGACGAGAACAACGTTCATCAGCTCCACCATTCACACTACGATTTCAACGATGAAATTCTGGCTATTGGTGCCAGCTACTGGGCCACGCTAGCCGAACAGGAACTGCCCCTCCACAAAGGAGACTCTTAAATGGAGACCCCGTTTGATGTACTGATCAAAGGCGGCACCATCATTGATGGTTCAGGCGCACCCGGCGTTCGCGCCGATCTGGCCATTCGCGGTGATGAGATCGTCGCCATTGGCGATTTAAGCGGTGATTTAAGCCAGCTAACAGCAACCGATACGGTGGATGCCACGGGCCAGATTGTCGCTCCCGGTTTCATCGACGTGCATACTCACGATGATCGATTGTTGTTGGAATGCCCGGAGATGACGCCCAAGGTCAGCCAGGGTGTGACCAGCGTGGTTGTGGGCAACTGCGGTGTCAGCCTCGCCCCTTATAGCGGCAAGAACGATCCGCCGCCGCCCATGAACCTGTTGGGTACCAAAGACTGGTTTCGGTTCGATAGAGCGCGCGATTATACCGAAGCGCTGGGAGCCACCCCGGCGGCCACCAATGCAGTTTTGTTGTGTGGGCATTCGTCGCTCCGGGCCTCGGTGATGGATGATCTGGACCGCGCCGCCACGCCGGGTGAAATCCATAAAATGATTGCGATGCTGGATGAAGCACTGGACGCCGGGTACGTAGGGCTATCCACCGGCCTGGCCTATCCCACGGCGTTTGCCGCCCCCACCGAAGAAGTCATCGAGCTGGCGCGCGTGGTGGCCAGTCGCGGCGGCCTTCACACCACCCATATGCGCGACGAAGAAGACCTGGTCCTTGACGCTATCGATGAGACCATTCGCATCGGGTGTGAGGCGGGGTGCGCGTCCGTCATTTCTCACTTCAAGGTTTGTGGCGAGCAGAACTATGGCCGAACCCACGACACGCTGGCCAAGGTTCAGGAGGCGCAAGCCCATATGCGGCTTGATGTGGATGTTTATCCCTACACGGCCAGCTCTACCATATTGTTGAAAAATTCTATTGATCGCTCGGAACGGGTGATGATCACATGGTGTACGCCATACCCGGAAATGGCCGGTCGTGACCTGAGCGATATCGTGGCCGAGTGGGGCGTCAGCGAGAATGAAGCCGTTGACCGCCTCAGTCCCGCCGGGGCGGTTTATTTCCAGATGGACGAACAAGACCTGCAACGGGTTTTGGCGAACCCGAATACCATGATTGGATCGGATGGTTTGCCGCACGACCAAATTCCACACCCGCGATTATGGGGCACGTTCCCGCGTATTCTGGGCCGTTACGTGCGCGAACTGGGCGTGCTAAACCTGGAACAGGCCATCCACCGCATGACCGGCGTTCCGGCAAGGGTGTTTGGCCTGGACAAGCGCGGCACACTGGCCCCCGGTATGATGGCCGACGTGGTAATGTTTGATCCCGACACGGTGATCGACACCGCCACATTCGATGATCCCATCCAACCGGCCACCGGCATCAGCCGGGTCATGACCAACGGTAGGTGGATCTGGCAAGACGGCCAGGCCACGGGTGCGATGCCGGGCAGGCAGGTCGTGCGGGCGGCCTGATAAGGCGACGTGCCTCCAATGCCGGGTAACACCCGCTCGAACTATCTGACGAGAGCTCTGTCGGACAGTGCCACCTCGGTATTTTAGACATCCGATACTGAGTGTGCATTAACGTGGGTGATATTCGGGGCGGAAATATCGAGTTAGTGTCTTCTATTTCGCATTTGGTTCCTGACGCCTGTCATCCTCGTTCGATAAATCAACATTTCGGTACTGACACCATAGTGCCTTTGGGCAATGGCATCAGCTGTCTGATCTTGAACTATTTTTAATAGTGCTGGTCTTGGCAGCAATAAAGTTCCACCAAGCCAATCGGCTTCGTCCTCTTGATCTTGACTAAAATTGCTAGGAACAAGTGAACCGTCGCTAAGGAGAACCGCATCGGCAAGTTCATGTCCAAGGATGATGTGGGATAGTTCGTGCATGACAACACTGTTCACGCGCGCATCTGACTGGCCAGATTTATATATGACTAGGTGATCGGATTCAATCCGAAGGGTCAAGGCAGACCAGCAATCGTCGTCTTCTGTGGACAGACATAAGTGGTCATCCGTTGTGAGACCGTGGACGTCCTCAGTCGACCACACAGTAACATCAAAATGTTGTGCCAAATCAAAGGCGCTTAGCGGGCAGACAGTCGTCAGATTGAGACTTTTTCTGATTTCAACTGAACGTCGTTCACATTGTGATTTGAAGCCTCGCCGGAAAGCCAATTTTTAGTGTCCTGCTGTTGATAGGTGATCACTAAATTGTTGGGATGCCTTTTCAATCAGCTTTGCTAGCGATTTTGCAGTTTTCGGTGGAACCGACTTTTTGTTCTTAAATGCGATCTGCAATCCCCCGATTCCTGTAAATTTTGCAGACTCCTCACCGAGCCAAGTGCAAATTTTTTCTAAAGTCCCAACGTCTGGGATGTTCCCTTTCTCAACACGACTCAACGTAGTTGGACTAATGCCAATTTCCGCAGCGGCCGCACGAATACCCATATTGCCACGCCTTTGCAGCAAAAGTGGGGCTAGTTTTTCGATTTCCATTGATCGTCTCCCAAATATTTGTGTGCGCTAAAATGATATTTGTGAACCGAAGACTGGACAATCATTATAACTGTTGCTATAACCGTACCAGTCGGTAGCACACTTAGCATCGTCTGGAGCACACTTAATATTGAATCACGTGCTTCAACTTACGTCAAGAGGCTTTAAACAATGGAGAGAACTATGTCTGCCAAAAAAACTACCAAAGAAACCACCATCTACGTCAACGGTCGCCAGAAAACCGTCACCGGGAAAGAAATTTCCTTCATGGAACTGGTTCATCTCGCCTTTGAGAACCCATCTACAGGCGAAATGACAATATTCACGATCACCTATAGCAAAGGAGGCGACTCCAACAAACCAGAAGGAAATATGGTTGAAGGTGATACTGCAAAGCTCAAAAAAGGAATGATTTTCAATGTCACACAAACTGATAAGTCTTAACCACGATTTAAAACGGCTCCGCGATGAGGGGTATGCCATTGAAATTCGAGCCGGGTATGTCTTGCTGCATGATGTGCCGTATGTAAATGCCCAGAAGGAAATCAAATACGGCATCTTGCTTTCCACCCTCACGTTGGCTGGCGAACAAACCCGTAAACCTGATACCCACATCGCACATTTTGTTGGCGAGGCCCCTTGCAATAAGATCGGTCAAGAAATCACTCAAATAAAACATGGTGTCGGTAGGACACAGATTGCAGGCTCCTTGGTGGCTGACCGATCTTTTTCGAATAAACCTGGTTCTGGCTATGATGACTACTATGAAAAAATGAATAGATATGCGGTCATCATATCAAGCCCAGCGAATTCGATTGATTCCTCTGTGACAGCCAAATGTTTCAAGGTTATCGAATCCCCCGAAGAGGATATCGTTTTTAACTACATGGATACGGCATCAAGTCGATCTGGCACGACGGCGCTCACAGCGAAGTTCGAGTCGAAGAAAATAGCCATTGTTGGATTGGGCGGTACCGGTGCTTACATCCTTGATCAAGTGGCAAAAACACCGGTGCAAGAAGTACATATTTTCGATAGCGACGAGTTCCAGCAGCACAATGCATTTCGGGCACCGGGCGCACCGTCATTGGATTACTTGAGTCGCGGGTTTAAGAAAGTAGAGTATTTTGCTGATATTTACTCAAGAATGCACAAGTACATACTACCGCACCCGTACAAAATTGATGTGGAGAATGTCGCTGAGTTGTACGAGATGGATTTTGTGTTTGTTTGCGTCGATGATGGGGATGCCAGAAAACTCGTAACGGATGCTCTGATCGATAAAGGAATTACGTTTATAGATTGCGGCATGGGCGTAGATTTAACGGATGGCCACTTGGGTGGGATTTTACGAATCACTGTGGGTACTGACGTTAAACATGATCACACGATTGGGAAGCTCCCATTCGCCAATGACAATTTGGATGACGCCTATACTCAAAATATCCAGATCGCTGATCTCAACGCGTTAAATGCGATAATGGCGGTTCTCAAATGGAAAAAGCTATTTGGGTTCTATCGTGACTTTGAGCAAGAGCATCACACTACCTATACAATCGATGGGAACCTGATCCTTAATGATGATGCCAGTTCCAACGACGATGAGCTGACAACTGAGACTGACGACACGGACGAGGTTGCCTGATGAAGCGAATCAACCAAATGTCCTATGAATTCGTCGAGTTTATTCCCGAAGTTGTAGCGACTGGCACCCTGTACATTTCAACGGAATACGCCACAGCAACACATAGATGTTGCTGTGGGTGCGGCACCGAGATCGTTACACCTTTGAGTCCAACAGACTGGAAACTAATTTTTGATGGGAAGAGTGTCTCCCTTACGCCCTCGATCGGGAATTGGAGCCTTGCGTGCCGGTCTCATTACTGGATTAGAGAAGGTCAGATCGCTTGGGCCGGGGACATGTCCACACAACAAATCACTACTGGTCGAGTAGGTGACCAAACGAGAAAGAGCGAATACTTTGAAAAGCCAGTAGATGGCTTGTTCGCCCGCGTCTGGGCTAGCGTTCGAAATTGGGGGCAGTAACCACACCCAACATTTCAGCATTTATTAAGCCATTCTGGCTATGATTTCAGAGTAAGACCACGACTCCGTTGGGCGTTCGTTCCATGGGGAAAGAGGGAGTGCTGAGACATGATGGCTACGTTAGGTGCGAAGAAAGAAGCGCCACTTCATCCGCCGGTGGATATCAAGTGGATCCGAAATCCGGCGGGCAAGTTCCATAACCTGATGATGCTGGAAATCGAGATCGAGCGTCTACAGGGCGTACCCGGTGTGTTCGTCATCTGGCGTGGCGGCATCAAGCCCGAATGGCTGTATGCCGGATCCACGCAAAATCTGGATCACGCGCTTAATCAATTTATCAACGATCCCCATATGGAAGAGCACTATAACCGCGGGCGGGTGTATGTGTCGTGGGCCCAAATCAAGGTTGAATATCAACCCGGTGTGGTGCGGTATCTGAACGAAGTGATGAAACCCGAAATCGAAGCCCCTGAGGTCGATGATCTGAACCGTCGCCAAGTCCCCATGATTGCGGTGTTCCTGCCCGGGTTGGAACGGTAGTGAGCGGGCCTTAATGCAAGGTAAATCAGGTTACGTTTTTTGGATCAATACCAATACCCGCGGTCAGGCCGCCGTCCACGGTGAGCGTGGTCCCCGACACAAACGAAGATTGATCCGATGCCAGCCACAACACAGCATTGGCTATATCTATGGGGTCGCCAATCCGACCAATGGGATGCTTGGCAACGGCGTCCGCAATGGCCGCATCCGTGTCACCACCTTGCCCCAGAGTCTGCATCAGCATATCGGTCATGATCCAGCCCGGGCACACTGCGTTGCAGCGAATGCCGTCGAGGCCGTGATCAACCGCCGTGGACCGCGTCAGGCTGATCACCCAGGCTTTCGATGCGTTATAGAGCGCCAGATTGGGGTCGGACACAAAGCCGCTGATCGAGCCTACGTTAACAATAACGCCGCCACCGTTTTCTCGCATGAGCGGCACAACGGTACGGGTGGCCAGAAACACCGCCTTCATATTGATGTCGGCCATACGCCTCCAGTCGTCGTCGGTTGAGGTCTCGACGGTTTCCTCAATCTCGATTCCGGCATTGTTGACCAGAATATCAACCCTCCCGTGGTCTTTGTGTGCTTTGTTGATCAGCGCATCGATGCTGGCGGAGTCCTGAACGTCAAGATGTTGCCAGTGCACGCCCGCGGGCAAGGGGGTATCCGGCTCACGTGTGCTTCCCGTCAGCACAATCGCGCCTTCCTGCGCGAACCTTTCCACTGTTGCCCGGCCCAGCCCCCGGCTGCCACCGGTTACAACGGCAATTTTATGAGTAAGCATGGATACGATTGTTCCCTTTAAGCACTGTTGTCACTGGCAGCAATGTCACCCAGCGCGGTGAGCACCTTGTGTTGCAGATCATGGACCGCGTGTTCGCTCAGGTACGTGCGGTCTTTATCAATAGCGAACCGGCCACGGCCGTACCCTTGACTATGCAGACCGCGTTGAACGCTTTCCACCAACGGGAAGTCTTCGCGCCTGACCACATCAACAAAGTCGATGACGGCTTGTTCTTCTTCTGTTGGGGTATCCGCACCCAGATACCATTCAATATTCTGGATGGTCTTTTCCGGGCCGTCAGGCACGTTGTGAAACACGGTCAGTTTGCCGCCGGGATAAAATTCAAAGGAAACGCCGGGGTAAAGATACCAGCCACCGAATTCATCAGCGCGTGGTGAGTCGCCGATATTTATATCGTAACCCTGCATATCGCCCCGATTGCCGGAGTTGTGGTGATGATAGGCACCGCGTACTTCGATGCGGTAATCGGTCATATCAAGGGCGTTCTGGGCCAGCGTGGGATGGGCCGGTGGGCAATGATAGCATTCGGAATAGTTCTCAATGACGTTTTTCCAGTTGGCCTTTACCTCGTAGGTCTTGGTGTAGGCTCGTTTCAGCTTTTCCGGCTCCGCGCAGAAGCTGCGGAATTCGTCGTTCATACCCGTGAGCTGGCTGGCCAGCGGTGTGGCGTTCGTATCAAGATTAAAGAAAATGAAGCCAAGGAATTCTTCGATCCGAACGGTGCTCAGGCAAATGCCGGACTTGTCGATCCCCACGCCGACGTCTTCGCCGGGGATGCGGATAAGCTCGCCCGAGAAATCATAGGCCCAAGCGTGATAGGGGCAACTGAGCAAGGTCTTGATCCGGCCTTCACCTTCCAGCAAGCGATGGGCGCGGTGCTGACAAACATTGTGGTAGCCGCGTAGTGTATCGCCCCGGTCGCGCAGGATGATGACACTCTGATCACCCACATCGCGCACCATATAATCGCCCGGATTTGCCAGCGTGCTCACATGACCAGCGTACAGCCATGTCTTAAAGAAGATCGCCGGGAACTCGCGACTGTAGATATCAGGGTCAAAATAGTAATGCCCCGGTATGGCATGCGATTGCTGCGGGTCTGATCCGAACTTGTCCAGCATGTGCGCCTCCGTTCTGCTGCTATACGCATATCACTAGACGCCCTTGGGGCGAAACATTATTCTGTACGGCTTTTCGCAATTTTAAATTATTAAAGGCGAACGCTATGAGCGTATCCGACCATATAAAAACCGTCACCTCCGCCAATCGTGAGGCGTGGCAAGAGGCCGCGCCTATTCACGCAAAACATAATCAGGCTGAGTTGATCAAATCTTACAGCCAACCGGGGTTTACGGAACTGGACGCCGTTGAGACCGAACGTCTGAAAGCACTCGGTGTGGCGGGTAAGGATGTGGCCCAGATTTGCTGTAACAACGGCCGCGAACTGCTGTCGGTCAAGAATATGGGGGCGGCTCGGTGTGTGGGCTTTGACGGTGCACAAGGTTTTATCGATCAGGGCCGCGAATTGGCCGCCGCCGGTGGGCTGGATGTGGAATTCGTGTGTACGGATATCTATGACATCGGTGACGAGTACGCGGCCCGTTTTGATATCGTCACCATCACCATTGGTGTGCTCAGCTGGATGCCCGATCTGGAGGCCTTTTTTGCGGTTGTGGCAAAGTTGATTCGGCCCGGTGGCGCATTGTTTATCTACGAACATCATCCCATGATTTTTATGATCGAGCCGGGGAAAGCGGGTGACCCTATCGTGTGGGAACTGTCATATTTCGACAAGGAGCCCTACGTGGAAACGAACGGTCTGGATTACTACAGCGGCGAAGAGTATGAGGCCAAACCAGCTACGTCTTTCACCCAAACCATGTCAGAGATCATTATGGCGGGTGTTAACAATGGATTGGCGGTTGAGCATTTTGAAGAATACCCTCATCATATCTCGAACACTTGGTACAACGTAGAAGCATGGGAGCTCGATTTACCCATGTGTTTCACATTGGTCTTTCGAAAAGGATAGAAGATGACTGATCAATCCACAGCACTTCAATACCTGCATGAGTTCCGTACCCGCTTGGAAGAATTACGAGTATCGGACGATGCACTGGCCCCCTTTGTGGATGGCTTGCAGGATGTTGAGGATCAACCGGACGGGAACGCGACCCATGATCTGGACCACCCGCTCATGGCGAGGCTGAACGGTGCGCTGGGTTCGGCTAAAGGTTCGCCCGCGTTGGTCGAGGCGGTAACGGCATTGGCTCATGAAGGTGGATTTTTTCAGGTCTATGAAGGCGAAGGCATCAACGCCACACAGGCCGATTATATGATCGGTAAACAGATCATTGGCCCCAAGGGGCGCTTGTCCCACGACAGCCTTCGCGCCGGTATTTTTGTACTGGCCCCTAATTTCGAATACCTCATGCATAGCCACGAAGCGTTGGAGCTGTACTACGTGCATTCAGGAAACATGCATGTACAGAACGGTACAGACGCTGAAAAACGTGCCGTGGGCCCGGGTGATTATTCTGTGACACCGTCCAGTGTTCCCCACGCGCTTCATATTGGTGATGAACCGGTGGTCATTCTGTACATCTGGACCGGTGCCCTGACGGCCCCCATTATGTGGTGGACCAAGGAAGACGATGGCAGTTGGACTCAGTCATTGGCGAAGGACCTTAAGTGATCGTGACGAGCAGGGCGATACCCCAGACTATAAGGGCGACGCCCACCATGCGGCTGATCCAGTGGCCTGCCGGGATGGTTTTTTCCAGCATGACAAACACCGCAATCCCGGCGATCCAATAGAGGTTCATGACGCCACCGAAAAACAACAAGCCCATCAGGAACCAACAGCAACCAACGCAAAAAGAACCATGCTCGACCCCCATACGGAACGCGCCACCAAGTCCGTTTCGCCAATGGGCAAGAATGAATTGCAGGGGCGATCTGCAATGACTGAGACAGGCCTGTTTAAGTGGGGTTAGCTGATACGCCCCCGCGGCGAGCAACAGGCCACCGCCCAGCACGACATTTGCGCTTTCCAGCATCGGTGACAGCAAGCTCAGGGTTTCCAGTCCCCATTGCGCCCCAACCGCCACCATGCTGAAGCCTGCCCAAACCACCAGGTAGGCCGATGCAAACAACGCAGTCGGCACGAACGGGTTCCCTTTTTCCTTTTGCTTGCGGTTCATCAGCGCGAAAAGCAGGACCATGGGAGCCGCCGAGGGCAACATCATGGCAATCATCATAACCCACCACATGACAAACATCAGACCAGCGTAACTAAAGCTCCAGACCGCCGGTGCCATGGTACCCATGTTGTCGGAACCTAAGCCGACCATCTCAAAGGCTGACATCCCCATGCCAGCCCCGGCCATGACATAGGCCCAAGACAATGCCACAACAACAGACAGCGCGCCCAGGACGATAACCCTGTCACGCTTGAGGGCGCTTTCCACCGCCCTGTCTATTGTTGTTACGGTATCTGACATGATAATTCCAAGAGCGGTCAGGCCACCCACTCAGGCCGCCCACTCAGCCCATTACACCATTCTGGTTCAAATGGACTTCGTTGAATTGAGCAAATCCGTCGTCCAGCTTCATGGCCATGGGGCCTTCTACCGTACAACTGCCTTTACCAGCTTCCATGACCCTGCATTCAATTCCTTTAGGCAGGTGTATCTGCGCCCGATGTTCATCGCCGCCAAAACCGATAATCGGCTCCGCGATGGTTTCGCACAGACCCTTGGCGACACCGTGTCCCGTCCGTTTATCCATATCCATTTCGAACAGGATGTCGGTGTAGACAGTGTCATGGAATGTTGTGCAGGTGGCGGTATAAACCGTGAAGATATTGGAAAACGGTTCTGCCTCCTCACCCATGGACAGCCTGTACAGCGCATCGCGTTGCGCCTCATCAGCATTTTCGTCGATGAAGATTTGGCACTTGCCATTCCCTTCAGGGATTGTTGCCGGCCAGTCATAAACCGCGCCCATTTTCAGGCCATCGAGTGATACGTCGCCAAAATGCCCCTTGTCGATCTTGAAGAAGCCAATGCCGCGACAATCGCCATGCGTTGGCTTTGCCTCGAACTGGCAGGGACAACTGTAGTCACAGTTGCAGTTGCCAAATTCCAGACCGTGAAGTTCCCAATCTACGTGTGCCATGTTTTATCCTCCTTTGTTTGCAGGCACTAGAGACGCCCACTTAGGGGCGTCCGTATTTTTCTTTATATTCATCAAAGGTGTGCGTCAGGCCGTTCGGGCCCCAGGCCACATTGGCCAGAGAACTATGCTTCTGACTGAGATCAAACTTAAGGTCAGACATTCCCTTGGCGAAACCGGATGCATTTTCGGCTTCATGGAAGACCCAGCCTTCGGGTAACACGGTCAGAATTCGTTGTTCTGTATCGGTTACTGGATTGCGAATGGGTTCAGCGTGAGCCCGGATAATGTCGCCAACTTTGATGCTGGCTTTCCTTGTTTTCAGGTTCCACTTCCAGTCTACATCCGTAAAGATCGGGTCATGGATCTGTTCGATAATAATACTAAAGATATTGAACATGGTACCGGCGGGTTGATCTTCGCCGGACAGAATATAGAAAATGGCTTCTGTCTGTTCATCAGATGTAATGCCACCGATGATCGGATGCATATGACCGCCGCCATGGTGAATGGCGCGCGGGAAAAAGAATGTTGCAACAACAATAAGGCCATCAAGTGAGACACCTTCACAGTGCCCCTTTGTTATCCTGAAGGCGACAATGCCTTCGCAAAGACCCATTGTGGGTGGTGCCATTGCTTCGCATGGGCACCCGTGATCGCAACTACAAAATTCAACGTACTCGGCCTCGATGGACCAGTCTCTACCAGCCATAACAACCCCCTTGGATAATTGATTCAAATAAGGAACCCGGTGGTTCCAAGTTAAATCCAATCGAAAGGTGTTGAAGGCTCGCGCGTTGTTTTCCGCACGTTCCGTTATGTTTTTATGGTTATTATATGCCCTATCTAACCCCATTAGATTGGAGACATTTTAAACGGGAAATCATTGCGATACGCTTCCCGGTATGAAAAGCCTGCGCCTGTTGGTTAAATAATGCAACTATCTTTTGTTGAGCAAATTTTTTGATCTGCCCGGAAAGCCTGAAACCTAAACGGCACAAACCCGCTGTGCAGTACTGGTCCTTAAGACTCTTGCGATGCCCCGATCAGATCGACGCGCACCTGGTCCAGGTGACCGGCGATTAGTTTTACGGCATTTTCCACCTGTCGGCCCCGAACGTATTCGTACAGTTGGCGGTGCTCTTTGTTGTATTCGGTAATGCGGGCAGGGGTGAGGATTTTTTCTCGCGCTTCGAACCACATGGTGTTGCCACGCACTTCGTTTACCTGACGGTACAACCACACCATAAGGGGGTTGCGCGTGCACTCGGCCAAGGCCAAATGAAAGGCTTCATCAGCAAGTGAGAATTGCCTGGGGTCTTGCGCGCTACTTTCCAGACGGTGCAGGGCCTCTTCCATTTTTTGCAGGTTTGATGCGCCGGCATTCTGCACGGCGAGTCGCGTCATATGCGGCTCAACTGAAAGCCGCACCTCCACCAGCTCGAGCGGGCTGGTCGCGATGGCGGCGTCATCCCGGTCTGTTTTGGGCTTGTGGATAACGAATGTGCCACTACCGATACGACGGCTGACCAGTTTAATTTCTTCCAGTTGCCGCAAGGCTTCCCGAATTGTGTTGCGCGAGGCATTGAACTGTTCAGCCAGCATCCGTTCCGGTGGCAGCTTTTCGCCGAAGGCAAGTTCACCCTGATGAATGGCTTGCCTGAGCGCCACAGCAATATTGGCCGAACTGCTGACAGCAGCGGCTGTGGTGGCTTGAAACTGGGCAATAGACGTGTTCACGAGTCTTCCTGATTGATGGGTTAATTGGCCGGACCAATTTTGCACCTTTATAAAAGTAGTTGTCAAGCTGAATAAAATGTGCTCTCAATATGCGCATCGGTGATAGGCCTAAACCTCAGAAGCACTCTATGGTTTAGCGGAAATCACCCAAGAATATAGATAAATTCTATAATGGTTCGAAATTGGTTGTATTAAACACAGGGGATTCGTCGTCTCAGGCGATCCTAAAGGGAGGTCCCATCATGGCAAAAGCCGCAAAGAAACCTGCTAAGAAGAAAGCGCCAAGCGCTGGCAAGACAGATCTGGAGCGTCACGTAAACGCACCCGGTCGTGACAAACTCGTCAAAGACGTTCGCAAGAAAATTAATGAACTGGATATTACCTATATTTATTTCCAGTTTGTCTCTGTCACCGGTCGTATCGTCGGTAAGGGTATTCCCGCTGATCACTGGGAAGCTGTTTCCAAAAAAGGCTTCCAGCTGGTTTATGGCTCAACCGCCAACCTGTTCACCGATCGCCACGGCGATTACATCGGTTACGGTCCAGAAGCTTCCGAGCTTGTTGGTATTGCCGATCCTGAAACATTTGTTCAGTTGCCCTGGGACAAGCGCGTCGCTCGCGTCTTTTGTACCTTGTTCCGTAATCGCGAAGAAGAGGTCGATCCCGGTGGTGCACTGACGTCTGATTGTCGCGGCAACTTGCGCCGGATTGCAGCAGATTTCAAAGCCAAGCACGGTATGGAAATGCGTTGTGGTACCGAGCCAGAAATGATGTGGCTGAAAAAAGGTGAAGATGGCCTGCCTGATGGCGGTTTCTCCAAGCCTAACTGTTACCACATTGATCAGTTCGAAAGCCTGCGCCCTGCCTTTATGAAGGTTATCGAGTATTCGCAAGCTATGGGCCTCGACATGATCCAGGGTGATCACGAAGATGCGCCAGGCCAGTTGGAATTGAACTGGATGTATGATGATGTTCTGCGTAATGCGGATCGTCTGACCACATACCGTCAGATTTGTGCGCAAGTGGCGCGTGAAATGGGTATGATTGCCTGCTTCATGACCAAACCATTCATGGGCGTTTCAGCATCAGGTTGTCACCACAACGTTTCCTTATGGAGTGGTGGCAAGGATGTTGTCGTTAACACCCCCCATACCAAGAGCAAACCAGGTTTGGACGGCGCGTACATGTACCGCCAGGGCGGCAAGAACCACTTCATGCCCGAACCCAAGATCGACAAACGCAAGCCCGGCCCCATTGGTTTGAAATCCATCGGTGGCGCCATGGCCCATCTGGACGCTCTGACATCGCTGGGTTCTTCAACGGTGAACTCTTATCGCCGTTTGTGGGATACGGGTTTCTGGGCACCGGTCTTTGCTGACTGGGGTTACCAGAACCGGACCTGCGCGTTGAGAATTTCTGCACCGGGCCGTTTCGAATATCGCTCTGTGGATTCCATGGTGAACCCCTACCTCATGGGTGGTGCACTGATCAAAGCCTTTGAAGATGGCATTGTTAACGACCTGGATCCGGGTGAAGCAGAAGAACGCAACATCTATCAGGCTATCGAAGCCGGTAAGCAGGTCAAGAAGCTGCCAATGTCTCTTGGTGAAGCCCTTGTTAGCCTGTCAAAGGATGAGGTCATCAAATCGGCATTGCCAGGTGATATGTACCGTGTCTTTGAGCATTACAAACGGGATGAATGGGAAACCTTTATGGCTACCGTGACCGATTGGGATCTCAACACCTATTGGGATTGTTTGCCCTAATAGGAAGCTGTTACCGGGGGCAGGTGGTATCTGCCTGCCCCCATATTTTCGTCAACCAGTCATACTACAGGAGTACTGCCAATGTGCGGCATCGCTGGTGTGATCCACCGAGGTAAGACCTCGGATATTGGATCGGAAATGACGTCTATGCTTACTGCGTTGAAGCATAGGGGTCCGGACTCAACAGGTTTCGCCGTTTACGGAAAGCCTGCGGATAATAATAATGAATTCGTCATGCGCTTTAAGGTCGCCGAACAGGAAGACCTGAATAAAGGCTCGAACATTCTTAGCACTATTGCTGAGCGTCGTGCCGCCGTTAACGGTCGCATGGCAGAGCACAACGCCAAAATCCTTACCGAAGTGGACGCCACGGAATATGCATACCGTTACGCCTTTAGCTTTGATGGTGATGATGCCGCATTGGAAAAGATGACCCGTTATATTGAGGAACTCGAAGGGGCGGAAATTCTGTCACTTGGTCGTGGCCTCGAACTGGTCAAGGACTTGGGCGATGCAAACGTGGTTTCCGATCAATACGGTCTCAAAGGTTTCCAGGGCACACATGCTCTTGGCCACACCCGTATGGCAACTGAATCCGATGTGGATATTCGCTCGGCTCACCCATACTGGGCGTATCCCTACAATGATATTTCCGTCGTTCATAACGGCCAGATCACCAACTACTGGATCATGCGCCGTCAGATGGAATTCAAGGGCCACCGTTTCCTGTCTAACTGTGATTCAGAGCTGCTGGCTGTGTATACAGCTGACAAGCTGAACGATGGTTACACCCTGGAAGATTCACTCCGTCAGTCTATTGAAGAAATCGACGGTGTGTTTACCTATGTGGTGGCAACGAAAGATTGCCTCGGCATGGCCAAAGACACCATGGCAGCAAAGCCAATGGTTCTGTTTGAAAGCGATGATCTTGTCGTTCTGGCATCCGAGGAAGGCGCAATCCGCGCCATGATTCCACACGAGATCGACACGTACGATCCCTATGATGAGGAGGTCCGGGTATGGCAGGCCTAGAAACTGAAGGTCGTTCGCATGACATGGGGCTGCACAATGAGCAGCTCAGCGGACGCAAAATGCAGACATTTTTTTCTCCGGATGATTCGGAGAATGTCGTCTATCCATGGGCATACGATGTGGATTTCAACAAGCGTACTGAAATCGACATGGCTGACCTCACCCCGACTGAGGTGAACATCAAGATCCGTGAACTCATGGCCGAAGGCTATGGTTCCATCGTGATCAAGAACCCCGGTTCCCGGCATTCCATCGGCGTTGGTATTCTGAACAAGTTGAATATCACCTATGAAGGAAGCCTGGGGTATTTCGGATGTGGCTTGATTGATGGTCCAAACGTTCGCATCAACGGTCGTGTTGGCTGGTCATGTGCTGAAAACATGATGGCTGGTACTGTGGTTGTCGAAAAGAACGCTGGCTCCACATTCGGCGCTGCCATTCGTGGCGGTGATCTGGTCTGTAAAGGTAGCGTCGGATCGCGTACCGGCATCGACCAGAAGGGCGGTTCCATCATCGTTGGTGGTGATACCGGTGCCCTGACCGGCTTTATGATGCAGCGTGGCCGTATGGTCTTCTGCGGCAATGCAGGCAAGAACCTGGGTGATTCCATGTATGACGGCACCATCTTTGTTGGTGGCGAAATTCAGTCGCTTGGTGTTGATGCTGTTCATGGTGAACTCAATGACGTGGATCGTGCCTGGCTGACCCGCAAATTGAAGCTGTATGACATGCTTCCCGAAAAGGGCGTGGATCACTTCACCAAAATCGTCGCTGGTCGCCAGTTGTGGAACTACGACAACCTTGAGCCGCACGAAAAGAAAATCGTGCTGTAAGCGTCACATCTAGATTAGAGGATAAAAAATATGTCAGATAATTCGACAAAAGACCTCGGTCGCGATGTAACGCGACTAGGCAACAGCTTCGTTTTCCCACCCGCCGTCATTGATGATATTCACATCAAATCGGAATTGGGTCGCTACCGTATGCGCGGTATGTCCCTGTTCAAGAAAATCCCACACTGGGATGATCTGACGTTCATGCCCGGCACACTGACCCGGTTTGTGATTGAAGGTTACCGTGAAAAGTGTCTGACCAAGACGATCATTGGCCCGCGTGCCAAGCGCCCGCTTGAACTGGACATTCCTGTCTATATTACAGGTATGAGCTTCGGTGCTTTGTCTTACGAGGCAAAAACGGCTCTGGCTCGTGGTGCGACCATGGCCGGCACGGCAACGTGTTCCGGTGAAGGTGGTATGATCCCGGATGAACGTCGTTATTCATCCAAGTGGTTCTACCAGTGCATTCAGTCACGCTATGGTTTCAACCCCCATCACCTCCAATTGGCCGACGCCTGTGAATTCTTCATTGGTCAGGGCTGTAAAGTTGGTCTTGGTGGTCACTTGATGGGTCAGAAAGTGACCGATCAGGTTGCCGAAATGCGTTCACTGCCGGCTGGTATCGATCAGCGTTCTCCTGCCCGTCACCCTGATTGGCTGGGACCTGATGATCTTGCCCTGAAAATCAACGAAATTCGTGAAGCAACCAACGGCGAGATTCCGATCCAGCTGAAGCTGGGTGCTGCGCGTGTTTATGATGATGTTCGTATGGCCGTGAAAACCGATCCTGACTCCATCTATATCGATGGTATGGAAGGCTCAACCGGCGCTGGTCCTCACCTGGCAACCGAAGAAACCGGTGTCCCCGGCATGGCGGCGATCCGTCAGGCTCGTAAGGCTATCGATGATCTCGGCAAACGCGGTGAAATCAGTCTGGTTTATGCTGGTGGTATTCGTAACGGTGGTGACGTGGCAAAAGCTATGGCCCTTGGTGCGGATGCAATCGCAATTGGTCATTCAGCCATGATGGCGTTGAACTGTAACAAGCAGACGCCAGAAGCGGATTATCCAAAAGAAGTGGGTGCCGAGCCCGGATATTGCTATCACTGCCACACGGGTCGTTGCCCGGTTGGTGTTGCCACGCAGGATCCGGAATTGCGCAAACGCCTCGACCCGGATGCCGCTGCTGAACGCGTGTACAACTTCCTGCATACGCTGACCATCGAAGCTCAAATGATGGCCCGTGCTTGCGGTAAAACCAACGTTCACAGTCTGGAGCCGGAAGATCTGGCAGCCCTGACCATGGAATCATCTGCCATGGCCGGTGTGCCACTTGCCGGTACCGAACACACAGTCGGCGTCCCCGACTATCACCGTCTTTAAAAGGAGAACTGACAGATGGCTGGAACATCCTATAAAGGATCAGAAATCACCGATGTCGATCAGTTCATCAATGATGAAGATGGATTGGCTTCGGATCGTGAAAAGGAAATCGGACAACACATCGGTTATCGCTATGATGTGAATTTGGTTCCTGATTATGACCGCATCACGCCTTATCTCACCCGTTACATGGAAACCATGGGGTGGGATGACCTGAACTGGCTCGAAGACATCCACATGGGCTATGAAGAAGGTCGCCCGGCTGTGTTTGATCGTAACATCAATGGTTGGGTGTCTATCCCCGAAGATGTTGTGATGCCTGACAACCAGCAGGACCGCGACATGGTTGCGCGGGAAATGCTGCTCAAATTTCAAATGTCTCCGAACCACCCATTGGTGCAGCTTCGGGACGCTTATCGGAAATTTTAGGGTCTAAAGAAAACCCTGAGCAAATGGTTTCATTTGCGACGAAATACTGACTACCTGATACAACCAAAAACTTACCCCCGGTCAGCTTGCTGGCCGGGGTTTTTTGTGGGGTTGGATGATTATTCGCTTCCCAGAAGTATCTAATCTATGCTTGGCCAGAACCACCACCACCACCACTGTATTTCTACGCTTGGCAAAATTCCTGACGCGGATTTCAGTTTTCGACGCTCATCAAGGAGGCAAAACATGGATGATTATGATGCGATCAAGGACACCATCGGTCATTATTTCGAAGGAGTTCGGACCAAGGATCGCACCCGGCTGGAACGGGCTTTCACCGTGGATATCGCCCACATCAAAGGATACGCGAAAAACCAGAGCGGCGACCTCGAATTATGGAGCCTCCCGATAAAGGATATGATTGATGTTTGGGTCTCGGATGATGCCCCGCCACCCAACCGGGATTATGGCAAAATTCTTTCCATCCAAATTTATAGTGATATCGCAGCTACGGCGCTCTTCGATTGTTCAGGTGTTTATCTCGATACTTTTCATATGATCAAATTCAATGGCGAATGGCGTATCACCGACAAGTTCTATGTCGATTATCAGGCATGAAACCGGCGCTATTTTAACCTCTTGAATAATCGGGATACCAACCAATTTCGTTATGGGCAGGATTCTCTGATTATCCACTTCTAGCGACAAGCGGAAGTTTATTGGGTTTTAAATTCCAGTTAAGTTTCACTGTTCGGGAGCGTTACTGTGACGGTGGTGCCCTTGTCCACGATACTCTCAATTTCAAGTGTACCGTCATGGAGCTCTACCAGTGAATTGGCGATCGATAACCCAAGCCCCCAACCATCGACGGATTTATGGGGGTTTTGCTCCCCTCTTACAAAGGGATCGGTAAGTTTTGGAATTTTCTCAGCAGGTATACCTATTCCGGTATCAGTAACCTTGAAGGTGGTTTGCTCGCTCGACGCCGTCACAGATAATGTGATTTTGCCGCCCTCCGCCGTGAACTTGGTAGAGTTCGAAAGCAAATTAAGAAGAATTTGTCTAATTGCCCTTCTATCGGCGTAAAAGGACGGAAGCTTATCAAGCTTGTTTATGACCAATTCGATGCCTTTGGACTCCATGTTTTCTGCAATGAATTTCGTGCAGTCCTGGACAGTATCACTTATGGAAAGTTGCTCTTTTACCAGGGAATGTTTGCCCGCTTCGATGGTGGAAATGTCGAGAAGATCGTTCACCAATTCCAGGAGGTGTTCACCGCTGGCATTGATATCTTTGGCATATTCCCGGGTTTTTTCCTTCCCGGTTGGACCGAGGTACTGCCCGCTCAGAATTTCGGAAAAGCCGAGTATCGCGTTCAAGGGTGTGCGAAGTTCATGGCTCATGGTCGCCAAAAACTCAGACTTTGCCTGATTTGCCTGCTCCGCATTCACGAGTGCGCGGCGTAGGTCCTCCTCCGCTCGCTTGCGCTCCGTTATGTCTTGTACAATGGCAACAAACACGGCGGGTGTTTCTGTCTGCATAACCTCCAGGTGAACTTCCACATCATATGTTGATCCATCTTTACGCTGGTGAACGGTTTCAAAGACAATTTTTTCTTCGCTACCATCACGCAATGGCCTTATAAGTTCATCAAACTCATGGCGGGGGATATTTGGCTTTATATCACTTGCTGTTAATTCCTCTAGTTCCTCCATTGTATATCCGAGGTTGATCTGTGCGCCGCGATTGACCTGGATGAATTTCAATGTCTGAGAATCGAACGTGTAGATTTCATTGAGCGATCGATCAACGATCCGCCCAAGCCGAGTGTTGAGAATCTCCGCTTGTCTATGATCGGTGACGTCTCGCCCGACGGACTGGATTTCGACGAGCCGTCCCTGCTCATTGAAAACAGCGCGGTCGATCCAGTGAACCCACCGGAATTCGTCGTCGAAACGGAGAATCAGTTGCTCATGCTCTTTGCGATTGTTATCGGGCGTGAAGCTGGCAATGGTGGTCTTGAACTCGCCCCTGTGGTTCTCATGAATGGCGTTATAAAGACTTACACTGGTCAACTTATCATCGGTTTCACCCAGAAACTTACTGTATGCTCCGTTGATAAACGTCCGCGTACCGTCAGGGGTGAACCGGCTAATAAATTCGGACTGATCCTCGACAATGCCTTGATAGAGAGTCTGGCTCTTTTGCAGCGCGTTCGTACGTTCCTCGATTTTTTCCTCTAGGGTGGCGTGGGCCTTTTGTAAATTTTCCTCGACTAGTTTTTGTTCGGTGATATCGGTGCGAACGATTAATGTGCCACCATCCCTGGTTTCATAATCCCGTGTCTGCATCCAGCGACCGTCCCGGTGCTGATGTATGATCGTCTCGCCGGGGGTTCGGAACCGGGCCAACCGGGCGCGAATCCACGTCTCAAGATCGTGCGTTTCGGTGGCCACCAACCCACGCTCGGCGCTGGAACGGCAAAACTCGGGGAAGGTCATGGTGGGCACAAGCAAATCGGCGATCTCGGAGAACGCGTCCCGGTAGCGGGTGTTACAGAAAACGAACCGTTCGTCCTTGTCCCACAGGATGACGCCCTCGGATATGCTCTCGATGGCATCGTGCAACTGCTCCTCAGTTGCGCCGACTGGCTCTCTCGCCTTGCTTGAATCAGAATCAGAGATTGGCTTTCCTCTAATTATAGTGTTCACCGTTATCGACAGAGAAGATAAAATCGAATGACCTGGTAGATTCGATAAATATCAAGTCTATGCGTTACTTTATATATAGCATGCTAGTCGCAAGGGCGGTCAATACACTCAAATGACAATGCAGCTTCGGCGAGCCTAGCTGAAGGCTAAGGTGCCCGTTTTTTATTCCGTTTTTATACTGTGGCCTGTATCCGCACCAGACGGAGAGACGGCCTAATATTTGCCGAGTTTAATCTTGCCCTCAGCAACCTTTTCATAGTCATCATTGGCGAAGATCACGGCGTAAATTTCTGCCTCGTACCTGTTTCCCTTTCCACCGGAACAGGGCGGAAGATAACCGTCACTACGCCAGTCACCCTTGGCACGGTTCTTTTTTTCAAGCCAAACACCTTCCGGCATATCTTTTGTTCCACCCATGACGGCGGGTAGCGTAGCAGTCCCTACACCCGGTTGAATATGGAACCCAATCTTGCCATGGCCTCCACCGGACGAAAGCTTGCCATAGCTCTTGTCATTAAATTCAACGACAATAGCATTTGCTTCGGACGGAATGCCCGAAACGGTTAATGGCGGCGTCGCACCATTTCCACCAAATTTTTTACAATGTTGACCTTCGGGAACTTTCTTACCGTCCCATTTTGCATCTGCAAACTCTACGGTAAGCTCACCCGCGAACACGACGCTCGCATTTACGGTAACACTGACTGCTAACAGTAATATGCCAATGGTAAATTTCATGAACATGCCTTATCTCCCACAAGTAATGAATTATTTCTTCTCAAAGGAACCCGGCCCCGGACAGCGGCTGCTATCCGGGGTTGCCCAGACGCCCCAGTACCTTGCTCGACAGCTCACCCGGCTCGTTGGTGGCGTGGGCGGATGCGAAGGGACGGATGCTGTCTTCGATAGATTTGGCGAGTGGCTGCTCTGCCCACGAGCGGATTAGCCGTTTTTGGGCAAATATAGCCTGGCGACCGGATTCGAGGATACCTTTAACCGCGCTTTGAACGGCATCGTCCAGTCCCGCCGTATCATCCGCCACATCTTCCAGAAATCCCCACTCGTAGGCTTTCTGAGCGGATATATTGTCACCGGTCATCATCAACCATGAAGCCCGGCCCGATCCGACAATGCGGGCTACAAGAGCGGCCTCAATCACCGATGGCAGGCCGATCTTCACCTTGGGCATGGCATACAGGCTACCCGTGGCGGCAAGGCGGAAATCACAAGCTGCGGCGATCTCCATACCCACGCCCATGCACGGACCTTGAATGCGGGCAATGACCGGTACGGGAATGTCGCGGATCGCCTGTAGCGTATCATGGGTTTTTCGCAGGAACCCACCAGCAGAGCCAGAGGTCAGCTCGCTAAGCTCTTTCAGATCAGACCCGGCGCAAAATGCCTTGTCATTAACACCTGTAATAATGACGCAACGCAGGTTTTCTCTGGACCGGAGGTCTGCCGCCGCAACTCGCAGTTGCTCTACCATTGGACTGCTCATGGCATTCAGTTTTTCTGGCCGGTCCAGCACCACGGTGGCAACAACGCCCTCGGGCCGTTCATCGAGACTAATATTTATTGTTGCCATGGTGGCATCCTCCTGTGGAAATAGAGTAAAATCCGAGAAAATTGAATCAATTTGCGACGGTGGCTTTGCGTAACGTCACTACGTAAGTGCATACTCTACTAGATGAAAAGGATAGCTGTATAGTGACCTACGCAAATGTCAAAGACACCCTTGAGACTGGTGGCGTCCTGATTCTGGATGCGGCCATCGGTACGGAGCTTGAACGTCGTGGCGTGGTCATGGACGATCACGCATGGTGTGGCGCCGCTACCCTGACCAACCTGAATGAATTACGTGGTGTTCATCTGGATTATATTGCGGCCGGTGCCGATATTATCACCGCCAATACCTTTGCCTCCTCCCGCCTGATGTTGGACCCGGCGGGTTTGGGTGACCGGGTTCACGAGATAAACAAGGCGGCCATAGAGACAGCTTTTGCCGCCCGTGACGAAGCGGGCAGGCCGGATGTGTTGGTGGCGGGGTCGCTGTCGCACATTATCCCGGTTCAGGTTGGATCGTATGTGTCCGATGCGTCTGATCGACCCAGCCAACAACAATATGCCGATGCATTTGGCGAACTGGCCGGCATTATCAAAGAATGCGGCTGTGATCTGTTATTGCTGGAAATGATGTTTGATCCTGAATTTCGCATGCGCCCGGCGTTCGAGGCCGCCAAGTCCACAGGCCTGCCGGTATGGGCCGGGTTATCGGCCAAGTGGGCGGATGATGGCTCTATCGTTACCTATATGCAGGATCAGGATGTGCCGTTCGTGGATGCGGTCAAACTAGCCGCCGAATACGATGTGGATGCCATGGGCGTCATGCATTCGCCGTCTGACGTAACCTGGGATGCATTGAAGATCGTGCGCGAGCACTTCGACGGGCCGCTGACGGCGTATCCGGACTCCGGATATTTCAAAATGCCGCACTGGCAGTTTGACGAGGTCATTTCACCCGCCGATCTGGTGGTGTTTGCCGAACAGTGGAAGAAGGACGGTGTTCAGGTCTTTGGGGGGTGTTGCGGCTTGTCGCCGGAGCATATTCAGGCCATATCTGTGTTGAAAAACTGAGGACTCGTTCACCAATGAAACCGACTGTCACGGCCATTCTGGGGCCGACTAATACGGGCAAGACCTTCTTCGCCATGGAACGCATGCTGGCCCATTCATCCGGTATGATCGGGTTTCCGCTGCGATTATTGGCGCGGGAGAACTATGACCGGGCCGTGGCGCAAAAAGGCGTGGGGCAGGTCGCCCTGATCACGGGCGAAGAAAAGATCATGCCACCCGGCGCGCGGTATTATCTATGTACCCTGGAAGCTATGCCCATGGATGAGCCCGTGGCGTTCCTGGCGCTGGATGAAGTTCAGATGTGTGCCGATCCGGACCGCGGCCATGTGTTCACGGACCGATTGCTTAATGCCCGCGGGCAGGCTGAGACGCTGTTTTTGGGTTCGGAAAGCATGAAGCCTATGATCAAGCGGCTGGTGCCGGAAGCCGAGTTCGTGACCCGGCCTCGCATGTCCACGCTTAGTTACGCCGGATCGAAGAAAATCAATCGACTACCACCACGAAGCGCCGTAGTCGCCTTTACCATCAACGACGTCTACGCCATTGCTGAATTGATCCGCCGCCAGCGCGGTGGGGCGGCTGTTGTGCTGGGGGCGCTCAGCCCGCGAACCCGCAACGCACAGGTTGCCATGTATCAGGCTGGCGAGGTGGATTATCTGGTCGCGACGGACGCCATTGGCATGGGCCTTAACATGGATGTGCATCACGTGGCATTCGCGTCCACGCGGAAATTTGATGGCAGGCGCTTTCGGCAACTGACCCCGGAAGAGCTGGGCCAGACAGCCGGACGTGCCGGACGCCATACCAATGATGGTACGTTCGGCGTGACTGCAAACGTGGAGGCGCTGGATATGGAAACCATCCAGCGCATCGAAAATCACAGTTTTGATCAGCACCGCCAGATATTTTGGCGTAAATCTGATTTACCCCTCAACACGCTGGAAGCCCTGCGCGCGGCTTTACGCGAACACTCCGGGCAGGATGGCTTGATCCGAGTGCGTGAAGCGGCGGACGAGCGGGCGCTGAATGAGTTAAGCCGCGATTCCGACATCGCCGATAGCGCTATGAGCCGTGACGGTACTGAAATGCTTTGGGACGTATGCCAGATTCCTGATTTTGAAAAAGAATGGACCATTGGCCATGCCCGCCTGCTGGACCGCATTTACCGGCACCTGCGTTTGGAATCGGGAAAATTACCCAACGACTGGATTGCCGATCACGTGAACCGGATCGAGCGCTTTGATGGTGATATTGATGCGCTCTCCAATCGCATATCGCGCATTCGGACCTGGACCTATATCTCGCATAAAAGCGACTGGATCGAAGATTTCATGCACTGGCAGGAACGCACCCGCGAAATCGAAGACCGGCTTTCCGATGCCCTGCACGAACGTCTGATGCAGCGTTTTGTGGACAAGCGCACGGCTTTGCTGGTGAGCAAATTAAACTCACAGGAAGACCTGATCGCCGCCGTTCGCGCCGATGGTGACGTGCTGGTGGAAGGCCAGTTCGTGGGCCAGTTGATCGGTCTGCAATTCGTGCCCGATGAGGTCCAGTTTGAAGGCGACCGGCGGGCGCTGGCCGGTGCCGCAGCCCAAGTCATCCGCCAGGAAATCACGCGTCGAATCAAAGCGCTGGCCACCCTGGACGAACTGCCATTTCAGTGGAATGACAACGGTGGCATTGACTGGATGGGCGAGCCCATCGCGCGGCTGAAACGCGGCAACGATATGATGCACCCCATCATCGCGCTCAATCACAACGACAATATGGATGCGCCTCAACGCGAGAAACTGACCCGCACCATAGAATTGTGGATGCGTGCAGAGATAGATGGCGCACTCAAATTTCTGATCGATCTGAACCGGGCCAAGGTGAAGGGTGCCGCCCGTGGGGTTGTGTTCCAGCTGGGTGAATATCTGGGGTCTATGGATCGGGGCGAGGCCGCCGACCAAATTGATGCCTTGTCTACGGAAGACCGCCGGGCGCTTAAATCGATGGGCATCCGTATCGGCCGTTCTGCTATTTACATGCCGGCTTTGCTGAAACCGGCTGCCATTGCCATTCGGACCCGGTTATGGAATCTGTGGCATGGACCAAAGGTACCGTTCACGCCGCCCAAACCGGGCCTGATTACCGTTGAACTCTCAGGCCAGCGATCATTCGCTGAGGAAAGCGCCTTTTTGAAGGCCGTGGGCTACCCTGTATTTCGCGAGGCGGGCGGCGCATTTGCCGTGCGTCTGGATATGCTGGAACGCATCGCTGGTAAAGCTTGGACGCTGGGCCTGAAGAAGCCCTTTGCCATGGACGAGACGCTCATGTCATATGCCGGTGCCGGATTGGATCGTACCACCGCCATCCTGCACGGTTTGGGGTTCGTGAGCAGCATCAAGGGCGACGTTCGCCTGTTCCGTCTGCCGCGTAGGAAATCTGTCAAAAAACCAGCTACCCAAAAGGTTGGTGCGGACAAGAAAAAGGCGACTGCCGCCAAACAGGACAGCACACCAACGGTCGATGCAGACTCACCCTTTGCCGTGCTCAAAGGCCTGAAAATACCCACATGACCGATGCCACGCTCAGAATGGACAAGTGGTTGTGGTACACCCGGTTTTTCAAGAGCCGCACACTGGCGGGCACTTTCTGTGGGTCTGGTAAGTTGCGCCTGAATGGCCAGGTCATTCGCAAATCCAACCAGACACTCAAGCCTGATGACGTGCTCACCTTTCCGCTCAACAATTATGTGCGGGTGATCAAGGTGGTGACGCTCGGCACCCGGCGTGGCCCAGCCCTTGAAGCGCAAGGCTTGTATGAAGACCTGGATCCGCCCGTACCGGTGAAAAAAGAAGAGCGTATTAGATCGGGCACGGCTGTGCGAGACGCGGGTGCCGGGCGACCTACCAAGACAGAACGCCGGGCTACTGACAAGTTACGTGATCGTGATGCCTGGGGGGATGGGCGGGACGCCGAATGAGGCGCCGAATGAGACGATTGAAGTAACAACTGAGGCATGATAGAGGAAAACCATGATTAAACGTATTCGAATTCTTATACTGGGTGGCGACAATACGCCGGAACCGGACCCCGAACAGGAACGCCGCGCGGTAACGGCGGCGCTGTTGATTCAAGCCGCCCTCATGGACGGGCATTTTGATCAATTCGAACGCGATATGATCGAGAGTCTGCTGTATGGCGAATTTGGTTTATCGCAAGAAGAAGCCCATCAGCTAATGGTGGATGCGGAACAGGCCGTGCATGGTTCGGCGCACCTGTTTGGCTTTACCCGCATCGCGACGGCGACGTTGTCTCATCAAGACTGTGTCGATCTGGTGGAGATGCTGTGGTTGGTGGTTTACGCCGACGGCAAGCTGGATGAGCTTGAAGCAAACCTGTTGTTGCGGGTGGCGTCACTGTTGAATGTAACCGACCGGGAAAGCGCTTTGGCCCGCCAGCGGGCGCTCGGAAATTAATCGATCTTTTCACGATCCTACCACTTGCGCTTAGGCCGATATGGTCGTAAATCATGGCTCTACATAAGGTATTACGGAGACAACGATGACATACATCGTCACTGAAAACTGTATTAAGTGTAAATTGCAGGACTGCATTGAGGTTTGCCCCGTGGATTGTTTCTACGAAGGCGAGAACATGTTGGTTATTCATCCCGATGAATGTATCGATTGTGGCGTGTGTGAGCCGGAATGCCCCATTGAAGCCATTCTGCCCGACACAGAGCCTGGCATTGAGAAGTGGCTGGAAATCAACACCAAGTTCGCCAGCGTTTGGCCGAATATTACCCGTATGGGTACGCCGCCAGCGGATCACGAAGAGTGGAAAGACAAGCCCAACAAGCTTGAATTGTTGAGCGAGAATCCTGGCAAAGGCGACTAAATAGACGATTTTTACGTCTGTTTAGGTGTTTTTGTGGCGTATAGGCCTGTTTTTGTGCCTGATTTTGTGATATGGTATTACCACAGTTGGAACGGATGCTCGGCGGTTGGTATCAATCGTCGCGGGCGTCCTTTTCTTTTGATTGATACAGTTTTAATGGCGAAGGAAGCCCTGCCTTACAGGCAATTTAATCGCAAAACCATGACAACACGGAAACGGGCTTGAATTCAGGGGCCGTTACGGGTTTGCGCGGTTTGTGATCAGGCAACTTAAGCTACAGAGTGGAGAACGACGTTTTATGGCCGAACAACTGGCATTTAAACCCGGAGATTTCGTGGTCTACCCGACCCATGGTGTGGGCAAGGTTGAATCCATCGAAACCTCCGTTATCGCGGGCGAAAAACTGAAGCTTTTTGTCATCTCGTTTGATCGTGACCGCATGACTTTGCGCGTGCCGATTGGCAAGGTTGAGGTTGCTGGCCTGCGTAAGCTGAGCTCTCGCAAGCGCATGGAAAATGCCATGATCACGCTGAAAGGCCGCGCCCGTGTTAAACGCACCATGTGGAGCCGCCGGGCACAGGAATACGAAGCCAAGATTAACTCTGGTGATCCTATTTCCATTGCCGAGGTTGTACGTGATCTGCACCGCAATGTTGGCCAGCCGGACCAGTCGTTCAGTGAGCGTCAAATCTACGAAGCCGCGCGTGATCGCCTGGCCTGTGAAGTGGCCGCTGTGGACAAAACAGACGTGGATACGGCCATTCTAAAGCTGGAAGAAATTCTGTACGCAGCGAAGCCTGAACCTAAAGAAGAACCTAAAGATGAGGCCGCCGAGGATTCTAAAGAAGATTCAAAAGAAGAACCCAAAGAAGAATCAAAATCAAAATCATAACGCGCCGATATCACATCGGCACTAAAGGTTTGAGGGACGGAGCAATGCTTCGTCCCTTTTCCTATTCCTGAATAATCTTGATGCGGGTGTTGTCTGACAGGTTTGAGAAATCTATCCCGGCATTCATCAGCTCCAGCCATTCTTTCTGAAACGCGTGCACGTCCATGGTTGCGGCAAGGTCATCGGCTGTGACGTCGGCATCAGCGCGCAACACGCGAACCCGCAAGGGCTTCACGGCCTGGGCCTCAGCTTCGGAAATGCGTTGCACGCTGTACGTTGTTCGCTTGAGGGCGGTTTCCATGCTGCTGAGCACGTCAACTGGCGTCAGAAAGGCGAACCGGAATATCTCGTCCGGACCATCGCGGATTACGACCAGGCGCACATCCCGCCGACCCTGGTTAGTGCTTTGAATAGTGTTACCCGTCCAGGTTTCCATACCGTTGACGTCGATACGTTCAACACCTTCCAGCCCTAATTTTCCACCCCATTCGTTTGTCAGGTACTGCTTAAGGTCTGTGAATTCTTTCGCCCGACTACTGGATTCCATATCAAACAGGATGGCCGATTTGTTCTTGTGGCGCGCGACAACCCGTGACGGTGAATTGTACATGACGAAGCCTTCGGGCACGGTGAACTTGAAGCGCATGTCCGGATGGATAAAGTCACGACCTTTTCGAATACCCTGTGCCGGGTCGTCGCCGAATATGATGCCATCGACGGTGTTCAGGAACCGGTCACGATTAATGATGGGGTCTGCTACCGTTGTGGCGCTGGCTAACTGGATCGCCTGTTCAATGCGTTGGGTTGTTCTAGGGTGGGTAGATTGATGCGAAAAATTTTCCTCGTTGGTGGGGCGATCTTCCATGGCAGCATGCAATTCGTCATTTCCTTTCAGCTTGCGAAAGAACGAAGTCATGGCATTGGCATCATAGCCAACCCGGTTCACGTACCGGACACCCAGCATGTCGGCCTCAAGCTCCTGTTCGCGTGAATAGCCTTTCAGAATAGATTCGGCGCCAGCGGATAATACCTGTGTGGCCTCACCAGGTGCGCCATAGACGCTGCCTAGAATATTAAGAATGGTCAGTCCCAGGTTGGTCGCCATGGTGCTGCTGTAACGTTCAGCCGTATGGCGTGCTGTCACATGGCCGATTTCATGGCCGATAACACCAGCTAATTCAGCTTCGCTTTCAGCCAGCGCAATCAGCCCCCGCGTTACGTAAACATATCCACCGGGCAGGGCGAATGCGTTTATTTTTTCATCATTCAGAACCGTAAACCGAAAGGCCAGATCGGGCATCTCCGATACTTTGACCAACTGAAAGCCGATTTCTGCCACGTAGGCCGAAACCTCCACATCGTCATAGACACCGCCAAATTGTTTGAGAATCTTGGGATGTTCTTCGGCCCCGATTTCGCGTTCCTTGTCCGGTGACATGAAGGCGGTAAAGCTCTGTTCGCCGGTGGCCGGATTGACCGTACAGCCCGGAAAAATGGCGACGGATAGAATGAGCAGCGATCGGCACAGGAATTTTTGGGCTATTATCATGATTCTATTATGAGAAATACGACTGTGTTGATCAAGCAGGCCTATTTTCGGGCAAATTCCGGCTGGTCAAACTGGGCAACCCGCGTGCTCGCGCCGCGCCCGGCAACCTCACGAAACTGATAGAGTATGGCCGCCGTCGGCGCGTAAACCTCATGCCCCAAGGTGGGGATAAAGGCTGATAGTACCGGGTGCTCGCCATCATCCGCCTGGGTCAGGATGGGGATATTATCGCTGTCCAGTTCCGCCATGGGGATGCGGTGAACGGACGCTACTTCATCCGGGCAAGGTGTAATCTGGACAGGCTCATCGGCCCACAAGACAAAGGTTGAGATGCTGAACCCGGACCGGGTTGGGTAATCATCAAGCCTGCCAATAATATTGTCTTCGCTCAAATCCAGTCCCATTTCCTCATGCAATTCGCGGATGGCTGTCTGTTCCAGCGTCTCGCCCTCATCCACGCGACCCCCGGGCAGGGCGTATTGACCGCCGTGCCTGTTCATATGATCGGGTCGTAGCGTGAGCAGTACGGCGGCATTCACGTCATCCAGTGCCTTGACCACAACAATGGACACGGCAGCCCGACGAAGATCGGGATCGTCCAGCATGACGACGGAAAAGTCAGCAAGGCGGGACGTGATCTGTCCCTTCAAGTCATCGCCGTAGGTAAAGGTCATGGTTGGGCAATATCCAGTATTTCAAGCCGTTCCGGGTGCGTCAGGTTTATGGACGGACCGTTGTATGATTTAACCCATCCCCGTACCCGAATGTTACGGCCTTTTAAAGCCAGTAGATCGATACCGGCTTTCTCGAATAGACCGTGGGCTTTTTTCTGCACGGTAACGGTGAAATCCTGACGCCAGTCTTCACCGAAATTCAGGTAGGTGCGCCCTTTTACGTGGGCCGTATCTAAAACAGTGCCCTCAATCAGCTCATACCGACCAATAAAGGCGCCAACGGTGTCAGGTGTGCGGATGGCATAAAAGGGATGGGACCAGATGCCTTCCCCGGCAACACGGGCCAAGGATTCTTGTTCCAGCAATGCGGCCACCTCGGATCGGTTGTCAGCAAAACTGTATACTCGGGCCATGCCTGAACGCAGCATGCGGCCCTGTAACCACACGCCATCACTTGTTTTGAGGTGGGCCAGCAACCGACTGTGACGATCCATCTTTCGTCCGCCAAAAAACAGCGTCACGTCTTTGCCCAACGCCAACGCCGACAGGGCGGCTTTTGATTCTTCGCCCAGCGGCCATGCCTGAAACCCTGTGCGCCCCAATGCCAGCTTCGGGGCCTGAATGCCCACCAGCCTGACCTCAGTTGCGCCGTTGATCGGCGGGTTCAACACGACCGTATCACCGTCGATGATTTGGATGATCCGCGATGTGCCGCCCATGGTGAGATTGTTCCAGTCTAAATCTGCCGCCACCGTGGACGGGTGTGCCCAGATCGCTACCCAAATGAGTATGCCATACCTGATCATCGATAACCCAACTGATGCCGTATGTCTGCGGGTGATGTGCCGGTGGCCCTTAAATCCATTAGTGTCCGGGCATGGTCACGTTTGGCAAATCGTTTGCCTGTATCATCTGTGAGTAACGGATGGTGGTGGTAGTCAGGTGTATCCAGTCCCAGCAGGGCCTGAAGGAGGCGGTGCACGTGGGTGGCAGCGAACAGATCCTCACCACGCGTGATCAACGTGACGCCTTGAATATGATCATCCACGGTTACTGCCAGATGATAGCTGGTGGGGGTGTCTTTGCGGGCCAGAACCACATCGCCGAACAACTGGGGCGCCGCCAGTTGTGGCCCCTGTTCCCGATCGATCCAATGCAGGGGGCCGGCAATGGGCACGGCTGCGGCCATGTGAAGCCTGAGCGCGAAACTGTCACCAGCATCCTTGCGGTCCTGTCGTTCAGATACGGAAAGCCGCTGACACGTGCCGGGGTAGAGCGGGCCGTCCGGGCCCGCAGGGATAATATGGGGAATATCGTGCGGGGCATGACCAGCGGCATCAATCTCCCGGCGGATGTCGGACCGGGTGCAAAAACAGGGATACAGCAATTCCATCTCTTCCAGCACCGCGAGCGCCGTGGCGTAATCGCCCATATGTTCAGATTGTCGCCGTACAGGCTGCGCCCAACTGAGGCCCAGCCACGCCAAGTCCTCCATAATGCCTGCATCGAATTCCGCCCGGCAACGGGCGGTGTCGATGTCTTCCACACGCACCAGAAACGCACCGCCCGCATCACGCGCCTGTTGTTCTGCAAACAACGCAGAATAAGCATGTCCCAAATGGAGACGACCGGTAGGGCTGGGGGCGAAGCGGGTAATGACTGTCATGATGACTTAGCCTTAGCATGTTGTGGGCTTTAAGAAAAAATCTTTATGCGGTAGGGCGTTTGTGTTTTTTGAACAACATGTAGTATGGTGTAAAGGATGTTGATTTGGGGGTTCGGCTTACGATGACCAAAGACAAAATCAGAGGCAGGAGAGCGCCATGAGCGCGGCGCTGGCAGAAAGTTGTCCAGCGCTGGTGCTGAACGCGGATTTTCGTCCGCTCAGTTATTTCCCCTTGTCTCTCTGGTCCTGGCAGGATTCCATCAAAGCGGTGTTTATGTCGCGGGTCAGCGTTATCTCAGAATATGACAATGTGGTGCACTCTCCTTCAATGGAAATGCGTCTGCCCAGCGTGATCGCGCTAAAAGATTATGTGCATATGTCACGGAAGCCCGCCTTTACGCGGTTTAACGTTTTCCTGCGCGACGAATTCCAATGCCAGTACTGTGGCGCCCACCACAAAGCAGAAAGTCTGACGTTTGATCATGTGTTGCCCCGATCATTGGGCGGTCGGACCACATGGCAAAACGTGGTCGCGGCCTGTTCGCCCTGTAATCTGCGCAAGGGTGCCCGCCACCCGCGCGAGAGCGGTGTAAGGCCATTTCGCACCCCGCGCCAGCCCAGTAATCACCAGTTACAGGCAAATGGGCGGGCGTTCCCGCCCAACTATTTGCACCAAAGCTGGCGCGATTACCTGTACTGGGATTCAGAGCTGGAAAGCAGCTAGAAACGCCTTCATTTTTGAGCGTGTGAAAGGCTTGACGGGCCTTCGCGAAACCGTATACTCCGCCGCGAATTCCGAGGAAGCGGGTTTATGGGCGTTTGCGCCATGAACCACGGCCCGGCCTAGCCAGAAATGGCGAAAACCGGATACAGCCTGATCGGACAATAAGAACCGCAAATGCGGACATAATAACAACCGATTTTAACGTGTGAATAGGAGAAACGCGCCATGTCTAAGCGCCATGCATCAAAGTACAAGATTAACCGCCGCCTGGGTGTAAACCTTTGGGGTCGGGCAAAAAGCCCCGTCAATATTCGTGAATACGGCCCCGGCCAGCACGGCCAGCGCCGCGCCAAGAAGCCTTCTGATTTCGGTCTGCAATTGATGGCCAAGCAGAAACTCAAAGGTTACTATGGCAATATTATGGAAAAACAGTTTCGCCGTTACTTCGCGGAAGCTTCAAAGCGCAAGGGTGATACATCCGAAAACCTGATTGGTATCTTGGAAACACGCCTTGATGCGATTGTTTACCGCATGAAGTTCGTGCCCACCGTATTCGCATCACGTCAGTTCATTAACCACGGCCACATCATGGTCAATGGCAAGCGCGTCAACATCCCGTCTTACCGCGTAAGCGAAGGCGATGTGGTTGAAGTTCGTGAGAAATCTCGCCAGATCGGCCTGGTTCTTGACGCCATGGAAAGCCCGGAACGCGATGTACCGGAATACATGAACGTGGATTACAAGAAAATGAAGGGTACTTTCGTCACTGTGCCCAAACTGGCCGATGTACCGTACCCGGTTCAGATGGAACCAAACCTGGTGGTGGAATATTACTCCAAGTAATATCTGAGATCACCGCATATACATGATTTAGGCCCGCGCAACGGTTTGCGCGGGCTTTTTTCATGCCGTATCGGGTGTGCAAACGGGATAATTTTGACTGACTAGTCAATTTTTTGTCTTTTCGGTTGTCACATCGACCTCAATGCCGCCATAATTCGCTCACAGTATTGGTGGAGGTAGAAAACAACCCGGGAAAATACGACTTGAAGTCCACTATGCCTCTAATGTGGGCATGGTTTTTAGGTCTCCGTCCGGCCATGATACAAACGATTGAATTCAGCAGCCTCGATACGTTGCTACTAATGAAAAATACAAATCGAAAGGGAGAACGATGAAATTTAACGTAAACTCATTTAAAGAGAAACTGATCAACGGTGATATGTCACGTCGTGAATTCACGGCTGGATTGGCTGCTGTTGGTTTAACCACAGTAACCACGCCGTTCATGAGCGGACAGGCCAAGGCTGCTGGTGATGTGAACTACTTCACCTGGAGTGGCTATGACGATGAAGGTTTCTTCACCGACTATATGGCTAAATATGGTGGTATGCCCGATACATCGTTCTTTGGTTCTGAAGACGAAGGTCTGGCAAAAGTTCGTTCTGGCTTTAAACCAACCGTTGGCCATCCTTGCGTGGATACAGTAGGCCGTTGGGACCGTTCGGGCATCGTTAAAGGCATTGATACATCACGGCTTTCCAATTACGCCGATGTGTGGCCTGGCCTGAAGGACATGCCTGGTGATTCCAATGCGGCCGGTGAAAAGATTTTCATCCCGTTTGATTGGGGTAACTCCTCCGTCATCGTGCGGACGGATTTGGTCGATGCGGCTGATCTTGAAGATCCATCATGGAGCATTCTGTTCAACGAAAAATATGCTGGCAGGATTGCCATGTACAACGCACCAGTGGGCGCTTTCGCAGTCGCTGGTCTGACACTTGGCATGTCTCCAAAGGAAGTCTTCAATCCTACGGATGACCAGATTGCCGCTATGAAGGCTCTGTTGGCTAAACAGAACCCAATGGTTCGCTTCTATTGGGATGCCCAGTCTGACGCTGAACAGGCCATTGCCTCTGGCGAAGTGGTTGCATCCTACGCCTGGAACGAAGCCAAGGTTCACCTTCAGGACCAGGGTATTCCGGTTGAATACCTGAACCCGAAAGAAGGCATCCTGTGCTGGGTATGTGGTATGGCTATGTTCAACGATGAATATGGCTCAGGCAACGAAGACGCGGCCTATGACATGATCAACAGCATGTTGTCTAAGGAATCTGGTGAGTACATGATTAACGAGTGGGGCTACGGCCACTCTAACCAGACTTCCTTCAACTCAACCACGGCTGCGGCTCTGGATAATCTTGGTCTTGCATCACCTGACGATCTGTTCGCTCAGGGTGTGTTCTTCGAAGATGTTCCTGATGACGTGAATGCCAAGCTGCAAGGCGCGTTCGACGAAGTTAAGGCTGGTTTCTAAGCCTGAAAAGACATCACTTTACGAGGACGCCCCGCTGGTTCAGCGGGGCGTTTTTGTTTTGTTATACGCGTGTAAAAAATTTGTTGGCATTTCTATAATTGGATGCATATATTTTTGGAATAATTCCAATCAGCTTCCAATCTGTTAAGTGAGAACCTCCCCCAATGAAAAATCTACCCTTCGGCCAGCCAGGAAATTTCTATAAAGGAAACCTGCACACCCATTCCACCAATTCTGATGGCAAGTTCCCGATGTCGGAAGTCATCAGCAAGTATCGTGATGCTGGCCATGATTTCGTCGCTTTAAGTGAGCATTTCATGGATGCCTACGACTACCCCGTATCCGATACCCGTGATTTGCGGACCGATGATTTCACAACATTGATCGCGGCAGAACTGCATCAGGGCAGAACCTCTATCGATGAGATATGGCATATTTTGGCTGTTGGTATTCCGACAGATTTCGCGGCGCCCCATGAAGGCGAAACAGCACCTCAGATCGCCCAGCGCGCGGCAGATGCCGGGGCTTTTATCGGCCTTGTGCACCCGTCATGGAACGGACTGACCGTTGAAGATGCCAAGACGATCGAGTGCGCCCATGCGGTTGAAGTCTATAACCACGGATCACAAGTAGAAGTGGACCGGGGTGTGGATTGGCCGTTTTGCGATCAGCTACTTAATGGCGGATGGCGGCTCAATGGCTTTGCCACCGACGATGCCCATGCGCTCGACCACGACTGGCTGGGGGGATGGGTTAACGTGCTGGCCGATAGTCTAGATCCAGATGCCTTGCTCGACGCACTCAAGAATGGGCAATATTACTCGTCACAAGGACCAGAAATCCACGATGTGACGTTTGATGATGAGTCCGTCACCATCACAAGTTCGGCCGCCAGCTCTATTTCTGTACAGGGCCGTGGCTCAAAGTCCGCTACAAAAATGGATGATGGTATGACCGAGGCAACCTTCCCAACGAAGAAATACAAGGACGCCTATCTGCGCATCACTGTGACTGATGATCAGGGCCGCCGCGCCTGGACCAATCCGGTCTGGTTTAACTAGCGTCCAGCATCATCAAGTCGTCATACAGTTCCGGGCGGCGGTCGCGGAAGAATCCCCACGCCGCCCGCTCGAACCGCATGGCATCCATGTCGATGGTTGCCAGAATGACGGCCTCGTCGTCGGTGCCGGCTTCGGCAACCAACTCGCCATAGTCATTGGCGATAAACGAGCTGCCGTAGAAATCCAGATGCGTGCTACTGCCCGCAATCTGTTCGCGACCGATGCGGTTTGAGGCGGCGACGATCACACTGTTTGCCGCCGCGTGGCCCTGCATCGCACGTTGCCACTTGCGGTTCGATGAGGGCGCTTTGCCCGATAATTCGCTGCCAATAGCGGTTGGATAAAGCAGGATATCGGCCCCTTGCAGCACCATGGACCGGGCGCATTCCGGGAACCATTGATCCCAACAAATGCCACAGCCAATACGCCCTACCGCCGTATCCCATACCTGAAAGCCGGTGTCGCCGGGGTTGAAGTAATATTTTTCCTGATACCCGGCCCCGTGCGGGATATGGGATTTGCGGTAAATGCCGAGGCATTCGCCCGTAGCATCCATGATGGCCAGACTGTTGAAGTGCGCGTTGGTGGCCTTCTCGAAAAAGCTCACAGGTAAAACGACGCTCAGTTCTTTTGCCAACGCCTGAAAGTGCGCCAGAACCTCATTGCCTTCAAAAGGCTTTGCCAGCGCATAGAACGCCGGGTCTTCGACCTGACAAAAATACTGGTTCTGGAATAGCTCCTGCAACAGGACGACCTGTGCCCCTTGGGCGGCGGCACTGCGCACCAGCTTTTCCGCCTTGGCTACGTTCTCGTCCGGGTTGGCGCTGCACGCCATTTGGGTAGCGGCGATGGTCACGGTTTTCATAGTCTGGGCTCCCTGATGATCTCCAATGATCCCTGATGATCAGGTGCCATCTTCCAACATGGATGTGTTGTAGTCCACCTCATCCAGCACCCAGTCACGGAATGCTTCCACGCGGGGATCATTGACCGAGGCTTCTGAGGATAACAGGTAATACCCCATGTCGACGCGGAAGTACGTATCGAACGGCTGCACCAGCCGTCCGGCAGCCAGGTCTTCCGTTGCCAGTAATCGGCTGGCCAATGTGACGCCTTGGCCCTGAATGGCGCTGGCGATGGCATATTCTTCCCACGGCACCTCTAAGCGGGCTTTGTAGACGGGTTTGTCCAGTCCGGCGGCCTCAAACCAGCGGCCCCAGTTTGCCCGGTTGACGTAGCGGTTGTCTGCTGTGCGATCGATCAGGGTATGCCACCTGAGATCATCGAAGTCGCGCAAAGGGTGGTCACCGTTGAGCAGGTTGGGGCTGCACACAATAATGATGTCCTCGTGATCCTCAATAACATCGGTGCGTAGGCCGGGGTAATCGCCTTTGCCATAGCGAATGCACACATCCACATCGTCAATGCGCGGGTCCATCAAATCGGAGCTGGGGTCCAACCGCACGGCGATGTCTGGATTGGCGACGCGAAAACCTTCAAGCCGGGGGATTAAGCACCGCCCGCAGAACGTGGGCTCCACCGATAGCACCAGCGGGCGGTCTGTTTGATTGTCCTGAAACGTCCTGACCGCGCCCCGTAATTGGTCGAAGGCTGTCTGCAATCCGGGTAACAAGTCACGTCCGGCGGGGGTCAGTTCAATGCGCCTGTGCTCGCGGGCGAACAACTTCATACCGAAGAAATTCTCCAGATCGGCAATCAGGTGACCGATGGCGCTGGCACTCACGTGCAGTTCCGCGGCGGCTTCCTTGAAGCTCATATGGCGCGCGGCGGTCTCAAACGCCCTCAGGGCATTGAGCGACGGCATCACGTGAGGCGAAAATATGTTGTCTGCGTTCATGGAAACAATATAGCGGAAAAAAATTCCACTGAACAGGAGAACTAGTCAGTTGTGAAAAATGGCTATCCTATATATATCAATACTCACAGGCCGACCGTGGTCACACATGACAACAGAATAACTTGATTAAAAAAGGAGAATAGAAATGAAAATCGTAAACTTCCTCAAAAACGTTGCTGCTCCTTCCGCCAACGAGCAACTGGCAAAACTGGACGCACACTTGCTGGCCGATATCGGTGTTAGCACCGCAAATGCCCGCACCAACTGCATTCGTATGCCTGCTGAAATGGGTGTTCGTCTGGTCTGATCCAACCGACCTCTTTCAAAAGAGGAAACGACCCGAACAAACAAAAAGGCCGCGTCACTCTCTGGACGCGGCCTTTTTAATATCTGGTTTTAAACGATTAGGATTAAGCGGCGAATTCCACGCCTTTTTCTTTCAGCACGGTTTCCAGTTCGCCCGTTTCATACATTTCACGAATGATGTCACAGCCGCCCATGAATTCACCCTTCACATAAAGTTGGGGGATCGTGGGCCAATTGGCGAATTCCTTGATGCCCTGGCGGATTTCACCGTCCTGAAGCACATCGACGCTTTTAAACTTAACCTGAAGATTGCTCAGCAGCGTGGAAACGGCGGCGGAAAATCCGCACTGTGGCATGAGCGGGCTGCCCTTCATAAATAGAACAACAGAACTCTCGTCCAGTTCAGCCTGAATGCGGTCAAATGCGGGGTTGTCACTCATATCTCGGTTTCCTTTATCTAAGAATTATTCTGATACGGTCGTTGGCGCAGACGTCTGAAGGGCCAGGGCATGCAACTCACCACCCATACGACCCTGTAGGGCGGCATAGACCAGTTGGTGTTGCTGGACCCGGCTTTTACCCTGGAAGGCCTCGGAAATCACATTGGCCGCATAATGATCACCATCACCGCGCAGGTCTTCAATGGTAACGCGCGCATCGGGCAATGCTTCCACAATCATACGTTCAATCTCGCTGGCTTCCATGGCCATAGGTCTGCGTCCTTTGGTATCTTGGTTGTTATGGAGAGGATATGGCCCGTTAGACCGCCGTCGTCAACCCTTGGCGAATTGTGGGTTTGATATCTGTGGTGCGATTTGACGGGAAAACATGAATTTTGTATAGTTGCTATAAGTGCAACTAGCGAAAGATGCGTTATGGTCACCACAGTTGGATTGAAGTTGGATGATGAATCCCGAGAGCGGCTCAAGTCCTTGGGGGAAGCCAAAGACCGTTCATCGCATTGGCTTATGAAATCGGCTATCGCGGAATATCTGGACCGTGAAGAACGCTACGAGCGTGAAAAACGGGAAGATGAAGCGCGCTGGCAGGCCTATGTGGATACGGGTGAGTGTGTTTCTCAGGAAGAAATGATCCTATGGTTTGATGAACTGACGAGGCAGGCGCATGAGGCTCAAATAAGGACCGGGCAGGAAGATGAAGATATCTGATGGCGTTGTTATGGTCCATGGAGTCAAAGGCTGATTTGAATCGCCTGTTCGGATTTTTGGTCAAGAAAAATCCGCTTGCCGCAGCGAAAGCTATTGCCGCCATTCGGGCAGGTAGTGACAATCTACTTACTTTCCCCGAGGCAGGTCATCCCATGGAGGGCGACACCGATAGACGAGAGCACGCTGTACCGTTCGGCGGTGGTGGGTATGTTTTGCGTTATCGTATAACGCATGGTGATGTATTCATAATACGTGTCTGGCATACCCGAGAAACCAGATAGGCCTTAACCCGCCATATAACTCGGGAGCCAGCCCTCGTGCACGTCGCGCAGGTCATCCAGGCTGATGTTGCCGCGCTGGGTCATTTCCTGATTGATGACGATGGCGTTGCCGCCGGTCTCGCCGATGATCAGGGCTGAGACGTCTGCGTTTCGGGCCGCGGCGATCAGAGTCCCGGCACCTTCTTCGCTGGTGGTGACGATGTAGCGGGCCTGATCTTCACCGAACAACCAATCGTTCAGCGGGCATTCGTGCACCATGTTGGGCTCGACTTTACAGCCGATGTTACCAGCCAGCGCCATTTCGGCAATCGCAACCAACAGGCCGCCGTCTGAGATATCGTGACAGGCGGTAACAGCGCCATCCAGAATCTGTTCGCGCACGAAATCACCATTGCGGCGTTCACGATGTAGATTGAGGGCGGGCGGGGTGTAGATCTTCTGCACGTCAGTGGCCAGTGACAGATAGATGCTCTGGCCGATATGGCCGAAGTTATCACCGATCAGCACGATGAACTCGCCGTGATTTTTAAAGGCCAGCGTGGCGGCTTTGGATATATCGTCGATCAGGCCGACGCCGCCAATCACAGGCGTGGGTAGAATGGCGTTGCCTTCGGTTTCGTTATAAAGCGACACGTTGCCCGATACGATGGGGAAATCCAGCGATGTACAGGCTTCGCCCATACCCTGAATGCAACCCACCAACTGACCCATGATCTCAGGCTTTTCCGGATTGCCGAAGTTCAGGTTGTCGGTGCATGCCAACGGTGTAGCACCGGTGGCGGTAATGTTGCGCCATGCCTCGGCCACGGCCTGCCTTCCACCCTGAACAGGGTCGGCCAGACAATAGCGCGGCGTGCAATCACTGGTGATCGCCAGACCTTTGTTGGTGCCGTGCACGCGAACAAGCGCCGCATCGCCACCGGGTCGAGCCACGGTATCGGCCATGACCATGTGATCGTACTGTTCCCAGATCCAGCGCTTGGAGGCCAGATCAGGTGTCGCCATCATGGCCTTCAAAACGTCGTCTGGTGCGGATTTAGCAATCTCACCCAGCATCGTTGCCAGATATTCGGCGGGCTCGGTTTCCACCCATGGACGGTCATATTCGGGTGATGCTTCGGCCAGCGGATCGATGGGCAGGTCAGCGACGATCTCGCCCTTGTGGCGCAGCACCATATGGCCTGTATCGGTCAGCTTGCCGACCACGGCGAAATCCAACTCCCATTTCTCGAAAATCTTGCGGGCTTCGTCTTCGCGACCGGGTTCCAGCACCATCAGCATGCGTTCCTGGCTTTCTGACAGCATCATCTCGTATGCCGTCATGCCTTCTTCGCGTTGGGGCACGTTGTCCAGATCAAGATCAACCCCCATACCGCCCTTGGACGCCATCTCAAATGATGATGAGGTCAGGCCCGCGGCACCCATATCCTGAATAGCCACAATGGCGTCGGTCGCCATCAGTTCCATACAGGCTTCGAGCAGCAGTTTTTCGGTGAACGGATCGCCGACCTGTACGGTGGGGCGTTTTTCTTCAGAATCCGCATTGAATTCGGTCGATGCCATAGTGGCACCGTGAATTCCGTCACGCCCGGTCTTGGCACCGACATAGATCACAGGTTTGCCAATGCCAGAGGCCTCGGAATAAAAAATCTTGTCGGTGTCGGCCAGCCCCACGGTCATGGCATTGACCAGAATGTTACCGTTATAGGCGCTGTGAAATTCGCACTCACCACCCACGGTGGGAATGCCCATACAGTTGCCATAACCGCCAATACCGGCCACCACACCACCGACCAGATGGCGGGTTTTGGCATGATCGGGGCTACCGAAGCGCAGCGCGTTCAGATTGGCAATGGGGCGAGCGCCCATGGTGAATACATCACGCATGATGCCACCCACGCCGGTGGCTGCACCCTGATAAGGTTCGATATAGCTGGGGTGGTTGTGGCTTTCCATTTTGAACACAGCGGCCTGCCCATCACCGATATCGATGATACCGGCATTCTCACCGGGCCCACAGATCACCCATGGTGCCTCTGTGGGCAGGGTCTTCAGCCACTTTTTGGAAGATTTGTACGAGCAGTGCTCGGACCACATAACAGAGAAGATTCCAAGCTCGGTATAATTCGGCTCGCGGCCCATGATTTCGAGAATCAGGGCGTATTCTTCGGCGTTCAGGCCGTGCTCTGCAATGGTGTCAGGGGTGATTTTTACGGTGTTATCGCTCATGCAACTTTCATAGCAGAAAGCCCCTGATTAGCAACGCCAGAGTTAGCGAAATTGAACCAACCTAGATTGCGTTGGATGCTTCGTTAAAGGTATTACTAAGATCTGAGCCAATGAGGGTGATACCCGCAATCAGGACAACGGCAATCAACGCCGCCAACAATCCGTATTCGATAGCCGTGGCCGCGCGGACATCATGATAAAGGTTTTTGAAACAACTCATAAGCGTACTCCTTTTATCGTCATTTATCGCCAGGGACGCCGCGCTTTTCTCGCCACTGGTGTAATCGTTATGCCACGAGGTAACCGTTTTTTGGGTTTGGATGCAATAACAGATGTCACTTTTTGTGTGGCTCCCATTTCATTCAATACCTTCGACGAAGGGCCATCAAATAATGGCACGTCGCGGTGTTTAAACAGCGGGATAAGGATGATTCCGGCTACAGCACCACCAATATGCGCCCACCAGGCCACATTGCCGCCTGCACCTGTCACCACATTGAGCACCTGTAAACCAATCCACATACCGAGCAGAATCCAGGCTGGTATGGCCACCACAAAGCTGAAAACAAGTGTGTGGATGGAGGCTTTTGGGTGCAGCAGTATATAAGCGCCGATAACACCGGATATGGCACCTGATGCTCCGATCATGGGCGTTTGAGACCCTGGATCAAGCCCGGCGTGTGCGAGGGCGGCCACCACACCACACACGGTATAAAACGCCACAAACCGCATGTGCCCCATGGCGTCTTCTACATTGTCGCCCAATACCCACAGAAACAGCATGTTGCCGATAAGGTGCATCCACCCGCCATGCATGAACATGGATGTGATGAGGGTCAGGAAATCGGGCACCAGAACGAGATCCGGTGCCAACTCAGCATTTCCGAAAATGACGGCGGGGATAACACCAAGGCCGAGAACGGCCTGTTGTGCGCTGGTTGGGCTTAACGATTGCTGCCACAGAAAGACCGCCGCACATAAACCGATGATGGTGACAGTGACGTATTGAAACGGGATGCGGTGTAACGGGTTCGAATCATAAAGGGGCAGAAACATGGCTCAGGCGGCCAGCGCCTCGACCAGGCCTTCGAACAGAGCCGTACCGTCTGTGCCGCCCAGCGCCGGGTCCATCAGGCGTTCCGGGTGGGGCATCATGCCCAATACATTGAGCTTTTCGTTATAAATACCGGCAATGTGATCAATAGACCCATTGGGGTTTGCATCGTCGCTCAGATTGCCGTTTCCGTCGCAATAGCGGAACGCGATGCGGTTTTCGCCCTTCAGCATGGCGAGGGTGTCAGCATCGGCGAAGTAGTTGCCGTCGTGATGGGCGATGGGAATGCGAATGGCAGTGTTTTGTGTATAGCGGCTGGTGAACATGGTGTCATTGCGTTCGATCCGCAGGTGCACATCCCGGCACACGAATTTTAAACCCGCATTGCGCATGAGCGCGCCCGGCAACAGTCCCGACTCAGTCAGAATCTGAAACCCGTTACAGATACCCAGTACCGGAACACCGGCATTCGCCCGTTTGACCACTTCGCGCATGATGGGGGACGTTGCGGCCATGGCACCGGACCGCAAATAATCACCGTAGGAAAACCCACCCGGTACCACGATCATGTCCACCGCTGGCATATCAGCATCGCCGTGCCAGACCATGACGGGTTCGCCGCCAAAGGAAGCCTTAAGCGCCACTTGCGCGTCGCGATCACAGTTAGAGCCGGGAAATACGATGACAGCGGTTTTCATGGTACCTGATCCTTAAGTCTCGGGGCGTCTTTGAGGATTAACCTTCAATCTCGATGGCGTAGTTCTCGATAACCGTATTGGCGAGCAGCTTTTCGCACATTTGGGCCACGTTGGTGCGGGCGGTTTCGATGTCTGTTTCATTCAGGGTCAGTTCAATTACTTTGCCCTGACGGACGTCCTGAACACCATCGAACCCAAGTGATCCAAGTGCGTTTTCAACGGCTTTGCCCTGGGGATCCAGAACCCCGTTTTTCAACATGACGTGTACTTTTGCTTTCATGGTATTGCTTGCTTTCTTTATTGCATGGTCACTTATTGCATCGTATCGGGGCCCGGCATATCGCGCGGACCACTTTCGGGTAAAATGCCCAAACGACGGGCAACTTCCTGATAGGCCTCTTCCACACCACCCAGATCGCGGCGGAAACGGTCCTTATCCAGCTTTTCATTTGTTTTCACATCCCATAGGCGGCAGGAATCGGGGCTGATCTCATCGGCCAGCACAATTCTGAGCTGCTCGTTCTCCCACAACCGGCCATATTCCAGTTTGAAATCGATCAATTTGAGGCCAACGCCGAGAAACAGTCCGCATAGAAAATCGTTAATACGCAAGGTGGTGGCGACGATTTCGTCCAGTTCCTGTGGGGTGGCCCAACCAAACGCTGTAATGTGCTCTTCGGTGATCAATGGATCGTCCAGATCATCAGACTTGTAGCAAAACTCAACGATGGAGCGGGGCAGTTCTGTGCCTTCTTCCATGCCAAACCGTTTAGCCATGGAACCGGCCACCACATTGCGAACAACCACTTCGACCGGGATGATTTCAACTTCGCGGACCAGTTGCTCACGCATATTCAGGCGCCGTACGAAATGAGTGGGCACCCCGATGGCCCCCAATTTGATCATCAGGTATTCGGAAATGCGATTATTGATGACGCCCTTGCCAGTGATGGTGCCTTTTTTCTGATTATTGAAAGCTGTGGCGTCGTCCTTGAAATATTGAACAACGGTTCCGGGCTCTGGGCCCTCGAACAAAATCTTCGCTTTGCCTTCGTAAATCTGTCTGCGTCTGGCCATGCAATGGTCCATTACGGAAATAAAACAGCGGGTTTTTCAGCTTGCCAATAGCAAGCCCGGTGCGCGCCCGCAGAGTCGTAAATTATGGTGTCCGTATAGCAGGTGAGCCCCGGACTGACAACGCCGGGTGTGGTTTTACTGTGGGCTTTCGGCTACGTGACAAACCGCCTCTATATTGTACCCGTCGGGATCGAGTACAAACGCAGCATAATAGTTCGGATGATATTCCAACCGCAGCCCGGGCTTCCCATTTTCCGTGCCACCAGCGGCCAGTGCGGCGGCGTGAAACGCATCCACATATGCACGCGACCGGGCACTAAAAGCAATGTGGATTCGAGGAACCATGGGCGCATCTTCATATATCCAGAAATCGCCAGCCGGGTCAGTGCTTATGCCATATCCTTCAGATACACGAAAACTGACTGAATCGGGCTTTTCCATGCCAAGTGCATACCCAAGTGCGCTTAGGGTTTGGTGGTAAAATTTTTTACTCTTTTCAATGTTGCTTACGGTGATTCCCATATGGTCAATCATCGATGGCCTCCATTTTCATAGCTCTTTCTTGAAATAATAGCGACGGATACCACCGCCTATCGTTTTATTGCTGGCTTCATCAGCGACTTCTTCACGGACAAGCTCATACCCGGCCTGGCGATAGAAAGCCAAGGCTTCAGACTGGACCTCTGAGGTGCTTAAATCGAGGCGGTGCTGGCCGGTGTTGCGGCAATAGTCTTCGGCGGCGCGCATCATTTCCTGCGCAATGCCCCGGCGTCGGAAGTCCGGATCCACATACATGCGGCGGAGTTCCATGGCATTCGGCCCGGAAGGTTCCAGCCCAAACATGCCAACAACGTGATTTTTAGACAAAACAACCCAGAATTGGCCCTCTTTCTCCGCATAATACTGCGGAATCCGGTCAATTTCCTGTTCCAGTGACTCGATAATGTAATGTTCGAACGCATCCGTCATATGGGGCGGGGCAAGCAGTCGATTAACCCGGATGAACAAATCTCTCACCGCATCACTGTGTTCGGCTTTAAACGGAGAGATCACAAACGAGCTGGCGTTCATGTTACAGCGCCATATCTTGGTACGCCGATTGGCCCGGCATGCCGCCCGCGAACCGCCATACGGGGGCGGGTCTTGGGCCTTCGTCGGGGACGGCGGGTAATGCGATCAGCGATGATGAGACGGTGCCGAAACCGGATTCCGCCATTTCAATGGCCATGGCGCCGCTCCAGTCCGAATCGGTCGCCTTGCCCTGATCGGCCATGAGGGCTTCCCACGCGAACCAGTCACCGCCTGCCGGGTCAGGCACGGGTGCGGCGCGGAAACGGGGTAAGTGGTGGCTGATACGGGCGGATGTGGTGTCGTTCATGTCATGGGCGGTGACCATGGAAATACCGGAATCCATGCGGGTAGCGCTGATTTCACCCGTGACGTCGCTGCTGGCGATCCACCATGCTTCGTGGATATCGGCGATAACCATGTTGAAGGATCGGTACGCCGTGGGGTCCAGGTCGACCAACGCCTCGGTCGCCTGACGGGCTTCGGCGTGGTCGAGGGCTTCCAGTGGCAATTCACCGCGCGACCGTTTACCAGCCATGGGGCCAAGTGAGTCCACCCGGTTCAAAATACAGGCGACCAGGCCGTGTTCGTTCATGCCCAGCCATGTGCCGCCCGCTAATACATCCAGCCCCGCCGTCACATGCTCGCGGTCTTCCCAGTGCCGGGCTGGTGGTTTGCTGGGGCGATCGCGCATCTCATCCCGGTTGGCGGCCAGGATCAGGGGCCATTCATGGCCGGGGCGTATGAGGGTAACAACAGTACACATACTATCCGGGGTAACGGACGGGCTTGCCATGGTCAAGACCCAGGCATACATATGACATTGCAAGGGGCGGGTGCGCCCTATAGAACTAGGCATCAGATTTTTTTCAGGGATACAGGTATATGAGCGATTCATTCAACGAACGGGAAAAGGGCTTCGAAGCCAAATTCAAGCTGGACGCGGAGCAGGAATTCAAAGCTGAGGCACGGCGCAATCGCTTGCTGGGTGAATGGCTGGCCGACAAGTTCGGTGTGCCTGCATCAGAGCGTGCTGACTATGCCAAGACCGTCGTCATTGCAGATATGGACGAGCCTGGAATCGAAGATGTTATGCGCAAGGTCATGGCTGACATTGCGACGCACGGTGTCGATATATCTGAAGCTGATGTTCGCGCCAAAATCAGCGAGCTGGATGGTGTTGCCGCGCAACAAATTGCCAACGAATAGAGGCCTTTTGCCTCTTCGCCCCTATGACCGATTCTTCGGAATTATTTCGTGTTTCAGCCAAAGCCGTGATTTGCGTTCAGGGCCATGGTCAAGATCGGGTGCTGTTATTGCGCACGCCAGCGGGGAAATGGGATTTGCCCGGCGGGCGGCTGGAACCGGGTGAGGATATAGAGGCATCGCTGGCCCGCGAGCTTGTTGAGGAGATGGGTATCAGCATTCCCATCGGACCGGTCATCTATTGCAGTGTCCGCCGACGTGCGCCACCGAAACAAAACGTTGTGGTCGTGGCTTATGTCTGTACCATGGACACAGAACCGGACCAGATTGTGCTTAGCGCAGAACACGAGACGGTTCGATTATTCAGCGCGGCGGAAATTGGCGAGCTTGGTTTAGTGGATTCGTACCGCGAGGCGATCGAGAAGGCTTTTGGGCATATGTCCACAATGGTTTAGCGTACACGTTACTATTATCTAAATACTAGATTATGCATTGATGATCGGTTGGGTTCACACCATGTGAACAAGGTGAACAAGCCCGTCAATTGGCACGAGAACTCGATATATGAGCGATGAAGACGTAACAAAAAAGCCGGAAGAAGAAGCCGAAGAAGAGAAAATTGCGATTTCCGACAAGGATCGTGATTCTCTTTACGTGTTGCCGTTATCAGCCCTGGAACTTGAGACCAAGGCTCTTCGGACGGCTCGTCTGATCAAGAACAATCGCCTTCTCAGTGTTGTGGAGTTGTTCCGCGAAGAGGGTATCGGCAGTGGTCAGCTTGAAATTGACCACCTGTACGCCCAGTTCGGATGGTCCCCACGGGATAGACCCAAAGATTTGGTCCTGCTGCGAAAACTGGCAGAGCTTAATAGCTATGATGTTTATAGCCTGCGTATGTCCTTGCGTGAGCATGGCATCAATGTGAACAACATGGATGCATTGTCGTTGTCCGGGGCCAAGAAGGAAGAACTGGGCAAATATATGAAGGCGTTCACCGAACCATTGATTGCCAAAATCTATGGCAATGATGCGACGAAAGTCGACAGTATGGACGACGTGATTGGCCTGTTTTCTGATCCTGATATGAGCAAAGTTCGTGAACGATTGCAGGCCATGGCCAGGGAACTGCAAATCGAAGTTCAAGACGTGCCGCAGTTTCTGGAAGATTTCGGCGATGTGTTCCTGTCTCTGTCCTACTACCGCAGTTGCATGGAACAGATTGAGCCCATGGTGGACGAGTTCTCGCGCTCTATCGAGGAAATGAAACAGAGCTATCAGTTCAAGAGCAATATAACGCTCATGGAAACCTGCAAATTGGTGGATACGACCATCAGCGATCTACTTGCCGCCATTGGTGGCCGGCTGGAAACCTTTGAGCGTAACACCCAGGACATGTGGGAGGATCTGAACGCCTCTAAATTCCGTAACGTCAAAAACATGATTCAAAGCTACCACACTGTTATTGGTGGCTCGCTTTGTGCTTTGACCGTGAAAATGGATTCCTGGGCCCATCAGTTCCCCAACCGGGATACAGGTGGCCCACAAAAACGAGCCGAATTCATTATGTCGGAAATGAAGCAAGGCATTGATCGGATCAAAGAGATCCAGGCTGTGGAAGCCCAGTAACACCACACATCGGCAACAGGAATCTCATGCTGGCACGTTTTGGGAGGGCAATGTACTGGATCGGCCTCGTGTTTGGGGGATTCTTTTTGATGCTCAACGTTGTACCGTTGTCGGTCATGATTGGCCTTCTTGAAGGGGCTGAAAATGGTAAGCCCTGGATTGGTATGGTAATCGTTAGCGTCATTGGTTTTGGTATCTGGGGGACAGGTTGGGTCATCCGCTATTTCACCACAGGCGCCACCGGTATCAACCCTAAAGACAGGGGTTGGTACACGGATGTCAAATAACCCCGCTTCACCTGCAGATAATAATCTAGCCGGAATTTCGTATCTGCTGGCGGGCGTGTTCGTGCTCACCATCATGGATGTTATCGCCAAGTTTCTGGTGGAGTCGGATTTCTCGCCATTTCAAATTCTGGCTATTCGAGGCTATATCATTACGTCCGCATTCCTGATTTGGACGGCCGCACGCGGGCAACTGGTGACGTTGAAAACGGACAGGGTAAAACACCATGCTGTACGCGGGGCTATTGGATTTGGCGCGCCCTTTTTCTTCTTCACGGCATTGGGTTTGATGCCCCTGGCCGATGTCATTGTGGTAACGTTTGCAGCGCCCTTTGTGATGACGGCCCTGTCGGTTCCATTGCTAAAGGAAACCGTGGGTCGCTATCGCTGGGCGAGTATCGCTGTGGGGTTTGTGGGGGTGGTCATTGTAGTTCAACCGGGCGCAGGCACGCTTCAGACAGGCGCGCTGTTTGCGCTGGCGGCATGTCTGTCGTATTCGCTTGTCAATATTATGACCCGCTGGATGGCGGCGACTGAATCGCCCATTCGTCTGGTGTTTTACTTTAATTTATCGACCGCTGTTATTGGAACTTGTGCGTTACCGTTTGTGTGGAAGCCCATGAGTGTGGAAGACACCCTGACAATCGTGGCCTTGGCAGCTGTTGCCGTATTGGGCCATCTTTTGATGACCACCGCGTTTACCAAAGCGCCGCTCGGGGTGGTGACACCGTTTGAGTATTCAGCCCTGATCTGGTCGACCGCATTCGGGTTTTTAATCTGGGGCGATTTCCCGGCAGAGAACGTTTGGTTGGGGGCCGGTATTATTGTGGCCAGTGGTCTCTACATGATTCACCGCGAAGCCGTGAACAGGCGAAAGTCTCATATGCCGTCGTGATTTCATGGCTCATTTACTGGAAATTTTCTTTCTGCATAATTATCGTATACTACCGACCACACACATTTCGATTAAGGATCCCCATCGTTGTCACAGGCCAGTAGTCACGCTAGGAGCGACAATATTTCGCTCGCGATCTCCGCTATCGTTATGGCCGTTTTTGCGTTGTCACTGGGTGATGCCCTGATCAAGTATCTGAGCGCTGATTTCACGCTTGCCCAGATATTTGTTTTACGATCTGCTCTCGCGATCCCTGTGCTCGTTGCCGTTCTTATGATCAGATATCGGGATGTTTCTCTTCGGCCCGTCAGCGTCGGCTGGACAACGGCAAGAAGCCTAATGCTCGGAGTCATGTGGTTGGCGTATTACAGCGCCCTTCCGCATGTGGAGTTCTCTATCGCAGCGGCTGCATTTTACACATTGCCGTTGTTTATTACCCTGTTTGCCGGGTTGTTTCTGGGCGAGAAAGTGGGCGTGCAGGGTTGGGTTGCCGTGTGTCTGGGATTCGGTGGCGTGTTGCTTATCCTAAACCCCCAAGCTGATGACTTTAATGTTTACGGGCTGCTGCCTTTACTATCTGCGGTACTTTACGCCTTTGCCATGATCCTCACGCGATCCAAATGCAAGGGCGAGAGCCCGCTGGTGCTGGCCATCAGCATGAACGTGGTCATGCTTGGTTTGGGTGTTGCGCTTACGGCTCTGGTCTGGTTCTGGCCGCCATCCGCTCAAGCGGTGGATACGTACCAGTTCCTGTTCGGACCCTGGGTACCGATGGGGGCTGAACAGTGGCTCGCCATGGCGCTATTGGCCGCAGCTATCATTACAGGTGGCGTCGCTACCGCGATTGCCTATCAGGCCGGGGCACCGTCCATTGTCGCCACCTACGATTTCGCCTACCTGGCATTTGTGGCGTTCTGGGGTATTTTGTTCTTTGCTGAAATACCTGAAACCACAACCATCATCGGTATGGTGCTGATTGTCACCGCAGGTATTCTGGCTGTCAGGCGCTGACTGACAGGTGTTGCTATCAGGAGAGCGGGATTATCCCTTTTTCGTCACCCACAACGCGGGTCTGACGCAAATTTCGCCGCCAGCGATCGGCATCGTATCCGGTGCCACGGTGCAACATGCAGCGATTGTCCCAAACCACAGTATCGCCCATCGACCAGCGGTGGCTGTAGACATCTTCGGGCCGGGTCGCGCGGGCCAGCAGATCATCTAACAGGCGACGACTCTCAATCCCGGACCAGCCAGCAATGGACCGCGCGTGTGAGCCCACATAAAAATTCTTCAGGCCATTGCGCGGGTTGGCCCGCACTAACCGATGATTGACGGGCGGCATGTTGGCGGCATGGTTGGGGTCGACCGGCGCCACGGGCGCACGTGAGAATACATAGTCATGGACCACACCCAACGGGTCGATTTGGCGGGCCATATCTTCGGGCAATCGTGCGTAGGCGCTACGCATGCTGACGAATTCTGTATCGCCTTCGCCATCGGGCACTTCATAGGCATGCAGGATCGACTCGCGCGACGGTACTTCGCGAAAGGATGAGTCCGAATGCCAAAGCTGGTTGCCCTTCTGATATTTGGTGCCCGTGTCGGCATTGACCTGTTTCGTGCCATCCGGCTGCACATTGCCAACGGTCCCGAAGTATTTCACCACCCCCGTTTTACCGAATGTCACGTGCTCGGCTTCAGGTTCACCCAACAGGCGCGTAAAGGCCATATGATGCTCATCGTTCATGTCCTGATTTGGGAAACACAACAGCGAGTATGTGTCAATCGCTTCACGAATGTTCTCAATATCGTCACTGGATAGCGGGCCGGTCAGGTTCACGCCAGATACCCGTGCGCCAAAGTCAGGATGAAGGGGTTCGATTGAAAGTTGGTTCATTGTTGTCTGATCCTGAAAAGCGACGGTAGGCGATCGTTCCTGATTACTAGGTATGTGCCGTTGCTGCTAGCATGTTGTGATCAGCTATAATTTGTTGTTTAAATAAACACTGGGAATAATCATGCTATGTCGCAACTATAGCGGTTGAGTGGAAATATCGGGGAGATTACGTTTCTGCTCCCGTTGGATGCGTACGGAGAGTTAACAGATAAAGTTGGAAATGATAAAATGACCTTATCCGTGCTATCGAAAAAATTTGGAATGCTGGGCTTGGCGCTTGTTCTGGCACTGGCCATCCTGATGTTGGATATTGCATTACCACTGGGTGTGGCTGGTGCCGTACCCTATGTTTTCATCGTTCTTTTGGGATTGTGGTTCTCAAACCGTAGCCAGATAGCCTTCATTACCGTGATTGCGGGATTGCTGACCGTAATCGGCTATTACCTCTCCCCCGAAGGTGGAGTTTTTTGGATTGTCATCATCAACAGGGCGCTGGCCCTGTTTGTTATTCTGGCAACGGGGGGGCTTCTCTACATCGGCAAGCCTAAGAAAGAGACATCAGGAGAACCTCTCCCTGAAGAAGCTAGCAAGCCGGTACAAATGTCGTGGAACCCGCTCTCAGTTGTCGGTGCTTGGGGTATCGGCGTGGCCCTGCTCACTCTAGCGTCGGTGATCGCAATTGCTTTCTTCGTTAACAAGGAAGAGGCGTATTCAAGGAAGTGGATTACACATACACACGAAGTTCAAGTCGTTCTCAGTGACACGCTATCACTATTACAGGATATGGAAACGGGTCAGCGTGGGTATATTCTGACGGGCGATGAGAATTATCTCGAGCCATTTGAAACTGCCGTCAAACGGCTCGATTCAGAAATGGGTGATTTGAAAACTCTAACCAAAGACAATCTTAATCAACAAAAAAATATCGAAATGCTCGAACCGTTGATTAAAGATAAGGTCGCGGAGCTGAGGCAGACCATTACGTTACGGCGAAACGAGGGATTTGATGCCGCCCTGAACGTGGTCCGGACCGATGTTGGTAAACAGATCATGGATCAAATCCGGGTTATAATCACAAAAATGAATGCAGTGGAAACTGGCCTTCTGACCGAGCGAAACGAGCGTTTTAGATTACTGGGGTACTATTCATCAATAGCCTACCTCCTTGCCGTTCTTCTGACCATAGGTGTAGGCATAGCGGTTATCATCCGGCTTCGCGAATTTATCGTGTTCCGTCAGAAAGCCGAGACCGGTCTTCTCGAATCCAAAGAGATTGCTGAAAAGATACGCCAGCAATTAGCCGAGAAGGTAACAGAATTAAACTTCCAGAAAGTAGCTCTGGACGAACACGCCATCGTCAGTATTACCGACGTCAAGGGGAACATCACCCATGCTAATGAAAAATTCTGCTCCATTAGCGGCTATACCCTGGATGAACTGATTGGCAATAACCACCGCATGCTGAAATCCGATGAACATTCGCCAGCGTTTTATGATGACTTATGGCGGTCCATCGCCAATGGAAGGCCTTGGCATGGCGAAATAAGGAACCTCAAGAAGGGCGGTGGGGATTACTGGGTTAATGCCACCATCGTTCCGTTTATGAACGACACAGGAAAACCATTCCAGTATGTCGCTATCCGCACTGACATCACCGAGCGTAAAGTGGCCGAACTAGATGCCCTGAAAGCCAAAGGGGAAGCCGAAGTCGCCAACAACGCCAAATCCGAGTTCCTGTCATCCATGAGCCACGAATTGCGCACGCCCCTTAACGCCATTCTAGGGTTCACCCAATTGCTGAACACTGATCCTGACCATCCTCTGACAGGCAAGCAGGTTGACGCTACAGAGCAAGTCCTCAAAGCCGGTGACCACCTCCTGAGCCTGATCGAAGATGTTCTTGATCTTGCGGCAATCGAGGTGGGAAAAGCTTCGCTTGATCCCATGCCTTGTGATCCGTCAACGGCCATCAATGATTGCGTTGATATTGCAAGGGCCCTTGCAGAGCAACGAGGGTTGACCTTCAATGACCGTACAACCGGCTGGAATTTTCCCCAGATCAATATTGATGACACCCGCTTTAAGCAAGTGTTGCTTAACTTTCTATCCAACGCCGTCAAATACAATATTGACGGCGGAATGGTGTCGCTTGCACTTGAGGAAACGGACGATAAAAAACTTCGCATATCCGTCATTGATAACGGTAAGGGTATTCCGACAGAAAAGCAGGATGAGATTTTCACCCCGTTTTCACGCTTGGGCATGGAAAATTCTGACATTACCGGCACCGGTATCGGCCTCAGCATTACCCGCGAATTGACGGAGGCTATGGGCGGTACAATCGGCTTTGAAAGCAGGTTGAATCTCGGCAGCACCTTCTGGGTTGAGTTCCCGATCGTCAGTGGGCAACTATTGGAAAAAGATGCTAATGAAGTGAATGCTGATGCTGATGCTGATGCTGATGCTAATACAGCCCTGCAGGAAAAATATACCATCCTCTGTGTTGAAGATAATCCGGCAAGCCTGAAACTGCTGGAATCGATTATCGAACGTCTTCCAGATACAACCATGATATCTGCTCACACCGGTGAGTTGGGTGTAGATTTGGCTGAAATCCATCGGCCCGACGCAATCTTGATGGATATCAACTTGCCAGGGATAACCGGACTGGAGGCGTTAAGCCTGTTGCGGAAATCAAGAATAACAAA
>Ga0233433_10000041_pt1 | contig 156283 bp, 147 predicted proteins | sample SI_122_August201_5_FD_179868 | JGI IMG/M metagenome (GOLD analysis project Ga0233433, IMG submission 179868) | Seawater microbial communities from Saanich Inlet, British Columbia, Canada - SI_122_August2016_100_MG | ecosystem: Environmental > Aquatic > Marine > Inlet | place: Canada: British...
GTTCAGCTTTCTCCTTATGACTTGACCCGTGGACGGATCACCTATCGGTACAAATAATAGAGGACAGGAACATGAAAGTCAGGGCATCGGTCAAGCCGATTTGTAGCAAATGTAAAGTAATTCGCCGCTGTGGTGTCGTGCGGGTTATTTGTGAGAATCCGAAACACAAGCAACGGCAGGGTTAATTTCCTAAAGGAGAAGCGGTGGCGAGAATAGCGGGTATAGATATTCCAAAAGATAAGCAGGCGATAATTGCCTTGACCTACATATATGGCGTGGGCCCTACCAAATCAAGGGATATTTTGAAGAAAGCCCAGGTTGGGGAAGAGGTAAGGATGAAAGACCTGACCGAGGAAGAGGTCACCCGGATCCGTAGTGTTATCGAGAAAGAACATGAAGTGGAAGGTGACTTGAGGCGTAACGTCTCCATGAATATAAAGCGTTTGATGGATATTGGTGCCTACAGAGGGTTGCGGCATCGTAAAGGGTTGCCGGTTAGAGGGCAACGTACGCACACTAACAGCAGAACCCGAAAAGGTCCCAAGAAAACTGTGGGAGCACGATCCAAAAAATAAGGATGGAAATGTATGGATAAGAAGTCTAAAGGTGTTAAGAAAAAGCAGAAGACAGTACCAGAGGTCGGGGTAGCCCATATTCGAGCCACTTTCAATAATACTATTGTTACCATCTCGGACATGTCCGGGAATGTGGTGTCTTGGTCTAGTGCCGGTGCTCAAGGTTTTAAGGGCTCAAGAAAAAGTACTCCATTTGCTGCGCAGGTAGCCGCTGACAAAGCTGCTATCAAAGCACGGGATATGGGAATGAAAAAACTGGAGGTTCATGTTAAGGGGCCCGGATCGGGACGAGAGTCCGCAATACGGTCTTTGCAGGCAGCGGGGATGGAAATCCTTGTCATTCGTGACAAGACCCCGATTCCTCATAATGGGTGCCGTCCTAGAAAACGTCGCAGGGTTTAATTGCATAATACCGAAAGGAGAAGCTGAATTTGGCCAGGTATACAGGTTCTGTTTGTCGACTTTGTCGGCGAGAAGGCATAAAATTATTTTTAAAAGGTTCCCGTTGTGAGACGGCAAAATGCGCTATTGAAAAAAGGGCGTACCCGCCAGGCCAGCATGGTCAGGGCAGGAAGAAGTTCTCAGAATATGGGGTTCAGCTTCGTGAAAAACAAAAGGTAAAGCGAATTTACGGTTTGTTGGAAAAACAATTCCGTAATTATTTTCATGCAGCAGATAAGAAAAAAGGCGTCACTGGTGAAAACCTTCTGCAAAATTTAGAGTTGCGGATGGATAATGTTGTTTTTAGGATGGGGCTAGCTCCCTCCAGAAGCGCGGCTCGCCAGTTGGTCCGGCACAGCCATTTTACCGTTAATGGAAAAAAGGTGGATATTCCATCTTACATTCTTGGGCAGGGGGATACGATAGCTCCCAACCCTAATAAACTAAAAAAAGCTCCAGTGAAAAATGCGATAGAGAATATTAAGGGAAAAACTCTGCCGGATTGGTTATCATTTGATGCGGATAGCAAGCAGGGGGTTATCCATGGCTTGCCGACAAGAGAGCATGTAACCATGCCGATTGAAGAGCAGTTGATCGTTGAGCTCTATTCACGCTAACCCTGCTGAGATGTAAACAAACTAATTAAAAATTGTTAAGACCCTAGTCAAGAGGTCGGAGGTTTCATGTTCACAACTCAGGGAATCGTTAAACCCAAGCGATTAGAATTTGATAAGAAAAACAAATCGGATTATTACGGCAAGCTCAGCGCGGGTCCGTTCGAACGCGGTTATGGAGTGACCATTGGTAACTCTTTAAGGCGAATGCTTTTGTCGTCGATTGAAGGTGCTGCCATTGTTGCCGTGAAGTTTGAAGGCATCTTTCACGAATTTTCCTCCATACCAGGTGTTGTTGAGGATGTTACAGAAATTATCCTTAACCTCAAGCAGGTCAACTTACAATTATCAGGTGAAGAGGCTTATAAACGGATTTATATCAAAGCTTCGAAACCAGGGACAGTCTGCGCCAAGGATATTACAGCGGATCCGGATATCGCGGTGCTGAATCCAGACCTGCCCATTCTCACCATTGATCAAGCTGGCGAGGTGGAAATTGAAATGATTGTGCGGAGAGGCCGAGGTTATGTGCCTGCTGACAAACACAACATTGAAAATGAATCTGTGCAGATGATTCCTATGGATTCCAGTTTTTCTCCGATTGAAAAGATTACCTTCCACGTTGAGAATACCCGGGTTGGGCAATCCACCGACTATGATTCTCTGGTCATGGAATTATGGACCAATGGAGGTATTACGCCTGAGGATGCCGTGGCTCATGCCGCTAAAATTGTTAAAGATCATATGCAGATCTTTATTAATTTTGATGAAGAACCAGAACCGGTGCAACCTCAAGTTGATGAGAAAAAACAGAAGGTGCTTGGAAATATGGCTAAGTGTGTAGAGGAACTCGAATTGTCTGTTCGCTCCTACAATTGTCTTAAAAATGCCAACATCCAAACTATCGCCGAGTTGGTTCAAAAAACCGATGGCGAAATGCTGAGGACAAGAAACTTTGGCCGGAAATCGCTGAATGAAATTAAGGAAATATTAGAGGACATGGGGCTTCATTTGGGAATGAAGGTCGATGAAGAAGACCTCAAACAAATCAGTCAGGCTCAGAAGAAAAAAGAAATTGATACGGAAGTCGAGCTTTAGCAATCTGCTCGGTTAAATCATAATAGGAGTGATACACAGTCATGCGGCATTTAAAAGCAGGTAGAAAATTTGGCCGGACCTCTGCTCATCGGAAGGCATTGTTCAGAAACCTTGTTCAGGCTCTTATTCAAAAGGAGCGCATTAGCACCACATTAGCGAAAGCTAAAGAACTGCGGGGCAAGGTGGAAAAAACAATTACATTGGGCAAAAAAGGTACGCTACATGCCCGCCGTCAGGCTTTCAAACTGGCTCCTGATAAAGAAGCTGTTCAAAAGGTATTTGGTCCTTTGGCGGAGCGCTATTCCAAACGGCCGGGTGGGTATACCCGGATTATTCGTATTGGTCACCGTAAAGGGGATGACGCGCCAATGGCATTTATTGAATTGGTAGATCGTGTTGGCGAGGAAAAGGCTCCAGAAAAAACCGCGCCGAAAAAAGAAGCGCAAGACGCCAAGCCGAAAGTGACTGAAAAGAAGAAGGCAGAACCCAAAGCAGCGGCACCCAAAAAAGCTAAAGCTCCTGCTGATAAAAAGAAGTCCTCTCCTAAAGAGACTCCTAAAAAAGACAAGCCAGAAGATAAAGAAAAGAAATAGCTCTTTCCGTTATTTGTTGGGCCACACGGTAGGGACGGCTCAACCTTTTTCTCGTGGCCGGCTTTCCTCCCTCATTACAGACAGTTGGGCGGTACCCCTGTTAGTTCCTGTTTAAACCTGAAGTTCGTGTTTTCCTTAATGTATGTCAGAAGTTCATCATAACTTTTGAAATGTTCGGTGAAGCCGTAGTCGTCCCCGGTGTATTCACAGGATTCTGTGCTATGTTCGCGGCACATATACGGCCGGTGTTCATAGATGGCGCATTTGTTGTCCGGCAGTAAAAAATTGCACCGGCTATGGATCATGATGTACCAGTCTTTTCGATAGATATAAATCGAAACGTTTTCATGCGCGAGCTTCCATAACAAACTTTCATAGTCTCGTCTGTCTTCTGGTTCATCAATGCCAAATGCAAAATAATTGCAACAATATGCTGGAAGGCACTTTTCGCATTGGCTGGTATCGTCTCGTAAACTCTTTGTCTTTGCCATTAATGGATCCTTGCTGGGTTAAGAATAATTACAGGAAAAAATGAATCTGACTTTCGGAAGATTCAATCAACGGGTATTTTGCCTTTCTGCATAACCAGAGTCAAATAGAAGTCGACTTGATAGGGAGCCCACTGCAATTAACTTTATCTAGAGAGCAAGGAGTTGTTGCGGTCAACTTAAGCTCCCACCTAATTCCCACGGCTCCCTGTGGGCTCTTTCCACCATTGCCAAATTTTCTGCTTTGACATACAGTGATGGGGCTGGCAGGACTTGAATAATTCTAAACAACCACTCATGGTACCCCCCAACACACCTTTTGTCCGCCGATCCTTCCTGATCACCTTGTTTCTGGCTTTGACGGGTTTGATCTATTTTAATTCATTGAAAAATGGTTTTGTATTTGATGACCGGCATTACATCGTCGGGAATTATTTGATAAAGGCTCTGGATATTCAGGGTGTGTGGAATATGTTTTCCTCACTTCATGTGTGGGACTATCTTCCCTTAACCCTTCTTTCCCTGAGTTTTGATTATTGGTTGTATGGCCTGAATGCTGCTGGATATCATTTCACCAATACCCTGCTTCATTTTATAAATTCATTTCTGGTTTATCAGTTGGTTCTTCAGATTACTCAGTCGGGAAGAGGGGCTTTCTGGGCTTCCTTGATCTTTTTAGCTCATCCTGTACAGGTGGAAAGTGTGGCTTGGATTTCAGAGCGCAAAAACCTGTTGTCCTTTTCGTTTTTTGCTTTTTCATTTTTAACCTATCTTCGTGGAGGGATGCGTGTCCTTTCCCTGCTTTTATTTTCCTTTGCCTGCTTGGCAAAATCTACTGTAGTGATCTTCCCGCTCCTGCTGATCCTTTATGATGTTTCGTTTACAGGAAAAACCGTGAAAAATATTTTGGTGGAAAAAATACCTTATTTTTTTATTTCCCTGGGGATCGTGATAGTGGCTTTGATGTCGCATTCCAGTGCAGGAACTCTCCGCAATCATCCGGACGATAATATCCTCTACACAGTTTTCAGTATGATGGCAGTATTCAGGGAATACATAATTAAAATTTTGTTTCCGATCAATTTGAATATCTGGTATCCCGATCAGGTTTATAAAAGCTTGATTGAGCCGCAGGTATTGATTTCGATTCCTGTGATAGTGGGTTATTTCTGGTTGGTTCGATGGAGTTACTCAAACCAGCGGGCTGTATTTTTTGGGATGGTTTGGTTTCTCATTGCACTACTTCCAGTTTCCCACATTATTCCTTTTCCTCAAATGATGGCCGATCGTTTTCTCTATATTCCCGGGGTGGGACTTGCAATAGCCGTAACAGCTATTGCATCAGAATATAAATGGGGGAGGGGCTTGTTGGCGCTCTCTATCATTTTGATGTTCAGTTTGCTCAGTATAAGCAGGAATCATGTTTATCAGGATGATTTTCATCTGTGGCAAGATAGTGTCTCAAAAAATTCGAACCATACTCGTTCTATAATGTTCCTCGGACTTTCTTATTGGAGTAACGGAGATAGAGAACGAGCGCTTAAAAAATTAAACCAGGCCAGAATTCTGGATCCAAAAAATAATAAAGCGGCTCTTTACTCCGCTCATATCCATGCAGAACGAGAAGAATGGGAAAAGGCAGAATCGCTTTATCGAGAGCTGGTTCAGAAGAATCCGGATAAGGCCGAGTATTACAATCACCTAGCAGTTTTTATTGGGAACCGAAACCGGACAAAGGAAAGCCTTGGTTTGTTAAATCAAGCTCTGGAGCGGGATCCCGATTTTGGGCTGGCGCATTTTAATCGGGGGGTTTTCCTGGATAAAGTTGGCGATTCGGATGGGTCGTTACGAGCTTATCAAAAGGCGGTAACACTCGAACCAGATTCCGCACACTATCAGTATGTTCTGGGTATGTTCTATATGAAACGGACCGATCGGCCCGAATTGGGCCGCGGCCCTCTCCAATTAAGCCTTCGCCTTAACCCCGATCAGCCTTCTGCGGAGACGATCAAACAAGCTCTCCATCAAAACCGCTGAAGGAAAAATCAAAGGTAGAACGTCCTATCCATAATGCTGTCACGGTGTGGCAGTTTCCTTCCTCTTCGACACGACCGCGGACGATATAAGGTCCTCGATCAAAAAGAAGATGGCCGAACTGTTGGTACACGCGTGGAAACAGAGTGACTTCGAACGTTGCCGTAGTGTCCTCCAGAGTCATGAATTTCATCAGCTCATTTTTTGCAGTGCGTGTACGTTTGTAGGTAATTGCCCAGCCTATCAGTGTCGCTAACTTTCCTGAAAATTTTTCAAGCTGGCTTCCGCGTATCGCAGTCTGTGTAAATTTTTTATTAAAGGAGTAAAGACTGAGTGGATGATTCGATACTGTGAGGTCCAGACATTCCAGTTCTGCCAGTAGCTTCTCGCGCAGGGTGTATTCTGGCAGTTTCGGAATCGGTTGATTGAATTGTGAAAAAAGGCGAGGACTGCGGTGATGCAGTTTCAGTTGCCACAATAACTCCGCCACGCTGATGCCAAAAGTATTAAATGCTCCACACCGGATCAACGATTCGGTCTCTGATACGGAAACCTTCGTCCGTGCCAGAAAATCGGCGAGCGATGTGTAGGGACGGTTTTTCAGAATCTCGCCAATGGAGTTTTGGCTGAGTCCTTTTACTTGTGATAAACCAACTCGAACCGTGCTATGTCGCGCGGTGAAGGGTTCGTCGCTGAGCTGGATATCGGGAGGGAGAATTCGAATTCCCATTCTCCGGGTCTCTTCGGTGTAAGCGCAGGCATCGTAGAACCCACCGCGATTCGATAGTACAGCCGCCATGAACTCGGCGGGATAATGGGCCTTGAGATAAGCGGTCTGATAGGAAACGATGGCGAACGAGGCACTGTGTGCTTTGCAGAATGCATAACCCGCAAAACTTTCAATTTGCCGCCAGATTTCTTCCGCATCTTTTTTCTGTACTCCGTTTTGTATTGCGCCGGAGATAAAGCGGTTCCGGTGTGTATTGATGTCCTGCCAGTCCCTTTTTTTGCTCATGCATTTTCTTAGACTGTCGGCTTCGCCAAGGCTCATGCCCCCGATTATGTGCGCGACCTTGATCACATCTTCCTGATAAATCATGATGCCGTAAGTGTCTTTTAAAATTTCCCCCATCCGCCACTCGCCGCCGGGCCTTGCCCGGTGGGCGTGATATTTTTCCTGCGCCTTCGTGCCTCGCAGGGGTAAATTGGCAATGACTAGTTTAAGCCGAGACTGAGTTTGCTCGCGATATGGGGCTATTGCTAGTTGCCTGCGGCGGCTCGCCGCGATGAAGGCTTTCATCATGCCGCTTTCTGATACACCGGGGCGAATGATGGAACTGGCGGCGGTCAGCATTTCGAAACTGTCGACTTGAAGTTTTCGCAAGAGATTACGCATGCCAGGCGATTCGATATAAAAGCAACCGATGGTTTGCCCTTCCCGGATGAGTTTTCGAGTTTTCGGGTCGCTGACTGGATCAACCACTAGCCGTGGAGGCAGATAGCAATGGCTCGTAGAGCCGCCAGCATGTTTGCCCGCCGGATATTGCTCGTTGGATGCGAGGCTTGCCTCGCTGAAATCTATTTGTCTGCCATATTTTTTTTTGACCTCTTGCAGGGTGTCGGCGAGCACGGCCAACCCTTTTTGTGCCAGGAGGTCAATTTTGAGCAATCCCATATCTTCTACCGGGTACATATCATATTGAGTGACCACAAAGCCTTTAGGTGTGCGCTGTAGAGGGATGCGATCAGTAATAGGGAAGGGGGAGATTACAATGCCGCCGCAATGAATCGAGAGGTGGCGTGGGAACCCGTCGATCTGGTTGGCAAGCGAGATCATGGAACGGTAAGGCTCATCTTCTAACGGCAGGTTTCGGCATTCTGGAACATTTGCGCGTATTTCTTCCAGTCCGGACAGGTCGGAAAAATGAGGCAGTCGGGAGGTGAAGGCATCAATTTCCGGGATGGGAACGCCAAGGGCCTTGCCTACTTCTCGCAATGCCGAGCGCCCACGAAAATGGACGTGCGCCGAGATCAATGCGACATTTTCAGGACCGTATTTTTTGAATACATAGTCCAACATTTCATCACGCCGGTTCCAGGGGAAATCAATATCAATGTCGGGATAGTCGCTACGTTCTGGATTCAGGAACCGTTCAAAGTAGAGATTGTGAGCAATGGGGTCAACTTCGGTGATGCTCAATGCCCGGCACACCAGGCTGTTGGCGGCAGATCCCCGTCCAACAGTGGGAATGCCACGTGCTTTTGCCTCGCGCACGATGTCCCAGACAATCAGGAAATAGGAGGAAAAGTGTAGGTCATTGATTACTTTCAGTTCGTAACGTAGTTGTTGAATGGCGTCTTTTAGGCGATCGCCGCAATAAAGCTTTTGTATTCCTTCCCATGCCAGTTTTTTGAGATAGCCATATTGGTTTTCTGAATTTACAGGAAGATTGGGAAGTAGTGTTTCTCCGACCGGAAGTTCAACGTTACATTGCTCGGCGATCTTGAGAGTATTGGCAATGGCAGTTTCCTGAAACAGGTTCGCCATTTCTTTAGGAGTTTTCATCCATGCATCAAGGGGGGCTAGCGCGGACCGGGGAACGGAATGGATGGTGGTATTCGTTTTGATGGCTGTCAGTAGTCGGTGCACCTCCCAGCCTTCGGGGCGAATGAAACGAATTGGGTTGGTTGCGACCACCGGGCAATCTACTCCGGGGCTTGCCCTGCTGGATGAATTGATCTCGAAATAAAGGTTCTCACTTCCTCGTGCGGTGAGTAGGGATTGTAAAATCTCCTTATCTGGGCAAAGGATGATGACATCTCTGCTACATTGCTTCAAACGCTCGGTCAGGCAGAAGTCCGGTTTCAGGTGTCGATCGGTGATCACCCGGCAGAGTTCTGCGAATCCTTGCAGGTTCCTGGCAAGGAGAATGGCTCGCTGTGTTCCCTGCACAATTTCTGTTCCGAAGATCGGTTTGATGCCTGCTTTGCAAGAAGATTGATAGAACGGCACTGCGCCGTAAAGTCCATTGGTGTCTGTCAGGGCCAAGGCTGGGAATCCCAGAGCAGCCGCATGCCGAACAAGGTCGTCAATTCTATTTGTTCCCCCGATTACATGGGAAGGGCCATTGCTCTTTGCCGCTGGCGGCTCGCCAGCCAGAAAGGAATAATTACTGTGACAATTTAGATGAACAAACATAATAGCGAATAAAAAGCGAAAGTATGTGGCAGTAAAAACCCGAGTTATGGGTTTTGTTGGGATCCCCTATGCTACCGCGATTGAATTTGTCCTGTCAACCGGGTCTTTGTTTTAAGAGGGCGGGTCCTCATCGGACCGGGACAATAGTTTCATGCAGATAGGAACATTGGATAGATAAAAGGGTTGACAAATCGAGGAGAACTGGATACAGTGACTTAGCTCCGAAAGCTCCCAGACAAAAAAATCCCTTAAAAAATCAATCAATTATCCAGCTAATTTTTTTCGTGCTTTCGCCGTTAACCAATAAAACACACTCATAATATAAAATATCCAACATTATAAAGCGTTTTTGAACCTAAGCTCCATTCCAAGAGCGTTTCCATTTACGAGAACAGATCATTCCTAATCTCCCTCAAAGAAGCTACAAACCATGACCCAGATGAACATAGAAGAACTCAAGTCTAAAACTATATCTGAACTCACTAATATTGCCAAAGAGTTGAAGATCCAAGGCCACAGCGGGCTCAGAAAGCAGGACCTGATTTTCAGGATTCTGGAAGCCAAGACCGAAAAGGATGGCCTGATGTTTGGCCAGGGGGTTTTGGAGATCCTACCTGACGGGTTCGGTTTCCTTCGGGCGCCGACTTATAATTATCTTCCTGGTCCGGATGATATTTATGTATCCCCATCTCAGATTCGCAAGTTTGATATGCGTACGGGTGATACCATTTCCGGCCAGATTCGTCCGCCTAAGGATAGTGAGCGTTATTTTGCCCTGCTGAAAGTGGAGGCAATCAACTTTGAGAATCCGGAGAAGACCAAGGATAAAATTTTATTCGATAACCTGACACCGTTGTATCCTGAAGAGCGGATTCGTCTGGAGACACCTGGTGGCAAGGACTACAGTGCCAGAGTGATGGACCTGATGACTCCCATCGGTAAGGGCCAGCGCGGGTTGATCGTAGCACCACCCAGAACCGGAAAAACAATGTTGTTGCAGTCTGTTGCCAACAGCATTAGCACGAATTTCCCGGAAATTGCGTTGATCGTTTTGCTCATTGACGAGCGTCCTGAAGAAGTGACCGATATGGAGCGCTCTGTACGAGGTGAGGTCATCAGTTCCACTTTCGATGAGCCGGCGCAGAGGCATGTGCAGGTGGCTGAAATGGTGATTGAAAAGGCCAAGCGTCTGGTTGAGCATAAACGAGATGTAGTGATCCTTCTGGACAGTATTACGCGTCTGGCCAGAGCTTATAATGCTATTGTTCCACCGAGTGGCAAGGTTTTATCCGGCGGTGTAGACTCCAATGCCCTACAGAGGCCCAAGCGATTTTTTGGTGCGGCCAGGAACCTGGAGGAAGGAGGAAGTCTGACTATCCTTGCTACGGCACTTATTGATACGGGAAGCCGCATGGACGATGTTATTTTTGAGGAATTTAAGGGAACGGGTAATTTAGAAATTGTTCTCGACCGCAAACTGGCAGATAAGAGAACTTTCCCCTCTATTGATATCAATAAATCAGGAACCCGAAAGGAAGAGTTGCTACTCCCAGAGGAAGACCTCCAGCGTGTCTGGTTATTGAGAAAAGTTTTGATCCCGATGGGCATCCATGATACGATGGATTTACTCCTGCAGAAAATAAAAGAAACTAAAACTAATGCCGAATTTTTAGCGGCAATGAACTCTTAATGGTGATTCAATGAAAGACGGCATCCATCCCGAATATTACGAAACCACCGTACGATGCGCATGCGGCAGTGAAGTGCAGACTCGTACAACCTTGAAAGACCTTCATGTAGAGGTCTGTTCCCAGTGTCATCCTTTTTTCACGGGAAAACAGAAGCTCATGGATACTGCAGGTCGCATTGAAAAATTCAAGCGCAAATATGCCAAGGCAATGCCAGCGGAGAAGCAGGACGCAAGCAGCCCCCAATAATCGAAGTCACCTTTTTTCCTTTCCCTGATCCCGCAAGGGTTTTCAAGAAACCTCCATGTTTGATAAGCTGAAATCGGTTGAGAAACGTTATGACGATCTCAACCAACTACTCAGTGATCCTAAAATCATTTCCCAGCAGTCCGAGTTCCAGAAGTATGCCCGCGAGCAATCCGAGTTGTCCCCTATTGTCCATAAGTTTCAGAGTTGGCAGAAAATCGATCGGCAGTTGGAAGAGAATAAACAAATCCTGAATGAGGAACAAGACCCTGAGTTGATCGAAATGGCTCGGGAAGATGTAGCCGAATTGGAATCTCAAAAACAGGAAACGGTGGAGGCTCTAAAACTTCTCTTGCTTCCTAAAGACCCTCGTGATGAGCGAAATGTTATCGTGGAGATTCGTGCTGGTACAGGGGGTGAAGAGGCGGCTCTTTTTTCAAATGACTTGTTCCGAATGTATTCGAGGTACGCTGAGGAGAAAAAATGGCAGGTGGATATATTGAGTTCCAACCTGACCGGCAAAGGTGGATTCAAAGAAGTGATTTTTAATATTTCGGGTAAAGGAGTTTATAGCAAACTGAAATATGAAGGAGGTACCCATCGAGTGCAACGGGTTCCGGATACAGAAAGCCAGGGACGCATTCATACTTCGGCAGTCACCGTTGCGGTTATGCCAGAGGTGGAAGATGTGGATATAAAAATTAGCCCGGCAGATGTAAAGGTGGATGTTTACCGTTCATCCGGGCCAGGAGGGCAAAGCGTCAATACAACCGATTCGGCCGTCCGCTTAACCTATATCCCGACCGGAATGATAGTGACCTGTCAGGACGAAAAATCTCAACATAAGAACCGGGAAAAGGCCATGAAGGTTTTAAGGGCACGGTTATATGACGAGGAACAAAGAAAGCAGCAGGAGTCCATGGCCAACGACCGCAAACAGCAGGTTGGTTCTGGCGATCGTAGCGAACGCATTCGCACCTATAACTTCCCTCAGGAAAGAGTGACTGACCACAGGATTGGTTTAACTTTGCATAAGTTGTCTTTTATGATGGAAGGAGATTTGAATGAGCTTCTTGAAGCGTTAACGCTCCACTTCCAGACGCTGGCTCTGAAAGGAGAATAGGAGGGTGCTTCTTGAAGAGACAAAATTGGGCCTCAACCGGGATGGAACTGTGTACTCCTTTCTCAATTGGGCCAGCCAAAATTTTTTGCGGGCAGGGATTGCCTCTCACCGATTGGATGCGGAAATATTAATAGCAGACGGTCTTAAGATATCAAGAACCAAATTGATGACGCATCCTGAGCGGATTCTGGATAGGGCTGAGGAGCAGATGCTTTGTTCTCGAATCGAGAGAAGAGTTTTACGCGAGCCAGTTTCTCACATAACAGGTATTCAGGAATTCTGGTCGCTCGAATTTGAAGTTAATGAAAAAGTTCTGACACCTCGACCGGAAACAGAAATTTTGATCGAGCAATGTTTGAAAGCGTTGAGGAAAACACCTGCTCCTGTTCGAATTTTGGACTTGGGAACGGGGTCGGGAATTCTTCCCATTGTGTTAGCGAAGGAAATTCCTCAAAGCCGGCTCACGGCAATTGAAAAATCCGCATTAGAGATAGCCCGAAAAAATGCCACGCACCATGCTGTGACAGATCAAATACGCTTTGTATCGGGTGATCTCATGAAGATAGACTGGCAAGGGCCGTATCATCTTATTGTCTCCAACCCCCCCTATATCGAATCTGAAAACCTGTTAACGTGTATGCCGGAAGTAAGGCAATATGAACCGGTTCTAGCTCTGGATGGAGGGGAAGATGGTTTGGACTATTACCGCTATATCGTACCCATGGCATGGGAACAACTGGAGAAAAATGGTTGGCTGGTTTTGGAAATTGGGCACAACCAGGCCTCGGCTGTGGTTGATATATTTGCAGACTGTTCGCACTATCAGGATATTCAGGTAATTCAGGATTATTCTGGTTATGACAGGGTGGTATTAGCAAGGACTATGAATGGATAAGATTGTTATAGAGGGCGGACGGCCTTTAGAGGGCACGGTCAAGATGAGTGGAGCCAAGAATGCGGTCCTGCCGATTTTGGCCGCTACACTTTTGACCCGGGGGCGGAATATTATCGAAGGGGTTCCAAAAGTTCGCGATGTGGCAACCATGATTCAGCTACTCAAGGATCTGGGAGCAGAAGTGGAAAGTCACCGCAACGAAAAAATTGTTTTGGATACATCCCGTGCAAACAATCCTGAAGCACCTTATGATCTGGTTTCTACAATGCGGGCTTCCTGCCTGGTATTGGGACCACTGCTAGCCAAGTTAGGTCGGGCCCGTGTTTCCCTGCCGGGGGGATGCGCTATTGGAGCACGACCCATTGATCTTCACATTAAAGGACTGGAAGCAATGGGGGCGAAGGTGTGGCTGGAACAGGGTTATGTACATGGGACCGCCGATTGCCTTAAGGGGATCCAGTTCTATTTCGATACCGTTTCTGTGACGGGTACCGCGAACCTGATGATGGCAGCATCTCTCGCAGAAGGGGAAACCGTTCTGGAAAATGCAGCCAAAGAACCCGAGGTTGTTTTTCTTGCGGATATTTTGAACAAGGCCGGGGCAAAAATTGAAGGCCAAGGCACCGATATGATTACCATTCAAGGAGTCTCATCCTTGAAGCCTATTGAGTGCCGCATTTTTCCTGACCGTATTGAAACCGGCACGTATATGATTGCGGCGGCCATCACCCAAGGGGAAGTCCTGATTGAGAATTGTATTCCGCAACATGTGGAACCCATTATCCTAAAGCTTCAGGAGGCTCAAGTTGATGTGGAAACGGAAGGCACCTCAATGCGAATCAAAGGAAAGCGTCCCTTGCTTGCTGTCAACGCCAGAACTCACCCTTATCCGGGTTTCCCTACTGATATACAGGCTCAGTTCATGGCGTTAATGACTTTGGCGCAGGGACAGAGTATTATTATGGAGACCGTATTTGAGAATCGGTTTATGCATGTTGCGGAATTAAAAAGAATGGGAGCTGACATCACGTTGGATGGACACACAGCGGTTATCAATGGAGTCCAAAGCCTATCGGGTGCTCCCTTGATGGCTACAGATCTTCGGGCCAGTGCTTCACTTGTGCTGGCGGCCTTGGCGACAAAAGGTCAATCCATAATTTCACGTGTGTATCATATTGATCGCGGATATGTGAGCATGGAAAAAAAGCTGTCCAGCCTGGGTGCCCGAATACAAAGAGTCAAATAAACCCTCCTCACCAGGTGTGAGGCTGTGGTATTCCTAGCTTTCCCCCTTCGGGGCATGAAGGCAATAAGAAATAAAATATATGCCCCAAAGAGGTACAACGTTCATTGGCTGACCAAGAGTTATCTCGGCTTGATGAGCCTTGCCCGTTTTCTCTTATGAGAGTGGGCTAGCGGTATTATCAACCTTCAATGGCTTGGGTTATGGATACAACACGTCCCCTTCACAGTCAGGAAATCCACAGTTTTTTGTTATGGATGCCTAATTGGATAGGCGATGTAGTGTTGACGCTTCCGGTAATACAATCCTTGCGTCGTGCTTACCCGGTCGCCCGTATTTCTGTCGTTGTAAAATCTCCTTCAGATGAATTGCTTTTGGGCCACCCGGCCATCAATACGGTTTTAACGTTACCTTCTGGCTCGGAAAACGGATTTTGGCAAAGAGTAAAATTTGCCAGAAGTTTGAAAAAGCTTAACTTTGATGTCGGAGTGGTGTTTCCCAATTCTTTTGGGTCAGCATTTCTTCTTAGTTTGACAGGGGTTAATTACCGTTTGGGCTATAACACTGACGGAAGAGATATTTTACTTACTCATCCTGTTACAACCACACCCCATTTGAAAAAAGCGCAATACCGTGTTGAATATTTTTTTAAAATTTTATCATCCCTCAAACTGGATTCTCCCGACCGTGATTTTGCTCAATTAATTTCACAGGAAGGGGATACCTCAACTCGAGAAGTTCTTTTGGATATGGGTTTGGATGAAGATGAAGAATTTCTGGTCCTACACCCAGGGACCTCAAAAGCGGAACGGGGTTGGCATGCCGAGCGGTTTGGGATTTTGTGCCAGAAGTTAATTAAAGAAGATGGGAAGCGACTGGTTCTTTTGGGCACAGAAATAGAATCGGAGTTGCTGGGTCGGATCAAAAAATCCGGCCAATCAGAAATGATCAAAATCATTCCACACGTTAATTTAAGAGTATTAGCGGGTTTGCTAAGAAAAAGCCGTTTGTTCATAGGCAATGATAGTGGGATGATGCACTTGGCCGCAATGGTTGGGGTGCCGGTCTTGGGGATTTTTGGGCCTGGGAGTCCAGGGACGAGCGGACCTTATATTGAAATGGAGAAACAAGAAATGGTGACAAAAAATTTTGATTGTTCCCCCTGCAAACAGAAATTTTTTAAAGAGTGTAACCCTTCTCCACTCTACAAGCCTTATTGCCTTGAGGACATCACTGTGAAAGATGTTCATGATGCAGTGCGCCGATTGCTGGGGCGGTTTTAGTATTAACCTCTGAATAAAAAACAATCATTTATTTTGATTTTTAAAAAAACTGGGTCTTTGGGGTGGCAGGCCATAGTAATCGCGTATCAATTCCTCTTCGATCATTGTTGTTTTATTGATATCAGTGGGACTGGGCGCCTCCAGCATAGATTCCTTTCTCCACTCGGTTTTCACTTTCCCTAAATCTTCTACTTCGCAGATTTCAATAGGTAAGACCACTGTCCTCCCTTGTACTTGAAGAAATCCTCCCAAGTTTATGATCAGGTAGTAGCAATGATAGGTCCCGCTATCGACTAGAATTGCATTGATTCTGGCTATGGACTCGTTAAATTTATCATAGAGGTAGAATCCAATCACGCGGTCTACTTTCCTCAGGTTAAAGATATTTTCTTCTATATGGGCAAGGGATTTCATGTTTAAGCCATAATGCTGTGTTTTTAAAATTATATCAAATAAGGACAAACATGATGGGGACAAACATGCTTTGTGAGTACTTCAAGATGTTATAGAATAAAAGTATGCGGATATGCCCAAGTTGTGATGAAAATTTTCCTGATACGCATTCCCTTTGCCCGGATTGCAAAGTAGATCTTGTTTCTTCGATGGACCAAAAAGATACCCCTGATCTGGTAGTACTTTGTACGGTTTTAAACGAAGCCAAGGCTCATATCATGCGGGGCTTTCTTGAAAGCGAGGGCATTCCCTGCCAGTTGGAAAACATATCTTTTCATGCACAGCCCGCACCGGTCGCGGACCTCATGAAGGTTCGGCTTTGGACACTTAAAGAAGATGCGGATCGAGCTCGTCAACTATTGGAAGAACGTGAGTCTATTCAGATATGCTCTGTTTGCGAAAAAGAAGTCGCTGAGCAGGATGAAGTTTGTTCGCATTGCGGGGAACGGCTGGAGGAACGCTGAGTGGATAAAAAATTAATTAGTAAACCTGAATTTGAAAATATACCAGATGGCGGCGAAGCCGTCTTTCCAAGTGATTTTTTTTCCTTCTGAATAATCCCTGCCACTGTACGAGATGGGGACTTCGTAGACTCGGAACTTATTCTTTGCGACCTTGGCGGTGAATTCGGGTTCAAAGCCAAAACGGTTACACTTGAAGGTCAGAGAATCGTTGACTTTTTTTGTGAAGACTTTGTAGCCGGTTTCCATGTCGGTCAAGTTCAGATTGGTGAACATGTTCGACAAGGTGGTGAGAAATTTGTTTCCCAGATAATGCCAGTAAAACAATACTCGATGAGGGCCACCCAGAAACCGGGATCCATAAACCACATCGGCTCTCCCGTCTAGAATAGGTTCCAGTAAAATTCCGTAGTCAATGGGATTATATTCCAGATCAGCATCTTGAATAATGATGATGTCTCCTCCAGCCTTGGAAAAACCGGTTTGCAATGCAGCACCTTTGCCTTTATTACGGTCATGGTAGAAGACCTGGAAATTTTCCCTGCCTTCATAGTCTTTCAAAACATCCCGTGTTCCATCTGTGGAGTAATCATCGATAAGGATGATTTCTTTTTCATAGTCCACAGCTTCGACTTTAGAAATCAGAGTTCGGAGCGTGTCCCGTTCGTTATAAACCGGAATGACGATAGAAAGTTTAACCAAGTTAGGGTCTAGAAAAGGGTGTAAATAAACGGAGCGACGGCACTACCTTCTGTCAGAACGATAAGCAGGCTCATCAGCAACATAATGAAGACAATGGGACCCAGCCACCATTTCTTCCGGGTTTTTAAAAAATCCCAGAATTCAGTCAATATGGTGATTTTGCTGTCAGGGTCGGATGGGTTACTCATTAAGAAATTCCTGTAAATTATAAATACTTATTAGATTTTAGAACAAGAATTGGTAAAAGTCTAAAAATTTTTTTAATCGGGACTCTTGGATACGACTAGTAAGCACAATTCGAAATATTTTTTGAGGGGCAATCTACGATGGCGCCTTGTTTTTGGGTCTTGGGTTGGGGCCGAAATGGTGTGGAGAGCGGCGAGGAATTCGGCAATAATGCGTTTTCATTATTGTGTCAAATTCATTGCGGAGCCGCTATTTTTTTACAATATAGACGATGCAGGCACTGCCTAAAATATAACTCAGAATTTGCCTGTATTTCAATTTAAGATATATGCCAAAAGTTATCGAGTCGGTATAAAACAAATGACTGGGATAGTATGAGATCAGTTTCCAACCCGTTCGTTTGAAAAAAGGGATCCAAAAATAACGACTGAAATAATATGCTTCTGTAAAGGCATTACCCCTTACTCCATGGGGAGCGATAAGCAGTTTTTCACGGACTAAGCCTAGAAGACCCAGCTGTTTCATAGCCTTTTTTGTTTTCATGACCATTTCAGGATCACTATTGAGGCTATCTTTGGTTTTCACAAGTCCAAAGGCCAGTTTGTATATAATTTTGAACCAATTGGCACAATGGGTGAGCCAGGACCAAAACCGCCAAGTTGCTGTAGGCAATATATGAATTCCACAACCATTGGGTTTTAACACTCTCTTGATTTCTTCCTGAAAATCTTCTACCCCCTCTATGTGCTCCAATACGTTGGAAGAAAACACAATATCAAAATAATGGTCAGGAAAGGGTATGGTCTTGCCATCATATTTTTTCACATCGAATATCTTTTTTGAATGCAAATTAACTTCAATCGCTTCAACCTGAAAACCTTGTTCTTTAATCCGGCTGGCTTGATAGCCTGAACCCGCACCAATTTCCAGGATTCTGCCTCCGGGAGGAAATAAATGCCAGACGAGTTGGAGCTCGAAACCTCGAATTAAGTTCATCTGCTCTTTAACGGTATCCATCGATCTTGTTCTTTTTCCTTTAACTAGCTTGAGAAGGCATTAACTGTAATCCTATTTTTCTAGATAAAAGATTTCCAGTTATTCCGGTTAAAATTCCAGTAATCAAGGCGAGTGAGAAAAAAAAGGGAAGCAGGATGAAAAAGGAAGCTTGTTTTATAAGAAAGAAGTATACGCAGACGGCGGTGATAAAGGTATGGGTATAGGCCCCACAAATACTGATGCCAATAAGACTGAACGGTCCTTTTCCTCTGTTGTAAATTCCGCACATTACTGCGGTACTGGCCAAGCCCCCCGCCAGGCTGAGAAAAAAAGTAGGTCCTAAAAATGTTCCTCCAAGGATGGAACCCAGTATGACTCTAACAAGAGTTACAATAAAGGCTTCTTGAGTTCCTAGATAGATCAGGGCCATAAGGGTCATTAGGTTGGCCAAGCCCAGCTTGATCCACGGGGTCGGCAAGGGCAGCATGGCCTCAAGGCGATGCAATATTACTCCCAATGCGACCATTAAAGCCATGATGACTATTCTCTTGTTTTGCGCAATATTATCGGTGCGTGGAGATAACATTCTAGATATTATTTTCCGTTGGAGAAGCTGTAATTACCTTTATGGAGGGTCACGTTTATTTGATCGCCAAGCTTGAATTTCCCGGTCAGGATTTTCATGGAGATAGGGTTTTCGATTTCACTTTCAATTAAACGTTTTAAAGGCCGGGCACCATAAACTTCACTGTAACCTTCCTCTGCAAGTTTATCGATGGCTTTAGACTTCACGCTAAGTGACAGGTTTTTATCGTTCAGGCGTTTGTTGAGGTTTTGAATCATCAAGTCGGCAATCGCGCGAGTATTTTCTCTTGTTAAAGCATGGAAGACAATTAAATCATCGAGCCGGTTGAGGAATTCAGGCTTGAAGAGTTTTTTGGCCTCGTTGATGACCATGCTTTTAATGACATCATATTGTTTGCTGACTTCAGTTTTTCCAAATCCGATTCCTTTATTAGACTCAGAGATATTTTTAGACCCGATATTTGATGTGCCAATGATGATGGCATTTTTGAAGCTGGTTACGCGACCATGCGCGTCTGTCAGCCTCCCGTCATCTAGCAATTGGAGGAGGATATTGAATACGTCAGGATGCGCTTTTTCTAATTCATCCAGGAGAATGACAGAATAGGGGTGTCTGCGGACTTTTTCGGTCAGTTGACCTCCTTCATCATACCCGACATAACCCGGTGGAGACCCTATGATCTTCGAGACAGAATGTTTTTCCATGTATTCGGACATATCGAGCCGAATCAGCCTATTCTCGTCATCAAGAAGAAATTCCGCCAAGGCTTTTGCCAGTTCCGTTTTTCCCACACCTGTTGGACCGAGTAGGAGAAAGGAACCGATAGGTTTGTCTTTTTCTTTAAGGCCAGCCCGATTCCTACGAATAGCATTGCTGACAGCTATGATGGCATTATCTTGTCCAATGACCCTTTTATGTAAATTGGCCTCCATATGGGTCAGCTTGTCCTGCTCGGTTTCCTGAATTTTATTCACAGGAATTCCTGTCCATTCTGCCACTACATTTGCAATATCTTCAGCGGTTACATTGTTGTCCATAGTAGTGAGAGTTTGTTTCCAATCGCCACGTTCTTTTTCAAGTTTTTCATCAATGGAGAGGATTTCTTGCCGAATGACTGCCACCGCCTGAAAATTTTGTTGTTCAAATTCTTCTTTTTGTTTGAAGTTTAATCGGTTTTTTTCGTTTTCCAATTCCCTGATATGAGTGGGGACATTAATCAAGGTCAGGTGCTTCTGAGCACCCGCCTCATCCAACAAATCGACTGCTTTGTCGGGCAAAGCCCGGTCAGATATATGCTTTTCAGAAAGTTTTGCGGCGGTGATCAAGGCCTCTTCCTTGAATAGAATTGAGTGGTGTTTTTCATAGCGTGATTTAAGACCATCAAGAATCTTAATGGTGCCTTCAACCGAAGGTTCTTGAACTAGAATAGGTTGAAACCTTCGTGAAAGAGCTTTATCTTCCTCAATATGCTTTTTGTATTCATCCAGAGTGGTGGCTCCGATACACTGAAGCTGTCCTTTGGAAAGAGCGGCCTTGAGCATGTTGGAGGCATCCACGCCTCCTGCCCCTGCTCCCGCACTGACAATTGTATGCAACTCATCTATAAAGAGGATGATGTTTCCTTGGGCCGCAATGATTTCATCCTTCACGGCTTTCATGCGCTCTTCGAACTCCCCGCGCATTTTTGCACCGGCGATGAGTTCTGACATTTCTAATACTTTAACTTTTTTGCCAAGCAAGGTATCAGGTACTTCGGCGTTGACGATTCTTTGTGCCAGGCGTTCCACGATAACGGTTTTCCCTACTCCTGGTTCCCCGATGATTACGGGGTTATTTTTTCTCCGTCGGGAAAGAATCTGAATGATGCGGTTGATTTCTTTCTCTCTCCCGATGACGGGGTCCAAGGTTCCTTTGCGGGCTAGATCGGTAAGGTCAGTGGTGAATTGCTCAAGGATGTCGGATTTACCCTCCGCTTCTTTTTCATTGATGGTCCGCCCACAACGCAGAGATTCAATTTCACTTTTAACCTTTTCGTAGGTCACACCCATTTCTTCAAGCAGGGCAGGTATTTTTCCCAGGCTCTTCTCAAAGAGGGAAAGGAATAAGGCTTCGAGCCCTATGAACTTGTCACCCAGTAATTTTGCTTGCTCCTGAGCGATCTTGAATAAATCCTCCGTTTCTTTTGGAACTTGAATATGCTCAACGGCAGCACCCTGAAACTTTGGCTGATCCTTCTGCAAAGAATAAATCCGTTCAATAATTTTTTGGGAAATTTCCGGGTCATGAGGGTAAGCGCTTTCAAGAATCTCCATGATCATGGAGTCTTCTTGCACCAGTAAGCCGAGTAAAACGAAATCTGGAGTCAACATATCTTGATGCAGGTTGATCATTTCCATAGAACCCATATTGAGAGCTTCGATCACCTTATCGGTGAAATTGCGAATATGTTGTTGAAGCATGAGTCAGGCCTCAGGGTTATCTGGATTTAATAAAGTCTGGATGTGAAGTCGAACGGAGTCACTCAAAGCTTCATAATCGTAACCTCCCTCGAGCATAGAAAGTAACCGCCCGTCGCAAACGTCCTCGGCTGCCTCCATCATCAATTCGGTCATTTTGCCAAAGCAATCGGTGGTCAATTGGATTTGGGCCAGAGGATCATTCTGATGCGCATCAAAGCCGGCGGAAATAATTATCAGGTCGGGTTTGTAGCGTTGAACTGCTGGAATCAGCTTGTTTTCTACAGCGGAAATATAGTCATCATCATCTGAGTAGGCGTCCATAGGAAGGTTTAAAGTTGTGCCGAGTCCATCTCTAGTCCCGGTTTCTTCTTCTGCGCCTGTACCCGGATAAAACGGGTATTGATGTGTGCTGCTGTAATAAATGGAGGGATCACTATAAAACGAGTGCTGAGTACCATTGCCATGATGGACATCCCAATCGAATATGAAAATTTTATTTAACCCTTTTACTTTTTGCGCGTATCGGGCAGCTATTCCCACATTATTAAACAGGCAGAATCCCATTGCCCGGTCCTGTTCGGCATGATGTCCTGGTGGACGTACAGCGCAAAAGGCGTTATGAATACGGCCCTCGATAAGTTGATCAATGGCGTGCATTCCTGCTCCAGCACTCAAAAGTGCCGCGTCATAGGAATCTGTTGAGATAACCGTGTCGGCATCCAAATTGCGTACTTCGTCGGAGCAGCTCTGTTTAACGCTTGCCACGTAGCCCGCATCATGCACCATGCTAATTTCTTCGGCAGTGGCCTTGCGGGGTTGTATTGGAATGAGGTTGTTGTAAAATTCAGAGGACTCCAGCCGATTTTGAATGGCTGTTAATCGACCAGGGTTTTCGGGATGGGGTTCAGTTTCATGCCTAAGATAAAATGGATCTGATGCGTAACCCGTTTTATTCATTCTAAAGTTATCCCGTTTCAAAACCACTTGGCGTGGGGCCAATGAGCAATAGCTCTCTCTGGCGAGCAAAGAGTTCTCTCGGCTCAATTAAGCCCTTGCCAGTTGTCGCCACTGCTAGTAGTTTGAGGATATCAGAATCCCTGAATCGAATCAACTTCCTTAAGTTTATGAATCCTACAGAAAAACAAGAGAACTTGGCATGCATTAAATCTTTTGCAGAAAGCCTGGGGTTTGATGGATTCGGAATAGCACGTCCTGAATTAGGGCCAGCTGGTGAGAGGTTTGGAAAATGGCTGAGTGAAAACTATGACGGGGAAATGTCTTATTTAAAGCGTGGTGAGGAGAAGCGTAAAAACCCTAATCTTGTGCTAGAAGGCGTGGAAAGTATCTTATGCTTTAGCACCAACTACTTTGCAATGGCAAAAGATATGAGCTATGTCGAGCATCGTGAAACGGGGGATATTTCCATATATGCTCTGGACAAGGACTACCATGATGTGATCACACCTCGTTTGAAGATGGTGGAAGCAAAAATTCAGGAAAAATTTGAAGGGTGCAGAACCCGGATATATGTGGATACAGGTCCTCTTCTCGAAAAACCTCTGGCCCAACAAGCGGGCTTGGGTTGGATTGGCAAGCATACTAATCTTCTTACCGAGGGTAAAGGGTCTTGGTATTTTCTTTCCGAAATCCTTACCGATGTCGTTCTTCCTCCATCTGTGCCGGCTGAAGACTATTGTGGCACTTGCCGGAGTTGTATAGATATTTGCCCGACAAAAGCCATTATCGCCCCTTATGTTCTGGATTCGAGGCGCTGTATTTCCTATCTTAATATTGAGTTGAAAGGGGTCATACCCGTTGAGTATAGAAAGGCAATCGGAAATAGAATTTATGGTTGCGATGATTGCCAGATAGTTTGCCCGTGGAATTCCTATGCCGTCAAAACCAATGACCCAGACTTTCAGGAGAAGCAAGATACCCTCAAGCTGATTGATTTGATTCAGATCGATGGAGAAATGTTTCGCCAAAGGTTCAAAGGGAGCCCGATTAAACGGATAAAGCGAAGAGGCTTGTTGAGAAATGTTGCGATTGCTCTGGGTAATTCTGGCAATCCGCAAGCCATACCTCCTCTAATAAAGGTGTTGGATGATGAGGAACCCTTGATCCGGGCACATGCGGTCTGGGCTCTAGGCGAACTTTCAGGTTCGGAGATAGTCTCTGTTATTCAGGAAAAATTAAGTAACGAGAAGGATGATATTGTCCTCGAAGAGTTAGACCGAGTGATGGCTCGATATGCTTAGGGGATACAGGAACAATTAAACGTTTTTTAACCGCACCTTAGGTTTGACCCTTTCAATTATGGAACAATCTCAGCCTCGACCCATTTTAATACTTGTTGGACTTTTCCTGATTGCTCTGGCTGTACGCGGTATTTATTTTGTTGAACTTTCCCACCTCCCTTATTTTGATATTGTTCTTCCTGTTTATGATCACTTTAATTTTGACCAGGGGGCGTTGAATTTTGCCGCAGGTGACCTTTTAGCTAGATCGCCTAACAACAGTTATTCTCCTCTTTACAAATATTTTCTGGGAAGCATTTATTATCTATTTGGCAGGAATTTTTATGCAGTTTACGGCCTGCAATTTTTCATGGGAGCTCTAGGTTCAGTATTCCTTTTTTTAATAGGGAAAAGGTTGTTTGATGCCAGGGTGGGTTTTTTGGCCTTTGCTGGCTTTTCCCTATATTCTACAGAAATTATTTATGAAGGAATTATTCTTCGTGCTGCCTTCATTACCTTTCTTACGATTGTTTCGTTTTACGCATTAATCCGTTTGCGTGATTCCCCTACCTCGTTAATGTTGATAGGTTGTGCTCTAATCCTATCCCTGTTTTTTCAATCGCGTCCAAATACCTTTCTGTGTCTGCCTTTTGTAATTTTATATGTTCATAAATACGTATTTAAAGACTGGGGGCCGGAGGAGAGAATGAGAGGCTGGGGTTTGTTTTTGATTCCCTTATTTCTTTCGTTCATTCCGTTGCTGGTTCAGTGTTTTCTGGTTCATGATAAATTTGTGTTTTTTGATTCTAGTGGACCCATTGCATTCACGGCGGGAAACTTTATTGACTATCCTGGTGTCGGGTTTGATACGAATCTTTTGAAACATTTTCAGAAACAGCACCAAATGGAAGGCCTGTCTCCCCTGTCTTTTATTTTCCAGCAGGTCATGAGCGACCCAGCCGGGTTCTTAAAAATGCTCTGGAGGAAGTTGTATTTCTATTTTAACGATTTGGAAGGAGCGTCTAATCTTTCCATATATCTTTATTTGGAAAACTCAAAGATATTACCTTTTTTATTCAGTCATTTTGCCTTATTTTCTGCATTAGGACTAATGGGGATTGTGCTGTCAATCCAGGGCAGGGAAAGAGTTTTCCTCCTGTATGCTTATCTGGTATGTATGATTCTTTCGGTGGTTCTTTTCCATGTTGTCTCCCGTTTTCGAATTCCCTCGGCTCCATTTTTAATCCTTTTTTCTGCCTATGCAGTGGGAAGGGTCTGCACCTGGTGGGGCCATAGACAATTCAAGCCTATAGCTGTATTTGCTCTGGTTTTTCTAATTTTGTTCTATGGTTTGCGGGCCCCAGAGGGGCATGTCAAGATTCGATATGTAGATTATTGTAATTGGAGTTATGCCTATATGGCGGAAGAAAAATGGTTTGATGTGGACAAGGCGGAGACTTATGGAATTAAATGCCTTGAAACTGAACGAATAGGGGGTTCTGGTTGGGGGGTGGTCAATGCAACGATGGCTTCAATCTATAAACTTTATGGTTCTTATTTAATTAAGCAGCAGGATGAATCAGCAGAAAAGGTTTTGCGGAATGCTTTCTCTGTCGATCCATTTGATTCCGAATTATACCGGATGTACTCTGATTTCCAAGCGGGGCGCAATAAAACCGGTTCCGCGATTCGCCATCTTCATATCAGCCATGTTGCAGACAAAAAAGATGCAACACCAATGAAAACTCTTGTCCAACTTTATTATAAGAACAAAAGTGATCCGGGAAGACTGTTGGTGGCGTTGAGGGTGGTACTGCCGATGGAAAAAGATCCGATTATCGTTCAACAATTGAAGGATGAAATTCATCGACTGGAAGGTTTGCTTGCCAGTAAAAAGCAATGGGTAAATACTTCTGCTGAAAAAGCCCGAAAACTTTTTTCTAAAGGTGAATGGTCGGAGGCCTTGAAAGAGTATAAAAAATTGAATGCTTACAACGCTTCTGATGCTCGTCTCCTTGTTGAACAGGGAGCGGTATATGAGAACTTGAAAGAAGAAGAAAAAGCCTTGGATTCCTTTTATGATGCTTTATTGATCGCAAGGAATAACCCTAATTTGAATAAGAGTCTGGGGAATTATTACTTATCTGTGGGAGATCCGGTATTGGCAGTGCTTCACTGGAAACAATATCTGGAAACCTCAGCTCCAGAAAATGATTTTTCTTTGATTAACAAAAGGTACCAGGTTTTTTCTCGAAAATTGAGAATGAAGAACTTCGAGAAGCAGATTTTTGGTCTTTCCGAGGAGCAATCGCGCGACCTTTATAAGGTCTATCAGAATATGAATGTGGAATTGGGCCCATAAAGCAATTTTAGGCTCAACAATCAAAACAAACCATTGATCCTGCATAGGTTCCCGTCCTATAATCAATAAATTTTAATTGCTAGCCCCCTCTAGCGAGGGAAGCAAAAAGCGATCGCTTATTGAGTCGCCAGCATGGGTGCTGTTAAAGCTATAGCTTGTTTCCTCAAGGCGTAGCCTTGTTGACCATTGTACCCCTTTGGGACATGAAGGCTAAGGTGGCCGAATATCACAGGTCCAGCGTCACGCTGGGTTGGAAAGGTTTATGGAAAATTCACGTTTTATAAAAGCTTGCCGGGGCGAACCGGTCGATAAAACTCCGGTTTGGTTCATGCGTCAGGCGGGCCGGTATATGAAAGTTTACCGAGACCTTAAGGAGAAATATACTTTTCTGGAATTGTGTAAGAACCCGGAATTGGCCTGCGAAGTTACTTTGCAACCTCTGGATGTGCTGGGGGTGGATGCGGCTATTATTTTTGCCGACATTCTTCTTCCTTTGGAACCGATGGGCACGGGTTTGGAATTTTCGGCAGGCGATGGTCCTGTGATCCCACGTCCGGTGAAAGATCGAAAAGCCGTTGAAAATCTTCGCCCGGTCAATGTGGAAGAGCAATTGGGTTTTGTTGCCGATGCGATTCGTTTGGTGAGAAAAGAGATCAATATTCCTTTAATAGGTTTCGCGGGTGCTCCCTTTACCTTATGCAGTTATATGGTGGAGGGCGGGAAGTCACGGGAATTCAAAACCACTAAACTAATGATGTATGAGACCCCCGATGTATGGGAACTCTTAATGGATAAGGTATGCACCATGCTGGTGGATTATTTGAAGATGCAAGTTGCCGCAGGAGCCCAGGCTCTTCAGCTGTTTGATAGTTGGGTAGGGTGCCTCAGCCCCAGCGATTATGAAAAATATATTCTTCCTTATTCCAAGCGTGTTTTTGATTGCCTTAAAGATGTTGGGGTTCCTGTTATTAACTTCAGCACCGGAACTTCTACCATGCTAGATTTGGTTCAAAAAGCTGGCGGTGACGTGCTTAGTTTTGACTGGCGAATTGAGATAGATTCTGCGCGAACTATATTGGGAAACAACCAGCCCGTTCAGGGTAATCTCGATCCCGTCACACTTTTTGCCCCTTTGCCGGTGATTCAGGACCGGGTTCATGACATCCTGAAACGTGCAGGAAAAAGAGGTCATATCTTCAACTTAGGACATGGTATTTTGCAACATACCCCCGTGGAGCATGTCAAAGCCGTGGTGGATATGGTTCATGAATATAAGTATGAATGATTCTTCCGAGCCGCAAACCGGCATTTTTCTTATGGCGCATGGGGCTCCTGAGTCCGTCAATGATATTCCGGAGTACTTGAGGAATATTCGCGGCGGAACCGAGTCCACTCCCGAGACCATACAAATAATTTCCGATCGCTATGAACAAATCGGCGGAAAATCTCCCCTGAGAGAAATTTCCCAAGAGCTTTGCGCTCGGCTGGAATCCTTTCTCAACCAACAGGGTCCACAGTTTAAGGTCTATTGTGGAATGCGCAACTGGAGTCCCTATATCTTTGACGAAGTAAAAAAGATGAAGGAAGATGGGATTAAAAAAGTGGTGGCGCTTTGCCTGGCCCCGCAATTCAGCACTTGGAGCACACGCCTGTATTTCAATGTTTTTAAGGAAGCGTTGAAAAAATGCGAAGCAGAGGATATGGATGTGCGATACATCGGAAGTTGGGCAGACCACCCGCTCCTCATAGACGCATTTGAGGAAAAATATAGGGCGATCCTTGAAGAGCTAGGTCCAAATGCGAAAGACTCGGTTTACACGATTTTCACGGCACATAGCATTCCTGCAGAGTCTTTAGAGCTTGGAGATCCTTACGCAGAAGAATTTGGAAAAACTGTGGGAAAGCTTGTAGAGCGTGTCCAGCCGAAAAACTGGTTTAAGGCCTATCAAAGTCAGGGGATGATTCCAATTCCTTGGTTAGGGCCAACAGTAGAATCAGTTTTAGATAAGATCGCTAGACAGGGTTCTAAAACAGTATTGATCGTTCCAGTCGGTTTTGTTTGTGATCATGTAGAAATTTTATATGATATTGATATAGAATTTAATAAATATGCCAAAGAGCGTAAATTGAGTTTACACCGCCCTGAATCGTTAAACCTTTCTCCTACTTTTGTTGAAGCGTTGGCTTCCTTGGCTTGGGAAAACCTGGTCTAGCTCCACCATGCGTGGGGACTATGAGCAAAATTTTGCCTCACAATTTGCCATCGGAGGCACTCCTCCTGCTAGTATGAAATATGAGTCTTGAAAATTTAAATCCCCAGCAGTTGCAGGCTGTGCAACATTGCGAGGGGCCATTGATAGTCGTGGCGGGAGCGGGTTCCGGAAAAACGCGTGTCATTACATGTCGAATAGCCCATCTCATTAAGGAGAAGGGGCTTCCTCCAGAGAGCATCCTCGCTATTACCTTTACCAACAAGGCCGCAGGAGAAATGAAGGAACGAGTCCGCACTATGCTGGACCTCCGCGGGGCCCATCCTTGGGTTAGCACTTTCCATTCTTTTTGCCTCAGAATCCTGCGAAAGCATATTTCAGAATTGGGTTTTTCTAATGATTTTGCCGTCTATGATGCGCAGGACCAGTTGACCTTAGTCAAGCAGTGTATGAAGGTGGCGGAAATTAGTTCGGACGCGTTTCCTCCAAAATCCCTCCTAAACCTCATTAGTGGATTTAAAAATGATTTCCTCATGCCTAAGGATGTGGAGCAAGATTCGATGCCTTATGGTAATCAATTCAAGGCGGCGAGTCTTTATCCTGTCTATCAGGCGGCACTGAAAAAAAATAATGCTTTGGATTTTGATGATTTGTTGGTTTTTGCTGTCCGTCTTTTTCAAGAGTGCCCCTCTCTGCGGAATTATTATAATGACAAGTTTCGACATATTCTGGTGGATGAATTTCAAGACACTAATGCGGCTCAGTACAGGTTGGTGCGTCTGTTGTCAGAATCTCACAGCAACATATGTGTTGTTGGGGATGATGACCAGAGCATTTATCGATGGCGAGGAGCAAATATAGAAAATATTTTGAAGTTTGAAAAAGATTTTCCCGGGACTACTGTGATCAAGCTTGAGGAAAATTATCGTTCGACACAAAATATATTGAACGCGGCGGGAAGTGTGGTGAAGGAGAATAGCAACCGCAGGGATAAAACGTTATGGACGCAGAATGAAAAAGGCTCCCCAGTCATTTGCTACAAGGCGGAAGATGAAAACGATGAAGCGGAGTTTGTTTGCGAAAAAATTCAGACCTTGAACACTGACGAAGGTTTTAGTTTCAATGATATGGCTATTCTATACCGTACCAATGCCCAGTCCCGGGTGATGGAAGATGTTTTACGGAGAAATGGTTTGCCTTATCAGGTGATAGGGGGGCTTCGATTCTATGAAAGGAAAGAGGTCAAGGATGTGTTGGCATACATGCGAGTGACTTTGAATCCAAGTGATTCTATTTCGCTAAAACGAATCTTAAATGTGCCCGCTCGAGGTATCGGAAAGACCTCTGTAGAAAAAGTGGAGGCTTATTGCCGGGAGAAAGGGATAACCCTTCTGGAGGGATTGCGCGATAACGGACAGACCAGATTGACAGCTCCCGCCGCAGGCAGGAAGATTGCCGAATTTCTGTCAATCCTTGATGGCCTAATGGATGTTTTCCAGCAGGGTAATCCGTTAGATCTTTTGACGGAGGTAATAGATCGGTCAGGCTATGGAGAAATGCTGAAGGCTGATGATAATCGCGAGAGTAAGGGGCGTATGGAAAACCTGAACGAATTATTTTCTGCTGTGGAGCAGTCTGTAGAGAATGGGGAAGGTTCCCTGCAGGAGTTTCTGGATTCGGCCTCCTTAGTGGCCGATTTGGATAACCTGGATGACGAGCGCGGTGTTCTTCCGTTAATGACTCTGCATACTTGCAAAGGATTAGAGTTTTCGTCAGTGTTTGTAGTGGGTATGGAAAATGGCCTTCTCCCCCATGCCAGTTCCATGTCTGATTCGGAGGAATATGAAGAAGAAAGAAGGTTGTGTTATGTAGGGTTTACCCGCGCCCGAAAAAAACTGTTCGTTACCCATGCGCGGCGACGAAGAATTTATGGCAGTACCTTCAATTACCTGCCGTCAGATTTTTTACATTCAATCCCTGATGAAGTTATGACCCGGGAGTCCAGTGGGTTTAGTAATGAAATTGCTCCCAAGTTTAACGATAATTTTGGGCAACCCACTCCTTCCATTTCCTACCGGGAAAAAAGCGAAGGAACCTATTCTATAGGAACAAAGGTTTTGCATGCGAAGTTTGGGTCAGGAATTGTAATCAATCATTCAGGAAATGAAGAGGATTTAAAACTGGAGGTTTTTTTTAAAGCACCTCATGGAAAAAAGAAGCTCCTGGCAAGCCACGCGAATCTGATTGTTCTCTGAAATGATGGTGTGGGTAGGGAGTAATTTAAAATTACCTTTGCATGACGGGCTGCTTCAAAATAGATTTCAGTTTAGCTTTTGCCTCGGGGGAAAGCCTTAAACTTAAAACGATTCCATTAGAATTGTAATCTTCCTTCAATACCAAGGCAAACTTCCGTATTTCTTGAATGAGAATTGCCTGTGAATGTTCAAGTTCTAGGCGACAGGGAGACAGTTTTTTCTCATAGTGGTAAACAATTTTTTCCCGAAGGGATTCCATGCCTTGACCTGAATGGCAGGAAATGCTGATCGAAGAAGGAAAAGCATGAAGAGCCTGCTCCAGAACTTCGATATCCGGCAAAGCATCGACTTTATTAAATACGGTAAGAATATCCAGGTCGTCCATCCCCATTTCTCGAAGAAGGTCATCGGCAGTGCGCATTTGTTCTGCATATTCAGGATGGCTGAGGTCCACCACATGAATCAGCAAGTCGGCATTACGTACCTCGTCCAAAGTGCTTTTAAATGAGGCGACCAGATCATGAGGCAACTTAGCGATCAATCCTACGGTATCTGATAGCAAGACCGGATAGGGAAAATTTTTCTTAATTTTCCGCACGGTCGAGTCCAGGGTTGCGAAGAGTTTGTCCTCAACTAGTGTGTCGGCACCTGTCAGGCAATTCATTAAAGTGGATTTTCCCGCGTTGGTGTAACCGACCAGTGCTACTTTGTAAGTTCCTGATCGATTCTTTCTCTGGGTCTTTTTCTCTTTATCAATTTGGACGAGCTTTTTTTCCAGCTTGTGGATTTGATTGCGAATCATTCGGCGGTCCAGTTGAATCTGTGTTTCCCCTACGTCCTTCATCCCGATTCCACCACGTTGTCGGGAAAGATGCCCCCACATTCGGGTAAGACGGGGGAGTTCATATTTTAGCCTTGCCAGTTCAACCTGAGTTTTTGCTTCCCGAGTTTGAGCGTGGTTGCTGAAAATTTCAAGTATGACCCAGGGCCGGTCCATTACTCTGCATTTGAAAATATTTTCAAGTTCCCGGTTCTGGCGAGGTGAAAGTTCTTCGTCAAAAATAACGGCCTCTGGATTGTGGTGTCTAACGGCTTGCTTAACCTCTTCCACTTTTCCACTACCCAAAAAAGTTTTGGGATTAATCTCCGTTAAGTGTTGGGTCAATGTGGCAACGGGTTTATATCGAGCGGTGGTGGCAAGACCCTCCAGTTCTTCCAAAGAAATTTTGGAAGGTGAATGGATGCCCGGCATACTAACCCCTACCAATATGGCTTTGGGATTTGAAGGTCGGGTATTTGTATGATTTGGTGCTTTGGTTTTCATGAGTCCCATAAATTATAACGTATATTGGGGTGACAAAGATGGATATTGCAGAGGGAAAATCGGACGAAATCTAGAATAAGAGAGGATATGTTGTCCGAAGAAAGTGCTTTCAGTCTTTTGGGGTGCTAGATTTTAATTTGATATATTTGGTATTCATATCATCCAATCTCTCAACAAGGATAATAATGAGTTGTGCTTGAAATTTCTTTTGGATCACTAGATTAAATCTTTCTATGATTTCCTGGGTGATTTTCATGACCACAACTTGTTGGGAGCTGGCATGGGCACTGGTATTTCGGGGGCGATCGCTAATTAAAGAAATTTCGCCGAAAATAGACCCTGGTTTTAGTTCTGCGATAGTAATATCTTCTGGCTCCTGAAGAGAGATATGCCCTTCCTTGACACCAGCAGGTGTCGACTTGGTGATTTTAATAGATCCTGTCAAAACCACAAATAGAGCAGCCCCAGTGTCCCCTTCTGAGATGATAGTTTCCCCTTCCTTGAACTTTTCAAATATGCCAGAGGTAGTGACCAGCTTGGATTTTTCATCTTCAGAAAATTCCCGAAAAAAGGGCAGCCGTTCAATGAATTCTAAAATAGGATTTTTTTCCAAGTTACATCTCTCCACTTATGTTTTTACGGAACCTGTTGCAAGAGCCAAGCTTACTATAAAAGATATATTATCCTTTAGGCACTATTTTTTTTCCAGATTTATTCTCATATTTTGCGTTAAGAGTATCAATAAAGGACTGGGTTTCTTTCAATTGGTTTGATTTATGGCTTCTTTTAAAGATTTGGCGAGCCAAATTTGCGAACATGAGTGCGTTTTTTCCATCTTCCATTTCATCATAAATTTTACCGATTTTGAGATGAGTTTCGGCTTTTTGGTGATTAAAAGTCAGGGCTAACTTGTATGCCCAGGCGGCTTGTTCATAGCTTCCTAAAAGTAGGTCGCGATTTCCAGATAGATCAAGTAGCTTTTGTCTTTCATTTTCATCTTTTTGCGAATCCATAAAACGTTGGGCTTCGAGATAAGCATCTCCCAGTTTAGCCAGCAAAGCCCCGGGATTCCCTCTGGAATTTTTTATATCCTTTTTCAAGTTTGTAATATTTTTACTGAATCGGGATAGTTTTGCTTCTGAGGATTCCTCAGAAGTTTGGGTTGAGGCATTTGGTAAGGAAGCAACGGCAACTTCAGCTTCATCTGGTGCAGGTTTTTTCTTTTCTGGTTTTTCTTCAATTTTTCTTATCCCGGTATTACCAAATTCTTTATTAAATCCTTCGTCTGATGTTTGTATGGTTTTTTTCTGATCTTTGATTTGCTTGTCTTGTGAGCCCTTGAATGCTGAATCTTTCCTTGCAGTTTTTCGGCTTTGAATAGTCTTCTTTTTTGTTTCCGCTCTTTTTTGGGTCTTCCGACTTTGGGTTGTCCGCTTTTGTGCTCTTTTGCTTTCCAGGACCTTAGATCTGGATTTGCTTAAAATGCTTTGGCGTTTCTGGGTCCTTTTAATACGTTTTCGTTTTTGGGTTTGTTTTTTTGTGGACCGGTTGTCTCTTTTCTGTTGTAACTTTTTACGATTCACATCTTGCTTTAATTCGGTAATTCTTTTACTTTTGCCAGTCCTTAAGGCGGCTAGAATTTCCCGATTAGCATTTTTAGAATCTCGTCTTTGAGCTCTTTGTCCTCTTTGCAGGTTTTCTCGAACCTGCTTCATACCAGAAGTGAGCTCTCGGGAGACATTTTTTGCTTCTTTCTGGTAGTCTTGTTGGCTTTGTTTTAATGCATTCCCAGCTTCAGCCAATACCGAACCAGATTCAGACCGAGATTCAGCCATTACTAATTGGTTTTCTTTTTGAAAATCACTGAAGGATGAACGGGTAGATTCCAATATTTTGGCAGCGTCCATTTCTTTTTTTGCGTCTACCAGCGAATCCTTAAGTGCCGCTGTTTCCTGTTTCCAAATTGCTTTTTGGTCCTCAAGGACTTCTTTGATATCTTTGGTAAGGACTTTTGCTTCCTCGCGCATCTTTTTTAATTCTTTCTGCATCTCCTCCTTGCCAGCGATAAAATCCTTTTTAGATTTTTCCAGGATCCCCAAAATTTCTTTCTGAATGACCTTGGTTTCCAGTTGTAGCCCTTCCAGTTCAGCCTTCAACTTTAAGGCTTCATCTTTCATTGCCAAGGTGATTTCTTTCATGATACGTTGGATTTCCAGGCGAATTTGCTCCATCTCTTCACGCAGGATTTCCTGCTCTAAAAGCATTTCTTCGCGCAATATTTCCTGGTCTTTTACAGCGTCTTCAAGAATTCTTTTATCAAATTTTTGGGGTTGAAATTCCTGGGCTTGAACAGGAGTGAAGAGAGGGAAACATTGTAAAAGCAGGATTCCCAGACAAAAGGCTCCGGTTGCCACACAGGGAATGGTTGAACAACTGGAGCTTTTTTTAAAAGCGGCGTTTTGCATTAAAAGGATTAAATGAGTTAGAGATTTAATTATAATAACTTATCGGCAATATGAGCGCAAATTTGACCCTTGCTGGTGTGTTTCTTGGCAAAAACAGCTAAAAATCTAAATTATTGCGAGAAACTTTTAGGGTGGCAGGAGTATCATAAGAGAACAACGGGCAAATAAGCCAATTTGAAGGAAAAATGAGTGATGAAAATCAAATTATCAGAACATGTAGGAACTCAATGTGAGTCCATCGATGATGGACAGAAGGTGTATTCCATTCTGGCTCCAGAATTTAAGAAAGGTAACCCGGTAGAATTAGATTTCCAGGAAGTGAAGTCAATTTTGACGCCGTTCCTCCACAATTGTATTGGCAAGCTATTGGATGAATACCAAAAGGAAACGGTCATGGAGCGATTGGTTTTGTGTAACCTATCAGCAGAACATTTAAAGCATGTGAACTTATACATTGATCGAAAGGATGATGAGCAATTTCAAAGCGATTCCAGAAATTCAATGATGGAATTGTTTGAAGAGGATGAATTGGGCGATACTGGTCTTTGAGGTAGATTAAAGTGGGATTAAAAAATCTTTTTGAAAGTAAGGAAATTAAGGAACTGAGAGCCAATTCGAAATCCAACCTTGGTGATCCTGCGGCACATTTTAATTTAGGTGCGGCGTATGAAAAAGCAGGTAGGACTGAAGATGCGATTCGAGAATTTGAAGAAACTTTAAAAGGCAACCCGAACTCAGCCGAAGCGCATTACAACCTGGCGATCTTGTATGCAAGTTTGAACAAAGGGGAAAAAGCTATTCTGCATATTCTTCAAGCCGGTAACCTATTCGGCAATAAAAACGACCAGGTAAATAAGGTGGAAGCCAGAGGGTTGTTGAGGGAGTACTACCGAAAATTTGATATTAAGCCAGAAGATATTTCCCCAAACAACTCAGGGTTATAGGCTAATAGGGTGAGTCTCCTCTTGCGTTGGAACCCAATAATTAACTAAACACCTAATTGCCGGATAGCTTCATAAGTGGCGATGCTCACTGCATTGGCAATATTTATAGACCGAACACGTTCATCGTATTGGGGAATGCAATACGTTTGCTCCTTGTTTTCCTGAAGGAGATTCTGAGGGAGTCCTCGGGTTTCGCTACCAAAAAATAAATAAGCCCCCGGCTGGAAAGTGTGCTGAAAAATATCTTTCTCCCCTTTTGTGGAGAAAAATACCTTTTGGGCAGATGGAGGAACTTTTTGAAAAAATATTTCCAGGCTTGAATAGGTTTTAAAATTTACATATTTCCAGTAATCCAGACCCGCACGTTTAAGCTGGCTGTCGCTGATTTCGAATCCTAACGGTTCTATCAGGTGCAGGGTGCTCTCCGTTGCAAGACACATCCTCCCAATTGTTCCCGTATTCATGGGAATTTCCGGTTCTACTAAAACTATATTTAATTCGTGGGGCATGGGTTTTAATATGGATTTAAGGGATATTCTACTTATTCATAGATTCTACAATAATAACGGTTTGAAACTATAACCTCTAAAAATTTAATAAGTTATGTCGCGCATTTTTCTAATGTTTCCTGCGCCCGGCGGCAAGATATTTTTGTTGTATTAAAAAGGGGGAAAAATTGAACCCTCAAGGATCACCCGGCATCCAAATCATAACCAGAAGCATTATTTTTCATTACCGTGAAATTAGGAGGGGAACATGGATGAAATAAGCGATTATATGATATCTACTGTCCTGAGTATAGATGTAGAATCTTCTGTGCAGGAAGCCGCCCAGTATATGGTGTCACAAAGCATAGGTTCTGTACTGGTAAAAGAATTTGATGAGTATGTGGGTATTGTGACTGAAACGGATCTGACTCGAAAGGTGCTGGGGAAAGGTTTGAACCCCGAAACCACGAGGGTATCGGAAATCATGACAAGCCCAATTCTTTCGATGGATTGTTATCTGCCTGTTGAGGAGGCAAACCGTTTTATGCATAAAAATAAGATTCGTCACCTTGTGGTTACGGAAGAGGAAAAAATTGTGGGCATTCTTTCGGTGAAAGACCTGGTTGCCTATTTCTCTAAAGATTTTCGAATGCAGGAATAGTTGAGCCAAGTAATGGACCAGTATGAGCAATTTTTTGATTGCCCCCATTGCGGTCAGTCCATTTCAGTCCTATTGGACTTGTCTGTGCCGGATCAGGAGTATATCGAAGATTGTGAAGTTTGTTGTCGCTCAATAGAAGTAAAATATCGAGTCGGAGAGGATGGCGAAATTGGGTTTGAGAGCGGACGGTGACAATAACGAGTGGGATTCTTTCGGAACAAGACCTCGTTACATTAAGAGAAATTATTTTTTAATTTTTTTCCGTTTGGCTTTTTTCTCAATAGCTTTTTTCACTTTGAAGTTATCTTTTCCTTCCCAGGTAACCTCGAGGTAAGGAGGGAAAGTTGTGGCTCGATCAAATTCGGTCGATTCGACTTGCTCCGGGGTCAGGTTCAGTGCTTCTGACAGATCAACCCCATTCAAACGTACATCAATCAAATTAGCTTTTTCAAAATTTACTCTAGTAACATTAGCCCGAGTGAAATCGGAGGCAACCAGGGTTGCTTCGGTAAAGTCAGCCTCTAGTAGATTTGCTTCATTGAATCTGGCTTCGCTCACCACAGCCCAGCTGAAATCTGCCCAGCGAAGATCAGCCTCAGAAAAATCCGCGGCGACCAATTGTGCATCAGCAAAATAGGCATCATGCAGATCAGCCTTTGACATATTGGCTTCCGTCAAGTCCGCTTCGATAAAATTTGCATTACTCAGATTGGCACCACTCAGGTTGGTATTGTTTAAATTTGCTTTTGCCATTTTAGCATTTGACAGGTCAAGTCCTCCAAGGTCCAAGTCAGCTAAGAGTGCCCCAAATAGATTATCCTTAGAGTCGAGCACCTTCTTTTGCTCGGCATTTTTCTTGGCTTCCAGGCGTTTAAGTTCTTTGAGCTCCGCTTCACTGAGTTCAATCTCCTGAGAACCGCCCGCTTTGGGTTGGCTGTCTTCTGCCATAAGTACTTTTAAAATTTAAAAGTTGATGAGTGCCCGGTAGCCAAAGCTACCCGGAAATCGCGAAGTTTTTTAGGCTTTCTTCCAACCTTTGAGAATTAAGGTTCTGGCCGATGAATACCATTTTGTTAAGCGGGGAATTTGAGCCCCAAGGTTTATCAAACCGGCCTTCGAACATCATATAAACACTTTGGAAAAGGTATTGTTCTGAAGAACCCTCTACATTTAAAATCCCTTTAGCTCGGAAGACATTCATGCCCTCCTGAATAAGAAGCATTTGAAGCCACAGATTTAAGCGGTGGGGATCGACATGGCCGGGAAAAGAAAGAGAGACCGAAGAAATTGCCTCATCGGATTCGTGGTGATGTGTATTGAAAGTGACGGTCTCTAATGCTGATTTTAAATCGAATCCTCCAATATTTAAAATTTGATCCAAATCAATGACTGCATTGGTGGTTGTGAAGATTTTTGCTGTGGGATTTATCTGGTGCAACTGTTTCTCCAACTGTTCAATCTCGAGTTGTGTAACTAGGTCAGATTTGTTTACAAGGATGACGTGAGAAAAAGCTATTTGTTCCCAGGCAACCTCCTGTTCATTCAAGTTGTTGGAGATATGTTTTGCGTCCACCAAGGTAATAATGCCATCGAGAAACAAGGATTTAGAAATTTCATCTTCAATGAGGAAGGCTTGGGCTATTGGGCCTGAACTGGCAAGGCCGGTACTTTCAATTAAAATATGATCAAAATCCTGGTGTCTCTCTAAAAGGCGGTTCAGAGTTTCAATCAGGTCACTGCGGATAGTGCAGCAGATGCAACCGTTGCTCATTTCAAAAATATCTTCATCAGCACCGATAACAAATTCTGAATCAATGCTTAGCTCTCCGAATTCGTTTTCGATCACAGCTATCCGTTTTCCATGGTTTTGCTTTAAAATATAATTTAGGAGTGTGGTTTTCCCAGAACCCAGAAATCCGGTTAACAGCGTTACGGGCAACGTATTAATTTTATTGTTATTGTCCATGAGATAGAAAGTTAGAGAAGGTTCCAGAGAATGATTTTTATTATAATACTGCAAAAAGGATTTTTGAAAAAAAGATGTGGCTTTCAGATCCACCTATAAAAATTAATTTAAGATGGATATTATTCATCTAGTATACCTAATTGGTAGGGAAATGAAGAATTTGCGATAAAATATTTGAGGGTTCTAGCGATGAGTGTGGAACGGACCAATAAAATGTATGTTTGGATAGCGTTAGGTTTTCTTTTAGTTTTGCCCCTTCTATATATTGATTTTTCCCCGAAGGATAGTATTGAGTTAAGAAAAGGTATTGCAGTAGTAAGATATCTGTCCGCACCACGGCAATTAAATCGCTCTGCCTTTAGGTCCGCATATCCAGAAGGGAGGCCAAAACAGTTCGTAAAATGGATGTTCTCTCCAGTTGGATCGTCGGTATGGCCGCCTGTTGAAGGAGGAGGAGAGTTTAGTCTCGAAGAAGAAAAAATGATACGAAAGACGGGGATGCCTTTCCTTCCTCCAGGGGTTTTTCTGGTGTCCGATAAGCCTGATATGGGCAAGGGACAGCAAGTCGTGGTGAGAGGCGATGATGAGCATAAAATATTGGTCGTTGAGGGCTACCTTAACCCGCAGGACGCCCCGGTTCTGGTTAAAGAGTGGGGATTTCCCCTAGATTAGGAATAAGGAAAATTAAGATTTAATGTCAAGACCAGGCTGTTTAAGGAAAAGAAGAAAACGTTGACAATCTTGGTGTCTGGGGGGTAAAAACATCAAGATGAGTAAATGAGAAACGGGGAGTTTGTATGGCATTGGATATAGATGGGGCAATTAAAGATTGGGTGGTTTCGCCACCACATGTTTATTTCAAGCTGAAGGAAACGCTTGAAGATCCGAGGAGTTCTTTTAAGGAATTTTCCGCAATTATTGTAAATGATCCCGCTCTCTCTGCTCGCCTTTTGAAAATTGTCAATAGTCTCTTTTATGGATTGGAAAACGAAATAGATACGATTTCCGATGCTTTAGGAGTTATTGGCACAGAACAATTGGCGCAATTGGTTCTGGCGACATCGGTGACGGCGCAATTTTCAGGTATGCCGCAAGAATTGATGAGTATGGATCAATTCTGGAAACATTCAATAGCCTGTGGAGTAACAGCCAAGATTATTGCTGCCTGGCATGGTGAACGTAATCTGGAAAGCTATTATCTGGCTGGGATGCTCCATGATATTGGAAGCCTTATTATTTACAAAAAATTTCCTGCGGAAGCCGAAAAAGTATTGGAGCGTTGTAAAAAGAATAAAGAACTTTTGTTCGATGTTGAGCGGGAAATTTTTGGTGCCAGTCATGCCAGAGTCGGTGGGGAATTGTTGAAAGGTTGGGGTCTGCCCTCATTACTTTATGAACCGGTTTTTTTTCACCACCGACCTAATAAAGCGCAAGACAATCCATTGATCACCAAGATCATTCACGTGGCTGATAGCATGGTCGATGAAATGAGCCTTGGGAGTAGTGGTGAGGTGATTGCCAATCCAGTAAAGCCAAAAGTTCTTCAGGAGCTAGGTTTAAGCGAGTTACCGGTCAAACAATTTGAAGAGGAAATCAAAGACCAATACGAAACCGCCCTGGCAGTATTCCTTTAAAGTAGATATTTGAAGACAGTCTACTTTAATTCATAAAACGGGTTTTCGTAGGTCGGACTTCTTAAGTTCTATCCTTATTGGGAATGGTGTTTAGAGGTTGGAATTATGTGGAAGTGCCAGATTCAGGTATTTCCCGCGTTCGCCATAAAGAAGGCCTTTTTCTTCCAGAAACGCGATTGTATTTTCTACCAAATTATCCTCTGGCTCTTGCGAAGATTTTTCCCGAAGATGTCCGCGAATTTGTTCCAGAGATTTGGGTGCTTCATTGCAAAATATAAATACCCAAGCGTGGGGCCCTTCCAATCTGATTTTGATGGATTCCAGCGGTCTTTGGTCATAGACGGTCACGAAATCCATGGATTTCGTGAAAATCAGGTAAGGCAATTGTTCCGACTGGTGTCTTCGTTTCCACTCCTCTGCTATTTGATACAACTCCTGTTTCAGTTGCGGATCAATGTGATTGTTGTTTTCGAATTCAAAATCGTAAGCGATTTTTAAATGGTCAACATCAGGGTGATCATAAACAAAAGGGTAGGCCTCCCCAGGCGCGGTGATTTTTATTCCGTATTCTTCCGGCCGTTTGAAATAAGGACTAAACCTTTCTAGCCACAGGTTGCCCACACACTCGGGGGGAGGGAGGTGGAATAATAATTTAATCAAGTCAATTTGTTGTCGGAAATCGTCATTGGTTTCGCCGGGAAAGCCGATCAGGATATTCCAATTAATTTCAATTCCATAATACATCGCCCATTTCATACAGAGAATATTCTGCAGGGGCCGGACGCCTTTATCCATTTCCATCAATTGATTTATGCTGAAACTCTCAATTCCAGGCTGAATTACTTTTGCGCCTCCTTGAGCCAGAGTTTTGATTTGCTTTTTAGTCAGGTTACTTTTGACTTCTATAAAAAAATGCAGATCATAGTTGTTTTCTGCCAGTTCACCAAAAACCCCGTCGATATATTTCATTTCTAGAATGTTGTCCACCAGCCGGAAACGAAAGGAATCGTACTTTTTTGAAAGCTGAGCAAGGTCGGTGTGAACCTGCTCAATAGGTTTGGCTCTGAATTTCATGGTGCTTGCGTTCAAGCCACAAAAAGTACAGTGATGTTTCTCTCCCCACCAACAACCTCGGGCTGTTTCATAAAGTATTACCGGGTTTTCCAATAAAGAAGAGTGAGGATCAATTTCACGTAATTGGTCGAAAAAATCATCGTAATCAGGAGCCGGATAATCCTGGAAATTGCCGAACATGGATTCGGGCTCTTCGTAGAACACTTCTCCTTCGCAGCGATGAACGACTCCCCGAGGAACAGGTCCTCCTTGTTTGAAATATTTGACCAATTGGGGCAATACGTCTTCGGCTTCTCCAGGTACCACATAATCTATCCAGGGAAAGACCCGGAAATATTCCAACCCCATATCTGATTCAAAGTTGGACCCGCCAAACAGAATTTTAACATGCGGGTATTTCTCCTTAATCATTTTAGCAAGAGTCAGGCTGGCAACGTTCTGGTTGAAAGTTGAGGAAAAGCCAACGACATCAAAGGCTCCCCAGTCGCAGGCATCCAAAGACCATTGTAGGAACTCGGGAACCATTTTAGTTTTTACATCGACCAAAAATTCTCTTGGACGCTCAATGGAGCGGCAGACATCTTCAATGTGCGGATCAAAATGGTTCATGTAATCCTGATTCTTGGCATTGTTTCCAAAAAGGGGATGTGAAAAAAGCCATTCGCCAATCAGAAATCTTTTTTCGCAGAGCTGGTTGTAAACGGGAAGGCCTAATTGATGAGAAAAATGTAGGTTCAGGTAATGACACTTTACCTCACAACCATGAGCTTTCAGCAAAGTCGAGAGGGTACCCAGCTGGATGGAAGGGTAAATATGGAACCCAAAGGGCATATTGATCAATGCGATTTTCAAAGGCATGGGATTATTGTAACAATTTCAATGGTCCGTGCCCAACAAAATCAAATGAGCTGGGAAATAAATCGTAATCCATAAAGTACAATTTAAATGGTTCCCATTTTTAGCTGATAAACATATTTGGCTTCATAGGGAAGACATAAATTTTATTGCATTTGGAGTAGGCCCAAAGTAGGGTTTGAGTTTAATCATTGAGCCAAATAGAAAACCAGTTATAAATTTATTTGCTCCCCTACCGTCACTGTTATTGCGTGTGGTCTTGAAGTTGTATTAAGTTTGCGAGATGCGCTTATCGGTGGAATCTTTAAAGAGGATCTGAAACTAGAGTGAAGGCGATAAGAGCTTTATATCTTTTGATCGGAACGGGTCTGCTGGTTTATGTTTTATCGCAGACAGATCTCGAATTGTTATGGTTGAAACTGATTGAATCCGGCTGGGGAATCTTTTTTGTATTGATTGTTTATTTCGTCTCTTTTTCCGTCGATACGGTCGCGTGGCAATTTACATTGCCTAGCACAACATTAAATTTTCACTGGCTCTATCATCTCTGGAAGGTTCGAGTGGTGGGTGCGGCTTTTGGGAAGATGTTGCCTTTCAGTGCTTTTGGGGGTGCGCCCATAAAAGGTTTCATCCTGAAAAGACATTATAAAATCAGTTATAGGGAAGGGGTAGCTTCAATCATTCTTGTTGAGTCAACGCACCTTATATCCATGATATTTTTTATGGCATCAGGTGTTTTACTCATCCTTTTTGATTCGAACCTTCCTCAAAGCTATTCCACCTTTTCTGCGATAAGTTTAAGTGCTCTTGCTGTTGGAATTTTTGGGTTTTACATGGTTCAACGACTGAAAATCACTTCTATTGCTGGCGGGTGGATTAGTCAAAGATCCTTGGGGCGTCGATTAGAAAAGTTTCTTACTCATATCCACGAATTTGATGAGCGTCTGGTTCAGTTTTACACAACGAAGCGTTCTGAATTTTACGGGGCTTTGGGTTTGAACCTCTTAAATTGGTACATGGGTGCTTTTGAAGTTTATGTCATTTTATATTTTCTTGGGCACCCCGTATCATTTACAGAAGCCATAATGTTGGAGACTTTGGTGGAACTTGTCCGAGCGGGTACGTTTTTTATCCCGGCAACATTGGGTACTCAGGAGGCGGCTTTTTTATTGGCAACTGGGGCTATTACCGGGCAACCTGGTTTGGGTGTGGCGACGGCATTGATGAGGCGAGTAAGGGAAATTGTGTGGCTAGTTCTGGGGTTTACTATCGGTTGGCAATATTCTGCGAAGCCCTCGGAGCTGGTACAAGAGGCTCAAAAAGAAATGAATAATGATTCTTTATAATAGGTTCGGAGATGACAATCGGTTGAACCCACAATCTCTATGTGCAAGAATGTCTTATGTGCTGTTTAACTAGTTTTCTGGCAGGAATAAATATTTTTGCCCCCTCTTATTGCAATAAATCTTTAGTTTAATATGAAGTGTTTAATCATTGCGGCCGGAAAAGGGAGTCGATTGAAATCTCTTGCCGAAGCTAAACCGCTAGCCCCCCTTAAAAGTATTCCCCTTATTGATCGAGTGATCGATTCTGCCCTTAAAGCAGGTGTGGATGATTTTTATGTTGTCGTTGGCTATCAAGGAGCCCGTATCCGCTCTCACTTGGAAGAAGTGAGTAGGGCGAAAAAAATTCCTATCACGATCATAGAAAATGAGGAGTGGGAACGCGCTAACGGTATTTCAGTTCTCAAAGCCAAAGAATATCTTGATGAATCTTTTCTCCTGTTAATGGGTGACCATATTTTTGATGCAGAAATAGCGCGCCAGCTGATTTGTCATCCTCGTGGAGACAAGGATATTGTGCTGGCTGTGGATGAAAACTTAGAAAACTCATTTATTGATATGGATGACGTAACACGAGTTTTTGCTGAAAAGGACAGGATTCAAAAAATTGGTAAAGGAATTGATTCTTACAATTGCTTTGATACTGGGATTTTTTTGTGCAACCCCGTTTTATTTTCTGCCATTGAAAAATCTTCAAAGAAGGACGGAGACGATTCCCTGTCAGGAGGTATTCGTCTGTTGGCGCAGGAAGGGAACGCAAAAGTAATGCCCATAAACGGCCTGTTCTGGTGTGACATCGATGACCCGAATAACTTTAAACAAGCCGAAACCTATTTGTCGAGCCTTACGGGAGATTGTGCTGATTAAGAAAAGCATTATGTTTTTCAAGCGGGTTTCAACTTGAAAAACCGGGAATATACTAAATATCCGGCAAATAAATTAGCTCCAATTGCAGCGACCAGAATAAACATCTCCATCTGGTCGATCAAGGAGACTATAAGAAGAAAATGAATGAAATCCCGGTTGGCAAATTTTTCCGCCAGATCGGGTTCAATGAACTGGAGTAACTGCTTTTCCGGTGATCTTTTTTTAAGAAGCACTGGGCTCAATAGAAAGAAGGCTGCCAAGCTTCCCAAGCCTGCCAGGCCTCCAAGGTATAAATGAATGTTTTCGCCGGTTCTACCGCAAACTCCGATTCCTATTGCGGTGAAAATAAGAAAATGAATAATGTTGTCGCAATAGATATCCAGTTTTTTCCCGATTTCAGTTTCCATAAATTTTAGTCGGGCTATTTCTCCATCAGCGCCATCCACCCAGGTCGATATAACCAGAAGTGTTGCTGCAATTACATTGTCCCAGTAGGTGCCCTGAAAGAAAAAACAGGCAGATGCCAGCCCTAAAAAAAAACTAAGAAGAGTAATCTGGTTGGGGCTTATAGGAGTATTTAAGAACAAACGTGTCAATATACGCGAGGCCGGTCTGGAAAAGATTCGGGTGATGGGGCTGTCGTGGTTGAGACCGGAGCCATTTACCTGCATCTCATGGAGGGTTTTGAAATCCTCCTCTCTTTGCACCTCAGCTTCCTTTGAGCCTTGAATGTAAATTGGAAAACCGGTTTGCAGTTTTTCTGGTAATTGGGTCGATCTCGATACTGCCTGTTTATTCTGAGTATTTAATAAAAATTCTTCGAGATTTTCTGGATTGATAGGGAGACCTTCTTGTAATTCGCTATCATATTTTGGGAGAGAATTTACAAGCTTATTCAGATATTTTTTGTCATGGAGAGCTGATCCATCAAATATGTAGACTTGGTTAGACTTGGTTTCGATCCATTCTTTTAACTGAGCTATATTGCTGATCCAAGTAATTTCATGGGATATTCGCGAATCTACTAAAATCGTACTGAATAATTTTTTCAAATCCCCGCTGGGGTCTTCCATGAAGACAGCCAGATCTTTAATTTTAACCTTTTGAAATATAAGGAGATTTCTTAGGGCAAACGGAACGCCTGCTATTTTGGAAGAATACCATTCGACAGAATTTTTGGTTCCATCCAGTTTTTTAAGAAAAAGCACTCCGCTTGAGTTTCCCTCGTTTGGCCCGGAATGGGGTAATTTTGAGATTCCTGTCATGGGTGCTTTGTTCTGCGGAACATCTTGAGTCGCATTTTATTGAAATGTTTAGCTGGTAAGTCGGCCCACAGGAATATATATTACGAAACTAACTCAACTCTTGCTGTAAGTTAGAAAATTAGTTTGCATTGTAATATTTACTCCCTTAGCACGACTTATTCTTTTTAAGTACTTATCTTGTAGGGCATTTTAACAAAAATAATAATTAATGGAAGTATCTCTCAGGTTAGGGTCAATAAAACTATGAATGAAACAACAGACAAGTATTTTGGTTTGGCTAAAAATATAGAGTCGCCAAAAGGAAAACTAGGGGTTTTGCTTCCAGGAATGGGAGCAGTAAGTTCGACTCTAATTGCGGGAGTAATGTTAGTTAAAGCAGGTCACAGCCAACCCATCGGTTCGGTCAGTCAAATGTCGCGCATTCGTTTGGGAAAAAGGGATAATCCGCAATACCCTTTTATTAAAGATTTCGTCCCGCTTTCGTCCCTCAACGACCTGGTTTTTGGGGGTTGGGATATATATGACGACAATTGTTATCAGGCGGCATTAGCTTGTGGGGTAATCGATAAGCAAGAACTGGAACCCATTCGCAAGCAATTAGAAGAAATCAAACCGTGGCCTGCAGTGTTTGATCCTGCTTTCGTCAAAAACCTTTCCGGACCCAATATAAAAAAAGCTCCTAATAAAATGCAATTGGCGGAAATGTTGATGGAGGATATGGAAAATTTTAAAAAACAGCATGATTTGGATCGACTGGTCATGTGCTGGTGTGGTTCTACAGAAGTCTATCAGGAAAATATGGATCATGAAGCTTTCCAAACTGTTGAAGGGTTCGAAAAAGCATTAAGAGAAAACTTGTCTTTAATTCCACCCTCCATGATTTATGCTTATGCGGGTATCAAAATGGGCGTTCCCTTTGCCAATGGTTCACCAAGCCTTACTGTGGATACCCCGGCAATGGTGGAACTAGCCTTAAAACATCAGGTCGCTATTGCAGGGAAAGACTTTAAGACAGGCCAAACCTTAATGAAAACCATTGTAGCTCCAGGGCTAAAAGCAAGAATGTTGGGTCTGGAAGGATGGTTTTCAAGCAATATTCTGGGTAACCGCGATGGGGAAGTTCTCGATGATCCTGACTCATTCCGGTCCAAGGAAGTGAGTAAAGGTTCTGTCCTTGAAAGTATCCTTCAGGACGATCTGTACCCTGAGCTTTATGGCGATTATTATCATAAAATCCGCATTGAATATTACCCTCCAAGAGGGGACGCTAAAGAAGGCTGGGATAATATCGATATCCAAGGGTGGCTGGGCCAAAAAATGCAGTTGAAAATAAATTTTCTTTGCAGAGATTCAATACTTGCGGCACCTGTTGTTTTGGACCTGGTCTTATTTCTTGACCTCGCTAGTCGTGCAGGTATGCGCGGCATTCAAGAATGGCTTTCCTTTTATTTTAAGTCTCCGCAATGCCGGCCCGACTTAAAGGCCGTCAATTCATTGTTTGATCAGGATGAAAAAATGCGAAATACCTTGAGAATAATTATGGGAGAACAAGTAATTGACCATTCTGGTTTGGATTATTATGAGCCCAAAGGGTAATTAAAAAACCTTCCTGCATTTTAGTGCAGCTTGGAGTTGCCAGATAATTATTGGGGTGGTTGACAAATGAACCCATGGCCCTAAAGAATAAGGGCACTGATAATGCTGGAGAGGCTATACAATCAGGCGAGAGTGAACAAGTAACAAGGGGCTTTTTCGCTTACCAAAATCAGTGCGGAATAGCCCCAAAACTCAAGAGCTATTGTGCTTGAGCAGATTTGAGATCCTTATCTAAAACTTTAACGGAAGGCTTTGCCTTGCGTCCTTTCTTGATATACAAGGAGGGAGAATTAATTTGTTGATCAGATCTTTTGGTTAGGGTTTTAACAGAAATCACTTTTTTCAATTTTCCAGAACTATCATAAACTTTCACTTCATGCATTGAATGCCCTCATTCTAATAAGTCGTTTACGCAATAGGTTAGTGGCCAAACTAAACCGGCAGAGTAAAAACTCTGCCGGAGGTAGACAGTTGAAATAGATTTATTTGGGAACAACTTTTGAGGCTTGTGGTCCCTTTTGCCCCATGGTCTTTTCAAATTCCACGGCTTGGCCTTCGTGGAGGGTTTTGAAGCCATCGCTTTGTATTTCTGAAAAATGAACGAAACAATCTTCGCCATCATCAGATTCAATAAAACCATAACCTTTACTTTCATTAAACCACTTTACTTTTCCTTGAGCCATGCTAGATACTCTCCTGCGAATTAGCGGGAACTTTTTTCCTGATCCGGAAACCAAGTTTCCCCAAATTTAAATTAAGGTTGGTAGTTTGGCCTTGTTCGGTGCAAAAAAAAACATCCAAGGTTAAATTGGACGGTTAGAGGGGGAACTCATAAATTTGCACTCCGATTTCAGCTAGATGATTTGCAAAAAAAACCATCAATTTGTCAACCCTTCTCACCGCCAATAGTAGCATAGAGTTAGCCAGAACCCAACTTATTTAGCTTGATTTTGTAGGCCCTGACTCAATAACCATAGCTCAGCATATTGATTTTTGTGGCTTTTATAGTTGGTGGATTTATGTAACTATTTGTTTTTTTTGAAGGTTGCCCTTTTGGAAAGCAAAAGTGATAAAGAGGGTTTAAAAATATTCAATTTTAAAGAAAGGGGAAATGGAAAAATTGTATAAGGTAGGTATACTATCTATAGTGATGTCTGATTTAAAATTTAAAAAAGGATTTTAGAAATGGTAGAAGGCCCCATAGCTCAATTCTGGTCGCACGGTAAAGATTTGCAGGAGGAAGGAAAATTCAAGTCCGCTTTGAACCAATTGCTAAAAGAATTTCGAAATACCCTGGATGACTCTAATCCTTTGGCACAATCTATCGATAATAATGATCCTTCTGAGACAAAGGCTATCATTGCTGATAAGGAAGGCTACCCTCAATTTGCGGAGATATTGTTTCTGGATACCTTGGAGGGGGATAAGCGCCAGATTGAAAGACGAATGGCCCTTGGTCGTAGGCAGGAGGGTCGGAGAAAAACCACATTAGACATTAACCTGGACAAACGCCAGGCCCCACGTCGCTCAAATATGAGAAGAGACCCCATAAATGAAAAAAGGGCAAACCAAAAGCCATAAACTGGCTTATACTTTCGCTCCTGCCCTGTTTTGTAAATGATTTTCTCTAGAAGCACCTACAAGAAAAAACTATGCAACCCAGAATAGACTACCAGAAATTCAGCCTGTTATTGATGGCGGGGATTTTCTTGGGAGGGGTCGTTTTTGTCCGGCTCAGGCTTTTGGGCGTTCCTCTTGAGCGTGATGAAGGGGAATATGCGTATATGGCCCAACAGTTACTTCAAGGTGTTCTGCCTTATACCGAATCCCAAAGTATGAAGTTTCCCGGCATCTTTTTTGCGTATGTCGGAGTCCTGGCAATTTTCGGGGAAAGCCCAGTCGCCATTCATTTGGCTTTGTTATTTATAAATCTCGCTACCGCATTTCTTCTGTTTTTGCTGGGTCGTAATTTAATGAGCCCGTCTGTGGGCATTATGGCGGGAGTTAGTTTTTCCGTTTTAACTTTGAGCTCCGCTCTTCAGGGTGTTTGGGCGAATTCAGAACACTTTGTTTTGCTACCTGCTGTAGGTGGAATTTTACTATTATGGGTAGCGCAGGATAAACCCAAGCGGTTCTTCTTCAGTGGATTTTTACTGGGATGTGCCCTGCTGATAAAGCAGCATGCCGTATTTTTTTGCCTGTTTGGAATGATCTATCTGGGTTCCAGGCTTGTCACCAAATCTCATCCACTTAATAAACCTTTTCTGACTATAGGCTTGTTTGTCGTAGGAGGTTTGGCACCGATTATTTTAACCGCGCTTATCTACGGGGTTACCGGAAATTTTTCTGATTTCTGGCTCTGCACAATTCAATATGCTTCCGAATATGTTTTCATGACTTCGCCCGGCGAGGGATTTGAAAACTTCAAATATAATTTCGCTCCAATTTTAGAATCCAATTTTTCGATCCTGTGGTTATCTTTAATAGGACTGGCATCGGTGGCCTGGAGAAAGAATGGCAAGGGTGAATATTTGTTTTTGTTCGGATTCTTTGTGTGTTCATTTTTAGCGACCACTCCCGGTCTTTATTTCAGGCCACATTATTTTTTGTTATGGGTGCCCGTCCTTTCTCTTCTTGCAGGCGTAGGCATTGAAAGCCTGGTTAGCAGGCTTTCTTCTTACAGACTTAAAACCGTAATACCTGCGGGAATCTTGACTCTGGCTTTGGGACTGCCTTTTTTTCTTCAGAAGAATTTTTTCTTTACCCTGCCGGTTTTCGAAGCGACACGTATGATATACGGATTGAATCCGTTTTCGGTGTCCCTTGAGGTCTCGAAATATATTCGTGATCGTTCGCAAAAAGATGACAGGATTGCTGTTTTAGGGTCAGAGCCACAAATCTTTTTTTATTCACAAAGAAGATCTGCGACACGGTTTATTTATATGTATCCTTTGATGGAAAAACATGTTTATGCCGATCAAATGCAGAGAAAGATGGTTCATGAGATTGAAGGAGCCAAGCCAGAATTCATTGTGGTGGTAAAACTTTCCGGTTCATGGGTGACCTCCCGGCCAGATTTTTCGCCCTTGTTGAAGGACTGGGCTCAAGAGTATTTGAGCAGAGAATATGAAATCTCTGGGGTGGTTGATATCCTTTCCCATGAGAAGATCCTATATAAATGGGGTGAGCAGGCGAGGGGATACCACCCTCGGTCCAGTTATCATCTTCTAGTCCACAAAAGACGGGCATAGTACGCGTGTCGGATGAAGGCGGCAAACTTATGCGAATTGCGATCAGTCTATTTCTGGTAGCCGTAGTAACCTTTCTGGGTTACTGGCTGATACTCGATCAACGCAACCACTCCAAAGCCATTGCCTATATCAAGCGAGGAGACGCCCTCAGTGAAATGAAGAGGTACGATGAAGCCATTGAAAATTATCAGCAGGCGATAAAGATTAAGGTCAACGATGCCAAAGTCTATAACAACCTGGCCAATGCGCTGAGCAAGAAGGGAAAGTTGAAAGAGTCTATTGCTTATTATAATGAGGCAATCCGCTTCAAAAGTAATTTTGCCGACGCATATAGTAACCTGGGGATTATATTGAACAGGCAGGGCCAGTTTGAGGAGGCCATCAAGCAATACCGCAAAGCCCTGCAAATCAACCCCGATTTATTCCGGGTGCATGATAGCCTCGCTATTCTTTTGGCTCAACAAGGGAATTTTTCGGGGGCTCTTTACCATTACCAGCAGGCCATAACCCTTTATCCCGGATTTTCCAAAGCTCATAATAATCTAGGAAGTTCTCTTGCTCAGCAAGGCAAGTTTGAAGAAGCCAGGGTGCATTTTGAAAAGGCTATAAATATTGACCCAAATTATATCGACGCGAAAAAAAACCTGGAGCTTGCCCGCTCACTTTCCATGGAGGCAACGAGCAGAGGCTTGTTGAGTCGATAGCGTATTTTTCCGTAGATGTGATATCTAACCGCAGCAGAATGAGTTTTAGATAAAAGCGATAACCTTATGCGAATTTCGATGCGTCTATTTCTGGTGGTCATAACCTTTTTATCCTACTGGCAGGTGCTGGACCACGGGTTTCTTAATTTTGACGACACCCGCTATATCACTGAGAATACGCATATCACCAAAGGGTTGACCCTTGAAGGTGTGGCTTGGGCTTTTACTCATTCTTACGCTTCCAACTGGCATCCGGTGACTTGGTTGTCGCATATGTTCGACTTTGAACTTTATGGATTGGAACCTTCCGGTCATCATCTGACAAACTTATTATTTCATATTGCCAATACTCTTTTATTGTTTGGGGTTCTCCTGAAAATGACGGGAGCCGTTTGGCGAAGTGGGCTCGTCGCTGTCCTGTTTGCACTTCACCCTCTCAATGTTGAATCGGTGGCGTGGATCGCAGAACGTAAAAACGTGCTCAGCACTTTTTTCTGGCTCCTCACCCTACTGGCCTATGTCGCTTATGTAGAAAAGAAAAGCATTGGGAGATACCTGCTTGTGGCTTTATTCCTGGCTCTTGGGCTGATGTCGAAACCCATGCTGGTGACCTTGCCCTTTGTGCTTCTTTTGCTGGATTTCTGGCCCTTGAAACGGTGGGGTTGGGGAGATATTGTCGCCCACAAAGAAACACTCACACGTCTAATCCTGGAGAAAATTCCTCTTTTTATATTGATCGTCGCGGCTAGCGTCACCACATACATTGTGCAAAAAGGTGGGGGTGCCCTGCGATCCACCGAATTCAGTTCTCTCTATTTTCGCATTGCCAATGCTCTGGTTTCTTATCTGGAATATTTAGAAAAATTGGTATGGCCTCAAGGACTTTCGGTGTTTTATCCTCACCCGGGCAATGCCTTGCCAGTATGGAAAGCCTTGATGTGCACAGTGGTGCTGATGGGAATAACCACCTGGGTCGTGAGAGAGGTACGGAAAGTCCCTTATCTTGCGGTAGGCTGGTTCTGGTATCTGGGAACTCTAGTGCCGGTGATTGGCATTGTGCAGGTGGGCGAGCAGGCTATGGCTGACCGGTATATGTATATTCCCATGATAGGAATTCTTATTGCTATTGTTTGGGGACTGTCGGAGTCTATAAAAAATAAAAAGTATAAACTCCTGCCCATTCTAGTGATAATCCCTCTACTTACTGGATTAACCTGGGCTCAGTTGAGTCATTGGAAAAGTAGTGCCACCCTTTTTAAACATGCCATTTCAGTAACAGAAAACGAGAGCCCCAGTTTTGTCATCGCCTACAACAACCTCGGGCATGCCCTGGCAAGTGAACATCGATACAAAGAGGCCGTTGAACAATTTCGGCAAGCGATAAAAATCAATCCCTATTACTCCAAAGCCCATAATAATCTTGGGTACTCCCTCAGTGAGTTGAAGAGGTTTGATGAAGCTATGGAGCATTACCAGCATGCGATAAACATTGAGACCGGTTATGCCGAAGCCTATAACAATTTAGCCAATGCGTTAGGACAAAAGAGAAATCTAAAAGAGTCAGTTGCCTATTATAATGAGGCGATTCGTTTCAAGAGCGACTACGCCGAAGCCTATTTCAACTTGGGAGTCCTATTGAATCGATTAGGTAAGAATGAAGAGGCCATCCTACAGTTCCACAAGGCTCTGAAGATTAAACCTGATTTTATTTCGGCACATAACCACTTGGGTAGTCTTTTGGGTCAGAGAGGGGATTTTCAGGGGGCAATAGAACATTACCGGCAGGCAATAACCTTTGATCCCGAATTTGCCAAAGCTCATAACAATCTGGGGAGTACCTTGGCCCAGCAGGGAAAATTTGCAGAAGCTCTGGTGCATTTTGAAAGGGCAATAAATATTGATCCCGGCTATCTCGATGCGCAAAAAAACCTGGAGCTTGCCCGTTCACTTGTCGGTAAAAAGGTAGATGCTCAAATTGTTCAGGAAATCAGGTGATAAATGTTCCAGGAAACAATTTTTTTTCTTCAAACAGCCACAATGCACAAACAGAATAGTAAGACCGATAAATATTTATATTCAGTTTCCAAATAATCCTTTTACAGCATCGCCAACCGGGTTGTTTTCAACCAGGTCTTTGCTGTTTTCCAGCATATCCTTGGTTCCGGAGGTGCCTTTTTCCAGCATATCTTTGGCTCCGGAAACGACTGCGCCGACTGCCTCTTTAACTTGATCCAGATTCAGATGCTTGACCGAGCCATTAATATTTTTTTGCAGGGTGTCGATTACTTTGCTGGCAACTTCACCTGGTGTAGCCCCTCCCTTGCTTTTGCCGATGTCTTTCAAAACAATATTAGGAAGGTCAACAGACATAGACTTGCCTTGCAAGATTGCCGCGCTGACATTGGCTTTGCCATTGAGAATGGATAATTTCTCGATGATCAGTTTTTTGCCGCTATCGCTACTCTTGTCATTACCCGATTTTTTTGAAGAGGGGCTGGTGCCCAAATAAGAATCCACATTTTTCTTGATCACATCAATATTGCTTCCGTTTGAACTGTGTTCGTAGGTGATCATGGGACTGGCAATAGTTATGTCTTTAACAACTATAATGTCTTCAGTAATGGTCTTGATGTCCAAAGTCATACTGATTTCATCAAATTCGACTGAACTGTCAGTTTTAAAGTTTGCCGGATTGGTCATTCTGAATCCGCGCAGAGTCCCTTTGCCATCGGTGGCCGAAATATCTGCATTCTTCAGGGTTACTTGAGTTTGCGTGATTTCTGAACCAAATTTTTCTACGGCACTGGTAATAATTGTTCCCAGCGATGAATATAGGAAAAATACCGCAACGGCTACCACAACCAGTAATCCACCGCCGATGCCTAGAAATTTTTTCATTATGAATAACCTCAATTTAGAGATGATCAGGTTTCTTATAGGATAATTGTGACTCCTTTATAAGAAGGAATCTAAGTCGATTTTAGATTTTGCCATCTCCTAATCCCTATTGCAATTAAAGAAGATAATGAAATAAGAAACTCGAAATAAACGGATTTATTGAGGTAGGCTTTTGCCAGAAATAATAAAAACCAAATAATCCAGGAAATCAGGTAGAACAAGAACCGTTTTCTGCATATCATCCGAGCTAAAAAACCAACATGAACAAAAAAACCATTGGCCTATGCATTGTTCTTCTGGGAGCTGGCTTGTTTTATTTTCTTGGTTCTGACAAAGTTCTAAACCTTGAGTGGCTAAAGAAAAACCAGGGGATGTTAGAGGAATTCTATAGAGCCAATGGTATGACTGTGATGGTTGGTTTTGTTGCGTTGTTTCTGATGATAGGGTTGTTCCTGCTTCCCGGTGCAACACTACTTAGTGTTTTTTCCGGGGCGCTATTCGGTCTCCCTCTCGGTCCTCTGTTAGTGAGCCTGGGTTCGACAATGGGGGCAGTGCTGGCTTTTTTTGTGGCGCGATATATTTTCAGGGACTGGGTGGAAGAAAGATTTGGCGAAAGACTGCGTCCTATCCATGAGGGTCTGTGTGAAAACGGCATCAACTATATATTGGTTTTAAGGCTGGTTCCGCTGTTTCCATTTTTCCTGGTCAACATTGCAATGGGGGTGAGTCCGGTTTCGTGGAAAGTTTTCATGGTGGGGACTCTGCTGGGGAAATTACCTGCCACCTGGATTTATGCCAATGCCGGGAGTAATCTCGCGGGTTTGCGGTCCCTTTCTGATATTGCCTCGCCGGGGGTGTTAGGTGCCTTGACCCTTCTTGGTCTCCTGGCTTTAACGCCCATTATCTATAGGCGGATGCAAAAACCAAAAAGGCAGGTGGATTGAGTCATGGATGTCAGTATTCTATAATGACGGGGAAGACATCCACTTTTCATATTGGAATACACATAATGTTTAATTCTCCAAAAACTCTCATGGTAACTATGGGCATTGTGTTGGCGTTCGGTCTTTTTTATTTTGAGATGCGTAAACTTTCTGAGGTACCTAAAGAACCTGAGGCCGCCTGTAGGACTACAGACATTATCAAAGTCAAGCCGGGCATCATTGATAGAAGCGAAAATGATGGGAAATATGTGTACGTTACTGAGAAATGGGACTCGGTAATGATGGGCGAGAAAGAAGACATTGGTTATTGGCTGGCCCTGTGCAAGTCCCCCAATGAATACGTAGAAATTCGCCATGCAGAAACGGGCGAAACAATCAGAACGTATAAAATAGATATGCACTACCGCATGACTCATGGCTTACCTATAAATCAATGAGGGAGAAAATAAACTTATTGAAAGGCGAACGTGATTAAAAAGATGAAACGATTAATTCTAATTTCCTTGGTCCTGTTCCTCGCGGTAGGTTGTGCGAGTGAGTTTAATGATGGGATGGAGGCGTTCAAGCGAAAAGATTATAAGATTGCGTTTGAGAAGTGGAAACCATTGGCTGAAGAAGGGCACGATGATGCCCAGTACAAAATTGGGAAGCTGTATCGCGAGGGACTGGGTGTTTCTCAAGACTATGTAAAAGCCTATAAGTGGTACTACATTTTGGCAAAAAAGGGATACGGCGGTGGTTATAAATATATGAAAATGATTAGAAGGGAAATTAATCCCGATCAGGTCAGCAGGGCAGAGAAACTGGCAAGAGAATGGATGAAGGAGCATGAGTAGGCCATGACCCTTTACAAGTCCCCCGATGAATAGGTACAAATCCGCCATGCAGACTCAGGCGATAAAATCATAGCGTATAAGATTGATATGCATTACCGGATGATCCACGGCGTAGAGGTAAGCTTACCCGGAAATTAATGGAGATAAAACTATAACGTGCGGTTTAGTTTGGGTTTTGTTTTTCATGGAAAATCTAATACAGATGAAATTTCTTTTTCTGTTTTCCCCAGTCCTTCCTGGCTAAGTGAAGATTTTTGTGTTTCATCAACTTGTGGAAGAGAGGCTTTAGAATCTATTAAAGAAGCGTTAGATTTGCTTCCAATTGCTCGAATGGTCTGTTCTCCAACGACACCTCCTACTTGACGACCCACTTCAGAACCCGCAGTGGTCGCCGCTATATTTCCACCTGAAGCAAAATTTCCTGCAGCTCCACCCGCCATGCCTCCAACAGTCTGTCCAATCTGCCTTCCTGCCGCACTAGATTGGTCTTGCAGGTTTTGGGCAAACACGCAATTGACATTAAAAATAAATATGGAATATAAAAATATAAAGATAACCCTATTCATTTAACTGGCCTCTTTTGTAGTTGGTTGCAATGGAATATATACCCATTTGACAATAGTCGCAATTCTTACCTCGAAAGGGGCTCCGGTTTTTTTAATCCCCTCCTCCAAAAAACTTGCCTATAATTTTTCTGCTTCTTGAGGCCAATACTCAAGTCTGAGAACTGAGTCATTATTATCATTGTCAGTAGAATCTTCTGAGCTGACCCACGCTAGTGTTATATCTGCTGTAGGGTGTTGAATCTTAGGTTCATTGTTAATATGGGCTGGTTTAAATGTTCCAGGTCTTCCACCGTCTGTTGAATATTCAAAGTAAAGAATCAAGTTATAATCCTCACCTTGAGATGCTATATTGGTCATCATTTGATTGTTATTTATGAGCATGGGAATATCTTCACCAGTCCCTTGAAAAACACAGGAAAAATCACTATTATCAGTTGTGATTGTGACTTGTTGATAATAGGCTGCTTTGGATTCACAAGAGAGTTCAACTGTAATTCCAGCGGGTATTGGGTAATTCATTGGATTTGACGGCATAATTTCTCCTTAGATTTTATAGCAGGGATCAATTAGTAAAATAAAATTTCACGCTTCACGGAACTCTATCTAAATCGGGATATATCTGTTTGTAGCAAACATATTGTATGGGACTTTATCAAGCTTGACAATATCCGATCTCTGAAATTCTGTAAGGCAATCCAAATCTTACCAAAGGGGCTTAGGCGGGGAAGTCAATCTGGCAGTTAATGCAGTAGTTGGTGTAGATGGAGCCGAAACCCCAAACTAAATCGCGGGTTGTACCAGCCTACCGCATTACTAAAAGAAAAAGGTCTAGGAGTGCATTCCCCTAAACCATTTTATTAAATGGTACGCCTGGTAGGATTCGAACCTACGACCTACGGATTAGAAGTCCGTTGCTCTATCCAGCTGAGCTACAGGCGCATACCAAATATGTGTTGGTCAAAGTTGGTAACTATTTGTCACCGGCCGCTGGTCGGCCTTCGTAGAGGATGATTTTGACTTCTTCTTCGGTGATCAGTCCTTCTTCGATCACGTTATCCAGCTTTGGTTTAATGCGTTCGATATTTTCTTTCCGATCCACCACTTCTATCACAATCGGGAGGTCATCGGACAATCTTAATATGGATGTTGTATGCAGTTTGCTGGATTTCCCAAACCCGCTGATACCCCTCAAAACGGTGGCCCCTGCCAAACCCTCTTTCTTAAAAAACTCCACCAGATACCGGGAAAGCGGAACGCCTTCATATTTGTCGGCCTCGCCGATAAAAATTCGTAACAGGACAGCATCGGATTCTTTTTTCATTTTATTTAAGCCCTGTAACGGTGACTAAAACTTTTCCAAGGTAAACAGCTAGCAGGCAAAGTGTGATGGTTCCCACCAAGTTAAGTCCAAACAGCATGTGCTCGCTTTGTTCCAAAAGTTTCATCGACTCAAAGCTGAAGGTCGACATAGTAGTGAATGAGCCCAGCACGCCAATGGTCAGGAATACTCGTGTTTCTTCGCCAAAAACGCCTCGATATTCTGAAGTGTACATGATCAGCGCCAGAAGCAGGCTACCAATAAAATTTACTCCGAGAGTACCAAATGGGAAGGAGATGAATCCACTCTGAATCCATCCGCTAACCCAGTAGCGCAAAATTGCCCCGAAAAATCCGCCGAGACCCACTATTAACCAAAGTGACATACTTGAAATTGCCTCTCTTATTTTTCCGCCACCACTTTGCGTACCCTTCCAGGGCATTAAATCGTTGGAAGAATATAACATGGGGCCGACTGGGAAATAGTATTATTGAGCGAGCAAAGGGTTTTCTCGGCTCCACCATCCCCGGAATATAGCAAGAGTCCTTTAAGCCGTCCACACTATATTGTTAGCCAGCAAAAGCTATTGTAATTCGCCTTCCCTGCTAAGGGGCGGCTGCCGGGCGGTGGATGACGTATTCGTGGTTGGCGGAGAACTCGTGCTCCAGTACTGAGTTTTCACCTGTAGACCAGGTTATTTCAATCTTGCGAATGGTTTTATATTTTCCCAGTCCAAAATGGGCCACAGGCGCGTCATAGGAGTGGAACCCACCTCCCGTTTTGATCTCGCGCATCTGGTGGCGTTCGCCCTTTGGTCCATAACGGATGATGAGGGTGCAACCGAGGCAGAACCGATTGCCCTGCTCATCGACCAGCTTGACGGTCACACTGTTTCCCTGACTATTGTTATTAGTGTAGACCTTGAACGGACCGTATAACGTGTTGGCGATTATATCGAGGTCGCCATCTTGATCGATATCGATATAAGTGTAGGAAGAGCTGTGGTCGTGGTCATCCAAACCAAACTCTACTTGTGCGGGGACAAAGGATTTTCCGCCCTGGTTGTGGAAAAAGTTATTCGAGGCAAACTCTTGGGTGATGGGTACTCCGTTGACCACATAAAGGTCTTGCCATTCATCGTTGTCGAGATCGGCGAACCGGGCATTCCAACTCCACTCAGCAGTAGAGATTTTTGTTTGTTCAGCAACATCCATGAATTTATGATCCGCCTGACCGGATAACAACAGGTTGAACTGGGTCTGCATGGGAATTTCATTTTCACGCGAAAGCTCAAGATGCTCAGCTTGGAAAAATTTCTGGCAATAAGTACGATTGAGGGTGAATGGGGCCAAAATTTTCTCACAGAGAGAGGGAGTTTTTCTGCTTGAAGCTACAAGGAACATGCGGGTGACCATGCATTCTTTTATCCATTGTGGATCCTCTAGTCGGGTGCAGTGTTCAGTAATATCCTGCTTTTCCGGATTCAATAAAGTAGTCAACCGGTTGAGTTGGTAGCAGGATTTTCGATCGAGCAGAGTTTTCCCGGTATCACAAAATTCAAGCCCGGTGTTTTGCATGGTATCGCCAAAGATATTGGAGACGACGTCCAGTCCCCGTGACATCCCAATATTGGCGAGGTAGATATCTGGCTTCAGGTCATTGTTGAAATCGCCGATATCGATACTCATTGTATTTTGTGTAGTCAGGGGGATGATGCCATCCTGCGGGCGAATTTTTTTGAACTTGCCGTTTAAAGTCCCATGGTAATAAGTGTCTGCTACCCGATAGTCATTACCTATGATGAGGTCGGGGGCGCCGTCTGCATTAATATCTGATAGCAGGACGCTGTGGGTTTGCCCGGGGATTCCATCAAGGAGATGAGATTTGAAATCAAGATTGTGATTGATAATCCATTGGTCTGCCGCCTGCTGAACGGGTTTGCGGGTGAAAATACCTAAAAAATAATTTCCGTTAATAATATCGAGAAATCCATCCCGGTTGAGGTCGGCAAAAGCTGACGCGCTGGTCAGTAAAGCTCCATCATTGGGGACGGAAAGAATTTTTATCTGGCCTTCATCAGGAAGTGGATTGAGGATCAAAAAATTTCCCCCGTTAAATGTGGTCAGAAAAATATCGAGCCAGCCGTCATTATTCAAATCCACGAGAGCGATGTTGATTCCTTGTTTACCGTTCAACATTTTAATCCCGCTGAATATTTTTTCGAACCGGACTCCTTTCATATTCTGGTAAAGTTCGAATCCGTTATTTGTGGCCACCGCAATATCGGGCCAGCCGTCGAGATTGAAATCCCCGGAGGCAATACCTCGGCCGAAAAACAAGGGGTCGAGAAATATTTTTGGTGTCAGGGAATTGGAATAGGTGATTCCAAGTTCCGTTCCTAAGCGTTGTGTGAAGGGTTTGCTGGTTGTTGTGTTGCGAGGCTGGTGGGCCAGGGCATGTACCGCCACATTTTTTTGCCTGAAAATGATGGGGGAGGTATACCGCGTCATCGGCAAAGGCGAATAAATTTTTTCAGGAACGGTTAATTGTGTATTAGGTGAATAGGGGCCGGACTCGGGTGTTTCAATAATCCGGTCATACTGTGCCAGCCATTTAACATGCCGGTATTCCAGAAAACTATCTGCGGCGTACCCCAAGCCAATTCCAATGGCAAAAATAATCACAAATAATTTTACTGCCAGAAAAAAAGAGAAAGTGCGATAGACGATAAGGGCAGAATAGATGCTGAACGTCCCGAAGGTGAATACAAGCGTGGTCACAAATGCCGGGGAAAGTCCGGACATCATCATGGCCTGCGCCAGCATCAGGTCGAACGCGATCGGTAGAGGCATGAGCGTTCCCATAAAGGAGAGCAGGCTAAGATTTACCAGGTTAACCGGCATTCCAATTAGCTGGTCAAAACTCCAGAGATGGCTGGCAAGAGCTCCAAGCAAGCCTGCCAGCAACATAAGGGGAACCGTGCGGGTGAAAATATAGCGCATGCTTTTCCAGTAATCCAGGCTTGCGGATTTGAAAGCGGTCAGCCACGGTTCAGGGTCTAGATCGCAGGTTGCGGAAGGGTCGATTTCACAGACTTGGTTTTCCGGTACGGTTCGGGTTTTTTCTGAAATCAGGGGGACGATAATCAGGATTAAAATAAAAGTCGCCAGCAGTTTCATCACTGCCATGTAAAAAGGAAAAATCGAGAACAACATGGTGATGACAATGATGTTCAAGGTGGGGGAGCTGAACATAACTGCCAAGGCGGTTTCCATTTTGCTACCGGCTTCATACATGCCTTTGGCGATGGGTGCGACACAATTAACACAGACCCCTAGTGGGGTGCCTACAAACATTCCCATAAAACTGTTGCGAAAACGCTTGTCCGAAGGCTGGCGGGGAATGTATTTAAGCAGGGTATAGAATCCGGCCGCGAGAACCAGGCCAAACGCCATTCCGCGCCAGTTGGTCTCATACCAGTTCATAGTGGTATAAGCTACCCGTGTGATAAAGTTTGCATTTCGTGGAGCGTGAAAATGAGCCGCATGGGTGAGTGGGTCTTCAAACGCCTCACTGCCAGAGAGGGCAGCTTTGTTGTCTAAAGCTGGGTAGCGGGAAACCAGCCAGAAGCTGGATACCACCCCGATCATAAATACTAGAAGAATTATAAATTTGCGATTACGGGTCATTCAAACGTATTATCCAACATTTAAGGAAAACCCCCATGCAGGGGGAGGAACCGGGCAATGACTTTTAGGCCATATATTACATGAAAAATTGTAAATCAACCTAGTCCCTTAACAGGCGAGGTAGATTACAATTATTTATTAAGCCGAGCTAACTCTTTGTTAGCCAGAAAGAGTTATTGCACATTGAGTCCAGCGTCACGCTGGCACCTAGTGGAGGAAAAAAGATTTTGCAAACGGAAGATTCAGAATCCTCGACCCATTTTATCCAGAATATCATCGAGGAAGATTTAAAAACCGGGAAATATGATGGGCGGGTTCATACCCGTTTCCCTCCTGAACCCAACGGATATCTGCATATTGGTCATGCGAAGTCCATTTGTTTGAACTTTGGGCTGGCTTCGCAATATTCGGGCAAATGCAACCTGAGGTTTGATGACACCAATCCCAGTAAGGAAGAGGAAGAATATGTAAAAGCCATTATGGAAGATGTGCGATGGTTGGGCTTTGATTGGGAAGATCGGTTGTTTTACTCCTCAGAGTATTTTGACCAGCTTTACGAGTTTGCGGTTCGGCTGATAGAGAAAGGCAAAGCTTATGTCGATGCGTTGAGCCCGGATCAAATTCGTGAATACCGGGGTACGCTTTCAGAAGCAGGAAAAAATAGCCCCTATCGTGACAGGCCAACGGAAGAAAACCTGGACTTGTTTGAACGAATGAAGGCTGGCGAGTTTGCAGAGGGCGAAAGGGTCCTGCGGGCCAAAATTGATATGGCATCGGGTAACCTGAATATGCGGGATCCCGTGTTGTATCGAGTTTTAAAATCGTCTCATCATCGTACAGGGGACAAGTGGTGTATTTATCCCATGTATGATTTCACGCACGGCCAATCGGATTCCATTGAGCGGATCACCCACTCAATTTGCACCTTGGAGTTTGAGGATCATCGACCTCTCTATGACTGGTTCCTGAGTGAGCTGGATATCTATCGTCCTCAGCAAATAGAATTTGCCCGCCTCAACCTGAACTACACGATTTTGAGCAAGCGTAAACTTTTGCAGTTAGTGCAAGAGGGTCATGTGAACGGATGGGACGATCCACGCATGCCGACTTTGTCAGGCATGCGTCGTAGAGGCTATCCCTCTGAAGCGATTCGAGATTTTTGTGAGCGGATCGGTGTTTCCAAAAGCAATAGTACGGTAGATTTTGCTTTGTTGGAACATTGCGTGCGTGAAGATTTAAATCGGACATCTCCTAGGGTAATGGCGGTGGTTCGTCCTCTGAAAGTGGTGATTGAAAATTACCCGGAAGGTCAGGTGGAAGAGCTTAATGCCGAGAACAATCCCGAAGATCCAAAAGCCGGGTTCCGTAGCATCCCTTTTTCCCGGGTTCTGTATATTGAGAGGGATGATTTTATGGAAGATCCCCCAAAAAAGTTTTTCCGCCTTGCCCCAGGCAGGGAGGTCCGGTTGAAGCATGCTTACATTATAAAATGTGAGCGGGTGATTAAGGATGAAAAGTCAGGAGAGGTGATTGAACTACGTTGTACTTATGACTCGGAAACAAAAAGCGGCTCTTCTCAGGATGGCAGAAAAGTGAAAGGCACCCTGCACTGGCTTTCTGCGGCCCAAGCCCAGCGCGCCGAGATAAGATTGTACAATCATCTTTTCCTCAAGGAGAATCCCGGAGATGAAAAAGAAAACCCAGAATTGAAATCAAGTTTGAATCCCGATTCCGTTGAAATTATCCAGAACGGGTTCATCGAGCCCTTTTTGAAAGACGCGGCGGCGGGAGATCGTTTTCAGTTTTTACGGCTAGGCTATTTTTGCGTGGACAATATGGATTCCACTCCTGAGGCTCCGGTTTTTAACCGATCCGTAACGCTTCGTGATACCTGGGCGAAGATTGCTAAAAAGTCGGGTTGATCGCACCATAAAATTTTAAGTGGTGGCAGGTTGTCTCTTGGGAAGAGTGACGGTGAAGGTAGACCCTTCTCCCATTTGGCTTTCCACAGATATGCTACCTCCATGCCGGGAAACAATCTTCTTGCAGATTGCCAGACCAATCCCTGTTCCTTCGTAGGCTGTTCTTCCGTGTAACCTTTCCAGTGGGACAAAAATTCGTTCCGAGAACTTTTCATCAAGCCCAATTCCATTGTCTTGCACAGATATGCTCCAGCTCCCATTTTGGCTGGGCTGACTGTTCAGTTTGACGACAGGAGGAATGCCAGGTTGGTGGTACTTCAAGGCGTTTTCAATCAGGTTTTGCAATAGTTGCTGCATTTGAGATGGATCAGCCTCAATACGAGGCAGGTCACCGAGGATGACCTTCCCCTGGGTTTCCGCGAGCCGTGCTTCAAGATCATCGATGACGATATGTGAAATTTCTGTCAAGTCTACTTTCTGGAAAGGCTTTCCCTTGGCGGTTACCTGAGAGAGCTGAAGCAGGTCATCAATGAGTGCCTGCATTCGTTCGGCGGCATTTCCCATTCTTGAGAGGTAGCCCTGGTGTCGTTCACTTAATTGGGATCTGGCCTCCTGCAGGCGATCACTGAATATGGATATTTTTCTTAAAGGTTCCTGCAAATCATGCGAGGCGATATAAGCAAAATCCTGCAAGTCGCTGTTACTTCTTTTCAGTTCCTCCGCATACATTTTCAAATCGTCTTTCACATGGTGATTTTGAATGGCCAGTGCCGCTAAATTAGCGGTACTCCTGATTAATCTTACTTCTGCCGAATTGGGCTTGCGAGGCTGAGTATAATAAACGGCGAAGGTGCCCAATACATGTTCTTCAAAATCCATGATGGGAAAGGACCAGCAGGCCCTCAGTCCATTAGATAGAGGCAAGTCTTTAAATTTTTCCCAAAGGGGGTCTTGCGAAATGTCTTCCACCACAATGGTTTTTTTTAAGAAAGCCGCAGTTCCGCACGAACCCTGTTTGGGACCCAGCAAAATTGTTTTTGTGCCTCTTAAATAATCCGCAGGAAGGCTGGGGGCGGAACCGAAGGTAAGAATTTTTTTTGATTTATCTAGAATAAAAATGGAACCCAATAATCCATCGCTGTATTTTTCCACCTTTTGGCATAATCCATCCAGGATTTCCTGGAAAGGTTTTCCCGCCACGAGGTTCCCTAAAATGATGTTGTGATCAAGCAGATAATTTTCTGCGGTTTTCCGTTCAGTAATTTCAAATGCATAGACATTGACATAGCTGTGCTCTTCAACAGGGGAAAAGGTGAGAGAAAAATAACGCCCGGAAAACTCCAATTCAACTATTCTATTAGCGTGTTGTTCAAACGCGTCACGTGCCATTTTTTGCCATTCAGGTGGCAGGGCCTTGGTGGGAGTCGCGTTTGATAATTGCAGTAACGGGAGGCTAGCTGGATTGAAGTAAAGGAGATCCCCGTCTTTGGAGATGCGGAGAACGGGATGCGGGTTTTCCTTGGGCAGGCGGGAGAGCCACTCAATTTTCGTGCCTTTTTCAAGATTCTCCTCGGAGGAAACATCCATAGTGTGTTCGAGCAAGGCATAATCCTCGTCGTAGGTATTGTAGGCGCTATCCACTGCATTGAGGAAGCCTTCCCATTGCGGAGGAATATTTTTGAGTTCACCTAAATACTTTTTGATCTGCCGAAGAAGTAATTTATGTTTCATTTTAATAAATACTATATTTCTGTAAAGGTAGTGATGGACATGGTCTGATTATGCAGGTGGGAATGCATGGAATTTGCAATAGGAGCGATCTCACCATAGGAATAAAATCCGGTTAATTGGGTTTTGGGACCAAATATTTCTTCAACAGCTTCAATTTCTTCTTCCACCCGTTGTTTCAATATAATTTTCCTTCCTATGCAACTCATGAGAATTGCCATGCCAGGGGACGAAGCCCCTGAGTCCCGGCATGCTTTAGTGGCTTCTTCTGCCCCACTGACAAGGTTGTCTATATTAGTTTTCATGAGTTGTACGGTGCCTCCTTGTTCCAAGTCGCCAGCAAATGTCATGCTCCCGGTCTTTTCGTCCATGCCTAAAATCGTGCGCACAACTCCCTTTTCCATTTGAGAGGTTTGATAATAAAGGGGGAAATAAAAACATTGGGTAGGGAGATCTTGAATGCGGTCTCCGAGGTATTTTTTATACAATCCCAAAGCTGGTTCTCCGTCCAGTTCATATAGAACATTGTTTTCAGAACTGGTTATCTTGCGTTCAGGACCGAATGGCTTAAAACCACTGACTGAGCCATAATGGACTTTCAAGTGGGTTCCGTAAAACCCTAAAGCTGTTACTACTTTACTTTCAGGCATCTGATTGGCACCGACCAGGGTTTCCTTAAACTCTCCTCCATCTCCAGTCAGGCCCCCGGTAATCACTACGCCTTTCGGTAAATGTTTTATCATTCCCTTGACTAACTCCGATCCATTCACATTTAAACCATCGGCCAGAATAAAGACATGGCACAGTCCCTCCTGATCCAATGTGCGCACCAACTTTTCACCAATGGATAAACTGTCTTTTCGATTTTTTATTTTTACATGAATGGGTTTTATGACGGTGTTTTCAAACCGGATGGCCGTAGCCACTAACGAGTTATCATAAACGCGGGTTTTTAAAATTTCGCCTGCGGTGGAACCACTGAGGATATAGGCATGTGGGTAAGATTGGCGAATTTTTTCGAAAAGAGTTTCATTTTTCAAAATTGAGGGAGGACCAAAGAGTAGTACTAACTGGGCATCTTCCAGTGCACCAGAGTCCGTCTCGCCAGACCAGCCTTCTTTGTGAGACCATCCTATTTGCTCAGTTTTCATAAAACCAACGTTATGTGTTTTTTCAAGGGTTATGGAAAATATAGCAATTTTATAGAGGTTTAAACAGTCAAATTTAAGCAGGGTAGCCATAATGGGGATCAGAGTATTATTTAGGATAGATATATTGAAATCGTTGAACTTAATGTGTGTATGTAATGGGTTAATAAAGTTTATTGAGAAAAGAGTATTAACGCCAATTTTTATTAGTCATTGAGGGGTTTTCTATGATTCTTCATTTCTCTTTGACAGGTTTTTACAAGTGTGCTAAAAATCTTCAAGCCTGAAAACAGGCTGTTACTTACCTTACGAGGAGTTTTATGGAAGTCAGGATAAGCCGGGATGTTCTTCTGAGCGGGGTGCATAAAGTGCAGGGAATCGTTGAACCGAAAGGGGCGATGCCCATCCTTTCCCACCTGCACCTGTCGGCGGAGAAAGATAATATTTGCATTCGAGCCACAGACTTGGAAATAGGTACCTTGGGCCATTATTCGGCGAATGTGACCACGCCAGGGGCTGTCACACTCAATGCCAGAAAAATCTTTGACATTGTCCGCGAACTTCCTGATGAAGAAATCTATCTGAAAAAAGAGGAAAATAACTGGATCACTTTAAAGTGTGGGAAATCCAAATTTCGTTTACCTGGGCTTGCCCCGGAGGATTTTCCGCCTTTGCCGGAATACAGTGACAAGCCGTTATTAGAATTTGATAGCAAAATATTGAAGGAAATGATTCGAAAGACCTTTTTTTCAGTTTCTCCTGATGAGACCCGGCAGGCACTGAATGGTCTATTGCTGGAAACAGAGGGTGACAGCGCAAATCTGGTGGGTACTGATGGGCATCGGTTAGCAATGATTTCCCGGCCGGTAAAATCAAATGCTGCAAAAGGAGAGACTTTAAGTTTTCTTTTGCCTAAAAAAGCGTTGTCTGAGTTACTGAAGTTAATGGAAGATGAAGATGCAACATTTGGGTTCTCCTCGCAAGATAATCATTTAGCTTTCATTTGTGGCAAGCAGGTGATTGTGTCCCGCAAAATTGACGGAAAATTTCCCAACTATCGGCAAGTTATTCCTGGGGATAATCAGTTAAAGGCCAAGGCCAGCAAAAATGATTTGACCCATGCCTTGAAGCGTGTGGCTCTACTTGCAGATGAAAAGTCGAAAATGGTTCGCTTCGAAATCCGGAAAGGCAACCTTACTCTGACTTCAGATAATACAGATCTAGGAGCAGCCGTTGAAGAAATGCCTATTGATTATGATGGAGAAGAGGTCTCCATTGGGCTCAACGCAAAATATGTTTTGGATATCTTAAACGTCATTGAAGAGGATACGGTGACCCTTAATCTAAGAGACCAAAACCACTCTTGTCTGTTTACCGTTGCGGATGACGACCAATATAAGAGCATTGTCATGCCGATGCGTCTATAAGGTGCTTTGTTAAAGGTCGAAAAACTGATCCAGTTTTTTATCGCTTCTTGGTGTTTTTCCCGTAACGCCTTCCCAGATTTCCTTAGTTTCCATACAAAGATAAATATTTAATTCTTGCGAGCGGGACTTTAGATAACCGCGTATGGTTTCGTAAGCTCTGTTTCTTAAGGGGCGAAGATAGCGGAACTTACCATCCTTGCTGGGCTGGTGCTCACTGGTAAACAAGCGAGTCTCAGGATGGCGATTTTTAATGATGGATTTCAGGTTGGGGCGGTATCGAAAGCTTCCCAGGCTTACCCACTCCACTTTATTGATGGGGACGGTATCGCACACTGTATTGACCAACTGCTGGTAGGCCTCCTCCCAACCGGGCATTAAAATGATAGGGTCAAAATGGAATCCGATTCGATAGCCTTTCTCCAGGCATGCTCGGGCAGACTCAAGTCTTTGCACCAAACTTGGTGTTCCTTTTTCTTCCAGATCAATGATTCCTTGTGGGTTCAATGACCAGGAAACAATAATGTTTGTCGGGTCGGGATGATTCAACAGGTTAGAAATCTGGTCTGATTTTGTTTTTAACTCCAACATGGCATTCGACTGCTGGTTGAAAAAGGGAAGCAGGTAGGACGTGTACGGGACAATGGCATCCAGAGCCAGGCTATCCGTCAATTCACCTGTTCCGACTCGAAAATTGCGATCAGGGTATTGTGTGAACACTTCTTCCAACTCGCCAATCAGGTCTTCAACATTAACGTAAGCCATCTGCATGGGGTTGTTTCCCAAAAAATCCTGCAGGAAACAATAAGAGCAATCATAGATGCAGTTCTTCGATAAGTTAACGACATAATAATTGCAACACACCATACCCGGACTGATACCCGGACACTTCTTCAGAAAGGAACCTTTAAAGTGGGATAATGCCAACCGCTTCTTTTCTTTTCCAAACACATCGTACTGTGAAGATTTCATTTGTTCCATGAGGATGGATATATCCCTAAACTCCTGTCGGGGAACTTCAGGGAGCCGCGAGAGGATTTCCCGCGCCAGGGGGTACTGTTGAACTCCTTCTTCCAGAAAAATAATTTCAGGCTGATAATTCAGGGTCGCAGGGCTAGAACCTATTGTATTAATAGACATTATCTTATATACTGGATTTGTTTGTAAGGCAGTCTCGGTTGCTTTTTGCTTTCATAATTTCTTTTATGGAGGCTTTTTTTAAACCCCAGTTGTTTCCCCGAAATTTATTCTTGATTTGAATAGTCACTGTAGCATTTAACTGTAAGGAAAGAAAATGGACATCCCTACCTCCTCGCTTCATAGCCAGAATATCCAAACAAAAATTCGATTTCCATTTAGATTTGGATTTATCTTTCTCTTCATAGTTTCGGTGGGGTTAAATATTCATTTTCTATATTTTGATCAGGAAATTGATGTTGCTGTCGCATCTGTGCCGCAGGAAGCTGAAAAATTATTGCAGGACTTTCCGGAATCCTCTCAGGTGCAAGTATTACACAATGAAACTCCTCAACTCGTCAAAACTTCTGAAGCTATTATCAAGCCGGCATCGTTCACCGTCTCATCTGCCACCCTATTGGAAGGCAAGACGATTCACTCTTTAAGCTTTAAAGTCCGAAACTCGTTGAATTATACCGTATGCAAAATAATGTCTCGTGACGAAGGTTGTGCGGCACTTTCAGCACATCTGGGACGACTTATGGCATGGTTCATGGATATCAAAAAGAGCATGAGAAATGGTGACAGCCTGGAAGTGGTCTACCAGAAACTGGAAGGACCCGAGCAGTTTAAAATCCTCAAACTTTCTTATAAAAGTAAATTATTTGGCAAAACATTTGAGGCTTTTTACTTTGATGAGTTTGATCCGAGAAACGGAGGATATTTTGATAATGAAGGAAATGAAATTGCTCAACGAATTGTGGAGGCTCAGAGTCCCATTCGGCAATATATTGAAATTACATCCCTGCCTGGAGATTTTCGTAAAGGGATAGGGGGGCATTCCGGGACAGATTTTAAAGCGGAAGTTGGAACGCCCATTTACTCCGGTTTTGCTGGAAAAGTTACCCGCGCAAACTGGAATGTGCGGGCGAATGGCTATTGCGTGGAAATTGACCATCCAAAACTGGGGATCAAAACTCTATATCTCCACTTGAGTCGGGTGAAAGTCAAACCTGGCCAGATCGTTCAGGCGGGTCAGCAGATTGCAGAATCGGGGAACACCGGGAGAACCTTTGCTCCTCACCTGCACTATGAGATCCAGAAGCGAAAAAATAAGAAAATAATATATAATCCCTTCACCTTCAAGCACCATAAAAGTTATACCCGTAAAATCCCTTCCCAGTATTATTCAACTTTCCAAAAAACTGTAGAGCTCTATAATTCTGTGATAAAAGAAAGCTGACCACCGGGCAATACCCCTTCGGGGCATGAGGGCGAATGAAAGCTACCATGCGCTCGGAGAAAGTGGCAACAGCTTGCTGGCAACGGTAAAATATAGTTTGATAAGCCGAACTAACTTTTTACTTGCCGAAAGAGCTACGGTTCACCGGGTCCAGCGTCAGGCTGGCTGGTGAGGGGGCTATGTTTTAGGGGGACTTTCTGTGAAAAGAAAACGAAAGCGAGGCAAAGGAAAAAAGCGAATTCGCATTCGTATTGGAAAAATTATTTTTGATATTTGTTTATGCTTTGTAGCTCTTACGATAATCCCTGTTTTGTTTTACAGGTTTGTAAATCCTCCCACAACACCCCTGATGTGGATACGCTGGATGGAAAGTGGTACCCAGCAAAATCTTCCCCGAAGTCTGAATGCCTGGATGCCCATTGAAAAGGTTTCGCCGAACCTTTTGAAGGCGGTTATAAGTGCTGAAGATCAGAAATTTTTTTCCCATGATGGGTTCGACTGGTTGGCCATCGAATACGCGATTCAAACCAATCTCACGACAGATAGGAAAGTGGGGGCCAGCACAATTTCCATGCAAACTGCCCGAAATGTATTCCTGTGGCAAGGCAGGACCTGGTTAAGAAAATTGCTGGAAAGTTATTTTACGGTATTAATTGAAATTTTTTGGAGTAAACAGAGAATTCTTGAAGTCTATGTGAATGTGATTGAATGGGGAGATGGTATATTCGGTTGCGAACAGGCAGCTCAGACTTATTTTAAGCATTCGTCAAAAATTATATCTCCCGTTGAATCAGCTTGGATGGCGGCTGTGTTGCCTCTTCCTCGCCACTGGACACGGAGACCTACACCGGCACATGTGCAGGCTCGACAACTCAAGGTTTTGGATGCTATGCCGCACATACGAATTATCAATAAATGATTAAGATCGAAATATCTAAAACGCTTCAAGGAAAAATCCGCAATGGATACCCTTGGGTTTTCAAGTATCAGGTACAAAACAAGATTCCTGAAGGGAAACAGGAATACCTGGGAGTGATTTACGATCATAAAAACCGCTTTTTGGCGGTGGGTTTGTGGGATCCCTTCTCAGATCTTTGTTTCAGAGTGTTGAACCTGGGAGAACCTAAGGAAATTAGCCGAGAATTTTTTCAGAAGCGCCTTCAGGCAGCCATTAAAATTCGTGAGGATCTAAAATCGCAAGCAACAACGGGATATCGGGTCATTAACGGTGAAAACGACAGGTTTCCAGGGTTGGTACTGGATCGCTATGAAGACACTCTGGTTTTGAAATTGTATACCGCAAGCTGGTTTCCGTTTTTGGATGAACTTTGTGAATTGTTTCAAAAAGAATTTAAGAGTCAGCAGGTTGTTTTGCGATTATCCCGGAATGTGGACAAGTTTTCGAATGACGATTCAATATACCGAGATGGACAAGTTTTGTATGGCGAGGGGAAATCAGGCTGGGTGCAATTCAAGGAAAATGGATTGAACTTTATCGCTGATGTAATTGAAGGGCAAAAGACCGGATTTTATCTGGACCAAAAGGATAACAGGTTAAGAATAAGGGAAATGTCTAAAGGTTTATCCGTATTGAATGTCTTCAGTTATTCGGGAGGGTTCTCGGTTTATGCTTTGGCGGGCGGGTGCAATTCTATAGTGGAAGTGGATTATAATCCATTCGCTTTAAAGACATCATTGCGAAACTTGAAATTAAATTTTCCCGAAAAAACTTTTCCATCGGAAAACTTTATCCAAAGGAAAGGCGATGCGTTCCAAATACTAGCGCAGTTAAAATCCGAAAAGTGCTATTTTGATTTAGTGATTTTGGACCCCCCCGCATTTGCAAGAAAGAAGAAGCATAAAGCGTCAGCTCTGGATGCCTACACATCCCTGGCGAAAGCGGGAGCGCAATTAACGTCGGGAGTATTGTATGCAGCTTCCTGTTCGGCGCATGTGCCCGAAAAAGAATTTTATGATGCGGTTAACCTTGGAATTCGCTCTGCAGGAAAGAAATTCAAAGAAATTGCGAGAACGGGGCATGCCCAGGACCATCCGGCAACTTTTCCCGAAGCGTTCTATTTGAAATCGGCCTATATCAAGATAGGGCTATAAGCCCAAAAAAATCAGAGGGTTATGGGGCGAGGCGACGGTGTTGGTTGGGCGCTGAAACGATTATTGGTTAATACTTGCAAAACTAAATTGAGAGTCAGTTTACTACCTTCAGCATCAGCTGAAAAGAAAATCAGATTATCTTCTCTTTTTAGCTTTTGCTTTTTTCTTAGCTACTTTTTTCTTAGCTACTTTTTTCTTAGCTACTTTTTTCTTAGCTACTTTTTTCTTAGCTACTTTTTTCTTAGCTACTTTTTTCTTAGCTACTTTTTTCTTAGCTACTTTTTTCTTAGCTACCTTTTTCTTTGCTACCTTTTTCTTAGCTACCTTTTTCTTAGCTACCTTTTTCTTAGCTACTTTTTTCTTTGCAGGTTTTTTCTTTGCAGCTTTTTTCTTGGTTGCCATCAAGATCTCCTTTCGTACATCTTTCGGTATTCGTTTCAGCGCCCAAATACCGTATATCATTTTATGTTATAAGCATTTTATGTCAAGCGAATATTAATAAAAATTAATGTTTTGGACGGATTGTTAAATTGTTGTAAAAATCATAAACGAGAAATTTGTGGAGGCAATCTGTGGTTAACCATAGCAAACCCGCATTAATAAAGGGAGAAAGGCCTTGCTTGTTTTTTTTTTGGTTATGCGAGTATACTGAAATTGTTTTCCCGGTGCTTTGAAATAAATTAAAAAATAATTTAAAAATTTAGGAATGTTTTGTTTAAAAAATTCAAATTTAATCAGTTCGAAACATTTCCTGAATTGGTTCATGCCATAAGTCCTCGTTGTTTTAAAAATGATCAAGGGGAAACCGAGGAGTTTTTTTTTCAGGAAAAAGATAAGTATGGAGAAACAAACTATCATGTGAAAAGGTTTTTGGAGTCCATTGGGATAACAAACAACGACCTTTATTTAGTCAATCAGGTCCATGGCGACAAAATTTTTATATTGGATGATTCAGGCCTCGTTAATAGTGAGGTGGTAAAAAAATCAGCCGACGCTTTGTTAACTGATATTCCCGGAAAGCCTATCGGAGTTTTTACTGCTGACTGTCTTCCTATTTTGATTTATGACCCGCGACTAAAGGTAATAGGTGCTATTCACGCAGGAAGAAGAGGGTCGGAGCAAAATATTCTTTTAAAGGTAGTTAGAGAGATGAATCGTGTATATGGATCCCGTCCTAAAGAGTTAATTGCGGGTATTGGGCCGGCAATTGGAGGATGTTGTTATGAGGTGGAAGAGGCTTGCATTCAACCTTTTAGAAAAATGCTGCCCGATGATACCCATTGGTGTCGGTCCGGTCTGCCAGGGAAATATTTTTTGGACTTAATTGCGGTGAATAAAATGGAGGGTGAAAAAGCCGGACTTCTTCAGGAAAATATTTTTTCAATAGACCAGTGTACCTGTTGTTCTACTCGAAATTTGTATTCCTATCGACGCGAAGGGAAGACGGGAAGAATCCTGACAACTATCATGTTGCGTTCATGAGAGATGTCCAACTTTAGATTTGAGGATTATGATCGATAATATTTTTAAAAAGAACCAATTTGGCGAGAAGGCTTTACCCTTTCCAGTTGATTGGGTGAGAACCCAGCCGCGTAAGGTTGAAGATATTTTGTCCGGCCTGTCAGTGGAAGAGCAGGTGGGGTATATTCTTGGACTTGATCCACAACTCCAGCAAAACCTTCTTATGCTTTCCGAAAAAGCAGTTGAGGTGACTCAAGCGCTCCCTGTGGAAGAGGTCTACAACTTGATTAAAGAGGTGGGCAGAGAGGATTCTCTTTTGGTTTTATCAATGGCCTCCCCGGATCAGCTGCAGTATGTTTTTGATTTGGAATGGTGGCAGGGTGACAAATTTCAACCTAAACGAGCATTAGATTGGATCGCTTTATTAGATCAATGCCAAGACCCTGGAACCCTGGAATGGTTTTTGAGTGAGGATTTTGACCAAAAGGTTGTGCTCTTTCAGGCTTTTTTCAAAATCTTTAAGAAGGATGAAATGACAGATTCCTATGACGGTGTGGAGGGACTGGAACATTTTACTCTAGATGGGGTCTATGATATTTTTTTCAAAATAGAAAACAGTAAAGAAATAAAAAAACTTTTACTTCTGCTTGCTGAAAAAGATCAAAACCTTTTATACAACCTTTTTGAAGCGGTTATTTGGTATCCCGTTACCCTGACCGTAGAGAAGGCTTACCAATGGAGAATAGTCCGCACTGGCGAAAGAGGCATCCCGGAATTTCAAGAAGCAATGGGTATCTATAGCCGTTTAGATCCGGAATCCTTGAAATTAAAACTATCCTCTGAGGAAGAATTTTCCTCAAGCCAATTAGGGCCTTCCCCCCGATATCCACTGGCTTATTTAGACGACACTTTATTTTTAACTCAATGCCTAGCTAATCTGGAAAATGAAAGCCGAAATGAAGCTCTACGCTGGGAACTAGTGTGTCTGGCCAACAAGGTCATTATTGCTGATGGATTGGATTTGTCATCCACGGATGTCCGACACCGGGCTCTGCGAAAAACGCTGGGTTATATAAACATTGGTTTGGAACTGGGGGCAGAAGGTGATCCTGAAAAGGGAGTTGCCTTGCTGAATCAAGTTTGGATTCAGTCTTTTTTCCAAGTGGGTTACGAGCAATTAAGGCAGGTTCGATCTGCCGCAACCACATTTATTAATGAAAACGGTTCCTATGTCGAAAATTTTATCTCATCGGGAGACAAAGAAAGACTGGGTGCTTTGGTTTTTCGGTTTCCGCAAATTGCCGAATTACTTCATGACGAGGATTCTTTCAATTGGAGGGATCCAAAATCCATTAAGGATGTAGAGGTTATCAATGACTTTATAACCCGATGGAAATTTTATAGTCGTTTCGCAAGACAGGGGTTGGGGCTGGACGAGTCAACATTTTTATCTTCGTTGAATGAGTTTGATTACCCAGACACCCGGGAAGCTTTAAACCTGTTAACCTTATTAACAACAGCGCTCGCTAGATATGTTTTGTTTAGTCAGATATCCTGTGAGCCACTTCCTGATGTGGCGGCAAAGAGTTTTCTGGAAATCATCTTTTTACCAGGTATTTTCCGGGATGAAGCAAAGGTGTGTAATGAAGATTTAATCACTTCGTTTGAGCAGGAATTGTTTAAAGCTCCTATGGCTTGGACGGACTTGGATAAGACATATTTAAGAGAATTGCTCACTGAATGCTCTAAAAATCTTGAGGCTCAATTTGGAAGTCTGGATATCACCCGTCCTATTGAATGGAAGTTTGCTCACGGTCTTTGCATCCGGTCAGCGGCCGATGGCAATGAGCAATAGCTTATTACCCCTTTTGGGCATGAAATTTTTGGAAGGGAATATCATAGCCTCCGCGCTGAGAGGGGATTTTTATTTTAAATTCAGGCAAAAAAGTGTAGACTTCGCACTTCAATTGTATCCCAAGCCAGAACCCTTTAATTATATGGACAGGTAGATAATGACCGATCCCAAAAAAACTGATACTCAACCCTCGAAAGAAGAACCTGCACTTTGGGAATCCTATGGTTCATTTCCGGTTTGGTCGTTGAAATTGATAAATGCATTGACTCCAGATTTTCTGATAACGAAGTCTCCGGCTCCCAAAAGAAAACTTCCCCAGTAAACTTAACTTTTTTCTATTTATAATGAGACCCATTCAACGGGCATTGATAAGCGTATCGGATAAAACCGGTATATTGGATTTCGCTCTAGAGCTCCAGAAATTTGGTGTTGAGATACTTTCTACCGGAGGTACTGCCGATTTGTTGCGTAAGGGCGGAATTCCTGTAATACAAGTATCCGACTATACCGGTTTCCCTGAAATGATGGATGGGAGGATCAAGACGCTTCATCCCAGGGTCCACGGTGGAATTCTTGCGCGCAGGGATGTACCCGAGCATGTCAAGGCAATGGAAGATCATGGAATCAGGCCCATTGATCTGGTGGTGATCAACCTGTATCCATTTGAGCAAACGGTTGCACAAAAGGATTGCCGTTTAGAAGATGCTATCGAGAATATAGATATTGGTGGCCCCGCGATGGTTAGGTCCGCGGCAAAAAATTCCCAGGATGTGGTTGTGATTGTAAATCCGAAAGATTACAGCAGGGTTCTCGAGGAAATGAAGGTCGAAGAGGGGGCGGTGACACTCAATACATGCAGGCAGTTGAGTCGGGATGCATTCGCGCACACAGCTCGATATGATTCTTTGATCTCAACGTATTTAACTGAAAAATGGAATGATGAAGCCAGCTTTCCTTCTACGCTGAATCAACCTTTTGAAAAAGTGCAGGAACTCCGCTACGGTGAAAACCCGCATCAGTCCGCCGCATTATATAAAGAAAGTTCTCCATTGCCTTCTGAGATCATCTCGGCCAAACAACTCCAGGGCAAGGAGCTGTCTTTCAATAATTTTATAGATTTAAATGCCGCTTGGGAGCTGGTCAAGGAATTTGATAAGGGTGCTGTAGTGATTATCAAGCATACCAATCCATGCGGGGTGGCACTGGGCGAAGACCAATTAAATACATTCACACTGGCCCGTGAAGTGGACCCGACCTCTGCATTTGGAGGAATTCTTGGGTTCAATAGACGGGTTACCGCTCAAACTGCAGAGGAAATCGTAAAAAATTTTGTTGAAGCGGTTGTGGCCCCCGGTTTCGACCCAGAAGCTTTAAAATTATTTGCTGCGAAAAAAAATGTTCGCCTAATGGAGATGCCGCAAATGGAATCTCCTACAAATAATGTGAAGTATGACTTGAAACGGATAGGTGGGGGACTATTAGTTCAAAGTCCAGATACGTTGACTTACATTGAAGACCAACTCAAGATAGTGAGCGAAAGAAAGCCCGATGATCGGGAAATGGAAGATATGAAATTCGCCTGGGTTGTGGCTAAACATGTTAAATCTAATGCCATCGTTTATGCTAAAGATAAGGAAATCTTGGGTATTGGTGCGGGGCAAATGAGCCGGGTTGATTCTGCCCGCGTTGCGGTTGAGAAGGCATGTAAACCTTTAAAAGGTGGGGTAATGGCTTCCGATGCCTTTTTCCCCTTCCGGGACTCCGTAGATGAAGCTGCAAAAAATGGAATAACCGCTATTATTTCCCCTGGTGGCTCTATTCGCGATGAAGAAGTTCTGCAAGCGGCTAATGAACACAAAATAGCCATGGTGTTCACCGGCACCCGTCACTTCAAGCATTAAGCACCCCTCAACCCCTTTTATTTGTTATTCGCCAGTTGTCCGAGCGGCGTTCGGCGGGGTTCAATTCCTTTTTCGTTCCTGAACTAGAGCTTAGAAACGATATAAACCTCCTGTTTTAAGCAGCCACTCTTCAGCAGATAATAATCTTTGTTCAGGGGTAAACAGTTTTTACCAAAAACCGATAAGTTATGAAGGTTGGTCTGGATTTTCGCAACAATTTAGTGCTTTTAGAAAAGTGAGTTCCCCGATTAATCATTCAGGGTAAAAAAATATGAAAAAACTCATCAAACTACTGATCTTCGGAGGCCTGATTTTTGGAGGATGGCAGGCTAATCTTCGTTGGGAAGAGTTTAAGCCTGTGTTAGCGGAGCTCGAGGAAAAGAATCCCGAAAAATACGCTCAAATGGTTGAAGAGGCCAAGTCTTTTCATATAAAAGAAACTCAGAATCTTTATCAGGAAATTGAGTCCATGACCAAGGAGGATGTGATCGGCCTCCGTTATGAAAAATGGCGGGCCAAAAGAAGAGCTGACAAGGAGTTCCACGAAAAATATTACGATGACGAATTACTGAACCGAATTGAGGTACAAAAAGCTCTCCTTGAAGATTACCAATCCCGGGAAAATGAAATACGAGAATTAAACACACTCCAACCTGTTAAAGTCAGGTTTGAGGAATGGAAAAAATCTGAAATCTGGCAGAAGCGGCTCATCCTCCATGAAAAATGTGTGAAGTATGTGAAAAAGGAAATAAGGGATGAGGAGGTTTTCCGGCAAGGTCTGGAAATTTATAAAGTTTCAACCCTTATGGCTCGACTTTCGAATAAACCGTATTCCGTGGAATTGCTTTGCAACGATCTGGTGCCGGTTGCACAGTCTCCAGAGAGAATCCAGAAGACGATCTTACGTTTGAAAGAGACCTTAACCTATAAATATTTTATTCAGTTTTTAGGAGAAGTTGGCATCCCCAGAAGGGAGGTTGTTTCCTTCAAAGATGAACTGGAAGGCAAAGTGAGGAATTACAACGATTCTTGAATCCAGATGCTGGTTAAATTTATTATGAGGATTTTTGAGGTTGTTCCTTTTCTACGGGATGGGTTTGATTTAGGTTGTCTGTCAATAGCGTGATCGCAGTTGCCAATTGTTTGAGTTCAGTATTGGATTTTATTTCGGGAAGCTCTGTAGTTCCTTTCTCCTCCGCATACCTTACCAGTTTTTTCAGGGGCTTAATCACCATGCTGATAGTATAGAGTCCGCCAATAATAGATATCAAGCTTCCAAAAATCGCCATTCCAACCATCTCACTTTTTAATTGTCTGGCACTGCGGACAATTCGATCCTTTAATAGCTCCATTTGATCTGGAGTTAAAGTTTGGGTATTCATGGTCTCAACAATTCTCTCAACCTGCCCAAGTTGGACGTAGAGAAAGAATGCTGCATAGCCCAAACATGAGATGACAACGATGTAGCCGGTCATTAGCAGATTAATAATGCTCTTTTTTTCTCCTGGAAGTTCATCCCGGAAAATGGAATTACGCTTCATAATTTATCCGGTGTTTTGAATGCAGATAGGAACCGCATTCCCAGTACGGGGTAGAGGGAAGCATTCTTGTATCTGCTCCAGGTTTGTTTCAATCTGTTGTAACGTTCACCTGTGGAGGGATGGGTGCTCATAAATATTGAGTTCCCGTTTTCTTTGCTTGCGCCCAGCTTGTGAATGAAGTTTTGGAGTCCGCCGGGATAGTAGCCCATGCGGTAGGCGAACTCACGCCCATACCGGTCAGCCTCAAACTCAAGATTTTTGTCCAGACCCTTGGTGAAAAGGACGTTGGAAACTTCATCGATCAACTTATCAAACAGTCCCGGGTTTTTATCCATCACTGTTAACGTCAGGGCACTGACTCCTTGCAGACTCCTGCTTCGCTCCAAAGTTTGTAGTGCGTGTTTTTGAGTAATATGAGCAACTTCATGCGCCAGAACTCCTGCTAACTGGGCCTCATTTTTGATCATCTTTAACAATCCAATGCTGACAAAAACATAACCCCCTGGGGTTGCGAAAGCATTGGGAAACTCTGTGTTTAAAATCGCAAAATGGTAGTCAATATCAGGGCGGTTAGAAACATCCGCAACGGCTTGCCCTACAAGATTGATGTAACTCAGCAATTTAGGATCATTGTAGACACCCCCATAGCGACTAAATACTTCAATTGCTAATCTGCCTCCAATTGCTTTCTCTTCTTGGTAAGCAATTGGTTGAAGAGCTTGAAGGGTGTTCACACTTTGTTTTAGTATATTGGAGGTTTTTTTATCAAACACTCCCAGCGATTGACCTAAACCGATCAATCCACCATTGCCAGTACTTTGTTGCGATTCAGGAGGTGGAGACGTTGGTTCCTCTATCGTAATATCTAATTCTTTTGGTTGTGGTTCGGGTTGCGTGGCCTTCTCCACATCCTTCAGTATTTTTCCCAAATTGAAGGAATAAGAGGGAGCGGCCCAGAATAAAAAGACACCCAAGCTCAAACAGAGAAAAGAAAACCCGAAAATTTTAATATTGATTTTGCGCATATTTAATTTTTATTGGGAATACTCACCCAGTTTACCTTCTTCAAGAAACCGGTCCAGTTGTCCGGGCCGAACTATAAAATCTTCCATATCTTTAACCGCCTGAATGCTTTCAGAGGTAGCCCCTTTTTCCCGGGCATGTTGCTCAGAAATTGGACTCAAACCCCTGATGCTGGAACCTGAAGCCGATTCCCGGGCGGCCATTCTCTGGTTTCCTCCCAGGGCGCCGAGTACATCCCCTTCACCCTGTCCACCCGCCGGAGCTTTCTTAGAAAGCTTGAAACGGAAAACCCAGCCAGACTTTCCGCCTGTGGAAACCTGAAAAAATTTACCAGATTTTTTCTTCACGTTAACCGGAGTTCCTTGTTCGAGTTTGCTCAAAACTTTGGATCGTGCTGAAGCTTCGGCCTGTAGTTTGGTGCGCGATTTTTTAACGTACCAGGTTTCAGCGGCAGCCAATTGGGGAAGTAAAAGAACCGCTGTTCCAATCAGCAATATTAAAAATCGAATGAAAATGGGCTGATGCATATCATGATTTGTAGCAAAATTTATTGAATGGTTCAAGCTTCTCCCAAACTGGGCTAAACGTCAACCTCAATTTCCCTGGTAGGGATCAAAGCCTAAAACTTTATTGGGAGCAGAAGGGGCTCACGTCACTTTTCGTTTGCCATGCATGGCAAACTCTTTTCTCAATCGAGGCCAGTTGAAGGCTGAGCCAGGGTCGTATTTGCACTCCACTCCGCTTTCACCTTTTTGAACATGAGCATGGCCCAAGATACCTGAAAACTTGGAATAGTTCTTTAACCGGTCCAGAGGATGTCGGCCAGATTTTTTATCAAAAGGCACTTGCAGCTTAATTTTGGGCAGAAGACGGTTGATTCCTATGCTGAGTTTGATCAAGGCTTGATATTGTTCCTCTGTAAAATCCCACATGCGGACTATTCGGCCATTGATCTTTTTGCTGAAGTATCCCCTTTCACCATGAGTGCGTGAGGGAGTGATTTGAAATCCGGCTACCTGAAGGTTTTTACGGTAGTTCTTGGGCAAATCCAATACCCATTGACCTTTTTTCTTTTTGTATTTGTCATGGTTGGAAGGGAGCCATTCTGATTCGAGGGCCAGAGCTTCCGATGCGAGGTTGGCCATTTCGACATGAACCGCTCTTTCGTTTCCTTGCCGATCATCTGCAGGCGCGGTATTGGTCTTCCAGTACAAGTCGCAGGTCTGGTAAATGGTGCCATCGAGATCCAGGTAAAAATGACTACCCTTGAATGAACTTTCCGCCATCAATTGATGGCAGTGGAAGGAACTGTAGCATGCATCGTAATGCAAAACGAACTGATGAACGTGCTGAACCAGTTCTTCGTATGCTGATTGAGAATTGAGAATTTTATAGGCTGAATCTTTTTTGGAGGGTGCGTCATTGAGCTTTTGATCGTGATGGGAACAGGTAGATCGGCCTCTCTTGTTAGGGCACACAAACCCTTCGTCCCATAAGACCACGCGGGTTCCAATATCAACTTTTTGACCGCAGGCAATGATATTTTGATTCATAATTGGATCTAATCAAAAACAGGGTGATTAGGACCTGATGGGGGCTGTGGTTTTTAGGTGCTATTCGGCGGTGCTTCCCCAATGAAGTTTTTTTCTCAGAGTTTGATAGTAGTTTTTTCCGGGGGCCTGCACCAGCTTTATCGAAACCTGAGTCTTTTCTGCTGCAAGTATATCTCCAGACTTCATGGCACAACCCACTTTTCCATCAAGCGTTATTCTGACATCTTCGTCTTCATGGCGCTTGGTCAGTTGGACTTTGATTCTGGATGTGTCCGGTACCACAATGGGTCGGTTGGTCAGAGTAAAGGGACAAATCGGACTTAAAACCAAAGCTTCCATGCTGGGGTGGATGATGGGTCCTCCCGCTGATAGAGAATAAGCGGTGGAGCCAGTTGGTGTGGCTATGATCAATCCATCTGCCCGGTATGATGTCATGGGTTGGTCGTTAACCTGTACTGTAAGGTCGATGATTCTTGCAAGAGCACCCTTATTGATCACAATATCGTTCAATACGTTAAAATCATGCATTTTTGTATCACCTCGCCAAAGGGAGGCATTCAGCAACATACGTTGCTCAATTTTGCATTCTTTGTTTAAGACGCTTTCAAGGGTGGGATAGAGCTCTCCCAAGGTGGTTTCGGTTAAAAATCCCAAAGTACCAAAGTTAACTCCCAGAATGGGAACATTGTGCGGGTGGGCGATGCGGGCTACATTTAGCAGGGTTCCGTCTCCTCCCAGCACTATGATCAGCTCAGAATTTGCGGGAACTTCTTCCTTGGAGCAAGTAGCAGTTTCTCCGATCAGCTCGCCGGTGTCTGGATCGATATAAATGTTGCAGTCCCGTTCCCGTAGCCAACGTACCAGGTCACTCACGACCTTCTGGTCCACAGTGGGTTTTTGCTTGCAAAATAACCTTATGTTTTTCACAGGTTCCTCGAGATTATGAGGCTGGCTTGTCTTCCCTTAAAGAATTCAGCATTTTTTTTCATAAGGGAAAAAGCGGGAAAAGAGTCAGGGTTGGGAAGTGCAATTGGGCAGGGTGTCTCGACATCATTGCCGTATCACAGTTTGCCGAAGTCGTCCGGTTTTATTTTATCCAACCAGTCTTTCCACTGCTTGTCATCTGTCGTATTTGTTTTTTCCAGGTCGGGGAGGTCCAGGCTTTTAGCGGCTTCAATCACTTTCTCTTCTACAAAAATTGGAGCCTTGGTTCTCAGTGCCAGAGCAATAGCATCAGAAGGACGCGAGTCTATAGCAAGAGTAACGTCTCCACATGCCAGTGAAATAATGGCATAAAATGTATTGTCTTTTAATTCATTAACCAGGATGTGGTTGACTTCAGCCTTCATATTTTGAATCAGGTTTTTGAGCAAATCGTGCGTCATGGGGCGGGGTGTCGAGATTTTTTCTATTTCCAGAGCAATTGCGTTTGCTTCAAAATAGCCAACCCATATGGGCAGAGCCTTAGAACCGGTCGAATCTTTCAAAATAATGATAGGCATGTTGGTAAGTGGATCCAACGTTAGGCCCTCAACTTTCATTTCAACCATGTTCTTTGCCTCAAAAGAGGGTTATAAGCGATCGCACCAAGTTTAACGTGTAAAACTAAGAATACGAAGCTATATAAAAAATATAGATAAACCCGCTGGATTTGTCAATGCATTGTGTGCCGGACATCTTCAGTTTGTTTGCCAAAGATATTGTGGAGATGCACTACTTCTTTTCTTGTTCCTTTTTATGCTCTTTCAGAAAACTTTGCAGGGTATGGCGCACTTCATCAGGAATTTCAATTTGATTCAGCGTATCCCTGCACAGGAGGGTTGTCGACTTGTAAGTATTCAAAAAAGCGATGCAAGGGGGGCAATCCTCGAAGTGTTCCTCAAGAGATTTAGTGGTGTCTTGGTCCAGAGACCCTTCAAAATAATCGTATAGCAGGTCAATACACTCTTTACAGCAGATCATGCTTCCCCCTTTTGGGAATTATATTCCTCAAAATAACCAGAAAGTTTTTTTCTTAAGAACAACCGGGCTCGGTGCAGTCTCGACTTTACCGCAGGAACGGTAAGATCTAATATCTCACTGACTTTTTCGGTAGAGAGACACTCTACATCTCGCAATAAGAAAACCACTTTTTCCTTTTCTGGCAAAAGATCAACAGCTTTCTTGATGACCTCTCGTGTTTCATTGGTAAACAGTAAAGACTCGGTACTTCCTGACCAGTCCTGAATTTTTTCCTGCTGGAACCCGGCTCCATTGAAGGAAGGTAGTAATTCATCAATAGAAACGTTAGGTTCCTTCTTTTTGCTTCTCAGTTTCATGTAGCTGGCGTTCAAGGTAATACGATATACCCAGCTTGAAAACGCCGACTTGCCCTGAAAGGTATTGATCTTCCTGAACAATGTCAGGAGAACCTCTTGAGTCACATCCTGGGCATCCATTTGGTTGCGCATCAGGTTGAAACTGAGGGCATAAATCTTCTTTTGATAGAGGGTAGCTATTTTGTCATAGGCATCAAGGTCACCTGCTTGAAGATCCCTGACTAACGCCTCTTCAATTTCTTTATCTTCTTTTTGCTGGGTAAAGGACATATAAAGGTCAAATCCAGTTATATTTTCTTCTTGAGAAAGGTATGGATTTTATCCGCATGAACCCGCAATGGCCCCTTTAATTCCAGTTACTTTAGGATGCTATTAATTACAAAGCGATTCGTGAAATGAAGCCTAACTCTGTAAAAAAAACAGTCCTTACGGGGAGTGCAGGAGCGGAGGGTGAAAAAAGGGACTTATTTTTCTTCTGGTTCAGTCGTCGATGTGACAGGGTCCTCTGCGGTTTCGGGTTCATTTCCGCTATCTCCTTCGGTCACTTCTGCTGTCTCATCTGTGGCTGCATTTTCCGGAAGGGCTTCAGTGTCTTCTTCAGCTTCCTTCATGGATTTTTTGAAGTTTCGAATACTGTTGCCGAAAGCACTTCCAATTTCCGGAAGCTTCCCAGCCCCGAAGATAATCATGATAATGACCAAAATGATCATTAATTCTGGAAAACCTATTCCCATCATAGCGAAAATCCCTTTATTTATTTGAGAAAACGCCGATTATAACACAAACCCGAATTAAGACAAATGCAAATAATTACCCATAAATAGTACTTTTTTATGCTACAATTCTTCGCTTTAAGGTAGCATTTAATAGATTTTAATCTTTTCGAAACAAAGAGATATGAAAATAATACTGCGTTCAGTGCTTTTTCTTGCGGTTTTTATACTGTTTAATATTTCCACTGCCGGAGCTGCGACCTTTGCGGAGAGATTCAAAAAGGGAGAGTCTGATTTTGGCGGCCAAATTGGTTGGGGTTGGACGATAGATCTTCCGCCGGGCAGAGACCGTACTGACTTGGGGTTTTTATATTTTTTCCCGAACTGGCAACGCAATTTAACAGGAATGATTGGCAAGTCCTGGTATCGAGGAGCTCTGTTCTATCATATGGAAGCGGGGCTTGCTTTCTCGGATCGAGACGACAAATTCTTGATCGGATGGTCACCTTTAATGGTTCAGTATAAGTTCTTGAGCCCCAAAAGAAGATGGGCACCGAACGTTATGTTGGGGACAGGGTTTTCGATGACTAACTGGAAAGATGTCGCTGACCGTGAGCTAGGTAGCGAGTTTCAGTTTCTCCTTCATGCCGGTACAGGTTTAGAATTTTTCCAGAAGGAAGGCGCCTACTCCATTAATTACCGGTTTTTTCATGTTTCCAACGCTGGATTACAATTTCCAAATATCGGACTCAACGCCCATATGTTTACCCTGGGTAAACGTTTCTAGCCGTCAGGCGTGAGGCTAGTAGCCGTGATGTTTTTCCTCAGCTTTCATGCCGGGGTATTAGAGGGAGGGTGGAATAATTCCTATGTTATCCCCACCTGATTCTGGCATCCTCAACCGATTCTTCTCTGTTATTGAACGTTTTGCCTACCGGCACTCCCTGTTGGTCGTTTTGGTATCTTTGGTATTAGCCTTCCTCTCTGTGTGGGTGACCGCGCAGAAACTCACCTTTAAAACTGGGCGTGGCGATTTGGTAGCAAAGGGCCTGCCTTATGTCAAACAATATGAAGATTACCGTCAGCAATTTGATGACCTTGAAGGTATGGTCGTGGTGGTGGAAGGTGAAAAACCTACGGATATGTCTGGCTTTGCGGAAGTGCTTGCAACAAAACTGAAAGCCCAGCCCCATCTTTTTTCACAGGTTGTTTATAAAATTGATATCGATTACTTTCGATCGCGGTTTCTGCTTTATCTCAAACAGGATGAATTGAAAAAATTAGGTCGTAAGCTGGAAGACCATCAGGGTTTTCTGGAATCGGTAAACGGCACACCTGGACTTCACCCACTTTTATCCAGCATCAATGCTGAAATCAGTTCCGGTATGGTCGATTCCCTATTGACTGATTTTCTTGGGGAAGAAGATGAGGAAGGAAGCGAAGATGCCGAAGACCTCAGCTTATTGATCCGGTTATTGGAAGAAATGACCCGTAGCCTAATGGGTGAAGCCGGCTATCGTTCGCCTTGGCAGTCATTATTTACGGGTAGTTCTGATTCCCTGCGTGAAAAGGGATACATGGTCTCTGAAAACGAAGACCTGCTTTTTATTCTATTGGTTCCCAATAATGACAAAACCAGTTTTACCGGATACAAAGATGCTGTGAATCTGGTTCGCCAATTCATAGCCGAAGCGAAGAAAGAGTTTCCAGGTATAAGGGTAGGGCTCACCGGAGAAGATGTGATATCCAGTGATGAGATGTTGACCACCCAGGCTGATGTGGAAACAGCCTCTAAAATCGCTTTAATAGGGGTAGCATTACTTTTCATCATTGCATACCGGGGAGTTGTTAAACCTTTGCTGGCCATCTTCTGTCTTCTGCTCGCGTTGTGCTGGACGATGGGATTCACAACCTTGACCGTTGGCCATCTGAATATTCTTTCCGTAGTATTCACCACTATCCTGATTGGTTTGGGCATCGATTTTGGGATCCATATCCTCGGACGCTATAAGGAGGAACGGCAGGAGGGCAACGAAATCTTGCCTGCTCTGCAAAACACATTGCAAGGAACAGGAAAGGGCAACTTTTCCGGGGCCATCACGACTGCCATGGCATTTGGTGCCATGGTACTAACTGATTTCATCGGCATCGTTGAATTGGGTTGGATTGCTGGATGGGGCATTCTTTTCTGTATGGTGGCCATGCTTCTGGTTCTTCCCGCTCTGGTCACGCTGGAAGAAAAATGGCGAAAGCCGGATTATGTTAAATCTGTGACTGCCCAACAAAAAGGATGGGTAGATAAACTGTTTGATCATTACTACCTCATAATTGGGCTGTGTACGGTTCTAGTTCTCATTGCTTCTCTATCATTGAAAGATCTGCGTTTTGACTACAATCTGCTCAACCTGCAGGCTAAGGGTACCGAGGCGGTTCAATATGAGATGAAAATCCTTGAAAGTGCCGGGCGCTCTGCCTGGTCCGCGGCCATACTGACGGACTCCCTGGAAGAGGTTCGGCAAAAAGAACTTCAACTCAAGGCCCTTCCAACTGTCGCTAAGGTTGAGAGCATCTCGATGGTGATTCCGGAAAACCAGGAGGAAAACCTGCGTACGATCCAGAAAAACCTCGCTCCCCTGATAAATGATTTAGAAGTAGAGCCGGAGGATGTTGATTTCTCCTGGAAAGCATTGAACAAGACCCTCAAACGTATTCAGTTTAAATTGCAGGGTCGGGAAGAAGACGGAAAAACGCTTGACCCGGTGCAGGTGGCGGGAAACCGCCTGAGGAATTTTCTCGATCAAAGTCAAAATGTGGAATCCGGTCTGGCAGAAAAAAGACTGCGTAAATTTTCCGAGGTTCTTTTCACCGACTATCGCAATCTTATAGACGAACTAAAGGCCAACGCTAAAACACAGCCAGTACGGCTCGAAGAAATCCCAAAGAGTTTAAGAAAGCGTTATATTTCTTCCAAAGAAAAATACGTGATTCATGTTTTCCCGAGCGTGGATATTTGGGATCAGGATGAACGAAAAAAATATTTAAACGATCTTCGGTCGGTAGACCCTGAGGTCACCGGTACCGCAGTGAATATGTTTGAATCCACACGTTTGATGACAGAAGGTTATGTCAAAGGGGGACTCTACGCCATGACCGCGATCATTATTTATTTGTTTTTCATGTTCCGAAATGTGTGCACCGTTTTTTTCGTTTTGCTTCCGGTCCTGGCAGGATCCATCTGGACAGTGGGTATCATGGATGTGATCGGGCTTAACCTAAACATGGCGAACCTGGTTATTTTGCCACTCATTTTAGGGATTGGCGTGGTAAACGGAATTCATATCACTCACCGCTACCGAGAGGAAGAAGATAAAAACGCCAGCGTTTTAGGAAAAAGCACCGGCCAGGCTGTCCTGCTCAGTTCCCTCACCACCATGATGGGCTTCGGCAGCATGATGGTGGCCGACCATTATGGTGTATTCAGTTTGGGACTTGTGCTGACTTTGGGCGTGTTAAATTGCCTCATCGCGTCCGTCACCTTCTTGCCCGCTCTCTTAAAATTAAGTAGCGTTAAGAACTGGAAGATTTAGCCCGGCGTGACGCTGGCGGCAGATTTCCTGATAAAGCTATTACTATTTGCAGCCCACGCTAGTGGGCGGTGTGGTAGAATCGCTTGACCTGCTGGGATGAAAATTTTTCGAATATCTTCGATGGAATGGAGTTTGGAACCTTCGTGGGCTTTTCGGCATCTTAGAAAGAACTTTATATTTAATTGATGGGTTTGGATATGGCTATTCAGTTCACAAAAATGAGTGGCAGTGGCAACGATTTTATCATTATCGATAATCGGGTTCCGGTTATAGATGATGACAAGAAAGTCGACTTTGTCCGGCGCGTTTGCGACCGAAAAATGTCCATCGGTGCCGATGGGGTGATCTTTGTTGAAAATTCAGACAAAGCGGACATCAAATGGGATTTTTATAACGATGATGGTTCAATCCCCGATATGTGCGGCAATGGGGGGCGCTGCGTGGCGCGTTATGCGGTGGAAAAAAAGATCGCACCCGAGGAACTGACTCTTGAAACGCTGGCTGGAATCATCGGCGCAAAAGTGGATGGTGCCAACGTAAAAGTTAAGCTCACTTCTCCAGAAAACCTACGGCAGGATATTGATGTGGATCTGAATGGAACACATTTTCAGATTGATAGTCTCAATACGGGTGTCCCGCATGCGATCATTTACTCTGATGATGTCGAAGCTGTTAATGTGAAAGACGTGGGTAACGGCATTCGATTCCATGAAACGTTTGCTCCGGCGGGAACCAATGTGGACTTTGTGCAGAAAGTGGGAGATCAGGCGCTAAAAGTCCGCACCTATGAACGTGGAGTGGAAGATGAAACGCTGGCATGTGGGACGGGTGTTGTGGCATCGGTTCTGCTTTCGTCATATAAAAATCTGGTTCAACCTCCCGTTAATGTTGAAACGCGTGGAGGAGAATTTTTAAAAGTAGATTTTCATCCCTCTAATGGGGGCCCGGTTAAGGATGTTTACCTGGAGGGACTCACCCGCATTGCTTTTGAAGGAACCCTGGCCGAATATTAACTATATTGATTTAAGAATAATATTATGTTTGAAGGATCGTTTGTTGCCATAGTGACTCCGTTTAAAAACGGAAAAGTAGATGCCTCGGCCCTGCGTGGGTTGGTAGAGTTTCATATAGAAAATGGAACTAATGGAATTGTGCCCTGCGGTACTACGGGTGAATCAGCCACCTTGAATCATGCCGAGCATGAAGAGGTGATTCGCATCGCTGTTGAAACCTGTAAAGGTCGTATTCCTGTGCTTGCGGGTACAGGGTCCAACGCAACCCAGGAGGCGGTGGAGTTGACCCAACGTGCTCAAAAAATTGGGGCGGATGGGGCTCTGTTGATAACGCCTTATTACAACAAGCCAACTCAGGAAGGTTTGTTCCAGCATTTTTCTATGGTCGCGAAAGAAACCGACCTGCCCATTATTCTTTATAATGTCCCCAGCCGAACTTCCATCAATATGGTACCTGGCACCGTAGCTCGTTTGAGTGCCATCAGAAATATTGTGGGTATCAAAGAAGCTTCCGGCTCTCTGGTGCAGGTTAGTGAGATCATTGACTCCTGCGGACCGGATTTTTCTGTGATCTCTGGTGAGGACGCATTAACATGGCCGATTCTTGCTATTGGCGGAAAAGGCGTAATTTCGGTAACTGCCAATCTTGTCCCTAAAAAGTTTGCCAAATTATGTCAGGCCGCTCGGGCAGGGGATGTGGATAAGGCAAAAGCTCTGCATTATGAGTTGCTGAATTTGAACGATATCATGTTTATCGAGACGAACCCGATTCCCGTTAAAGCCGCTCTGGCACTTATGGGTCGGATCGAAAATGAGTTCCGCCCACCCTTGTGTGCGCCGACAGAGGAGCACCTTTCGCAATTGAAGACTGTGCTTGAAACTTACGCTTTGGTGTAACTTTTCTGCATCCATAAAACAGGGAGATAATAAATTTGACCAGGATTCTTGTAATAGGCGTTGCCGGGCGTATGGGGAAGACCATTGCCGGATGCATTGAAGACACTGAGGGCGTGCAACTGGGTGGAGGTACTGAACAGGCCGGAAGTCCAAACCTGGGGCAAGACGTAGGCGATGTTACCGGTACGGGAACAAAAGGCATAGCAGTTTTGGATGATCTGGGTAAAGCCCTGGAGAACTGTGATGTCGTGATCGATTTCACCACTCCTGAATCGAGCCTGCAAACTTTAAATATCTCTGCAGAAAAAGGTAAAGCGGTCGTAGTCGGCACAACTGGATTTTCTCCCGAACAACGCCAGGAGATTGAACAAATCGGAAAAAAAATTCCCTGTGTGGTCGCTCCCAATATGAGTATTGGGGTGAATGTATTGTTCAAGTTGGTTGCTGATGCGGCACGGGTATTGGGGGATGCGTATGATGTGGAAATTGTCGAGGCGCATCATAAATTTAAAAAGGATGCTCCCAGCGGTACTGCTGTACGTATTTCAGAAATTGTTGCTGATTCATTAGGAAGAAATCTTGAAGAGGTCGGCGTATATGGTAGAAAAGGAATTGCCGTGCGCACTCCGAAAGAAATTGGTATTCATACTTTACGGGCGGGAGACATAATTGGCGAGCACCGGGTTTTGTTCGGCGGCATGGGAGAAAATTTTGAAGTATTTCACCGTGCGCAAAGCAGAGAGACCTTCGCTCGAGGTTCCATTCGTGCCGCTCAATGGATTTTAGGCCAACCCAATGGTGTCTATGATATGCAAGACGTTTTGGGTCTGCGCTGATTAGAAGGAAGCTATGGGCTTACCCCCTTTAAAATTGGATCGCAGGAACTTCCTGAAAATATTATCCCTTACCTCTCTATCTGCGCTGGCGCCGAAAAAAGCCAGTGGAGCTGAAGATTTCCGCAACGACAAAGGTATTCCCAAGCAATACATTCAGAATCGAGATAATCCCGACTTTCATATCCGCAGTGCTAATCCGTTTCTCGGTGTAGATACTCAAAGTTGGGGGCTGGCGGTAGGAGGAATGGTTAAAAATCCTATTGGTCTTGGTTATGAGGATTTGTTTGGTTTGAAAATGCATTCCCAAGTTTCGCGGCTCAAGTGCGTTGAGTGCTGGTCTGCCAAAGCAGAGTGGGAGGGATTTCGCTTTGAGGAATTGGTAAAAAAGGTTCAACCCGACCCATCGGCAAAGTTTGTTTATATCCAGTCTGCCGATTCCTATTACGAAAGTTTTGCATTAGAAGAATTACTTCGTCCGCGCGTCCTTTTTGTTTTGCGTATGAATGGCCAGCCGTTGAGCCGCGATCATGGGTTCCCTCTGAGAGTGATTGCTCCGTTCAAGTATGGGTATAAAAATATCAAATACATTACAAGTATCAAGTTCCTCGATTCCCGCAAACGTAATTACTGGTCAAACAGCGGACCTTATTCGGTCGATGGGACCATTCAACCTGGTATCGACCACCCTCTGGACTTAAACAAGAAACCTCTGCCGATCAACGGAGGGGAAGTATTCCACTACTTCGACCAGCGTCCGGGCAAAACCCGGTAGTAGTTGGAAATAGCTATAATCGGCTAGCAGAAAATTGTCTCGGCCTAATGAGCCTGCTCCCTCCCGCGGGATTAGGGGGGTTGCATAAATGGTCACCGCTTCAAAGGTCTCCGGTATGAACCGTTTCTCCATTTTCTTTCTTTTTGTTTTCCTGACTTCCTGCGATTCCTATAGTGTTAAGCAGATCCCCGTAGCTATTCCTGATGGACTCATTGTTCCCGAGGAGATGGTCTATATACCGGCCGGAGAATTTATTATGGGCCATGCGGAGGAGTCGGGAACTTACGGTGGAAAACCAATACAGTCCAATGCTTTTCTCATCGATCGTTACGAGATGAGCCATGAAGGTTACAAGAAGTTTCGTCCTGAACATTCTTTTCATCCGAAAAAAGCTCGTTGGCCGATGGCGTTTGTAACGTTTAACGAGGCCGAGTCCTTTTGCCAGAATCAAGGTAAGCGTTTGCCTACAGAAATCGAATGGGAGAAAGCGGCAAGAGGCACTGATGGGCGCAAGTGGTCCTGGAAAATTTATATTGATCACCCTAATAACGGTTTCTCAGGTTTCATGCCGGAACCGGTGGATAAAAGACCAGAGTGGATCAGTCCCTATGGAGTTTATGGCATGGGGCATAATGTCTGGGAATGGATGGTGGATGACTACCAACTAGTGGGACGGGGGGAAGGAGAAAACTTTAAAGTCATTCGCGGTGGGTTATTGCAGACCCATCTCACTATTCAATTTTCTCCAACTTGGTTCCGTAACTGGATGGACCCAGAAACGAAATTGAACTTCATGGGTTTTCGTTGCGCAAAAAACGTGTGAAAAATAAGCTAAAAAATATTTTTAATTCGAGAAATTTTTGTGCTCAAGAAGGGGGGGATTGCGAGGATTTAGAAATCCCCTCTTAGGTGCTGTGCGATTTCGGAAGCGGCGGAATCAAAAAGGTCATCCTCGGAGCCGCCAGCAATTCCACCTGCTATCCAGGAGTTTACTTCCCAGGCACCTACCATACTTCCATTGTCATAAAGTGCAGCTTTTACTCGAAGTTCCCCTTTTGCGGAATCTGCAAAGCCCATGGTCGCGATTCGGGCCATTCGACTCCCTTCCTCAAATTCTATAACTTTATATTTCAAGTGATAGCGGGCATTTTTTCCGGATAAAACATAACCCGTGAACTGGAGTTGATCTTCTATAGCCCCTTGCATTTTGGAGCCTGCGTCCATAAGGCGGAAATCTCTTGAGGTCATATCCACAATAGAGATGGTGTTTTCAGAATTGCTCCATCGTTTTTTTGTAACCGAATCCACTCCCGAACAGGCTGGGAGGGCCATCAACAACACCAATAAAATTTTGAATATCAGGTTCATGATTGCTCCGAGTGAAATAACCTTACTTCAACGGATATTCTAGCAAATAATGTTTCTCTAATCCAGAAGCTTGAGGGGAATAGTTTTGCGGTAAAAGGAGTAGACAATTAGGCTGCGGGGCCTGTCCCGCTACATGAACCAATGTAAAACGGATTCCTCAAATTTGCTGAACCAGAGCTGAACTTCTATGGGGATGAGGCTATTGATATAAGTCATATAACCCGTAGCCAATACGATGCCCAGGGCGATCAATAAAATTCCGCTGAAAAGATTGGTGGTATGAAGAAAAAAAGTTTTTCCTCCTACAGTGAGATCCCATCCTTTTCCTCGGAGAAGGGTCCAGAATAAACCGTCCTTTGGCAGGTTACTGCATAGAGTGGCAACAATGATGAGCGGAAGCCCAAGTCCTACCGCATAGAAGAACAACAGGATCATTCCCTGCGATACAGTTTTTTCTGAGGCTGCCAGCATGAGAATACTTGAAAGGATAGGTCCGACACAGGGGGTCCAGCCTAATGCGAAGGTTGCTCCAAACAGAAAAAACCCTATGAAGGTGGAAGCCGGTCGGCCTTTAAAGGTAGCCCCGGAAAAACCTTTTCCGAATAAGGTCATGACACCAAATATTCCTACAATACCACCCCCGACTTGGGTGATCTGGAACATATAGTCCCTGAGAATTTGACCTAAAACACTGGCGGAAGCCCCCATCGCCACAAACAATGTTGCCAACCCGAAAAAGAAAGCCAGTGACATGCGGCCCATTCGCGCCCGGTCAGATTGTGCGGTCACTGCGAAATAAGCTGGAAGAATAGGTAATGTGCAGGGAGATAAGAAACTGAATACTCCCGCAATGAATGCCAACAGAGTCAGGGCCACGATTCCTGCTTCGGGAAGGTTCGGCTTAGGCTGAAAAGGATTTATGAAGGGGGTATCAGCGGGTTTTGAGATCGTTGATGCCCCTGACGAAGATGAAAGCGAGGGCTTGGAAATTGTAGAAGAAGCCGAGTCTTTCAACACTTTAGGGAAAGAAGAAGTTCCCGTTTTCATGAATATCGGTTGAGTTGAGCTTGCGCACCTGAACCCTACATCTGGTGCGGGTTCATCGGCACTAGAGAACTGCCGGTAGCCACTGCGTGCAAACATTTTAATGGCCTGGTTGTACAGAGCGCCGGGAAAATGTCCGATATCACTGGAGGAATGGCCCCGAAGAATTTTTAATTCGGCCTGGTAATACTCACTTTGATAGGTGCTCCCCTTGTAAGGCTGATAATCGTTATCCATCCATTCCCAAACATTACCAACCAGGTCATTAACGCCCTCCGGGCTGGAGCTTTTTGGGAAAGAACCGACTGCCTTGGGTTGGTTTTTACTGCCGGATCGATCCGAAAGGTTTGCCCATCCTTCGTGGAATGTGTTTCCCCAGGGATATTCCTTGCCTTCTTTGCCTCTTGCCGCACGCTCCCATAGTTTTTCTGTAGGCAATTTCTTTTTCGCCCATTGACAGAAGTTTGTCGCATCATACCAATTGACGTGGGTTACCGGATCATTATCCTTGCCTTCCGGAAAATCTGAGTCTTGCCAGTTTGGGGGTGGTACGGCATCCAGGGCATCGACATATTTTTTATACCGCTTATGGGTAACTTCATTCCGGTCAATATAGAATTCTTTGAGAAAAATTTTCTGCTGAGGAGTTTCATCAGCATACCAGGGTTTCGGGATACCCATGGATAGTGCTTCGGCGGCTTCATCTTTTTTATTTGTGCCGAATACAAAAGGACCCGGGGGAATATAGACCATATCCCCTTCAAGGGAATAATCGTGTTCTTGTTGTGACCACCCATCATGAGGCAATAGGAAAAATATGCTTAAAAGCAAGAGGGCGATGGTAGACCTTTTTCCAAAGTGGAAAAATAGAAAATCGCTCTTCGAAGGAATTGAAATTTTGCCAAGTATAGGCAGGGAGTCTTTCATGGATAACGCGCTCATTTTCCCAAAAGGTTTTCAAAGTACAACAGGTTGTCCGGCGTAGCCCAATCTTCTGCGCCTCTAAGTTCCCCGATGATATTTCCCTCGGGATCAATCATGAACGTTGTAGGAAGGCTGACTACCCCAAATTTGTTACTGGCCTGCAATTGCTGATCAAGAAGGACGGGGAAAGAAAGGTTATTTGCTTTGATGAAAGGTTCTGCAATCTTCGCTCCAAACATATCATTGGATATTGCGAGCAGGGAAAAGTTTTTGAGTTTAAATCGTTGATACAAGGTTTCCAGTGAAGGCATTTCCATTTTGCAGGGGCCGCACCAGGTAGCCCAGAAATTTATCAGCACATAATTTCCTCTATGCTGGCTGAGGCTGACTTTCTCTCCAGTAAGTGACTTAAGGGTAAACTCTGGTGCTGGTGTTAGCTTCTCAGCTTGTGCAAGGGTCGAAAAAAACAAAAGCAGGATAAATGCAGACGCCAGATAGAAAAATAATGTGGTTTTTTTTGCGAAAATCATAAAGGTTTGTCTGTATCAGGGATGGAAAAGTGTCGGGGACTAAAGTTCCAGAAAAAAACTGGCCCCTTTGATGGATGTTCCGTCAAGGGGCGTTCAGACCAACTGGGAAAAGAAAAAAATTATTCTACCGCTTCAACGCACCGAACCATCGGTATGGCTTTTTTCAGGGCTTTTTCAATGCCCATCTTCAGGGTCATGGTAGAACTGGAGCAGGAAACGCAAGCTCCAACGAGTCTGACTTTTACGACTCCATCGTCGATATCCACCAGTTCAACATTCCCTCCATCCTGAATGAGCATGGGTCGCACACTTTCCAACACTTCTTCGACTTCTTCTCTCACGGAACCCTCTACTTTCTTTTACTCAGGAAAACCTCTGTTCTTCTTTATCTGTTCGAGGTGCGAGGTAATACCACAACCACCGGTCATTTAACCGAGGCTATCCTCCGTTCACCAGCAATTCTTTTTTTTCAAGAAGCTGTTCTTTTGTTTCAACATGCTCGGGGTCCTTGGGTATGCAGTCAACAGGACAAACTTCTACACATTGAGCTTCTTCATACCATCCTACACATTCTGTACAACGTTCCCATTCAATAACAAAAATGTCATCCCCTTCTGAAATCGCTTCGTTGGGGCATTCAGGTTCGCATACACCGCAGTTTACACAATCCTCATTAATGAGCAGAGCCATAAAAAATTCTCCCTCGATACAATATGTTGCGATAACGTGCTCTAAATTTAATCCAGAGTCCGCTCGAAAGTTTTTGTTTCCGGATTCCAGCTAAACAGGGCCTGGTCCCGGATTTTTTTATCATAAACTGAAACCACCAGATAGCTGGTATCTGGATAGATGGGAGTTTCTCCATCAAACAGTGCCATTCTGGTGTCTTCTTCCGAAAAATAGGCGTCATGCTCGGGATGAGAATGATACAAAACTTTGAAGATCAAACCCTTCGAGCTCGCCGCGCTTAAAAGCTTCTGAAGTTCCAACGCACTTACATTGTATGCAGTGCGGGCATCCCGAACATAATTTACGGGATCTTTTTCATGAAGCTTGTTTTGAATGTTCGTGCACCGGTAGACAATATTTTCATTATTATGGTCGGGCTTGCCTACAACAATTCCACAACATTCAAAAGGATACTCCTCCACTGCATGACGACAAATTTCGTCCAATTGTTCTTGTGCAAGTGGGGACATGTATTATTTTGTGATGTTTGGGAGGTGATGTCAAATGGTTTTGGCTATTGCTTCAAGGGTGGGTTTTAACAACCAGATCATCGTTGACGGTAACTTGGCAGGCCAGGCGAAAGTCTGCGGGCTTTTTGGCTAGTTTTTCCGTTTCAGTCTCATTTCGGGGTTCCACCTTTCCAGCAATAACCTGGACAGTGCAGGCGGTGCAAAGACCTCGGCCGCGACAATTCAGAATTTTATGAATATTAGCGTAAACACTGAATTTATTGCGGATTGCCGCTTGCCGGAGGTTTTCTCCCGGCTCGACCTGAATGGTACGGTTTTCTTTTTCGAAATGAACTTTTAGCATAGCTGATATCCGGGGAATTTAAGTTTTTTGGATCATACCGGACTCAATACCCCATTCGCAATCATTTTCTCCACGGCTAGCTGCCGCTGGCCGGTTAGGAGCAGGCTTCAATTTGCACGAAATCTCTCAACTCGCCTTTACCCCAGTATCCATAAAATGCACTCCCAACAGTTGTACAGGCAGTGGTCATGTGGACAACCTGCCTTTGCCCAGCCTCTCCTTTTAACACTCCCACCTGTGAAAATGGCGGGATGCAACCTCCACAATTGGCGCAATCCGTTGAGTGGCGTTGGCACAATCGATGCAGACAGGGCTCACAAACTATTGGGTCAAACAGGTAAATTTCTTCCCCCCTATATTCAATTATGGTTGGCAGGGTACTTACAGGGTTTCCACATTCCTGGCAAGCCGAGGTTACGGATGAATTCATAACAAACCAATAAAATATTTGGGGAAGTGTAGTGAAAAATTCTACCTCAACCTGATCAGTTGATACAGACTTTTTTCATATTGGGGAAATCATCGAGAACCGCACCCGCTCCCTTGACGATGCTAAGAAGAGGGTCTTCAGGAATAAAGACTTTCAGAGTGGTTTTTTCTTCTATCATTTTATCTAGCCCACGTATGAGGGCACCGCCTCCAGTAAGGTATATTCCGTTAGAGTGAATATCGGCGGAAAGTTCCGGGGGGATTTTCTCCAGAGCACGCATAATGACCGCAATGATAGTAGTAAGAGGCTCTTTCAGAGCTTCACGTATTTCTTCATCGCCAATATTGATAGACATTGGGACGCCAGTTTTAACATTCAAGCCTTTTACTTCGGTGGTCAGAGTGCCAGGTTGGGGAAAGGCACTGCCGATCTCCTTTTTAGCGCGTTCGCCTTCGAACACTCCGATATTCAGATGATGCTGAAGACGCATAAAGCGGACAATAGACTCATCGATTTCATCTCCTGCAACGCGTACAGATTCCCCATAAGCAATGGCGGACAGGGAAATGACCGCGACATCTGTAGTTCCCCCGCCAATGTCGATGACCATATTTCCTTCAGGTCGATGAACAGGAATGCCTACACCGATGGCGGCGGCCATGGGTTCCTCCACCAAATGAACTTCCCGGATTCCTGCCATTATGGAAGCGTCAATCAAAGCCTTCTTTTCCACCTGGGTAATGCATGTTGGTACGCCGACAACCATACGTGGTTTGAAGAATCGATATTGGCTCAGTACTTTCTTAATAAAATACTGAATCATCCGGTTGGTCACGTCAAAGTCTGCGATGACACCGTCTTTCATAGGCCGAATGGTATTGACCCTTGAATGGGTGCGGCCGAACATTTTTTTTGCTTCTATTCCAACCGCTTCAACTGTGTTGTCATCTACATTTACCGCTACTACGGAGGGCTCGTTCAATACGATGCCTTTTTCCGTAATGTAAACCAGAGTGTTTGCTGTTCCCAAATCCATAGCGAGATCAGTAGAAAACAAACTGAATATATTGTTGAAAAATTTTCTTATCATGCCATCGCTTTCTGGGTCAGACTTTTGCGTGAAAGGTTTATGAGGCTGAATAGTTCTCTCCCTTCCTGTGGGTAGGAAGAAAGTCCCCATTGAGTTTGAGCTTCAATAGGAGAACCATTGATATTCAGAGGATTGTGTTCAAATAAGTGTTTCAGTTTTGATTTAAGGTGATCCACATCTTTTTCGTTTCGATCCATAAGCATGATCAGAAAACAGTTTTCTGATAAACGGAAAACAAATTTGGGAGATGGGATCATTTTCGAAAACAGGGCCATTACTTGCTTAAGGTATGAATCACCTCGGTCTACACCGTGTATTTCATAAAGTTCTGTCAGGTTAGTGATGTGGAAGGTAAGAAAAAATACGGTTCGGTCTGGCTGAAAAACTTCTTCTGACACGGCAAGGTGGTACTCCGTCAAAAACCGGTGATTTGGAACCCCGGTAACAGGATCCAGGTTTTTGTCATAAATCCAACGGTCTTTAGTATCCGTGCAGAACAGAGCAGAGGCGGCGGCAGAAACGACAAGTGCCAATTTGTCCAGATCCGCATGAGTCACCCCATTGGGTTCTGACGAACCGATCAAAAGAACTCCGTATAGTGTGTCGTTGAGTTGAATGGGTAGGGTCGCAACGGATTGCAAGTCTTCTGATTTTTCTTCCTCAGAAAATAGTACTGTTTTCCGGCCTTCATGAATTTGCATAAGGAGAGCCGATCTGTTTTTTGCACAGGAACCTACCAGCCCCTTGCCAAAAAGCACTTTGATTTCAGAAAGGTCATGAGCAAATCCACGGTGCCCAATGATTCTTCCTTCTTGCTGGTTGTCTTCGAACCAGATTGTGGCGATAGCGGTGCAGGGAATCAGGGACGAAGGTATCTGCGTCAATCGGTCCGCAACGGATGACCGGTCAGGAGATTCGGCGAGAAACCGGCAATAAGAACTGATCTCCTGTAAAAATGGGCCTGGAATTAGTTTGTTAGAAATGTCGGAATTCTCGGGTTGAAGAATCCATGCAATCTGTTGAGTGAATTCAGCCAGAATTTTTTGCAGTTTGATGGAGAATTGATACCGCTCCTTGGTATCTATTGCCAGGACTGCAACCTTTTCACCATAAATTACTGGAAGGGCGATAAAATTTTTTAGTTCTTCATTTTTCTTGTAAATACCGAGAAAGCGTGTGTTTTGGTCAAAGTTTTCGATCAACTGAGACTTGCGTGTTTGTGCGACCAAGCCAATAGGACCTTTGCCAATGGGAATTTTTGCCCCTCTATCCAAACTTTGGCTAAGGGTAAAGTGTTCGCGCATGACCAGGTGTTTTCCATTGGGCTCCATTATGAACAGGGCGACTGTGTGCGCATCTGCAACGTTCCCGATCAGCTCAATGAGATGTCCCAGTATGATGTTGGGGGGAGTCATAATTTTTGTATTTTAGGCTCTATCTACTGGCCTCTTTTTCTCAGCATATCTTTATAATCTTTTACCGCATCTTTGCCAACCGCAATAGCGGCGACTTCGTACTCGGGGATTGTTCCGGGTTTTGTTTCCTGCACCCGCACAGCCTGACAATCTATAATTTTTTTCTCGCCGGTCGAGGGTACTCTAAAAGAGACACATAAAATATCTCCATCAATGATAGTTCCTTTTATAGAAAAAACTAAACCGTTGACCGACATTTCCTGAATGATGATTTTGTGATATTTGAAAAAGAATTCTTTTTCCCGTTCAATTTCCACGTTCCCAGAAATTTTGACCTTGGCTCGTTTACCTTTTCTTTTTCCGAGATCGCTGTCATATTTTGCTTTGATCAATTCATCAAGGTTTTTTCGGATATTGAGAAGGTCTTCCGTCGGTAGGCTCTCGAGAGAAGCCATGATCTTTTCTATCATGGTGAAACAATCGGGGATATTCCGGGAAACAGAAACGTTTGAAAAGAGGCCAAAAACCCTGTTTTCAGCCTTTAAATGCATCTTATAGTGAGGGGGGATAGGTGTCAATCTTTTTAAAATCAATCTGTTCACTATTTTGCTTACGAAAAGTCGGCAAACAAAATCGCTTGACAGGGGTGGTGCCCGTTTATATACTCCCTTCCTCCTTAATGGAGAGAAGAATCCCTTCTTGAATTTGAATTGAGGGCGGGTAGCTCAGCTGGGAGAGCACCGGCCTTACAAGCCGGGGGTCACAGGTTCGAGCCCTGTTCCGCCTACCATAATAAAACGACCGCGGGGTCGTAGTTCAGTTGGTTAGAACGCCGGCCTGTCACGCCGGAGGTCGCGAGTTCGAGTCTCGTCGACCCCGCCACTCGTAGCATGGGTTTGAGGCGCATTGCGCTTCAGGCCCTTTTTTTTGTCCCCACCGAACTACTAAAATTACCAAAGATAATTCCTAAAGATAGGGCCGCCAAAGGCAAAAGTTGCGTGCTGTAGCGGGGAGGATAACCCCAAATATGGAGAAATAAATAAGGCGATAGAAGCCCTAGCAGGATTATGCTGATGCTCAAAGGAAACCTCGCCAATGGTCTTGGGCGCCATATTAACGCTATCAATCCGAGAAGAGTTCCAGGCAATAGAACCAATGTTAAAAGCATAGTATTGATGGGGAAATTGGGCCAGGGTTCACCAGTAAGAAGTAAATACCAATTGCTCCATAACAAGTCTCCTGAAAAGTTTGGGTGACCTGGAGAAACGAATCCAAAATGTCCACCCACAAACCCATTTCTCAAAATAATGGCAAGTAATCCCAGTCCTAAAGTCGTCAAATAGACAGCAAAAAATTTCCAGTTGCTTCGAACTGCATGCAAAAAGTTTTTCCATACGAACGCTACGGTTCCTTCTTTAGAGTTTATTAAAAAACAGGCCATTCCGCCTGCAACTCCGATGCGGTCCAGATGAAGCCAAAATCCAATGGTTGCGAAACTTCCAGCAATTAAAACCCGAATATAATTTGTTGGCCATTTGAAAAGTATAAAGCCCGCGAACATTGCAAAAAACATGGCAGCATATTCAGCTAATCCATCACCAATATGGTTTAGATCTCCAATAGCAACACAAAGAAATAGTAAGGACGTCAAGAAAGCCATAAAGGTAGAAAGACCAAACCTGATTGCCATATGGACCAATATGATAGAGGTTCCTACCGTAAACCATATATCTGAAAAACGTTGCGAGAATGCAGAGGGACCAAACAGCCAATGAAAAAATGCTACGATATATCTATATTGAGAAGGGGTGTGTAAGACAGGTTCTCCTGCCTGTAACCATTGCCCTTCAATAACGATTGCCCGGGAAAAATTTTGGTAGGTTGTCCAATCGTCTCTCAAGGTCCAAAGGGAAATGTGTTCTAAGTCAGGCCACCACCTAAAAGTAAAATAAGAAAGTAAGGCGGGTGCAAAGAGTAGAAAAACTTTCTTATGCAAATTATTTTCTTTGTCTAAAGAAAATTCAGGTCGCCAATAAGAAAAACCAAGTATGCCAACTCCTGCTAAAAAGATGCTGATTGCCAGGTATTGGGGATTCAGAGGATAAGGCAGCCGAACTAAAGACAATAGCGAAGCAAAATAAGCCATAAACCAAGGTAGAACAGCTCCCAGTAGACTGCAGATAACTATAGGCGTTGATAGAATTTTCTGAATCCATAAATGTTGTATAGACCAGATAAACCAGATTAATAGAAATACTAAAAATCCGTAATTGATCAACTTTCCCAGGAACAGGTAAGTTTCTAACTCCCCATCGTTCAGATCGAGGGCCGAACCATCCTGCCAGGAAATGCCATTTTCAAATATCGATTTGATATTTCCATCCCGATCAACCAAGAATGGATGGAAAGCCCAGTTGTTACCGAGGTACTTAAATTTTCCTGAAATTGCCCGGGACCTTGCTGGAGAAGGAGGCTTGTCCAGTTCTTTGACTTCTGCTAATTGGTGTACAATTGGAATAGAAAACTTCTCCCCATCCAATGAGACTGCATTTAGCTCCTCAAATTTTGTGCCTTGCACCAATACGATAAGTTGTGTTCCTTGAGGAAGGCGAACAACTCCTTCGACATTCATCCAAAGCGAAAGTTTTTCAAGCTTTTCCTCCAGGGTACCGGCAACAATATTCGTTGGTGTTGTTGAACTTTCCTCACTCAAAGGTATAAACCAGTCGATCGGAAATTCTTTTTTATCGTCCCACTCCTTTTTTAATATTGCCGAGACGTCATTTTCCCAAATGGTGAAATAAGTTTTGATGAGTTCGCCATTTTCCAATCCCTTTAAATTTGGAGCAACTCTCACCTTCCATCCGCTTAATGGTGCTCCCAAATGGAGAGTTAGTTTCAAAATTAGCAATGTTGCAAGGAAGATTACGCTGGACTTGGTTGACAGAAAGTGCCGCCCTATGATGAAAAGACAGGGGATAAAAATGATGAGGGTGAGCGTTTCCACCGTGTTGCTCCAGGGAAGACCATCAAACCACCCTGAAACTCCGGAAGAAAGAATTAAAAAAAATGTCAAAAATACGAAGGATAAAATGAATTTGAAGTTTTGCGTGTTCATTTTATTTTTGCACTGTTCTTGGAAATGAATCGGGTTTAACTTAGCCTGGTTAGTTGTACCACGAAATTTTTGGCTGGGGTGGGTTCTATTTTTTTCAGGAAATAACGTTGAGCAAATTTCCGGAGGTACTGCCAGATGGACTGAATCGGTTCGCCACCCGTCGCGCAAATGGATCAGAAGAATCCGAATCTTTGTTGCCTTCTAAATTGGGGGAGGACTCTTGATTCTCTTCTATGGAAGGGGACGAGTTTTCAGTCTCAGAGGCGTCCTCTTTTTCTTCAGCTTTTTCAGCTTTAGCTTCCAGTCTCGCCTGGGCTTCTAACTGGGCTGCCTGAGCGGCTACTTTTACATCTTGCGAGGATGGGTCGCGCGGGGCCAAGGCCGCCCGCTTTATAGTTCGGGCTTTGCGAGCCGTTGCTTCGGGGTTTCCCGGAACCGGTGATGTGTCGATAGAAACTTCTCCACCCACCGCATATTGCTTGCCATCGGGTCCGGTTTGATACTCGAATTTTGGTGCGCCATTAGCATAAGGTCCTGCGGCACTGAGATGAGCCTGCTCATGAGCGCGTACTTCAGCGTCTCGCGCCTTGAGTTCCTTTAAAATTTGGCGTTCTTCTTCTGATAATTCTGCCTCGACTTTAGGGCCTGATTGGCTAGATGAGCCGGTCGCGCTTTCTTGGTCTTTCTCTCCTTTTGCCAATTTATCGGGATTAGTTTGATCTTTGGCAAGCAAGAGGGAAGCCTGAGACAGGTTTACCTGATCTCCCTCGATATCTTTATTGAGCGCGTCTTCTTTCTGCTGAACCTCATCACAATCTTCACAATTACCCGAGGTTCCGACAAACCGCACTTCTGTACGTGCCTGAATTATTTGAACTTCCATGTTTCTCGCCGTTAGTGGATACAGTTATCCGTAGTGGTGCTATCGGCAAAAAACCTTAAAACTTAAGCCCTGATATAAAAAAAGTGAAAAAGTTTCAATGATGCGATTGGGTTGACATTCGTTATGTCTAATGATATATAACGATAGCTCCGTTATATATTTAAAAACATATTGGAATAGGTAATGAGAAATACTAAGTGGTTAGGCGCAGGGATGCTGGTTTTTCTTCTTGGTGGGCCTGCGCTGGGCTGGTCGGAAGAGGTTCATGTTGCGGTCGCATCTAATTTTTTGAATCCACTCAAGGAAATTGCCGCAAGTTACAAGCAGGATACAGGAAACACGTTGGTCCTGATATCAGGGTCGACCGGTAAGCTGTATGCTCAGGCCCGGAATGGTGCTCCCTTTGATGTTTTGCTGGCGGCGGATGCAAGAAGGCCGACCCTACTGGAGCAGGGGGGAGTGGGTGTCGCCGGAACAAGGTTCACTTATGCCGAAGGGTCTCTGGTGTTATGGAGTCTTGATCCAAAAAAAATTATCGGAGTAGAATCTTTGTCAGCAACGATGAGAAAACTTGCTATTGCCAATCCTAAAACAGCTCCTTATGGCAGGGCCGCACACGAGACCCTGCAGCAGCTGGACTTATGGGAAAAACTGGAACCTCAATTGGTACGGGGAGAAAGCATCGCCCAAACCTTGCAATTTGTTGCTACGGGAAACGCCGAAATGGGATTCATAGCTAAGTCCCAAATGCAAGACCCACGCTTTAGCCTGAAGGGAAGTCAGTGGGAGGTGCCCTCCAGTCTACACAAGCCCATTTCTCAGCAGGCCATTTTATTAAAGACTGGGCTCAACAATATTGCTGCAAACCAGTTTTTGAAATATTTAAAGGGCCCCGCTTCAATAAAAATTATTAAGTCTTATGGCTATCGCTTTTTAGAGGATGAATGAAATGGACTTACCCCTGATTGATCTGGAACCCGTTTGGATCTCACTGCAATTGGCAGGGATAACGGTGGCAATTCTTTTGGTATTCGCTACTCCGGTGGCGTGGTGGTTGGCGCACACTCGTTCCCGTATTCGTGTTGTGGTAGAAGCAGTGGTGGCATTGCCTTTGGTGCTCCCGCCTACAGTTTTGGGTTTTTATTTATTGATCCTGTTGGGACCGCATGGTTGGGTGGGCGGCCCTGTCCAGGCCATAACAGGTTCTCCGCTCTCTTTTTCGTTTGCGGGGTTGGTTTTTGCTTCTATCCTTTATTCCATGCCATTTGTGGTGCAACCTCTTCACAGTGCTTTTGAATCTGTTGGAAAAATTCCCATGGAAACCGCACAGTCGTTGGGTGCTTCCCGTCTGGACGCATTTTTTACGGTGATAAGCCCTCTGGCCCGCCGGGGTTATTTGACCGCAATTGTTTTAGGGTTTGCCCACACCCTTGGAGAATTTGGGGTGGTATTGATGGTGGGTGGAAATATTCCCGGAAAGACCAAAGTAATTTCCATAGAAATATATGATCGGGTTGAAGTCCTTGAGTATGCTCAGGCACATATTCTTTCTGCGGGTCTTTTAATATTTTCGTTTCTGGTTCTGTTGATGGTTTATACCGTCAATCGGCGACTGCCGGTACAGGTAACATGACAGATTTATTATCCGCAAAATTAAAAATAGATTACCCAGAATTTAATCTGGATATAGATTTAAACTTGCCGGCCAAAGGGGTCACGGTTGTGCTTGGCCCTTCTGGTTCCGGTAAAACCACTTTATTGCGCTGTCTATCGGGACTGGAAAGGGCTCCAACCGGATACCTGAAATTGGCCGATCAGGTTTGGCAGGATGAAGAAACTTTCATTCCCATCGATAAAAGAAAAGTGGGGATGGTGTTTCAGGAATCAAGATTATTTCCGCATTTGAATATTCAGGCAAACCTGCTTTATGGGTATCAACGAACTCAACCCGCTGACCGAAATCTTCACTTGGATGAAGTGGTGCAAGTACTGGGGTTGGCACCTTTGTTAAAACGATATCCGGATAAACTGTCAGGAGGCGAAAGGCAGAGGGTAGCGATTGGCCGCGCCTTGCTCACCAGCCCAAAACTATTACTCATGGATGAGCCTTTAGCCTCGTTGGATATTCAACGTAAAGCCGAGATCATCCCTTTCATCAAAAAAATTGAAGATGAGTTTAAGACGCCTATCATCTATGTTACACACTCGATGAATGAAGTGCTTCAACTTGTAGACACTATGGTGATATTGAATTCAGGAAAAGTGGTAAATTGCGGGCCCGTGGAAGAGGTTTTCTCGGATGTCCGATTGAGGGATGCGGTAGGAGATGAACAATTGGGAGCGGTGCTTGAAGCAGTGGTCTCGGGGCACGATGAAGAATTCGGGCTCACCCGGTTGGACTTTATGGGACAGACTCTCAACGTTCCCCAACAAAATATTTCTGTGGGACAAAGGCTACGAGTTCACATCCATTCCAAAGATGTCAGTCTTTCGACCGCCCCTCCTGAAGGAACCACCAGCGTATTGAATATTTTGCGGGCAAAGGTTGCAAAAATTGGTACTCTGGAGCCCAAGGGATATTCGGTAGATATTGAGTTGGATGCCGGCCGGCCGATTTTGTCAACGATAACGAGAAAATCTCTTTCCAATTTAAATCTCAAACCGGGGCAACCGGTTTTTGCCCACATTAAAGCCATGAAAATGGTCCATGAAATTGACAAAATTTGAATAGTGCGATTAGAATCTGATATGACAGTCATCAACTTTTTAGAGAATAATTAATGTCGAGAACTACTGCAGGCCAGGCTTTTATGATCCTGATGGTTTTTTGGTTTACTACTGGGGCCATTGCTTATGGCAACGATTACGAAAAAAGACTGCGGACTCTGGAAGAGAAATATGAGTCTAAAATCGCGGTTCTGGATATTCTCGAAAGATTTTCCTGGAAAGGCGATTTGCGAATTCGTTTTCAATCTGAGAGCACAGAAACACCCGGCGTTGTTGATGAGCGGGACCGTGGCCGCCTCCGCTTTCGCCTGGGGGCAACAATCCATATGCTCGAAGATTTGGATATCGGTTTTCGCATGGCAACAGGTGGATTGACCGCCAGGGATTCAGGTAATGTAACCCTGGATGGAGGTTTCACTCATAAAGCGTTTGATCTGGACATGGCATTTTTCCGATATCAACCAACAGTTGCCGGTTGGAAAACAGTATTGCAGGGGGGAAAGTTTAAACCTCCTTTCATGGCTTCTGAAATCATCTGGGACAACGATGTCACAGTGGAAGGGATCGGCCAACAGTTCTCCAGAAAAATTGGGGATACGACATTGGATGCCAACTTCGGTCAGTTTATATATGATGAGTTCGATCCGGGTGAAGATATCATTATTCTCGGTTATCAGGGCATCATCACTCAGAAAACAGGTTTAGGAAAATTCAAAGTTGCGTTGGCATATTATGATGTCCAGAACACGGAAGACATTTCTACGACGTTTTCCGGTTCCTCAACCCTGCTTTCTAATACATCCGAAGTCAAAATACTCGATCTAATGGTGGAGTGGTCTGAAAAAATTGCAGGACAAAAACTCAAACTGTTTGGAGAATATTCCCAAAACACCGGTGATCTGGCCAGCGGTAACCCAGACTTGGATACGGCTTGGCAATTAGGAGCCAAATATGGAAGCTCGGGAAAAAAATTTGGTGACTACGACATGAAAATAATTTACAGGGTCGTTCAGACTGAAGCGGTTTTTGATGTGATTTCCGATTCGGATTTTCATGACGGCAGAAGCAATGCCAGAGGTTTTAAAGCCGAAGGCAGTTTTGGTTTAGCCAAAGGCGTAAAACTAAGATTCGCCTACTTTGATACTCAAGAAGAGCGGGGAACACAAAGGGACCACGAAAAATTTCAGGCGGATCTGAAATTCAAATTCTAGTAGCTATTTTAAAAGAAGCCTCTTACAGGTCGTTACTATTTGCTTCCCCTGCCAGGGGATAAATCTCTGACGGCACGAACGCCGCCATTGATACAGTTTGAAAGGTTACGCCAGAAAGCGCGACCGGTTACAAAATAAGCCGTGCGGGTACAACAATCCGCTAAATCATTTTTATTGTGTTCTGCCGACCAGTACCAATAGGCCGCACCATCCGCAAATTGTTTCGACAGGGCGAGAGGCTGGTTTGGATCGTGGTCCCAGGCCATGATGTTTTCCTTGGTATTGTCATAAATCATTCCATATTCAAACACCATAGGTAACCGCCAATCCGTATAACCTCCCGTCCTGAGATTCTCGACATATTCCTTGGCCTGATACCAGTTCAAACATTTCCCTAAATCGGCATAACTGTCTTTTTGGGTCCACATTAAACGCGTCTTGGTTTCGGTTAAAGTTCCATCACCATTATCAACCAGGTGAACCCGGGACTGTGGTGGTGGCGGAGGTATCCAGGGTGGCGCTTCATAGGGTTCGGCCCAGGCAAATACCGCGTTTAGCATGAATGCAACGATGATTATGTTCTTAAATTTCATCATAAATAAAGTCCCGCGACCTGATTTGCATAACCATTGTAAGGCAATGTTTTCACGGTTTCCTCTTGACCTGGAATCCGTTCGAAGGCTTGATGCCACCGGGCATAGGGAATGTCTGGATGGACATTGGCATCAAAATCATATTCCAGAGGTGAAAGCGATGTATAAAAAGTCTCTGGCTCCTCACGAGTGAACTCAATGCGGGCAATGGATTTTATACTTTTGAAACCATACTTCCAGGGAATGACAAGACGAAGTGGTGCGCCATGCTGATTGGGTAGCGGATGACCATAAATTCCTGTTGCCATGAACGTTAAATCATGCCGGGCTTCATCGAGACGCAAACCCTCTGTGTACGGCCAGGGTTCCCAGAATCTCTTTTTCTGTCCCGGAGCGATGATGGGATCCAGAAATGTGGTGAACTTTATATAGCGGGCGGAAGCAAGTGGTTCGAGCTTGTCGATTAAAAGGCGTAGGGGGAATCCTATCCAAGGGATTACTACAGACCAGGCTTCAACACAACGTAGTCGATAAATACGTTCTTCCTCAGGGAACTTTAAGGTTTCAAATTCGAGAGTCTGCGGATTCTTGACCAGTCCGCCAACTTCAATTCGCCATCCTTCGGTCTGAAGCTTGCGAGATGATTTCCATATTTCCTGTTTTTCAACGCCGAACTCATAAAAATTATTGAAACGAGAGGCGATAATTTCTGGAGTAATGGTAGAGGGTGAAAACTGTTCCGGTTCGGCAGACCATCCATTCGTAAACGGGGAGAACCCGTAAATGGCCGCCATTGTTGCGGAGCCCAGTTTCAGGGAGGTACCCAAAAATTCCCGACGGCGCAGGTAAATATCTTCCGGCGTTACTTCCTGCTCAGAAATTTGCCACGATTTTGGAATTTTAATACTGGCCATAATTAGCCTTGAGCGGAGAATCCCGCTGGTAAAGGGCAAAAACTCATTAAGCCGAGATAACTCTTGGCTTGCCCGCAAAAACCATTGCTAGTCGCCCCCGGCCGCTTGGCCGGAGCGGGCGCAACGAAATCCCAGGGAATTCAACTTCACATGCGGTGCCAGTTGAAAGCGCATTCCCGGTTGTGTGTACCAACCAACATTATACCAGCTTCCCCCGCGCACACTTTTTCTGAGACCTTTTGAAGGACCCTGGGGATTTTTAACCGGAGATTTCTGGTAATACAATTCCTCGTGCCAGTCGTTCACCCATTCCCAGACATTGCCAGCAAGATGATGAATGCCATAGCCATTGGCAGGCAGGCTATCCACGGCCAAGGTCCCGGCTTTAACTGGTAAGGCGTAATGCGCTGTATCCCTTTCAGTATCTGAATTTCCTTGAGGACCACGCCGAGCCTTTTCCCATTCTGCCTCGGTAGGTAATCGTTGGTTGAGGATCTTGCAATAAGCTTTTGCTTCATACCAGGTGACGCGGGTTGCTGGACAGCGGTCACAGGAGGAAGAAGCGCTTCTCGCATAATTGGGATCAAAGGCCTCATAGTTCTGATTGCTGATTTCAAAACGGTCCAGATAAAAATCATCCAACCAGATTTTGTGCGCCGGACGTTCTGCTGGAGTGCTCTGATCAGTGCCCATCACAAACTCCCCGGCGGGAATCAGGGCTTCATCAGAAGATTCCACATTGCTAGTCATAAGTACCAGCACCATAAAAGCATGAAAAATATTTTTCATTTTTATTAATGCCCGTTCGTTGATACAAGAACACGGTTGCTAACTGCAAAATGTTATGGCTTATTGCCATCGGCGCCTACGCCGATTCGCGAATTGTCTTTAAAGGTTTGTTGCAGATCACATCCAGGCTACTCAAAACCCCGGTAGCTACCGTGATCAAAACTGCAAACCCAAACGCCCAGGCAACGGTGATCGGTTGAACATGCCAATCCGATTTAATCATGTACTTCATCACTGCCCAGGAAAGTCCTTGCGCCAGCCCAACGCCCACTAAAGCAGAAATGATTCCCAATGTGATGTATTCGATCCCTAGAATAGAGGCGACCACTTTTCGCCGAGCTCCAAGTATTTTGAGTATCGCCGACTCCTGTAATCGCCTGAACTTGGTAGAAGCGATGGAACCAGAGAGAATGAATAGTCCTGCCGCGATAGCGAATCCTGACATGAAATCGACAAGGGTGGTCAGTTTGGATACATTGGTTTCAATAGTGTTGACAATATCGCGTGTGCTCACAGCAGTGATATTTGGAAGGGCCTCGACAACAGCGTGTTGCAGGGCCAACTCTTTCTGCTCGGGAACATGGACCGTGGCTACATAGGTGAGCGGTGCATCTTGGAGTGCTCCAGGCGAATAGATCATGTAGAAATTTGTGCGCATGTTACGCCAGTTTACTTTGCGAATACTGGTCACCGTGGCTGCAACAGGCACACCTTGAATATCGATAACGAGTTGTGATCCAATTTTAGCGTTCAATCGTTTTGCCGCATCCTGTTCCAGAGACACTTCGGCATTTTTAGCCCGGGCCTCATCCCACCATACCCCTTCGATGACCTCATTATCTTTTGGAGGAGAGCCGGCCATATAGGTCAAAACAAACTCCCGGGTGATGAACCATTCTTCCCGTCTTTTATCCTTATAAACCCAGTTTTCGATCAGCTTGTCATCAATACTGTGTAGGCGTGACCGTACCAGAGGTGTAAGGGTCCGCTCCGCTTCCGGAGCTACCCGATCCAAAACCTGAGTAAAGGTTTGTGTCTGGTCGTGCTGGATGTCAATGAAAAAATAATTAGGCGGACCCATTTCTGTGCTCTTATTCAGCATGGCCAACATATCCATTTGTACCAGGCGGACAGTAAGAATGAGCATAATGCCCATGCCCAGACAAGTGATGATGGAGGTCGCCTGATTGTTGGGTCGCATAAGATTGGAAATGCTATAACGACGTGTCATAGAACCGGAAGGGGGAAATGCTTTCAATAGCTTTAAAAGAAGTAGGGATGCCAACGCAAATACCCCCGCTGAAATCACCAGGGCAGCAAGAAAAATCAAGCCGCGCTTTATAGATTCTGCCTGCCAGCAAATCATCGCAGCCAGTCCCAACCCCAATATTATGGCGGAAACCCCGCGTTCCCATCGAGTTCCTTGTTCTTCTTTCTCAAAATTTCTGCGGAACAGGCGAAGAGGCCGGGTTTTCACAGCTCGGATCAAAGGCCATAAGCAAAACAAAAGTGTGGTCGCGCAACCCAGAAGAAGCGATTGCAAAGCCGGAATCCAATAGAAGACCGGTTCGAGTTTCAAATTAATCAATCCTTCCATTTTTGGGGGAAGCAGGAAGGTGAGCGAAAATCCTATACACACACCTAAAATACTTCCTGCCAAACCCATTAGCATGGACTGAAGGAGATACACCTTAAACAAGGTTCTGGACGAAGCTCCAAGACAACTCAATATAGCCAGGGTGTCCAGTTTTTGTGCCATGAAAGTTCTAACAATCATGGCGACCCCGATCCCTCCCATTAATAGAGCGATGACACCCAGTGCTCCCAGGTATTGGCCCATTCGCTCAATGGAACTGGATAAAGAAGACTGCATGTCTTTGTAGGTGCGAATAGAAATAGACTTGTCGGTCAATCCACGTTCCAGAAGCACCAGAGCTTTTTCCAAATCAAAATGGGAAGGCAATCGAATAAGAGTTCGATGTTTGATTCGACTTCCAGGCTGAACCAATCCGGAAAGGTCTAAAGAAGCACGGGAAATAAATACACGAGGGCCGATGCTGAACGCTCTAGAAATGCGATCCGGCTCCGAGAGCACCACGCCGTTGATACGCATTTCAGCTTTGCCTAGAGAAAACTTGTCTCCAAGCTTTAAACCAGTTTTTAACAGGAAAGAAGGCCCTACCACTGCTCCACCGTTGGCTAATAACTCTGCCAGAGGTTTTTCCGGTTTATTTTTAAGTTCTCCATAAAAAGGATATTGTGGGCCTGTGATCGGAACGGCTTTGAGTTCAGTAATCAGGGAGGATGATTTAATTTTATTTTCAGAGTTATTGAATTGCGCCATGCCATGCAATTCTTTGATAAAGAGAAACTCGGCCTCTGGAGGCAATACTTTATTTTGAGTATCCAGATCTTCCTTATTTTGTTCCCAGCTTCCTTTAATGGCGAGGTCAGCAGATAGGAGTCCCTTTGCCTGGCCTTGTATTGTTTCACCCACCAGGTTGGAAAAACTTTTCACTGTCATCACTGCTCCCACGCCTATGGCGATACAGAGAATAAAAAACAGCATCCTCCGCCATGCCCCGCGTGTCTCGGAGAGAAGCAGTGCAAAAAGTTGTGGGAGATTTAATTGTTTCATGGGTTCAGCCTATCCGAAGCAATTTTCCCGTCCGCCAGGGTCAGAATGCGTTCCGAGCGTTCGGCGACATGTTGTTCGTGGGTTACAAGGATGATGGTTGCCTGTTTAACCCGGTGCAGTTCTAACAGGAGCTCGATAATGCGATCGCTATTTTTAGAATCCAGGTTGCCCGTGGGCTCGTCGGCGAGAATGATATCTGGCTCGTTTACAAAAGCTCGGGCCAAAGACAAGCGTTGTTGTTCTCCGCCTGAGAGTTGAGCAGGGTAATGATGCAGGCGGTCACCCAAACCCACTGTGCCTAAAAGGTCGGTAGCTTTTTTGGTTGCACCAGGGGTGCTGTTCAGTTCGGCCGCCAACACCACGTTTTCCAGTGCTGTTAAAGTAGGGATGAGATGGAAATTCTGAAAGATGAAGCCGAATCTTTTTCCACGCAAGAGAGCGAGTTCATCCTCATTGAGTTTGGTGATATCCTGCCCATCGATCACAATTTGACCGGTGGTGGAGTTGTCCAATCCTGCGATCAAGCTGAGCAGGGTAGTTTTTCCGCTTCCCGACTGACCAGTGACGGCTAAAAATTGACCGGTAGGAATGGTGAGGTCGAGAGATTTTAATATTTTGACCTCGTGTCCGCCACCATATAAAGTTTTTACTAAACCAGTTATTTCAATCACGATTCATCTCAATAGAAGTCTTATTATAAGTACCATATATTGTATTATAAAAAGATGCGGAAGATTTTGATAAACTTTAATCTAAAATTCCGGGTAATATTTTTGCTCGGGGCATTTGCTGTATGGTTTCCTACAACAGTTTTAGCTAAGGAGAGACCTGTGGTTTTAGCGTTTGGAGACAGTTTGACGGCAGGGCATGGCGTGAAAGAGGAAGAAAGCTACCCTTCCCGATTGCAATTGAAGATCACGTCGGCCGGATTTCCGCATAAGGTGGTTAACGCTGGTGTGAGTGGTGATACCACTGCAGGTGGAGTGCGACGAATCCGCTGGCTGATGAAGCATGAACCCAAAATTGTAATTCTGGCACTAGGAGCCAATGATGGTTTGCGAGGACTCTCTGCCGATGAAATGCAGCGAAATCTGGAAACCATGATTGAAGTTTGTCAGGAACATAATGCCCGGGTTTTACTCGCTGGAATGAAGGCCCTGCCTAACTATGGCGAAGATTATATGCGAGAATTTGAAACGGTTTTCCCGAGTCTTGCAGAAAAATATAACTTGGCTTTTCTTCCCTTTTTACTAGAGGGGGTGGCGGGGGAGCGCGAACATACCCAACCTGATGGATTGCATCCTGTTGCCTCCGGTTACCGTATTGTCACAGACCTGGTCTGGGAGCACCTTGAGCCGATGTTAGAAAAATAACATCACATGCTTTTTGCTTCCTCAATCCATTGCATGAGTGATTCATAAACCTTGCCAGATTCCAAAGCGGCAAGGGCCTGATCAAATCCTTCCTGCGGAGTGGTAAACAATCCGCATAGATGAGCCAGTGATCCCGCCTGGCTGGCTATTTGCAGGCTTGCTGGTCCTTGCCCTGTCTTCAATGCGTTTTCTCCCATTTCCGCAAGGATTTCCAGGCTGGATTCTATTGGTTTTAATTCTTCATGGGCTTGAGCAATGCCCTGGGCTGTTTCCTCTGTGTACAGAGTTTTCAGGGATAGATTTTTTTGTTCCGCTTCATCAGTGCCATTTTGAATAAACACTTTCGCTTCTTTATGAACGCCCAACAAAGTAGTGCCTTCCATTCCGTTTCCGATGATCACTTTATCGAATGGGCTGAGTTTTCCAATTTCGGTGAGTGCTACTTCGTAGCCCCGGTGGAAATAGGTGGTGGCTAAAATGTTTTGGCGGGCTTGGATGGGCAAAAGAATTTTTTCCAAGGTAGCCAGCATGGGGCGTTTGACAATTTCATTCCGTAAAGTCCGCAAAGCCTCCAATTTTGGCAGGGTGTCTGCGGTGCTGAGATAACCAAACTGGTATTTTTCCAGCAATGACAGGTCTCTCTTGTCATTTACAATTTCATAATGATTCTGCAAAATCTGCTCGAAGGTAATGCCAAACTTAGGCGGTAATGGAAGGGCTGAGTGGCCATAAACCGGAAGGCCGAGTTGGGCTATTACTGGGATTGCATAAAATCCAAAATAGGGAATTCGTTGGAATCCATCAAAGGGATCGGCGATTTGCAGGAGCCTGTCAAAATTCACCGTAACTGGAGAAATACGATTTTGCAGGGCTCGCCAATAGCCGATGTTTTCCGGCACAGTTTCAAGCTTCATACGTGCGGCAATGAGAAACACCCCGGCGCGTATTTTTGAAACCCGGTCATCGAGAATCAGTGACAGGGCATCCTCTGCCTCCTCTTCAGTTAGATCTTTGCTCAACCGGGGACCTGCAGCTATTTTTTGCAGGTAGTCCCTCATTCTGCTTTCCGGGTCCGGCATTTGTCGCAGTTTCCTTTCTAAGATTGGTCAATTAGAGTATGATAATAACCCTTAACTTATAACAAGTTGTAATATTTTTCCCCGGTGTTTATGCAGGTTTCATATTCAGCCGAATCGACTCTTGATTCGACCCTTTCGCGCAATGGTTTACGGGTTCTGCTTGTCTACCCCAATACGCGGGATGTGGCGATGGCCAATTTGGGTTTTCAGCAGGTTTATTCCCTGTTAAACCAAATTGAAGGGGTGGAGTGCGACCGCTATGCTTTTCCGCTCGATTGGAAGCCTGAAATGCAATCCCTGGATCGCAAGGAATTGCGCTCAATGGAATTACAAAGGCATCCTTTAGAATTCGATGTCATCGCGTTTTCTATTTCTTTTGAGCCTGACTATTTGAATGCGGTTTTGGCCTTGAAATACTTTGGCATCCCCTTGAGCCGGGAGGAACGGGATGCATCGCACCCGATGATTACCGCAGGGGGATCAGCGATATTCATCAACCCCGAACCGTTAGCGGAGTGCATGGATGTTCTGTTTATCGGTGAAGGGGAAGGTATGGCCGAACGCTTTTTTGGTCTGCTCCGAGAAACTGAAGACAAGAATCAGTTTTATGAGCGTGCTGTTTCCATTCCCGGAATTTATTTTCCGCAATTTTACCTCCCCAGAATGAATCTTGACCAGCAAGTCGGTGTTTCAGCGTTGAAGGGGTTTCCTTCCCGTGTAGTGCGTCATTGGGTAGAGCAGGAAGATACGCTATGCACGCACTCGGTTCTACCGGATGAAGATTCCACATTTAAAGATATGGCGTTGATGGAGGTAACGCGAGGGTGCATTTGGGCCTGCCGATTCTGTACTGCAGGTTTTATTTACCGTCCGCCACGTCTTCCTGATTTGGAAAAAACTTATAGTTCGATGGATACCTTGCTCACTGGAATGGGGAAATCGGTGAAGACAGTGGGCCTGGTCGGGCCATCGGTGACCGACCACCCTGACCTTCCTGCATTGGCGCGGAAAATAACAGAGGAAGGCAAAACGCTTTCGTTCTCTTCTTTGCGAATGGAGACGCTCACTGATGAGTTGGTGGACTTGATCCTCAAGAGTGGACAGAAAACATTGACGGTGGCTGTGGATGGACCATCAGAAAGAATGCGCGATGTTATTAATAAAGCCGCGACCGATGACTTTATTGTCGAGAAGTGTCGGTTTTTAACGCGCAAGGGAATTCTGCATTTAAAAATCTATTCCATCATTGGACTCCCTCATGAAACTGAGGAGGATATTGACCAGTTCATTCGGTTGGTCGAGCGGGTGCAGGAGGGTTATGTCGAAGAATGCCGCCCACTGGGTCGCATCGGACGAGTGACCATCAGCTTGAGTCCGCTAGTGCCTAAACCGGGAACGCCTTTCCAATGGCACCCAATGGAAGAAGTAAAGAGTTTGAAGAAGAAGTTTGCCCGAGTAAGAAAGGCTTTAGGAAAATTGCCGCATTTGAAAATGAGTTTTGGTTCCCCGAATGAAGCCTACCTGCAAACCTATTTGTCACGGGGAGACCGCAATGCACATGCTTTTTTCAAAACCTACCTGAATAACGGTCACGATGCCAAGAGCGCATTGAACAAGCATTCCGTTGACCAGATCGTATATCGTCAGTATGAGAAGGATGATTACCTTCCCTGGGATATTGTTGATCACGGTTACCGTGACGACTTCCTATGGGAGGACTATCAGCGCGGATTGAATGCCGTGCGGACTCCTGTCTGCGATACCGCGATCTGCCACATATGCGGTCTTTGCTAATTGGCTGCAGAAAACCTTTTATGCCCTGCGATATTGAAAAAATGAATAAGCTTCCTGTCGAGGCGCGGTTCTTCGATGTGAATCAGCTTTGGTATTTCATGAATCGTTGGGTGGTCCGCCTGTTATACCCCACATCGGTGACTCCAAACCAGATCACTTTTCTTTCGCTGGTTTTTGGTCTGGTTTCAGCCGGTTTTTATGTTTCAGAAATCCCTAATGCTTTAGTTTGGGGCGCAGTTTTTCTCTATGGGAAAGTATTTCTCGACAATGTTGATGGCAATCTTGCCAGAGTGAGAGGAACGACATCGCGGTTTGGCAGGTTTCTCGATTCGCTCGCCGATTTTCTGGTTACTGTGCTGGTTTATTTTGCTGTGACGATAGTTTTGGTACGGAACACGGGAATGCCGGAGTATTGGGTATTGGGATTGCTTGGACTGGCTGTCTGCTTTTTGCAAAGCACCTTTTTTGTTTTTTATCTTGTCAATTACACCTCTCGAGTGGGTTCGTATGAGAAAAACCGGGTGGATGAAAGTGTGACCGAAGAGGATCGGCGCGGAGTAGAGGAAGGACAAACAGACCCCTGGGACTTGCGACTGCAATCTCTTTTTGTCTGGGTTTACGGATGGCAGGATAAAGCGGTGGAACAGTTGGATGCATTTTGTCGAAGCCTTGCGAGAGTAGATGATACTGAAGAAGCTTTGAAAAACTGGTATTCCGACCGAAAGTTTCTGGCGTGGATCAGTCCCTTATGTCTATGCACCAATAACGTAATGCTGGTAATTTTTTCTCTGCTCAACCAATTAGAATTATTTATGGTCCTGCTTGTCTCTCTTATGAACTTGTATGTGTTGGGCTTTCTAATCTGGAAAGTCTGGACCTGCAGGCAACCATCAAGTCATTGACCCACTTCAGGGTGTCTTAATGCCAGGCCTCACTTTCTTAAGGCATCGCCTTGTATCAGGGGTTTTTGGTAGCCCACCAGTTCGACATAGCCTTTTCCCGATACTGATTTTCCATTAAGCTTTCCTTTTATAGAGACGCTTCCTTCCCAGTAGGAACTGGATATGGAACGTAGGTTGTAAAGCTCTTGGTCTGAAAAATCGGGAGTGATATTGAGTTCTCCTTCGGGCAGGGAGATAGTCCAACTCGCAGGGTAGGTGGCATGGGTGTGTGGACTGGTCCAGAACTTTTTTGCAGTGATCGAAAACTCGGAATTGAGAATGTGACGGGATTGTCCATCGGGCAAGATCAGAGTTCCACTGGAATGAGGGTCTTTGGCGCCGCTTTGGTCACGCAATTGGTAAAGCATGATTTCGGTCTGGTTGTCGAGTTTTATGGAAAACCAGTCCCAGCCCACCAAATTTTTATTTAATTGATTGCTGGAAAATTCATGATCCATCCAACTGGTTCCTCGAACCGGAATAGCCTCTCCTTTCAGAAAAATATTTCCGGTAGTTTCCATACGAGGAAAAGAAAAATAATGCGAGGCGTTCCCGGAACCGCTGCCTTTTTTACTGATTCCTTCTTTGCCGTGCAGGACTCGTTTTTTTATTGCCGTCAGTTTCAAGTTGAGCCCTGTCCCCTTTTCTAGAGCCTGCAAAAAATGAGAATTTTCTTTTTGCGTCAGGCTCCAGTCTTCATTCCAAACATTCAGCTGGTCGGAATCCGCGCCGGCATTTTTCATTCCTCTTCGGTTGATGCGCTCGAAGAAATGAAACTTTTTGTTATTAATGTCTGATACTGTCATGTGCGCGAAATAGATATTATCAATTTTCCAGGAAGAGGGATTATCTATCGGATTTGTCTTTTCGAGCCCGACCCGAAAGAAAGTGAGTTGGTAGCCAAACGGCTGGTTTCTTTCACCGACCAGATTTCCGGTGTAATACCACCATTCTATGCGGAACTCATCGTGCGAGAAGTCATCGCGGGGAAACTGGTAAGAGTAACCCGGAAGTGCCTGTTTGAAGGGAGTGGGAATTTCAGGCTCTGCTCTAACAGGTGATGCGATGCAAAACATGGCCAGAAACAATATAGCAAGGCGCATAGATCTTAAGCTCCTGAGGAAAAATTCCGTTAATTATACAATAGAAAATTTAAATTCAATCGGGGTTCGGTCTGGTTCTGCTGGATAATAAAAGGTATACTTTGCATAAGGATTGGTAATTTCGTTTTATCTTCATGCTGGATTCCGCAAAGCTGCGACCCATCTCGCTGGTGTGACGTGCACGCAAACCTAAAACCGAAAACTAATAATCAATGCGTATTGGCGTAACCGGGGCAAAAGGTTTTATAGGAACGCATTTGGTATCTGCGTTAAAGAAGCGGGGGACAGTGGTCACTCTTCCGCGTCGAAAAGGACTCCCCGGAAAGCAGGATCTCAAACGGTTTGTTGCGGACACAGACATTTTTTTTCATCTGGGAGGAGTCAACCGGGGAACGAATGAGGAGATTCTAAATGGAAATATCATCGGCACTTCTCGCCTGTTAGAATCTATTTTAAATGAAGGAAAATCTTCTGCCCGTCTTGTTTTTGCGTCTTCGGCACAGACTTACTCATTGGTAAATTGCAAAACCCCCATCCGTGAAACAAAGACAGCAAACCCTGATACTGTATATGGGGTGAGTAAGCAAAATGCGGAAAATCTTATTAAGATTTCCGGGATTCCGTACACGATTTTGAGACTGTCGAATATTTATGGGCCAGGGTGCAGGCCGAACTACAATTCTGTCGTGGCGACATTATGCTCTAGAGCGGTAAGAGGGTTACCTTTAGTGATCAATGGGGATGGTCGGCAAGGTAGGGATTTTATTTATGTCGATGATGTGGTGCAGGCCTTTACTCTTGCCGGGTTTGAGTTTTTTCCGGGTTCGGGAAAAATTTTTAATGTAAGTTCTGGGCGGATGGTTTCGATAAAACAAATTGTGAAACTGATTTGTAAGAATTATAAAAATACCAAGGTCGAGTTTTTAACGAATAAAAACCAATCGGAAACTTCCTATTGTTGTGATCCCTCACGATTTTCAGAGAAATATGGTTGGCGACCCCAGGTTTCTTTATCCAAAGGGATTGAGCAGACGCTGTCCTATTATCGGAGGAAAAAGAAAACGTGAAGAAATATGATATTCAGGATTTGGACAAGAAGTCAGATGAGAGAGGTTGGTTGATAGAGGTTTTGGGTGGAGAACTGCCAGAAGGATGCCGGGAATTCGGGCAACTTCATGTCTCGGTGGCTTATCCTGGAAAGGTGAGGGGAAATCATTACCATTCGCGCAAAGTGGAATGGTTTTGTGTTCCGACCGGGACCGGTCAACTTTTGCTGAAAGACCGGGAAACCGGAGAGACCCGTGAATTGGTATTGGGTGTGAATGACTTGAAGACCATAAGAATAGACCCTGGGACCATCCATGCTATCAAGAATATTGGGGAAGGGGACATGGTTCTTTTAGTTTATGCAAATGAAAAATTTGACCCGGAAGACCCCGACACCTATTATGAAAAAATTTTGGAATAAATAAAGGCACCTCAATTTGGATGCTTTCGTACACCTTTCAATCATCCCCGTAAATAATGAAAATCACTTTTATTCTTAGTCAATACAACAGGATCAGCGGTGGAAACAGAGCGCTATTCGAATATGCTAATCGTCTTCAAGGAATGGGGAATGAGGTAAAAATATTTGTTCTGGCAAAGCCTGCCAGATGGTACCGAATTGACCATTGGCAGAGGATAATAACTAAGACGGTTGCCGAAATCCCTCCTGGGTCCATCGATTGGCTCGAGAATAAGATCCCCATCAATGTCCTTTCGTATAATGATGAAAGGCTAATTCCAGACTCGGATATTATAGTGGCCACAGCATGGCAAACAGCAGACTTTGTCAATCGGTTCCCTGATGGCAAGGGGAAAAAGTTCTACTTCGTTCAACACCATGAAAGTCTCTGGACGCGGGAAAAAACTAAGGCACAAAATACTTATTATATGCCTTTAAAAAAACTGGTGATATCTACGTGGCTAAAGGAAATACTGCTGGAAAAATATAGTCAGGAAGCAGAGGTTTTAGTAACTCCTGTTAGCGAGAAGTCATTTTTTCGTGAAGAGGGGAGTCGCGGAAATGCATCCAGAGTATGCATATTGCATCATGATTATGATTGGAAGGGGTATAAGGATGCCATGGATGCAGTGAAAATACTTCGATCTCGTAATTGTAAAATTGACCCAGTGGTCTTTGGGGAAAAACTTCAAGACCCCTCTCCTTTATACGAGGACGCAGGTTTTAAATTCGAATATCATTATCGCCCGACAGGAGAAACATTGCGTCGCCTCTACTCTTCTTGTGGTACGTATTTGTGTTCAAGTTGGTATGAAGGATTGGGCATGCCATCCATGGAAGCTATGGCATGCGGTGGAGCATTAGTAACGACCGATACTGGAGGAAGCCGTGATTATGCTGTGGATGGGGAGACAGCTTTGGTTTCACCTCCTAAACAGCCTGAGCAGTTAGCCGATAATCTTGCCCGTGTCTTAAGTGATGAAGTGCTTAGAAGTAAACTGGCTGATAAAGGATATCAGAGGATCAAAGAATTTTCCTGGGAAGCAAATAGTGCAAAACTTGAAAAGCAATTTAAAGAATCTTTGGATGAATAAAGTGGAATCTCAATAAAAGATACCCCCCTCAAATATTTTTTTAAAATCCTCGATGAAAAAAGTTTCCGCAATTGTTGTGAACTGGAATGGCAAGGATGTTCTATCCGGCTGTCTTCAATCCCTATTAAAACAGGATTATGAAAACCTGGAAACCTGGGTCAGCGATAATGGCTCGGAGGATGGGTCGCAAGCGATGGTGAGGGAACTATATCCTTCCGTGCGTTTGTTAGAAAATGGCGAAAACCTGGGGTTCGGTTCAGCCGTTAACCGGGTGTTGAAAAAAGCCGAAGGCCACTACTTTTTATTTTTGAACAATGATCTGGAAATGGCACCCGATTGTGTTAGGCAGTTGGTGGATTTGCTGGAGTCTGATTCGCACATCGGGGCGGCGATTCCAAAAATACTTTATCATCCTGACAAGCAAAATCCCTCCTTGAATGATTCAGCAGTGATCAACTCATTCGGCGTATTAATAAATTATACGGGAATAGCATGTCCAAACCTTGTAGATCAGCAGGATAAGGATGATTTGCCTTATACGGAAACCGCATGTGGAGGGATATTCATGTTCCCCCGAGAGGTGTATGAGCAGGTAGGCGGGTTCGATGAGGATTTGTTTCTTTATCATGAGGACCATGATTTGTCTTGGAAAATAAGATTGGGAGGGTGGAAGTTGATGGTGACACCCAATTCGGTTTGCTACCACCACTATAATTTTAATAAAGGTGTGCACAAGTTTTATCGGTCTGAAAAAAATCGCCTTCATATTCTTTTCAAAAATTTGGAGTGCAAAACCCTGATCCTTATTTTTCCAGCCTTGGTTGTTGTCGAGCTGGCGCAGATCGTCCACGCCCTGATACACGGTTGGTTCGGGCTCAAGATGAAAAGTTATTTTGAAATTCTAGGCCAATTTTTACGGATATCCCGAAAACGCAGGCAAATAAAATCTTTTCGAAAAGTGGACGATAAAGAAATATCTCGTTTATATCGTGGAACGATTGCCGTAAGTGGCATGAGCAACCCGTTGATGGACTATGTATTAAGTCCATTGCTCAGTTTTTACTGGAAACTTATTCGTGGGTGGATTTAGGGTTTGGGGGAAATAGTTTTTTAATTTGCTCCCTTCTAAACATAAATATTTTTTCCAAATCTTTATTTATAAAATTATGGCCCAGAATATCTCCGGGAACCCATCCTGGGAATTTGTAAACCACGTTATCGCGTATAACGGTGCCACCTCTCGCCTCGTAAAATTCATGAGTATGATGCCAAAAAGTGTAGGGTCCCCGGGTTTGCTGGTCTGAAAACCGTTGGCCGGGAATCCAACCAGTAATTTTGGACTGCCACTTCACGGGAATGCCGTGCAGTCTTAGCTGGTAGTCGAGAATAGTTCCTTCCTGAATTTTGGTATGAGAGGTCTTCACAATTTTGAAATGAAGGAAGTCTGGAGTGAGGGTTTCCAAATTTTTTGCATTGGAAAAAAACTCGAAGACTTGATCTATAGGTTGTGGCACCCATTGCTCGGTGATGAGTTTGTGACCAACCTGATCACAAATGACCTTTAGAGCCGTTTTTAATTTTGGATACACAAACTTGTAACCCAGGCCGATTGCTTTTCGAGATGAAACATTCTGGCTGGCCAATAGCAAGCATGACATTTCTCCGAAAAGTAATTTCAGCATTAAAGCCGGAATGGTGAAAAATGCAGGGAGTTTAATTATTTTTGCCAAGACATTGGTGAACTCTTTGTTGGTTACTGGGTAAGGGCTCACGGCGTTAATGGGTCCTTGATAAGCAGGGTTTTCCAATGCAGTGATGATAAGTCCTGCTACATCCCGGACATGAATCCAGCTCATCCATTGTTCTCCATTTCCTAAAGGACCTCCTAACCCCATTCGAAACGGAGGAAGCATTTTAGCCATGACACCTCCGTCATGGCCGAGAATTACTCCTAAGCGCAAAGCCAGAGTTCGCATGCCTAACGCATCCGCTTTAAAAGTTTCTGCCTCCCAATCTTTACAAACTTTTGCAAGAAAACCATCATCCGGCGGAGAGGTTTCATCCAAGGCGGATTGACTGGAGTTTTTGTAGTAGCCGATTGCAGATGCAGAAATAAATACTTTGGGAGGGGATTTATAATTGCTAAATAAATTGAGTAAATTGCGAGTGGAAAGAACCCTGGAATCATAGATTTCCTGTTTACGCTTCCGTGTCCAACGCCCATCAGCTATTCCTTCCCCGCATAAATGAATGACCGCATCAATATTTTCGGGTAAATCGGGGGTGTGGGAAAGTGGATTCCAATGAATTATTTGGCAGTCAATGGGCAATCGCACTCCGGCTGTTTCCGGATTTCTGGTCAAGATAACGATTTCATTCCCATTGGCTTTTAGTAGGGGAAGAAGGGTTTTTCCAACCAAACCTGTAGCTCCTGTTATCAGTATTAGCATAAGAATATTTTATAATGGGAAAGTTGAAAAATACTTCTAAAATGAAATCTCATTGACAATACCTTAAAAATTTGCGACCGTTCATTTTTTAACAACTTTAATTTAAGGATTATTCATGGCTTACGAAAACAGTCCAATTTTTTCAGATGAAACCCCGGGGAAAAAGGTTTTTTGCACCTGTGGAGAATCTGAGAAAAAACCTTATTGTGATGGTTCGCATAGCTCCAAAAGTACTGGCAAATCCCCTAAAGAATTCACTATTGAGGAAGCCCGCCGGTATGTGATTTGTGACTGCGGACGTACGGGGAAATCTCCTTTTTGTGATGGCACGCATTCTAAAAGCTAATAAAGCAGGCTCATAGTTATAGAATACCTTGAGTTATTTAGCGACGAAGGTACAAACTACTCTTTGTGGTACGAGTTTTCCTCCAGCTGTTTTATTGAGAGTATGTACAGCGATTTATGCAGGTGATGTTGCGTGTGTTAAAATTTTTTGGCATGCGTAACACTTCCTCCCCTCTAGCAATCTTTAGCCAACACACTGTTATTTAGTTGTTTATATCTTTTTCCCTGAATCGGAGAATTTTGGCAAGGGGTTTGCAATTTAAAAGGTCAGTACAATTATCGACCTTTTAGGAGAGCAAGCCATGTTTTACGATGTGAAGGTATTAAACCCGCAAGGTAAAGTTAAAAAGATTATTTCAGAACAGGAATTGAGCACGAAGTATTGGAATGCGTTTTATACTCATGAAGCAAATAAAACTCTCAACTCAAGTGGTACCAAGCAGGTTCCCAATTGGGTGAAGAAAAAATTGGATATGGATTATGCTCATGTGCGGATTACGTCTCTTTCAGCTTGAAAAAAAATTATGATTCGTTAGATTTGTTTTCTTGAGTGGAAATTATATCCTGATAAATTTTCAGCATTGCAAGGGTATTGGTTTCCAGGGAAAACTTCTCAGCCAGTGATCGTGCATTTTGGCTTAGGGTCTGGCGCAGGGCCGGGTCAAAAAGGCTATTGATATTATCGGCGATCTCTTTGGGAGACTCTGGATTTTCTACAATCATGCCACTTAATTTATGCTGAATGATATTGGCCGCGCCGCAATGGCGGGTGGTGATGACAGGAAGTCCTGTTGCTAAAGCTTCCAGATTGGCGTTCCCAAAGGGTTCATAAATGGAAGGCAGAGCGAAAATATCGGCCGCAGAATAATACTTTTCAATTTCAGGAACCGGTTCTTTATATATAATTTGACCTCTGAGGTTTTCAGGGGCGAATTGAAGATATTTGTTCCATTTTCCTTTTCCCATTATTAAAAGTCGCCAATCTTCTTGGCGCAAAAATTGTGTTGCCTGCAGCAGGTACTTCAGTCCTTTCCTTTCAAAGCCAGAACCCACAAATAATATAAGAGTGGAATTTTCTGGAACTCCCAGTTCTTTTCTAATAGTTTCCCGGTACGATACTTTGTTTTCAGAATTAAAACGTTCCAGATCGACACCGTTATAGACTACCGAAATATTTTCAGGAGGGCAGTGATAGTGCTTGAGAATGTCTTCCTTGACCATTTGGGAAATGGCGATAAATTTTCGACACTGGCCTGATTCGAACATATTCCTTTCCAGCTTTAGAATGAGTTGGTGAAAGGGGTTGAAGGTGAGGAAAAATCCCTTCAATGCTGGTAAAAAACGTTTTCTTTGTTCCAGCCACTCTTTATGGCATCCATCTCCAACACGATATACATCCTGCTTCCATGTTTTTTCATGGCTCTGGATAATGTCAAAAGATTCGCTTTCTACCGCCTTTGCTGAGAACCATGCAAATGAAAGGGTCCTTATGAAAGAGTTAAATTTATAGGTGGGAATATGGTGAATATGAATATTAGGGTGATTGGCGGGAGCCCACTGATTGGCAAAAATATGAATGTCGTGCCCGGCCTCAGCTAGCTGGTGGATATAGCCTTGCACAAACTGCTCGGCACCACCATAAAGAACAAATTTTTGCCGGATGATAGCTATTTTCATGACGAAAAAAAATTGAAGGGACTAAGAGCAAGACTCGTTCAAGACATCTTGATAAACGGCAATTGTTTGGTCCATCATTTTATCAGCACTCAACTCTTTTTTACAAAATGTGTACGCTTTTTCGACCATAGCTTCGGCTAATTCTGGATTATTTAAAAGCTGAGTTATTCCATTGGCTATATCCTGTGAGCTTTTAAGGTCGACCAAAATACCTCGTTCTCCATTTCCAAGAATAGGCAGGATAGAGTCCATGCGCGTAGACACAACAGGAGTTCTCATGGCAAAGGCCTGAGGAATGACCTGGGTCGTGCCTTCTACTGCAAAGGATGCGACACAATGGATATCCAGTGCTGCCATGATCTCTGGAATATCTTCACGGTGACCCAACACAAAAATAGATTTTTCTAAACCATGTTTTTTCACTCTTGAGCAAATGGATTGATAACCAGGTCCGTCACCAACGATAACAAATCGAGCTTCTGGAAAATTTTTTAAGACAAGCGGGGCGGAATCTACAAAATAGTCGTAGCCTTTCCAGCCGCGAATTACAGCAATTTTCCCAATTAATGGTTGATGAGGTTCTACTCCTAGCTCTTTTCTTATTTTCTCTCCGCTAATTTTAAGGTCAAATCTTCGAAAGTCAACGCCTGCAGGAATGGATTTTATTTTATCCAGTGGGATTCTTGCTTGCTCTGCGACCATTTGAGCAATTCCCTGACCACTTGTGAGAATCCTGCGGGGAGCTTTAGCATATAGCCATCGGTTAAAAATATGGTTTCGTATTGGAATTTTAACATGTCGGCTTCGAACAATGGGAACACCTAAAAACTGTCCCGTGATGGCGATTAGCCAACTATCGATAGAACTGTGTGAGTGAAGAATATCCGGCTTGGCACCTCTGATGATCTTTGCCAGGGAAATCAGAGTTGGCAAACTAAAGGGCCGCCTCATCTCTAATGGAAAATAGGTAAAATTAGCTGGGTTGAAACGGAGACATCTTTCCCCAAGGGGACTATCAGGACGGCAAACAATGGAAACACGGAGTCCACGTTCCAGCAATAGCTGGCACTCTTGAAAGACTCTGATTTCCTGTCCACCCCAACCGGTAGCAGATTCAGCGTGAAGTATGTGAAGCGGTTTCAAAAAAGGAACTCGAAGGTAGAGTGATTATCTGTTGAACAGAACTTTTTGTAATTTAGCATACTGGTCTTTGCGTGTCGATGGTTAGCAAAGTTTCATATGGAATAAGCTATTGGGCAGGTACAAAAAGAGCAAATAGCAATTTTCAGCCCGCAGTATTTGTGGACACGGGATATACTTTGGAAATCGCAGAAATAATATCCTCCACCATGATGAGGCTTTTGCATTCGGGCCGACCATTCCAGCATTCTTCCTTTCTGGTTTTTAAGTTGCAAGGCCGACACTCAATTTCCTTTGAAACAATAGTTGTGTTGTTACCGGGAGGGTGCCAAATCCTGGGGTTCGTCCATCCAAACATGCCTACTACCGGGGCTCCAAGAGCTGAGGCGAAATGCATATAACCCCCATCATGGCATACCACAAATTGGGCTCTTTGTGTAATGGCTCCAAGCTCTTGCAGATTTGTGCTGAGAAAAGCGTAAGGGGCTTTCTTTATTTTTGGAATTATTTCATCGACCAGGAATTTTTGTCCTGGACCGCAGGTAAATAATGTTTTCATTTGATACTGAGAATAAATCGCGTCAGCGAGTTCCGCAAATTTTTCAGCTTCCCAGCGGTCATAAGTCTTCGCTCCAGGATGCAAAATGCAGAACGGATCCGGACGGTCTATTTTTTCTGCATGCAATAATTCGTCAGCTTTAGATTTTGACGAATCTGAAATGTGAATGGAAGGAGAAATTTCATCAAATTCAACGCCCATTTTTTTTATCAAGGCCACTTGATAATCGATGGGATGCTTGGGGTTGAGATCTCCAAATTCAAGTTTCACATTATACAGGAAAGACCGTTTCGCAAATTTGTGCCCAACGCGGTAGGGAGCCTGAGTGACAAAGCACATGACGGCTCCCCGTGTCCCCTCATGCATATCAATCACCACATCATATCGGTTGGCAAAAAGTCGGAAATAAAAATCTAGTTGCCGTAACCCGGAATTTTTATCAAAACATAAAACCTGGTCAACGTCCGGATGATGGCGAACCAAATCTATGGAAAAATTTTCAACCAGTACGGTTAAATGGCAATCAGGAAAACTTCTTTTCAAAGGGGTATAAACCGCCGTATTGTAAACCACGTCCCCAATGGAGCGTAATTTGATTATAAGAATCTTTGGGTTTTTGGGTAATTTATCACGAGGGAAACTTAGCAAAATCCGTTAGAACTCCTTTCAGAAAAGCGAAGCTAAAATCAGCAAATGGGCCAACGGTATATATTAATTATAAACTATATTAAATCATGCGTAAAATCCTAACAAAACGGATTTTAAGGAATGGAAATGTCTATTCCCATTATGCAGGATCAACTAATTTTTCGATTAAGCTTTGTAATTTTGTCTCCATGACTTTAATGTCGTAGAGGTCTACACACCGTTGTCTTGCCCGAAGGCCTTTTTCTTTGGCTTCTTCAGGGTGGTCGAGAACATACTTAAGAGTACGAGTAAGTTCTTCAGGTTTCCCGGGTTGAACAAGGTAACCATTTCCTCCGAGTACTTCTGGAATATCTGAGACATGGGTAGTGATTACGGGTATTGCCATTGCCATGGCATCGAATAATTTTGCCGGGATTTGCCCCTGAGTATCCGTTGTGTCTCTTTGAGGAACAACCAGGATATCCGCGGCCGAGAGATGTTTGGGAAGCTCGTCAAAGGGGATTTTAGGAAGTACCACTACCTTTTTTTTGTTTAAAAATGAATTACCCTGGCGCGATTGGAAAGAGGGTTCGGCACCAATAAAGACAAGTCGAACATCCGGGTAATCCAAGCTCTCAACCGCCTGGATCAGGTCGTCAATGCCCTTGTGAGGCCGAGGGGTACCTAAAAACATGATTACTCGATTTCCTTCCAGCCCGAGCGATTGTTTAATTTCCTGGTCATTAAAAAGATCAGGATCCAATATTGTAGTATCCCGGCAATGAGGAATTAAGCACCCTGTGAAACGATTTTGCAAAAACTTGTTACTAACTATGATGGAATCTGCAAAGCCAATAAGCTTTTCCATGAGCCATGTGTAGGGTAAACCATTTGGATTGGAAAAATTCAAAAAGCGACCAACACGCCCCCAGAATCCAGAGTGATAATAGAACCCCAGTTCCCAGTCCTCGATATCTACCATAACGGGTTTTCCTGTGAACCATTTTTTTAATAAAGCGATACCGAAACTAGTGGGACGCAATTTACAGGCGATAAAAATATCTGCGTCCATTTCCCGGACCATTTTAAAAATTGTAGAGAAAAAAGCTGGATAACGTTTCCAAGAATATATTCGGACAGGAATATCGATGTTGCGCATTGGGTACCAGATATCCCCGTTCCTTGAGGTGCCGATAATTTCTACGTCATGCCGAGTTGCGAGTGCGCTGGCAAGTAAAGCGGTTCTCCCAAAGGAGTTATTGGAAATATCAAAGCAGAGTAGGCAAATTTTCACAGTAAATCAGTTTATGGTTGGGTTGATTTCTAGTTTGCGCGGGTGAATCCGGATTGATTGGATATTAGTTTCCAGTGGCCACCCGTGTGTAGATGTTAAAATAATTTTTTTGTCAGTGATCCTTCGAAATAAAATTGAAGGTATATCGAAAGGACCCAATTTAATAAACTCGACCGTGGGTTTAATACTTTCCCCGGGAGAAAACAGCAGCTTAATTTGGGCTGATCCTTCCACGGTTTTCCCTTGAGGAAGGGTGTAGCTGGCATGAAGTAAAATACGGTTGTCAAAACCTTCAATATTAACTTTACCTCTTTTCTTCATGGCTTTATAAGCATCTTGTTCAAGGGAATCAAAGTTCAGTGTCCATTTAGGGGTTATCCTTTCAAGATCGAACAGGATTAGCTTGTTATTAAGCAACAGATCATAAATATTGATTTGAATATCCTCAAAGATCAGCTCAAAGTCATAAAGTCTAATTTTATTACTAACCACGGAATCTGCTTTGATTTTTATTTGCTTGTAGCGACCCAAGAAAATGTCACTGGGGTTTTCTGAGGGAATGATGGATATTTCTAAATTAGCCGCATCTTTGATTCCGTAGATAGGGTATTGGGAAAAGGCCGTTAAAAATCGTTTGCCAATTGCCTCAAGGTTGTCTACTCCATGGAGATATGTAGCGGGTTGAATATTTTTTTTCAAAACTAAACCTTTTGATCCATCTGGAAGAGGGTAGGTTTTAAAGGTCGTGAAGGTTTTTAGGAGAGCTGGATTCTCCAACAATCGGGTTAACTTGGGGTTTATATCTCTAAATGCGTGTTCCCCAAAATCCCCGGTTTTCGTGATAAAAAAGTCTGTCATCTCTCCAACATTTCTTTTCACACTTTTCATTACTATAGGTAGTCCGCGAATTTCAGCGGTGTCGCGAAAACCCCCTCTTTGGAAAAACATGTGGTTGGTCAGGGTGCGGACGGTCAGGAATTCGCCAGGACTTGGGTCAGCCTCAATAATAATATCATCAAGAATTCGATCTATGGGCCAGGTTTGGGTAATAGGCGGGTTTTTAGAACCAAATAACTGGCCTCCTAAGAAAGGCAAAGGAATACTTCCAGTGTTGAAGCCCGCGTTTAATGCTGTTGCCAATCCCAAGATTCCCGTAAAGGCAAAAAAAACTTTGCGCCAAGGGAGGCTCTGAATTTGAGTTAAGGCTAATGAAGAAATAAGTGCCATGGCTGGCAGGGCAGGCATAGTGTATCGGGCACCTTTATTGTTTATAAAGGTAAATAAAATGATCGGTAATATTGCCCACGTTAAAACGATTCGGTTAGTACCATTTTTATTTATTAGAAAAAAAATAAGAGAAAATATAAAAAGTATTAATAAAGGCATTCCCATTTGCCGTTCAGCCATTTCTATATAAAATCCCCAAATAGGAAGATCCCAATCCATGTGTCCTTTAAGTACTTCGGTTGGGAATCCGAATTTGGACATTCCTATAGAAACATTTATTAGATTGTGGGCATACCATGGGAAACAGACCAGCACTGCTATGCAAGTCAGGGCAACCAGGTTTAACAGTTTTTGTGGGGAAAGAAGGTCCGCTGAATATTTTTTAACTAATAGTCCGATTAAAACAAATTCCACCAAAAGAAAAAGTCCGCTGATTTTTCCTGAGATGAAAATAAAGAAAGGAAGAACCAGCAAACTAAAAACCAGGCCCATATAATATGCGCATTGTGCAATTCTTTTTTGGGTAGAAAGAGTCCCGCTAAATAAGCCAGCAAGAACGACCGGCAATGTGTAGACTAAAAAAGTCCATTTAATCATCAAGCCGCAAGCATAGACTAAGCTAAAGAGTATTGAAAAGGTCCTGTCCTCAAAATTTTTAGATTTGAGGAATAAATAATAAGTTAGAGCGACTGCAGTAGTCAGCATGGTACTAATTAGATATTCCCGCGACATGTTGACAATATAGGGGTAGCAAGATATTAGGAAGCTGGCAATCAGCCCGACACGGCGGTTGTAAAGATGTTTTCCAATGCCATAGGTAGAGAGGATGGAAACGGTCAGGTAGAATGAATTAGCTATAATGGCGGTGTCTAGAGTAAAACCAAATAATATAGAAAAGGGAATTAAGGATAAATGAAAAAAAGGCGGATAAAAGGGCTCAACATTTAGTAAGTCAATCCACCAGTTCTCCGAGCCGGAAGTCAAGGCTTGCCAATAATGAAATGTGTAGCGCAAATGGCCCCCCTGATCCCAGGCGGGAGGGCGATTATCTAACATCATCCAAATGGCATTGCTACCCCATACCCAAAGGATTATCAGGCATAAAAAATATCTGAAATATTTTTGTTCTGACCGGGAGTCGGTGAGAGAAATTGATGGTTTCATACGAATTTAGCAGGAAGTCTTTATGATGATGTCGAGGAGGCCCCTCGTCCTTTTAGCAGGATTATTTTTCAGAGTCCAAATCGCTCTAATATTGTGTATATTAATGATGCCGGACTAGCCCCTTTGCAAAAATGCGTTCTTCAAAACTTTAGTTTCAATTGTTTCGCTTTATTATATGCCCACTTTTCCCAGCGATTATTTCAGCAAAGCCACTGAAAAACAACTGGTATTCTTCTGGTTGGTTTTTTGTTTTATTGCCTTGACCTATAAACTCGGCGGAGTTCCGCCTTATCATAGTGATGAGAATTTTTATGTTGAGTCCTCCCGCAATATGGTGGAGTCGGGCGATTACCTGACCCCTGTCTATAACGATAAAAAACGTTTTGCTAAACCAATCCTATACTACTGGATGGTATCCATTTCATACAAAATATTTGGCGTTTCTTTAGATTCGGCGCGACTAACCTCCGCTTTTTTTGGGAGTCTCACCATTGGCCTTCTATATCTAATTTCCTGTCGATTGTTTGAGGGGCGAATAGGCTTTTATAGTATTTTAATTTTGCCATCTACTTTTTTACACTTCCAGATCTCGCGATGGGCCACGACGGACATTGTTATGAGTTTCTTTATTCTTTTATCCCTCTATTATTTTGTGCGTTCGTTTCAGAGTGATTTCAAGAAAAGATCTGAAATTTATTTGTTTTACGTGGCAATGTCTCTAGGGTTTATGGTCAAGGGCCCCCCAGCAATTCTAATCCCTGGTATCATTGCACTGGTTTTTATTGTGACAACCAAGCGGTGGGAATTTTCACCTCAATTTCGCATTGGACAGGGTATCATTATTTTCCTGTTATTAGTCCTTCCATGGTTTGCTACCATGTATTTTCTGCATGGAGATCAATTTAAAGATCACATTATTGGGAATGAGATAAAGGGACGGTTGGTTCATGCTACTCCGTTCAGCCTTTATTATTTCGGAGTGTTATTTCGCTATCACCTGCCATGGTCATTGTTTTTTTTCATAGCGGTCCTGCATCAATTTGGATTTTATAGTTACTCCCCTTCTCCGGCCTCAGGATTGCTAGAATATTTTAAGAAAGTCCCCCTTAACTTTAAGTCCAAAATCAGGTTGTTATTTTTAAGAGAGAATGAATCGATTTTATTTTGTTACATCTGGGTTCTAGTGTGTTTGGTTTTATTTGTTCTCGTTCGAACAGAACATAGTCGTTATATGCTTCCAGCCTCATCGGCGGTTGCTATGCTTACCGCAAAATTTTTTGTAGACTTGGAAAATTTTAAAGGCGGATGGAGTTGGTTAGGTTATAAAGTTCCTGCCATTTTTACAGGGGTTATCTTATTAGTAGCCGGTGTATCTTCAGGCTCGGCATTGTATGCTCTTGACTTGTTTTATCATGTTCCTCTTCGGATTTTTATATTACCCCTGATATTTATTGCAGGAGGTGTTGTTGCTTTAAGGCTATTAAAAGCACAGGAAAACAGAAAGCAAATTGTCACTATTTCTTTGACCCTGATTCTCGGTTTTTCTTTCTTGAGCGGGGAGGTGATTTCTTATGCTAATCGTTATCCGATGAAGTTGTTTTCTGAAAGAATTTTGACAGAAAAATTCTCTGGCTCCATTGCGATTTATCGGTTAGGAAATCAGCGGGCTCGTTTGGGAGTGTTAACCGGACAAAAGGTTATAAAGCTATATACCTCAGAGCATTTTAAAAGTTTTCTTAAAACTAATGAACAAGTCAGGGTTGTAATGAAGGAAGAGGACTTGAAACGGGAATTTTCGGATATGCCTTTGAAGATAGTGGCGGAAGATATTGTCTGGCTAGAAGGGCGTATTGATTGGAAAAGAGTGAAGGAGCTATATGAAAAGGCAGAGTCAGGTGGATTTTCAAATCTGACGGAAAAGATCTACCTTTTATCAAATAAATAGAAGGTTATTTGGCGATGGGTGAATGAGCGCTAGATTACTTTAACGATTGGTTTATATATTTCCTGTCTTCATTGCTTAACCTTGGGCTAAACAAAAACCCAAAGGTTTCAAGTCTCCAAATCAGAATATCCAGGCTTTTGAGCATTTGAAACCAATAAATCATGGCAGAGAAAAAAGGTTTTTGAATCAGACCATTTTTGCAAAGAATGAAACCCCATATCTGGTCTTGTGATTTGCGAATTAGAGGCCAATTTCCTCGTGTTTTTAATATTTTACAGAGTCTAAAAAGGTTTTGCAGGTTTTGCAGCATATCAAACTTGAGGGAAATAAAATTTATACTTAGCAGAAACATTGGTTAAGGGTCCCAAAAACCTTGAAACCCCCATCAGTAGATGATCTAATGTTACATGCTAAATGAAGAAAAGAGAGCCTGAGTGAGCCAATGTTATCATACAAATTGATAATCCTAACATTTTGGGCCAAAATGTTAAGCTGATAATGTGGCTTGCCGATAAAATATATTAAGTTTAATTTTTTCTACGGATACACAGATACAATGAAGGTTCTTTTAGTTAAACCCAATAATTTGAGCGATCATATTCAGCCTTCTTTGGGCCTTGCGTATCTGGCCGAGGCGATTCGTGACCGCCATGAAGTCATAATTCTTGATTGTATTAAGGAAGATATTGGCCCCAACGGATTTGCCCATCGAATTTTGAAGGATTTTCGTCCAGACTTAGTCGGTATCCAATGTTATACCTTTGACTTGGGTAATGTAAGAAAGCTTTTAAGGGTGACCAAGGATTGGGACCCAGGCATTGTCACAGTGGTCGGGGGAGCACATATTTCCAGTGATCCGGTTCGGGCTTTTGATAATCTGCATAAGGACCTTGATTTTGCCTTTGCCGGAGAGGCCGAAACGGGTTTCCCGAAATTCATAGATATGCTGGATGACCCAGCAATTGAGTCGGACTATGCCTCGATTCCAGGTCTGGTCTGGAAAAATGATAAGGAATATGTCGTTAACCCAGGAAATATGGAAGATGATTTAGATCGGCTGGGCGATCCGGCGTGGGACTTGATTCGACCTGACTTATATCCAGAATCGCAACATGGTGCTTTTTTTAATAAGTTTCCGATTGCTCCTATTATCACGACAAGAGGTTGCCCATACTCTTGTACATTCTGCTCGGCCCCCATCCTATCTGGCAAGAAACTGCGCCATCACTCGAAAGAGTATGTCCTGAGAAATATATCTAACCTTTATCATAATTATGGAATTCGGGAATTTCATATTGTTGATGATAATTTTACCCAGGATATCGAGTACGCAAAAGTAATTGTGAGAGGAATTCTCAGTCTGAACTTGGATATCAGTTTGGCAATGCCCAATGGCATTCGTATGGACTATCTTGACGATGAATTGCTTGAATTGTTAAAAAAGGCGGGGCTCTATCTGGTGAGTATTGCTGTGGAATCTGGGAATGATGAAATTTTAAAAAAAATGAAGAAGGGGACCAAGGTTCACAAAATTCATCAGGACGTGAAATTGATAAAAAAGCATGGTTTTGATATTGCTGCTTTTTTTATTCTGGGCTTTCCCGAAGAGACCCTGGAAACCATTCAGGATACTATTGACTTGTCCATGGAGCTTCCACTATTAAGAGCCAATTATTTTACCTATTTACCGCTTCCCGGTACTGAAAGTTACCATCAGCTTGAGGAAAACGGTGAGATAGAAAATGTGGATTGGGATCATTATTATATTATGAGTGCCGCTTACACCCCACAGGGAATTGATAGGGAAGAACTTTTAGCAATTAAGAAGAAAGCATTTTTAAAATTTTATTTTCGTCCTAGGGTATTGATCCGTAACCTGATGAGTATTAAAAATTATCGTCACTTCAAATTCCTGCTTAAACGATTTTATAATTGGATCATCGTGAAAAACCATCATTCCACTGACTTTTTGGTTCATCATGAATCTTCATCCTCAGCTCCTGCGTCCACTGTTTCCATTAAATGAGCCCAGAACTTATCGGGTCGCTTGGTTCTGAAGTCATTCGTCCTGACTCAGAACTTGTGCAAAAGCACTTACAAACGCTCGAACAAATGGTCCGCATTGACAGCCGCAGTTTTGGTGTCAACGAGTTTGTCGGGGATCGCACTACGCCCAGTGATATGCGGGAAATTCTTGAATGTGCCCGTGATTACCTTCTGGGGATTGGCTTGTCCAAAGTCAAAATAAATGATTCTCCTTCCAGCAGTCCGTTCCCCATATTGATGGCAGAAACCTTTGTGTCTGCAGAAAAGCCCACAGTCCTTTTTTATGCTCACCTTGACAAGCAACCTTATATGGATGACGGGCGTTTTCAAAAATGGGGAGGAACTCCTCCAACACAATTGAGGTGGAATGAAGACCGCACTCGAGCTTATGGGCGTGGGGCCGCCGATGACCTGAGCGGCGTTGTTTCTATTGGCATGGCCATCGATGCCATTTTCAAGCATGTTGGTATCGAGGCAGGAAAAACTCAGAAAGAAAAAATGTTAAGTCTCCCTTGCAACATCAAAATAATATATGAGACTGAGGAAGAAAGTGGCTCCCAAAGCCTGATTGATCAAATCCAGGAAAATGAAGATTTTTTTAAGGGTACCCATTGTGTTGTGATCACTGATGTGGTTAATCCCGCTCAGGGAATACCGGGTCTCACCACTTCCTTGCGGGGAATTGTGCAGTTGGATGTTCGGGTCAATGCTCAACAGAAAGAAGTTGCTATTGATGAGCAAACGGCTCTTTACAAATTACTTGCAACGCTTATCCGGGAAGACCACTCTCTGAAAATTTTGGAGATTACCAATGCTGATCAATCGGTAACAGAAACTGAACGAGAGGGTTATGGCCGGGTTCCGACTTCTGTGCAAGCCTTGAGAGATACTGCGGGACTCCTTCCCAATACTCGCCTTACGGTTACCGAAGATATTTCTTCAATGCTGATTGCGCAGTTAAGAACATCATTCGTTAATGCCCGCCCTGGAAATCGAGTCACAGGAAGCGTAATCCTGGGAGCGGCGGGAGCTCGTTTAACTTTTTCTCATATTAGGGATACAAAAGAATTCATAAAGCGTTTGGAGAAAATTCTAAACGAAAACAATCGTTATAATTTGGAATTAAAAATTGAAACTTTCTGTGAGAAACCTTTGTCGATAGATATCATGTTGCGGTCAGCTGATAAAGATCCTCATTCAGGAGTCAATGGCGGGCCGGTTCCCATTCCTGAATTGCAGTTGGCTTGCATGATTGATGAAATAGTTTTTTCCGATGGCCGGTGGCATCCACAGCTTGAAGAAATGAGGGGGGAAGGTACCAAACAAGTTCAAGTGCAAGCTCTTAATGTCGACCATGAATTAACAGGACGACTCTTTGAGGAGAATCATGCAAGGTCCTGGGTGGAAATCCGGCTAGCGCCTGGTAATGATGAATTGCAGGCTGAAGAAGCTCTTAGATCTCACCTTGAAAATAATATTCTCCCTGGGTTTAAGTTGGGACTCAAGGCAGATAAGGGGGCTTCTCCCTGGATGACTGATATTGGACATCCGGTATTTCCTCTGATTCTGGATTGTCTTGAAAAGGGTTTTGGTGAAAAAGCGTGTCTCTATGGATGTGGCGGCACCATTCCATTTGTAGCAAAACTCATGCAGGCTTTGGGAGATGTTCATCCCTTGTGCCTGGGTGCATATGACCCGGATGCGAGAATGCATGAGCCGGGCGAGAGCTTGTCCATGCAGGATTTATTGGGATGTACCCGCACGATCATACATTTCCTATCAAGAATTGATGAGGCGTATAGGAGACCCGCTTCCTGACATTGTCTTTATATATTTACACTTCCCATAGTCTTTCCCAGACAAGTTTAAAAAATTTATCGGCCCATTTTCTCAGAAGATATTGAAATTTCATTCACTATAGCTATCTCACCTCATTAGGCTTAAAACACGACAGAGCCCTCGTGAGTTTTGATTTTTTTTACAAAAACAAGATTACTTTTAAGTCCTCAAAGGTTTATAATCAGGAAAACTGATTTGTAAATACTTTTCCAATGGCTGACCTTGTAAAGGCGATGCGTACTAGTTAAAGGAAAAGGAATAGCTGCTGATTTTTGTGAGGTTAGGGTGGGCACTGCAACAGAAGAAGGTGATTACAGAGAGATCAATATCGAATTCCTCGCAAAGGGTGGGGATGAAGGGTTTGATATCTTTTATAAAACAGATAGTTTTGGAACTGTCAAATTTGTAAAGTTTGCCAGCACGGAACCAAAGCATCAGGAAAAGGTGAAGCGACTTCTGGAAGATGGAACCGACCAGGATTTTTATATTCATGAGGAGGACTTGTTCAAATATTACAAATTTGCCACCAATGCTTTGAGAGCTGATATGGCAAACCCCAATATTCCTCTAAAAGTAAAAACCGAAAAAATTTATGACGTTTCCAAAGGGGTGATGAAGGAATTTTTTGAAAACAGCTCTTCTGAGAAAATTTTGGAAACATCCGAAGAAGTCATGGAAATGATGGAAGAGTGTATGACCACTGCGGAAGCGGGGTTTCATGGGATTGCTGAAATAACCAGCAAGGACTATTACACCTACACCCATAGCGTTAATGTGGGGCTATATTGCATGACTTTTGGTGTAAAGAAAAAGATGTCTAAAAATGATACCAAGCAATTATCCTTAGGTGGAATGTTACATGATGTCGGCAAATCAAAAATAGACCATGCTCTGATCAATAAGGACGGAAAACTTTCGGATGAAGAATTTGAGCAAATGAAGGCCCATGCCACCGAAGGAGGCAAAATCATTACAGGGATGAATTGTTTTGGGGGCAATGTGGCGCGAATGGCCGGAGAGCATCATGAGAAATTCAAGGGTGGGGGTTACCCACTAGGGAAAGTCGGCGATGAAATCCATTTGTATGCACGGATTTGCAAAATCATGGATGTCTACGATGCCTTAACGACGAGGCGGTCCTATAAGAAAGCCTTAAGCGCTTTTGATACGCTGATTATTATGAAAAAACAAATGTCTCATGATTTCGACCCCGATCTTTTGCAAGATTTTATTCAGCTAATGGGTCCAGGCTTGTAAAGGCAGGTTCTATTTTTCCTCAGGGAATTTTCATCGTATTTAAAGCAAACTCCGCGTATTTTTTCAATTCTGATTCCCACTGCCCCATCCCTTTTTCAGAAATACCCAGCAGGGCCAACAAGTTTTTTTGTTCGATGGTTTTATTTTTTATCCCACTGGGAAAGCCCCATTCGCTCGCAAGAGATTTTGCCAAAGCAACGATTCCAGCTAATTCCCAATTCATATTATTTTTTTTGGGTTCTGCGCATTGTAAAATGATTTGGCTGAGTTGCGGAGGAAAACCCCATGCATCCATCATTTCTCCAGCTACCTCAAGATGAGAGAAGCCGAGAACCTGTTTTTCTGCTTCCAACAAGCTAACTTGATTTTTTTCCGCAAAGTCCTGAGCTTTAGCGAACTCAGCAGGAAAATAAACCGATAAAGCGATTGTCCCAGCTTCATGTATAAGCCCGGATGTGAAACTGACATCGGATTCCGTTTCTCCCATCAACCTACTTAATCCGCTTGAAATTGCCGCTGTAATACCACTGTGAACCCATATTTGAACATAATCCAGAGGCAAAGGTTCAGAGAGGTTGTCAGTAAAACGTTCCAGGATAGGTATACGCAAAGTAATATTTTTTATCGCGCCCGGACCCAATAAACCCGCGGCTTGTTGTAATGAAGAAATTTGACCGGGGTAACCATATATGGGTGTGTTGGCAACTTTTAATACGGCCATTGCCATGGCAGGATCATACTGAATCATTTCCACGATACTGTAATCCATGGATGATGAGGCTCTGGTAGCTATGAGAACATTATCTATTTGTTCTGGTAAAGAGGGCAGGTATTTTAACAACCTGAACTGGTCAAGCGTTAAGGAGATCATCGGCGGTACCCTGTATAGTGCGGTTTCTTCCTTCATTTTTGGCTTTGTACAGGGCGAGATCGGAGACTTTAATTAAGTCTGTGGTATCCTGCATATAGTTGGAATCAAATTCAGCAATCCCACAACTTACGGTTACGTTAAACCCTTTGCCCTTGGATTGGAATTTATGGCTGGCCATTTCTTCTCGAATACGTTCGGCGATATGCAATGCTCCTTCTATCTGTGTTTCTGGCAGGACCAGGAAAAACTCCTCTCCGCCATATCTAGCGGCCACGTCATTGGACCGGCAAAATTTTTTCATAATTGCGGAAAATTCCAATAATATTTCATCCCCTTTCTGATGCCCATAGGTATCATTGACCTGCTTAAAATGGTCAATATCCATAATGATCACTGAAAGTGGGGAATTATATCTTCCACACCGCACCACCTCATTTTTTAAAAGGGTTTGCATTTGCTGGTGGTTATCCAGACCTGTCAGACCATCTGTTACGGAGAGTTTCTCTGCTCGTTCATATAACATGGCATTACTTATTGAAAGGGCGACAAACTCAGAGACATTCAATGCAAAATCTAAATCCCCTACATTATAGAAACCCTTTTGATTATCATTCAGGTTCAGGACCCCGATGATTTCATTTTCGATCATCAATGGGATAGAGACAAAAAACCGGCAAGAGAAAAGAAGATTTTTCCTACCCAGAAAATAACGGGAAGCAGAAAAATCTTGCTCAAAAATATACCTTCCCGAGTTCATTGCTTCTTTCATGATAAGGGAATCATTTTGATATAAAGAATGACCATCTTCCAGGTCAGGATGATTGTGGCTGGCGAGGCTCAGTCGACGTCGATTTTTGTCAAAAAGAAAAAATGTGAAATATCGCACCGATAAAATAAACGGAAGCTTTTCCACCATAACCCGACAAATTTCCTGCATGCTGAGAAGATTGATGCTTTTCTGGAGATAAATGAGATGGTCGAGGTTTTCGAGAGAATTGCCAAGTAAGGTATTTTGCCTTTTCAGAAGATTCCGAACGGTTTCAGATTCCTGTAACCTCAGTTTTTCATTTTCGAGCGGGTTCATTTTATTCCAGCTTTCCTCATAACTACTAAAATCATGTGTTTGTTTCTAGCTATGTCAATTTTCTGGCTATTTTTCATGCAAAGATCATGTTTTCTGGAAAATGGTCGAAAAATTAATAGACCAATTTATACTATATTATCGGTTAAAACGTTATAAAAAGTAGTTTTAAGCCTAGTATCCCAAGAGTGATACCGCTCAGTAACTAAGTTGGTATAGTTTTTGCTCTATAATAATAGAAAAAAGCAATTACGGTAAAAAAATGACGATTCGTTTAAAATTTATTAGGCTCCTTTTGCTGACTTTGATATCTCTTTTTGGGATTCAAGGGAGCTTTAATCTTGCCGAGGCACAGGAGCTTGGGCTAGATTTTGCTCAACGCCCACAGGTTACCTCAATAAGAATTGGACCGCACCCCACTTACACAAGAATACTGGTTAATCTTACCGAGATGGTTTCCTATGAGGTAAAGGCGGATTTTGCCAATAAGCGGATTACCCTGGTCTTGCCATATTCGGAAAAAGGTCGCAGATTACGAAGTAGGTCGTTTAATGATAAAAATTTGGAGCAGTATTTAGTCCGCCCTTCTGGAGAAGATTTGGAAGTAACCTTTGTATTACAGAATCAAAATACTCGATTCTTCCATTCAGTACACCCACAAAAGTCCCAGATCATTTTAGACATTAAGGGAGAAAACCGGCCCATCCTGCGTACCCGGATTGGAAAGCCGCAACGAAGAAAACCCGGAACCCAGTCAAAACTTGAACCCGGCCCAGAGGAGGCACCGCTACCCAAAAGAGCCAAGTTAGTGGGTTATAGTCCAAAGAAGATTCTAGAGATTGTTTCCAAGTCTAAGGAAGTAAAGGAAGAGAATGGGTGGGAAGATTACCAAAAAGCCTTGAAAGAGTTTCAGGAGACGAAATATCCTTCTGCAGGGAAAATGTTTCGGGAATTTCATACCAATTATCCTGAAAGTAAATACCTAGACCATATCCTTTATTTAAAGGCGGAATCAGAATATCGCATCACTTTTAAAGAATTAAACCCAATATTTGACCGGGCTCTGGCTTCTTTCAAGCTTGCCATGAGGAAATTCCCGAAATCAAAATTTTACGATCATGCTCTTTTAAAAGTTGCCAGTATTTTTGATGAATACGGCTATAACCTTGAGGCAAGGGCACTTTACAAACAAGGGCTCAAGTCAAATCCAAAGAGTCTTTATAATGAAGTGCGGAAAAATAATCTGGCTGCGATGCTGATGAAAGAAGGCAAGCTGGAGAAAGCTTTTAAAGCATTTCAGTCGATCCTTAGAAAATCTCCGAATAATGTTGCAAGCAAGGCGGGAATTTTTGAAATTGCCAATAAATTTTTTGAGAAAAAAGATCTTCTACGAGCGCTTAAGATCTATGAGGCTGGGACCAAACGATGGCCAGGGGAAATTAATGAGAAGCCCGAAATCAGTTATGTGATGGCGGAAATCTATTATTCGCAAAAAAAGTTCAAGAAAGCCCGGAAACATTTTTTCAACCTCTTGAACCTGGATCCGGCATCCAAAAATTCGCATAAAGCTCTCAATCGAATTGGTGACTCCTATATGGTGGAAGGCAATTATCAAAATGCCTTGTCCGTTTTTGATGAGTCAGGAAAAAGAAAAAGTATAAAGCGGGACGATGATGGAAGAGCTGTCTTCGATAAAGAAGGCGTTGTTGTTAGGGAAGACAGTGCGCAAACGCAGTATGGGAAAATCCGCATGGCTGATATCGGGGTGCGTAGTCCGCGTTTAAAAATCAGGGATATTGTTTTTGATGTGGAGCACTATTACAAACCGTTTAAAACTTTTGATGAAATTTTTGTTGAAGCTCGAAACGTTGATATTCTGGCTGAAGTTACCCTGAGTCGGGGGATCGCCTATTTACTGGAGCAAAACTACCTCAAGGCGATAGATGAATTTAAAAAGCTTTTGCCGCTTGGACCGGAATCTCAGTTTTTTCAGGAAGCGGATCGTTACATCCGTCAGGCTCTTATCGCTCTAATTGGAAAATACGCCCAACAAGATGGCAATCTTCCCATTCTTTATTCATATAGTGACTTTATCAGTCTTCCCATAGGGGATATTAAGAATGCTCAAACTCTCCTTCAGGTTGGTGAAGCTTATCAGGCTATTGGCATGTTTACCGAGGCCGTCAAGTTCTATGAAAAAGTTAAGGTGTTGGATTCCAATAAAACCTATCGAGATCGGGTATTTCTCAACTTAGGTAAAATTCACCTGGAGAATAAAAGTTATGACGATGCAGTTTTAGTCGGGCGTAAATTTTTAAAAATTTATCCCCGGAGCAAGTGGATTTCAGATGCGATGAAACTTTTGGCCCGTGCTTTGATAGGGCGGGGAGAATATCCAGAAGCTATTAATATTTATAAGGATTTATTGGCAAGAGCTACCAATAAGGCTGAAATTCATTATTTCATCGGAGAAACTTATACAGAGATGAATAAGCTGACGGATGCCGCGCAATCTTACCAAAAGACGATTGCAACTTATGACAGGCAGGAAAAGGTGGTACCGGCATACCTCCAAAATGCCTATTATCACTTGGGTGCATCTCTCTTTAAATTGAATCGCTTTGCCCCAGCTATAGAAGCATTAAAGTCTGCTAGTGAGCTTTTTCCAGATAACCCGTATCGGGATTGGGCAGATTATCTCATGATTGAGAGTCTCGAGAAGCTCGGTGATCCTTCCAAGATCACAGAAGGTTTGAATCGGTTGGTTAAAGTCGAAAATGGAAACGAGCTTACCCGGCAGGCTGCGGAATCCAGAGTTAAATTCCGGGAATGGGAAAAACAATTAAAAGAGGGATGATTTTATTTTATAATAAAACCATGTTTTTCGTGCAACCTGCCTTATGATCCTTCCTATGACAAACATTGGCAAAGAAAACAGTAAAGATATTGATGCCCTCATTAAAAATATGGAGGCTTTTAACGAGGTCACTGCACAACTGCAACGATCTTATGACGAATTACAGGTAAGGGTCAAAAAATTAGATTTGGAGCTTGAGGATAAAAATAAGGAGTTAGAAAAAAACCTTGTTGAAAAAGAAGAAGTCAAAAATTATTTAAACGATATTCTGGAAAGTCTCACCAACGGTGTTATTGTGGTAGACCGATCCGGGCGGATCACAACATTTAATCAGACTGCGGGAAGTTTGACGGGTTTAAAACCTAAAAACTGTTTAGGAAAAACCTTGAAAGAAGTTTTTCCGTTTGACTTGTTTGAGGGCTTGGTTTCCAAACTTGAAAAAAACCGCCGGGAAACGGTTTCCGAAGATCACGATATTACTACCCCCGACAAGAAAAAATTCCATGCCCGTGTATCGGCCTCTCCCGTTTGGGATAATCATGGCGGCCAGATAGGAACAGTATTGATTCTTCAGGATAAGACCGATTTGCGCCGGTTAGAGGAGTTGGCTCACCGTAACCAGAGACTTAGGGAGATGGGGGAAATGGCGGCGGGGATCGCACATGAAATCAGGAATCCATTAGGCAGTATCGAGTTATTTGCCTCATTGCTTAAAAAGGATGTAGAAGAGGATCCCGAAAAAGTAAAATTGGTTCAGCATATCCGCGCGGGTGTGCAGAACATGGATCGAATAATATCCACTCTTCTTCTGTTTGCAAAATCATCCCAGCCATCTCGCCAGCAATGCGATATAAATCTTTTGTTATCGGAATTGCTAGACGGTCTGGATGGTATTAGAGTGCCGGATAATATTAAGGTGGTGCGAGATTTTGGTAAGGAAGAGATGCTGGCAAATGGCGATCGAGATTTGCTACGGCAAGTTTTCCCCAACTTGATTCGCAATGCCATTCAAGCTATGCCGGATGGTGGAGAACTGCGTCTGCATACTCAGAAAGCCTTGACTCCGATAGCAGGAAAGGAAGAGGGTGCGGGGGCCCGAAAATTCATCACTATTACCGTTGCAGATACGGGTGGTGGGATTTGCGCTGACGACTTATCTAAAATCTTCAATCCTTTTTTTACTACCAAGGATAAAGGTACGGGATTGGGGTTGGCCATATCACACAATATTATCAAAGCACATCAAGGGACAATTGAAGCCATGAGCGAAGAGGGCAAGAGCACATCCTTTAAGGTCAACCTTCCCTGCTGGGATGAGGATTTCGATGAAAAATAATGCTTCCCGAAAAATTCTGATCGTTGATGATGAGTCTGAAATGAGAGTTGCGCTGGAAACAACCTTAAAGCGCGAGGATTATCAGCTTGTTTGCGCAGAAGATGGAAAGCAGGCGCTGGACCAGTTTGAAGGTCAGGAGTTTGACCTGGTCTTGACAGATGTGCGCATGCCAAGGTTAAGTGGGCTGGAATTATTGCGGGCTGTCAAAGATCGTTCTCCCAAGACTCCTGTGGTAATGATGACCGCATATGGAACTATTGATAATGCGGTTGAGGCCATGAAGGAAGGCGCTTTTGATTACCTGATAAAAGGTTCCGGCTTTTCTGCCGATGTGCTGGTTTCTACGGTGAAGCGTGCATTTTTAAATCCGCAGGATTATGTACCTCCAGCCCGTCCCACGGGAATTGTTGATAAGTCCGATTCTATTGTTGCAAAAAAGATTGTGACCCAGAATGAGGAAATGAAAAAGCTTCTGAGTTTTGCCGAGAACGTTGCTTACAGTAAATCGACTGTCCTCATTATGGGAGAAACTGGAACTGGAAAGGAATTATTTGCTCGTTATATTCATCAATGTAGCCCGCGTGCTGAAAAATCTTTTATGGCTGTCAACTGCGCCGCTTTGCCTGAAGGATTGTTGGAGTCAGAGCTGTTTGGCCATGAAAAGGGGTCTTTTACAGGAGCCACAGAAAATAAAGAAGGCAAATTTCAGTTAGCCAACCAGAGTTCGCTTCTTCTTGACGAGGTTACAGAGATGAGCCTGCCACTTCAGGCTAAACTCTTGCGGGTTTTGCAGGAACATGAAGTGGATAAAGTGGGAGGTAGGGCTCCTATTCCAGTGGATGTTCGGGTGATTGCAACCACTAACCGTGACATTCGCTGCCGAATTCAGGACAAAGAGTTTAGGGAAGACTTGTATTACCGATTAAATGTGATTCCCTTGAACCTGATCCCTCTGCGCGAAAGGAAGGACGATATCCCTTTACTGGCGGAACACTTTATAAACCAGTTTTGCCAGGAAAACTCGCGGGCCCCTTTTAAGATGGATCCAGCGACATTGACTCTATTGAAAAAATACCGCTGGCCGGGTAACATCCGAGAATTAGGAAACATCATCGAAAGAACCTGTTTGATGTGCCAGGGAGATACCCTTCTTCCCTCGAATCTGTTTTTCGATGAGGAACTCCCTTCGTCAGGAAAAAGGGAAGCTAGCTTCACCGGAACCATTTATGAAATGGAAAAAGAATTGATACTGCAAACGCTGGAAGAGGTCAGTGGCAACAAAACTAAAGCGGCAGAATCTTTGGGAATCAGCATCCGCACCTTACGCAACAAACTCAACGAATATAACGAAGGCGAGTAGGGATAATTTAATGCTTTGTCTTAAACCAAGGTCTCCTTAATGAGCCTCTTTTCGAATCTGAGGTAATGAGCTATTATTGCCACCGCTAACTTCGACTCAACGGAAAGGGCCAAATTTCTGACGGATTTTGCCCAGCCTGGAATTAGTTTATCGTCTTCCCCCCACCCATTTAAAACCTCATAACTCTTTTTAAATAAAGGGTTTTCCCTGCAGAAACATTTCTTTTTGTGCTTTGGCTCCCTATGGTATGAAACTTGCTTTTTAGTTGGTAAAGATACTACCGGGGCTAAAACCCACTATTTAAACCAATTCTTTGAGAGAAGGCGGGATTTATGGATTTTTTGACAAACATGAAAATCAGTTCATCGGGCTTGAGTGTTCAGCGCAAGCGAATGGAGACCATTTCTAGCAATTTAGCTAATTTGGAAACCACTCGGACTCCTGAGGGAGGGCCTTACCGTCGGAAGGATGTCCTTATTACCGCTTTGCCTTTGGAAGATCAATTTGGCAATACTTTTAAAAATGAATTGGGCGACCAGTTGACGAAGGTACAGGTGGCAGATGTGGTTGAGGATCAGGATGAACCTCGTATGGTATACAACCCGAGTCATCCGGATGCTAATGATCTGGGTTATGTTGCTATGCCTAATGTGGATCAGATGACAGAAATGGTGAATATGGTCACTACACAAAGATCGTTTGAGGCCAATGTTACGGCTCTCAATGCTTCCAAAGCCATGGCCATTCGCGCCATTGATTTGGGCCGATAATGATAAGTATTAATATTAAAAACCTTTAAATTACTATTCTTATGGATAACTTTCTGGATTTCTTAAGGCAATTTGGTGAACGGTTTAATGAACTTTCACAAGGTAAGAAGGTTGCGGCTCTGTCTCTGATAGCTTTGGCGCTGGCTTCCTTATTGGTGATGTCATTATGGCTAAAGTCACCCGATTACCAACTTCTTTATGCCAATCTTTCTTCTGAAGATGCAGGTGCAATTGTCGATAAACTGAAATCTCAGAAAATTCCTTTTGAACTTTCGAACCAAGGTCGGACCATTCGCATTGCGTCGGACCGATTGCATGAAGTTCGCTTGCAACTTGCCGGCGAAGGGTTGCCAGAAGGTTCCGATGTTGGCTTGGAAATTTTTGAAGATACTCCATTGGGAATGACGGAATTCGTCCAGAAATTAAATTTCCAACGAGCGTTGCAGGGTGAGCTGACTCGTACCATCAAAACTCTTGATGCGGTGGCCCAGGTTCGAATTCACCTGGTAATTCCCAAGGATAATTTGTTCCGTAAGAATAAACCTAAGGGCAAGGCTTCGGTGACGTTGAAAATTAAAGCTGGTAAAACCTTGACGGAAACACAGGTGCAGGGGATTGTACACTTGGTTTCAGCGAGCGTCGGGGGCATCGAAGCGCAGGATGTTGTAGTGGTTGACCTAAAGGGTAATTTGCTTTCCGGTGGTCAGGAGCCCTCTGCTCAAGCGATGATGTCCTCATCCAATTTTAAACATAAAACACGAGTGGAAAGAAAACTTCAGCTTAGCATTATCAAAATGCTGGAAGATGCTTTGGGCGCGGGAAAAGTGATCGCAAAAGTATCAGCGGAATTAGATTTTGAAAAGGTGGAAAGAACCGAAGAAATTTATGACCCGGATTCTCAGGTTATAAGAAGTGAAAACCAGATCAGCGAATCTTCTACGGGTGCTGTTCCTCCAGGAGGTGTTCCGGGTGTACAGGCTCTGGTCCCATCTGGTGGGTCTGCAGGAGGAGGCGTGGGTCAAGCGGCAAAACGGAATAAATCTAATGCCCTTACCAATTATGAAATCAACAAGGTTGTTCGAAGAGTTTCGAAACCAGTTGGAGAGATTTCCAAAATCAGTGTCGCGGTGATGATTGATGGTTCTCTGGAAGGAGATCCGCCAGTATACCAGCCTAGATCTGAAGAGGATATGGCTAAGTATCTGCAAATCGTCCAGTCCGCTGTGGGTTTTGACCAGGACCGGGGAGATACCATTCAGGTTGAAAACATTCAGTTTGACAGATCTGAGATGGAAGCGCAGAGAGAAGACATTGCTCGTGCCGAGCAGATTGACCTGGGCATGGAAATTGGAAAACTGGTTGTTGGCTTAATTTTCCTCATTCTGTTTTTTACCCGCGTCATACGGCCTATCATCAATTGGATGACGATGACTGTTGAGGTGGTTGCAGAATCGGATCAATTGGGAGTATCAGAATTTGATGCGGTGGATGAAGAAAAGCGACGCCTTAGTGAAATGGCTTCCGAATCAGCCCATATTCGAGATTCGGTAGCGGAGTTTGTCACCAATGATCCGAAGTATACGGCCAGCGTGATCCGAAAATGGATGCGCGAAAAAGAGCCTAAAGCAAAATCTTAAAGTAGGTAGATATGAAAATAAATGAGTGGAAAAATTCAAAAAAAACTGTTGCCGGGTGCAAGCAATTGGAACAAGATGGAAGAACTATAAGCGAAGGAGAAAATCTTGTCTGATTTAAGCAATTCATTCACCCAGAGTAATCTTGAAGTGGAAGAGGAACAGAAAGCCGACTCTATTCTCGTGGAGCGTTCTTTTGAACTGAATGAGCTGAGTGCCCAGAGCCCTTCCATGAGGCGAGGCTTCACTTATGATTCAGAAAACGCCCGGAATTTTGACCAAGGTAATGTCAAGAAAGCTAAAGAAGGGGTAAAAGAACTATTAAAAGATGCCTTGGATAAAGCAAAAAAGCAGGTAACAGATTTAAAGTCTTTTGCAAAAAAAGAAGGTTATGACTCTGGCTATGAAGAGGGCTTCAAAAAGGGAGAAGCTGCTGCCCGTGAAGAATTCAACCCTTTTCTTGAAACTGTTCAGGGTTTAATTTCGGACTTGTCTGGCTTTCGCAAAGATATGTATGACCAGTTGGAAAGGGAGATGGTCAAAATGGTTGTCGATCTTGCAAAAAAGGTTATTCATTTTGAGTTTTCCACACGTGATGATGCCGTGCAGGAGATGATCCGGCTGGCTGTTCAATCGGTACTGGACCGTGAATCGATGACTATTAAGATCAATCCTGCGGATAAGGGTTATGCGGAGAGTTTTCGTCCCGAATTGCACCACTTGTTTAGTGAGATTAAAAATATAACTTTTGAGGCGCATACCGGGGTGGATCGGGGTGGTTGTGTTGTGGAAACCAATTTTGGCGTGGTGGATGCGCGAATTGACAAATTGGGAGAGCAGATGGATCGAATCCTCAATCTTGCTCCACCGTCCCCTGATGAATTAGTTGCCGCATCAAAAAAAGATACCGAAACTGATATTGAAGAAGATTCAGAAACTCCAAAAGAAGAGCAGAGCGAACAATCAGCAGAAGAAAACGATTCAGAAACTCCAAAAGAAGAGCAGAGCGAACAACCAGCAGAAGAAAACGATTCAGAAACTCCAAAAGAAGAGCAGAGCGAACAACCAGCAGAAGAAAACGATTCAGAAACCGAGCCTCCTGAAGAAAAGAAATGAGAATGTATGAGTTCCATAATTGATTTAAAAAAATATAGTTCCTTTATTGAGCAAACCGATTTCGTTAGGAAAACGGGAAAGGTAAGTCGAATTATTGGCCTTATCCTTGAAGGGGATGGCCCCGCGGTGCCGGTGGGAAGTTTATGCACCATATATCCCTGTAACCGGCCCGCTATCCAAGCTCAAGTAGTGGGATTTCGGGATCAACGTACTTTATTGATGCCTCTTGGAGAAATGCTTGGAATTGAACCCGGAAGTCTTATTGAGGCTACGGAAGAATATCCTACTTATAAACCCAGTAATGGACTGCTTGGAAGAATTCTAGATGGGAACGGACTGCCAATTGATGGCAAAGGACCGGTTCCGTTCGGTGTTGAGTATCCATTAATGGGAAGTCCGATGAACCCATTGGAACGAAGGCGATTAAGAGAGTCATTAGATGTTGGAGTGCGTGCTCTTAACGGTTTACTTTCTTTCGCTAAAGGACAGAGGCTGGGAATTCTTGCTGGGACTGGGGTAGGTAAATCGGTCCTGATGGGGATGATTGCTCGAAATACAAATGCCGATGTAAACGTGATCGCATTTATTGGTGAAAGGGGCAGGGAGGTCAAGGAATTCATTGATGAAAATCTGGGTGAGGAAGGTCTGAAAAAATCCATAGTAATCGCGGCAGCTTCCGATCAACCTCCTTTGGTTCGGCTTCGTGGAGCGTATATCGCAACAACCATTGCTGAATATTTTCGTGACCAGGGAAATGATGTTATGTTGATGATGGATTCGGTTACTCGTTTTGCCCTGGCGCAACGGGAGATCGGCCTTTCTGTTGGGGAACCTCCGACAACGCGAGGGTTTACGCCTTCTGTATTTTCCTTACTTCCTAAATTACTGGAGCGTGCTGGAACCTCCTCTAGCAAAGGTTCGATAACAGGCCTTTATACGGTATTGGTGGAAGGGGATGATTTGAATGAACCTATTTCAGATGCCGTGCGCGCTATTCTCGATGGACACATTGTTCTAAGTCGCGAGTTGGCTTCGCACAACCATTATCCGGCCATTGATGTATTGAATAGTGTCAGCCGGTTAATGATTGATGTTGTTTCCAAGGAGCATTATGACTTGTCTATGAAGTTCAAAGATATCTTGGCAACGTACAAATCGGCTGAGGATCTTATTAATATTGGGGCCTACACTCGTGGTAGTAATCCTAAAATTGATCAGGCCATTCAAAAATATGACCTCATGGTGCCGTACCTTAGGCAGGGAATTTTTGATGGGGTTGACTGGCGAACCAGTATGAATGAATTGAAAAATATTCTGGAGAATTAAAATTGAGTTTCAGGTTCGACATGATATTGCGTTTGAATAAGAACAAGGAAAATCTCTTGCAAAGGGATATGGGGCAGATTAATTCTTTGTATCAAAAGCAGCAGGATCAAAAGCAGTTTATGCAGGATGCCACTGAAAAAAGCAAGGAAGAGCTCAATCAAAAGATAAGAGGGAATGCAAGCGTTGATACCATGATCTTGTATGACCATTTTTTTCAGGGAATCAAGACTCAAGGTGTGAAGCAGGAAGTGATAATCTCAGAAATTAACACCAAGCTTGAGGCTAAACGAGAAGAAGTGGTTGAGGCCATGCGTAAACGTAGAACCCTGGAAATATTAAAAGATCGGGATATGTTAAAAGAGAAAAAATTGCGGGAAAGAAAAGAAACGGCGATTCAGGATGAAGTGGCTTCCAATCTCTGGGCGAGAAACTTATAAGGAAAACAGCATGAAAATTAAAATAACTTTTGCTTTTATGATTACAGTGTTTTTTCTTCTGACGGGAAGGTCCGACAAATACATTGTCGGAAGCCTGGAGCCCGACATGGCCTATGCCCAGGTAAAACAGCTCGATGAGGCGACAGAGAAGGTCCGGGAGGAGAAAAAACTATTCCCGTTAAAGGAACAAAAAGAGGAAGTGAAGGAAAAAGAGAAACTTCATTTGCCAGGAACCATGCCTGCGGTCAGCCCCGAAACGTTTAGAATGATAGAAACTATAGAAAGTAAGAATCGGGAGCTAAAACAAAAGGAAGAGGAATTACGACTTAAGCAAATTCGGCTCGAAGCGTTGGAAGCCAAAGTCCTGAAAGACCTAAAAAAAATTGAACAAAGCATATCTGAATCGAAAGAACAGATTGGATTTCAGGATGAAAAGACCAAAGAAAATGTGGAGGCTTTAATTAAAGTATATTCCAGCATGAAACCGGAAGAGGCTGCCAATTTGGTTGAAGCTATTGATGAAGACTTGGCGTTGAAAATTATTTCGGGAATGAAAAGCAAAATAGCAGGACAGGTTTTAAGTAATTTGGATGTTAAAGTCGCCAAACGAATCAGTGAAAACCTGGCGGGAAAGAAAGATAAGTCTATGGCGAAATCTGGTTCTTCAGGGAACTAGCTATTTGCGGAAGGCAAATTATCTCTTTAAGTTTTGAGTCTCTGGGTTTGTCATTCCAAAAGATATAATCATCTTCAAACCTTCTTCTACCGACATATTCATGGCAATGGCATCTTTCTCGGGGACCATGAACAGAAAACCTGTGGTTGGGTTGGGAGAAGTGGGAACAAAGACATTCAACATTTTTTCGCCTGCTGCAGTATTGACACCTGAGGGTGAGTTACAGCATACGATTCCCAGAGTTTTTAATGGCTCGCGTGGGTAAGTGATCAGAACCATTTTTTGAAAGCTGGCAGTTTCGGCCAGGGAGACGGTGTCTACAACTTTTTTGATACTTGTGTAAATCACTCGAACAACTGGGATTTTGTGGAGAAGTTTTTCCCCCGTGGCCACAACTTTTTTCCCAATAAAATTTGTTCCTACCAGTCCCACACCAATAATAAATAGGCCTAATAGAAGAAACCCCATGCCGGGGATATGCCATTCTTCCAATACGCGTAGTCCATGGGATCCAAAGATTTTCTGGATAACGGGTTCCATGGTTCTGTCTACACGGGTAATGACGAAGGACAGGATCATATATGTCAACCCCGCTGGAATCGTCACCAACAATCCGGCGATAAGATTTTTCTTGAAAGCTTTTTTGAGCATGGGCTTTTTTGGGGTTCTGCAATTCGCGTTTCATTTATTTCAGGGCTGCAATATGTTTTTTGACTTTAGAGGATAACCCAGGATGACTGGATGATCCCAATTCAATAAAACGTTGGTAAAAATGAATCGCGGATTTTTGGTTCCCTTCCTTTTCGTATAATATGGCCAAGTTATAATTGGTGCCAGCATGAGCCCTATCAATTTTGAGAGCTTGATTTAGAATGGACTTGGATTTATCCAGCTGATCCGTGTGCTTATAGGCCACAGCCAGATTGTTCAACGCCTCCAGATTATTGGGTTCAATCGAGATCGCTTTCTGATAGTTTCGAATTGCTCCGGCAAAATCTTTTTTAGCGTAGTATACCACGCCTATATTGTTATAGGGTTTAGCAGAGTCGGAGTTTAAATAGATAGCTCTGAGGAACTCATCTATAGCACGATCGTATTGGCGCAATTCTTTGTATATTACTCCCATATTATTGTAAATATCGGCATTTTTGGCATCAAGTTCTGCAGCTTTGGAATAACTTGTCAAAGCCTTATCCCAGCTTCTCGATTGTTGATAAAAAATGGCCCTATTGAAGTAATATTCGCTATTTTTAAAAATATCCGGTTCTGGCGTTGCCGGAAATAATTTTTTATTGGAATTGAATACAGGAGCCTTGCCAAAAGTATCTGGTGCTTGGGCCGATTCCATTGGTTTAATTATCCTTGGTGGTTCTAGGCGATCTGCTTGCAGTTTTTTGGGAGGTTTTGCAGCAGGTGTTTCCAAAGTTAAAGGTTTAGCCTTGGCAGCCAGTTCTTGCTCCATTTCACGCTCATTGACTTTTTCAGGAGATGCTTCCTTTTTTGGTCCGGCGACTGGCTTGGGTTTGACCACTTGTTCTGCATTTTTTTGAATTGGGATTTCTTTTTCCAATACAGGGACTTCCTTCATTCCCGGCTCGATAACAAGAACATTGTTTGGTTCCTTTACGGGTTGGGTGGTCTTGGCGGGGGGCGGGGCAGATTGCTTGGGTGCCGGTTGAGGAACCGGTTTGACTGGAGGAGCCGGAATTTTTGCTACGACAGGTGGCGATATTTGTTGGGGTTCCTTGTTTGATATTAAAGGTTTCCCCAGCAATAAATAAAGCAAAATCGTGGCTGGAAGAACGATAAGGATTACAAACCGCTTGGCTTCTTTAGGATCAAATTTGGTGGTTGGCTTAGCTTTGGTTCCCAGGTTTTTTAGAAGATTAATTCCTGGGCTGATATCGAAGGATTTTTCTTTTACCGCCTTTTTGAGGCTATCCGCTATCAGGCTCAAAGGATGTCACCTCTCAACTGGCGGTGGATACGGATAACAAAATTGGCTTACGGCCGGAAAACTTTAAAGCTTTCAAGTTAACTTTGGCCGAATTAAGGTCTTGGAACGGTCCGACATAAACAATATACCAATCTTGTCCGGCCGAAACTGCTTTTTTCCAAAACGTGTCAAAGCCTGCGGTTATCAAATTAGCAACATGCTCATCCGCTTCTGCCTGGGTTTTAAGTGAGTAAACCTGAATACGATAATTCCCCTTCTGTTTGCCCAATGTCCCCGTGCTTTTTGCGTTAGACGGTTTTTGAACTTCAGTAGGAGCACCAGTTGGGGATACAGTAGGTTGAGCCGTCTCGGTTCTTTCCGTAGGTTTTGTAAACGTGGGCTCTACGGATTTTGCCAGGGTTGGAGCCAGTGACGAGGAGGGTACAACTTTTGATTGTTCTGGTTTGGGTGCCGAAGGCTCAGTGATGACAGGCTTTTTCCTGCTCTCAGTGGTAGCCGGAGGCCGATGCTTCTCTTCTTGAACAATCTTTTCGGCTGATAGATTTATTTTTTCCGGATTTGTTTTTGCGAGGACAAATAATGTCAACCCGGCAACAAAAAATATTAGAGAAGCGAATAAAGTCCATTGTGTTTGCATGAACTGTTTTAAAAAACCGCTTTTACTTTCTTCTCCCAATAGACTTTGAATGGCTTCGCGCACGTGTTGCCGATCCACTACATCAGCATGGTTGTTATACCCTGCTAGAAGACTCCGGTCACAAGCAAGGTTTATCAGGCGCGGGTATCCGTTTGAGTATTTATAAATTTCCTTAAGGGCCGACTTGGCGAAGCCCACTTGAGAACCTGCGCCGGCAACGAGAATTCGGTGGGAAATATAATTATCTGTCTCTTCCTGATTTAGGGGAGCAATTTTGTAACGGATCGAAATTCTCTGGTTCAATTGTTTTAAAGTGGGCAGTTTCAGTTTTTCGTTTAGCTCTAATTGGCCCACGAATATGATTTGCAGAAGCTTGTCTTTTTCTGTTTCGAGATTTGAAAGAATTCGAAGCTGTTCCATCACAGCAAGAGACAGGTTTTGAGCTTCATCAATAATTAGTACTGTGGACTTCCCCTGGTCATGCTGATCGAGAAGAAATGTATTCAGGGCATCAATGAGCTCTTTTTTGGAAGCGCTGTTAATCCAAGAGGTAGTTACCTTTTTTAAATCTTCAGATGAAAAAGCATCCGGCTCCAGTTCAATAGAAATCTCTTCGCCGGTAGTACCATCTTCGACCACTCCAACAGGTTGCCGGGCATGGAGGGATTTGATAGAAAGATCTTGGACAATGTTTCGTAAAAGGTCCATATCGGAAAGCATAGGATTCAGAATTAAGGCAACTTCGACATTCTTATCCAGCCTATCGAGTAAGCAACGGCATAGCGTGGTTTTTCCGGTTCCGACATCACCGGCAATAACCATAAAGCCTTCCTTCTGTTTAATGCCATACAGCATATGATCCAGTGCCCCCTGATACTGCTTGTTCAGGTAAAGGAACTTGGGATCCGGAGTTAGGCTGAAAGGCTTTTCCTTGAACCGGTAAAAATTTTCGTACATTTAAAACTACCTTTTAAATGAGGGATTAACCATGTTCGTCGTGGCGTCATCGTAGCCAAAGTTTTTGATAGAACTGCTTTCACTTAAATATTTTTCATCAACGGCTTTGCCTGCCATAATTTCTGGAGTTAGCATGATTGACCCGACCCCCGAAAAGTAGTCCAAATGTTAAACTTATAAAAACCATTTGGTAAGGGGGATATTATGGCGAGGAAACGATTCAGCCCGGAGCAAATCATTGTAAAGCTTCGAG